>Ga0164243_10000578_pt1 | contig 66199 bp, 57 predicted proteins | sample OricompcompostOP_FD_108781 | JGI IMG/M metagenome (GOLD analysis project Ga0164243, IMG submission 108781) | Organic Plus compost microbial communities from Emeryville, California, USA - Original compost - Organic plus compost (OP) | ecosystem: Engineered > Solid waste > Mixed feedstock >... | reverse complement strand
GCCCGACGCGATCAGCGCGCCGCGGCCGACGTCGCCGGCCTCGCCGAAGCCGTTGGCGATGTTGGCGGCGATCGAGTTGCCGCCGTTCTCGACGATGTTGACCGTGATCTCGTCGAGGAAGCCGAGGGTCATCGCCAGCGCGATCGTCTCGCCGAGCGCGCGGCCGAGGCCGAGCATCACCGAGGCGATCACCCCGGGCCGGCCGTGGGGAAGGACGGCGGTGCGGATCATCTCCCACCGGGTGGCGCCGAGCGACAGCGCCGCCTCCTCGTGGGCGGTGGGAGTCTGCAGGAAGACCTCGCGCGAGAGCGAGGTGACGATCGGCAGGATCATGATGGCGAGCACCAGGCCGCCGAGCAGGAACGAGCGGCCGAACGGGCCGTCGCCGCCGAAGAGCGGGATCCAGCGGAAGTACGTGTTGAGCCAGGCCGAGAACGAGCGGACCGGGTCGATGAAGACGGTGAGCCCCCACAGTCCGAACACGACGCTCGGCACGGCCGCCAGCAGGTCCACGAGGAACCCGAAGGTCGTGCCGACGCGCCGGCTGGCGTAGTGCGACAAGAACAGTGCGATCCCCAACGCGACCGGTACGGCCACGACCAGCGCGATCACCGAGCTGACCAGCGTGCCCCAGGCGAGGGCCGCGACGCCGAACTCGGGCGGGGTGTCGTTGGCGAGCCAGGCCGTCGACGTCAGGAAGTTGGCCTGGTCGGCGTCGAGGGCGGGGATCGCCTCCGTGATCAGGAACGCGGTGATCGCGATGATGATCACGAGGACCATCGCGCCGGCGGCGAGCGTGACGGCGCCGAAGACCGACTCGGCGCCGAAGCCCCGGCGGCGCGGCAGGACGCCGCTGGCCGCCGACCGTGGCACCGGCTCGACCATCGCTGCGTCCTTCTCCGGTCAGGCGATGCTGTCGACCGCGGCCTGGACCCTGGTCTGGATGTTGCCCGGCAGCGGCGCGTAGCCCAGGCCGTCGAGCAGGCCCTGGCCGTCGCCGCTGGCCGCGTAGCCGAGGAAGCCCTTGATCAACGCTAGCTTGCCGGCCGGGCCGCCCCTGCCGCAGGCGATCTCGTAGGTCACCAACACGATCGGGTACGCCCCGGCGGTCGCCGTCCCGTAGTCGATCGTCAGGGTGAGGTCGTTGCCGGCGCCGGTGACGCGCGAGTCGTGGATGGTCCTGCTGGCGGCGTCACCGGTCGCTTCGGTGAACTGCCCGGCGCCGTTGAAGACCCTGGCCATGGTCAGGCCGGCGTTCTCGGCGAACGACAGCTCCAGGTAACCGATGGCGCCCTCGGTGCTCCTGAGGGAGGTGGCCACGCCGTCCGAGCCCTTGGAACCGGTGCCGTCCGGCGCCGTCCACGACTGGCCCGTGCCGAACGTCCAGGCGGGCCCGGCGGTGGCGGCCAGGTAACCGGTGAAGTTGTCGGTCGTGCCCGACGCGTCGGAACGGTGGACGGTCTGGATCGCGCTCGACGGGAGCGACGCGCCCGGGTTGTCGGCCTTGATGGCGTTGTCGTCCCACCGCGTGATGCCGCCGGCGAAGATCCCGGCGATCGTGGCGGGCCTGAGCTGGAGGTTGTCGACGCCCGGCAGGTTGTAGGCGACCGAGATCGGGCCGACGACCATCGGCAGGTGGATCGCCGGGTTGCCGCCGCACCGGGAGTTGGCCTGCGCGTGCTGCGCCGCGGTCAGCGCGGTGTCGGAGCCCGCGAAGTCGGCGGCGCCCGAGACGAACGACTGCACGCCCGCGCCCGACCCGGTCGGCTCGTAGTTGATCGTCGAGCCCTCGCACCGCTGCTGGTAGTTCTTGCGCCACTCGTCCATGGCGTTCTTCTGCGCGGACGAGCCCTGCGCGTTGAGCGTGCCGGTGGCGCAGTCGACGGCCTCGGCGCCCGTCACGGTCGCGCCGCTCCCGTCGTCGTCCGTCCCGCACGCGGCGAGCAGGAGCGCCGCGGCCACCGTGACACACACGACGGTGCTGTGCGGAGAACGACGATGTCCAGCCACGACGCCAGTTAAGACCACCACTGTCCAGTTCGCAGCCGTTTGGGCGATTGGTGACGCTGACCACTGTCGACAGGTCAGGCGTCGTCCGGGAACAGGCAGAACGGATGGCCGGCCGGATCGAGCATGACCCGGACGTCGGGCTGGGGCTGGTGCGCGGCCTCCCTCGCGCCCGCCTCGACCGCCCAGGCCACGCCGGTGGCCAGGTCGGGCACGCCGATGTCGAGGTGGATCAGCATCTGTTGCTCGCCCTTGACGGGCGGCCACACCGGCGGCGTGAAGTGGGGCTCGTACTGGAACTCGAGCTTCTCTCCGGAGGGTGCGCGCAGCCGCGCCCAGTCTTCCGTCGCGCCGTCGACGCCCGTGTGCTCGCGGTCGACGACCGGCCAGCCCAGCAGGCGGGCGTAGAAGTCGGCGAGCGCCAGCGGGTCGTCGCTGCCGAGCACCGGTCCGGCGATCCGCATGGCCGGTCGCCGCATAGCGCGTCCTCCTTGCCGTTTCGGACATACTAACTACGCCGTTCAGCTACGGCCAGTTCAGCGCTTCGTACGATCCATGTATCCGCGCTATATCCGTCCTGGTCGATACTTGGACGCGTGACCGGTCGACTGCACGCCGCGACGCGGCACCGCCTCCTGGTGGTCGGCGCGAGCGTGATGCGGGAGGGCGCGTTCGCGGTCTGGCGCCGGGCCGGCCTGCGGATCGTGGTCGCCGACGGCTACTCGACGGGCCGTTACGAGCACCTCGCCGACGAGTTCCTCGCGTTGGACCCGCGCGACGGGTCGGCCGACCTCACCGCGCTCGTCGCGCTGGCCAGGACCTGCGACGGCGTCGTGACGCTCGCCGACAACTCGCAGGTGACCGCGGCCACCGTCGCGCAGGAGGCGGGGCTGCCCGGGATCGGGCCGCGGACCGCCGCGATCGCCCGGTCCAAGCTGCTGCAACGCCGCCTCGGCCAGGCGGGCGGGCTCCCCGTGCCCCGCTGGCGCCACGTCCAGAACGCGGACGACATCGCCGAGTTCTTCGCCGGGAGCACCGCACCCGCCGTCCTCAAGCCGGTTGACAGCGCCGGCAGCGCGGGCGTGCTGCGGGTCGGCGACGCCCGCGAGGCCCGGCGGCAGTGGCCGGTGGTCCGGCTGATGTCGCCGTCGCGGACCGTGCTCGTCGAGGAGTACGTGGAAGGCCGGGAGGTCTGCGTCGACGCGGCGGTCGTCGACGGTGAGCCCGCGTTCGTCTCGTTCTGCGACGCGGAGTACGTCGGCCCGGAAGGGTTCATCGCCGTCTCGGCCTCCTACGCGGCCGAGCGCCCGGAGCGGGCGGTCGCGGCCGACGCCATCCGGGAGGTCGCGCGCGTCTACGGGCTGCGCAACGGCGTCATGCAGGCCGAGTACAAGATCGACGGGGATCGGTGGACGCTGCTGGAGGTCACGTTCCGGCCCGGCGGCGCGCTGGTGCCCGACCTCCACGAGCGGGTGGGCGGCGTCAACCTCTACGAGGTGCAGGCCCGCCTGGCCCTCGGCCTCGCGCCCGCGCTCCCGGAACCGGACCCGGACTCTCCACCCGCGCCGTACGCGCAGGTGCGCTTCCTCGTCGGCAGTGGACACGTCCGCGCCTTCGTACCCCCGGCCACGGTCCTGCGCGGCCTGCCCGACGTGCGCGTCGTCAACCAGCTCGTCCGGACCGGGCAGCGCGTCCGGCACCCGCTGAGCGAAGAGGGCCGGGCCGGGTACGCCGTCGGCTGGGGCGACGACCGGCAGCGCCTCGACGCCCAGCTGCGCGAGGCGATCAGCCGTCTGGGCAGGGAGATGGGCATCGTGGAGCACGCGGCCAGCGGCGACGCCCGCGATCCGGTCGGGCAGGGCGTGCCGTGACCGGGTGACCGCGCCGGGCTGGACGACTCCAGCGGGACCGGGCACCGCGGGTGTCCACGATCGGAGGGGCGAGAATGCGCAGCGAGTTGACCGGGGACCAGATCGGCGCGTACCGGGATGCCGGCTTCCTCGTCATCGACGACTTCCTCGACGCCGGCGAGCTGGAGTGGCTGCGGACCATCCTCGCCGACGCGGTGGCGGCCCGCGGCGACGCGCGAATACCCAGCGAGATGACCGCGGCGCCGGTCGGGGCCCGGAGCGGGCCGGGTGGCCCCGCGACGACCGACGAGGACCGGCGCCGGCTGATCGACGCGTTCTCCAAGCATCGCCGGTCGTGGACCCGCGTCCTGTCGCAACACGTCAACCTGTGGCAGACCGACGCGAACGTACGGGAGTTCTGCCTGGACCCTCGGCTCGGCCGGGTGGCCGCCGAGCTCGCCGACGTCGACGCGATCCGGCTGTGGCACGACCAGACGATGCTGAAGCCGGCATGGGGGGAGCCCACCGGCTGGCACATGGACACGCCGGCGTTCTCGTTCACCCATCCCGGCGCGTCGACGTTCTGGTTCGCGCTCGACGACGCCGACCTCCAGAACGGGTGCATGTACTACCTGCGCGGCAGCCACGAAGCGCGCTCCGGCGAGGGTGGCAACATGCGGATCGACGGGCTGCGGCTGCTCCACCCGGGCTGGGAGCACCTCGACCCGGTGCCCTGCCCGGTCAGGGCCGGCGCGATGATCGTCCACAGCGGGTACACGGCCCACGCCGCCGGTGCGAACATGACACCCCGGCAGCGGCCCGCGTATGCCATTTCCTGGATGCCGGCGGGATCGACGTTCAACGGCACGCCGAACATCCTCCCGAGCGAGGTGCTGGCCACGCTCTCGGTGGGTGATCCGCTCGACATCGAACACCAGTGCCCGCTGGTGTACCGCCGGTGACCGGGGGTCGGCTCAGCATGCGGAACCCACGGCAGTTCGACAGACTGAGGACACACCACCGAGCGACGAGGCGCTGTCCATGAGGTTTCAGGTTCTCGGACCACTTGAGGTCGCCACCGCCGACGGACCGCTCACCATCCGGGCGAAACGCCCCCGGGCGCTGCTGGCGATCCTGCTGCTGAACGCCACCGACGTGGTCTCGATCGACCGCATCATCGACGGGATCTGGCCCGGCCAGCCGCCCCGGTCCGCGCTCGAGAACGTCCGGACGTACGTGTTCCAGCTGCGGTCGCTGTTCGCCAAGGCCGACCCGGCCCTCACCGGCCGGCCCGCCGGCAACAAGGCCCGGCTGGAGAGCCATCCGGCGGGCTACCGGATCAGGACCGATCCCGAGGAGCTGGATCTGCTCCGCTTCACCAGCCTGGCGGCCAACGGCAACCGGGCGCTGCAGCTGGGCGACTACGCCAGCGCGGCGATGCTGCTCGGCGAGGCGATCGAGCTGTGGAAAGGCGCCCCGTTCCCCGAGCTCGTCCTCGGCTCGGCGATCCGCGCGAAGATCGTGGCGCTGGAGGAGCGGCGGTGGCAGGTCCAGACCGACTGGATCCGGGCGCGGCTGGCGTTGGGCCACCGGGCCGAGCTGGTCCCGCTGCTGCAGGAGATGATCGGCGAGCGCCCGTTCGACGAGAACCTGCGCCACCTCCTGATGACCGCCCTGTACGAGATGGGCCGCACCGGTGAGGCGCTGGCGGCCTTCGCCGACGCCCGGCACACCCTCGTCCGCGAGCTGGGCGTCGACCCGGGTCCGGAGCTGCGCCGGGCCCAGGCGGCGATGCTCAGCGGCGACGTGCTCACGACCGCGGGACCGGCGGCGCCGACCGTCGAGCAGTACCCGCGGATCCCGCACCACCTGCCCGCGACCGGCGCCGACCTGGTCGGCCGCGACGCCGAGCTGGACGCGATCGCCGGGCTCGCCGACGCCGCCGAGCCGCAGCCGGCCGCGCGGGCCAAGGTAGCCTTGGTCACCGGCGCGCCGGGGATCGGCAAGACGGCGACGGCGCTCGCCGCGGCCGCGCGGGTCTCGCGCTCGTTCCCGCAGGGCCAGCTCTACGTGAACCTCGGCGGCTCGACCGACCAGCCGCTCACCGTCGACGACGCGGTCGCGGCCCTGCTGTCGGGGCTCGGGATCGCGCCGCAGACCATCGCGGAGCCGGGCGCGCGCTGCCGGTCGCTCTACCGGTCGCTGCTCGCGGAGCGGCAGATGCTGGTGGTGCTCGACGACGCCGTCGACGCGGCGCAGGTCAGCCCGCTCATTCCCGGGTCGGGTCGGAGCCTCGTCATCGTCACGAGCCGCCGCTTCCTGGCCGGCGTCGGCTGCGACGTCCGGCTCAAGCCGGAGCTGCTGTCCGACGAGGACGGCCTGCGGCTGTTGCGCCGGACCGTCGGCGCGGACCGGGTCACGGCCGAACCGGCCGCGGCGCTGTCGATCGTCCGGGCCTGCGGTGGCCTGCCGTCGGCCGTCGAGATCGCCGGTGCCCGGCTGGCCGCGCTGCCCGGTCATCCGCTGCAGTACCTGGCCGAGCGGCTGGCGGAGCGCGACCGCGTCCTGGAGGAGCTGAGCCTCGACGGGCTGTCGCTCACCGAGCTGTTCGCCAGCAGCTACGGCAGCCTCGACGCCCGCGCCCAGCGCTGCTTCCGGGCACTGGGCATGTTCGATCCCGACCACATCACCGCCGAGAAGCTCGCCGAGCCGCTCGAGCTGCCGGTCCGCTCGGCCGACCGGCAGCTGGAACGGCTGGTGCACGAGGGCCTGCTGCGGCCCGCCCGGGCCGACCAGGGCGGTCCGCGGTACTGCATGCCGACGGTGCTGCACGCGTATGCGCGTACCCGGCTGTCCATCGAGGGCGCCGAGGTCAACGTCTGACACGTCGCGGAGGTAGACGATCCATGAACGACGACGAACTGCGCCGACTGGTGACCGACCAGCTGCGGACCGCCCGGCAGAGCTTCGGCGTCACCGACGCCCAGCCGGTCGGCGACAGCCTCGACCTGACCTCGCTCGAGCTGGTGCGGATGCTGGTCAACCTGGAGGAGCTGCTCGACATCGAGATCGACGAGGTGGCCATCATGAACGCGCGGCTGGACTCGGTCGGCGACGTCGTGGCGCTGCTGCGCGAGTCGATGGCCCAGCCCACCGGTGTGGTGGAATGAGTGGCGCCGCCGTTCCCGGAGCCTGGTACAACATCCTTCCCGACCTCGACTTCGGGCTGCCCGACGACCTGCCGTCGCCGGCGCGGGCCGGCAGCGGGCCGGTGCGGCTGCGGATACCGCCGGCGCTGCTGCGCCAGGAGCAGAGCCGCGAGCGGTGGCTGACCATACCCGACGAGGTACGCGGGCCGTACCGGCAGTGGCGGCCGACGCCGCTGCGGCGGGCCGAGGCGTTCGAACGCGCGCTCGACACCCGGTGCCGGATCTACTACAAGTACGAGGGCGGCAACCTCAGTGGCAGCCACAAGCTGAACACCGCCGTCGCGCAGGCCTACTACTACCGCCGCGTCGGCGCCACCCGGCTGACCGTGGGCACCGGCGCCGGCCAGTGGGGGACCGCGGTCGCCGCCGCCTGCGCCATGTTCGGGCTGGCCTGCACCGTCTACATGGTGCGCTCCAGCTACCTGGCCAAGCCCTACCGGCGGTCCATCATGGAGCTTCTCGGCGCGACCGTGCACGCCAGCCCCAGCGAGGAGACCGACGTCGGGCGGGACGCGCGCGCCGCCGGTGAGCGCGACGGCAGCCTGTCGATCGCGCTCGGCGAGGCGCTCGCCGACACCGCGGCGGCGGGCACGTTCTTCTGCACCGGCAGCGGCGAGACCTACACGCTGCTCCACCAGACGGTCATCGGGCTGGAGGCGGTCGAGCAGCTCGCCGCGCTCGGCGTCGAACCGGACGTGGTGGTCGGCGCCCTCGGGGCGGGCAGCAACTTCGGCGGCCTCGCGCTGCCGTTCCTCGGCAGTGTCTACACCGGACGGCGACCGGTGCGGTGCGTCGCCGTCGAGCCCTCGGCGTGCCCGAAGCTCACCATGGGCCGCTACGCGTACGACCACACCGACGCGTCGGGCCGCACGCCGCTGCAGAAGATGTACACGTTGGGCCACGCGTACGCGCCGCCGGCGATGCACGCCGGAGGGCTGCGCTACCACGGCACGGCCAAGCTGGTCAGCGCGCTGTACGACCGTGGCCTGGTCGAGGCGATGGCCTGCCCGCAGCGCGCGGTGTTCGGCAGCGCGGTCGCGTTCGCCCGGGCCGAGGGCGTCCTGCCGGCGCCGGAGAGCGCCCACGCGGTCCACGGCGCGGTCGTCGAGGCGCGGCGGGCCGACGCGGCCGGGCGGCCGCGGACGATCCTCGTCGGCGTCAGCGGACACGGCTACCTCGACCTGGCGGCCTACGACGCCTACCACAGCGGCGCGATGCGGGACCTGACGGCCACGCCGGAGCAGGTCGAGGCGTCGCTGCGGCTCCTGCCCGCGCAGCCGGTGCGGGCCCGGTGAGCGCGACCGCCGACGTGGCGATCGTCGGGCTCGGCTCCCGCGGCCTCACCGTGCTGGAGCGCGTCATCACCCTCGCCGAGCGCACCCGCGCCGCCCGCCCGCCCGGCCACCCGGTCGCGGTCGCGGTGGTCGACCCGGCCGGCACCGGCTGCGGCGTCCACGACCCGGACCTGCCCGACCACCTGCTGCTCAACACGCCCTGCGCCCAGGTGTCGATGTTTCCCGACCACGGCACGGTCGCGGCCGACACCGCGCGTGCCGGCCCGACCCTGTACGAGTGGGCCCGCACCACCGGCCGGCCGGTCCGCCCGACCGACTACCTGCCGCGCCGGCTGCTCGGCGAGTACCTGGCCTGGTTCCGCGGGCACCTGCTGCGCGCCGCCTCCGACGCGGTGCGGATCACGATGTACCGCACCGCCGCCGTGGACCTCTGCGACGCGCCCGACGACCGGCGCGCGGTGGTGTGCGCCGACGGCACGACCGTGCTGGCGCGGCAGGTGTTCCTCACGACCGGGTACACCCCGAACCTCCGGCCGGCGGCGGGACCCGGGCGGCGCGTCGACGAGCCGTACCCGATGCCGGGCCGGCTCTCCGCCGTCGCGGCGGGTGAGGTGGTCGCGGTGACCGGGTTCGGGCTCTCGGCGATGGACGTCGTCGCCTGCCTCACCGTCGGCCGGGGCGGGCGCTTCACCGGCGCCGACGACGACCTGGCGTACGTGCGAGGCGGTGCCGAGCCGACCGTGCTGCTGGTCTCGCGCTCGGGTGCGCCGTACCGGGTCCGGCCGAGGACGGGCCGCGACGGACCGGCCGACCCGCCGCTCGTCCTCACCACCGCCGCGGTCGACGACCTGCGCGGGCGGCGCGCCGGCGGCCGGCTCGACTTCCGCGCCGACGTCCTGCCGCTCGTCCTCGCCGAGATGCGCCTGGCCCACCTGCGGACCGCGGCGCGGCGCGACCCGGACGTCCTCGCGGTGATCGACCGGCTCGACGGCGTTCCCGTGCCGGCCCGCGCCGCGGCGGCGGACGCCGTGCTGGCCGGCCTGGACGACCGGTTCGGCCGGTTCGACCCGTGGGCGGCGCTGCACAACGACGCCGGCATGGACCTCACCGGCGGCGCCGGCTACCAGCGGTGGCTGGCCGGCACCGTGCGGCGCGACCTGGCCGAGGGCGCCGGGCCGCTGGACGGGAGCGCGGTGAAGGCCGCTCTCGAGGTGGTCGAGGACCAGCGGGACGTCATCCGGTACGCGGTCGACTTCGACGGGCTCACCGGCGCCTCCCACGACGACTTCATGGCGACGTTCGTGCCGCTGTTCAACCGCGCCGTCGTCGGCCCGCAGTGGGAGCGCCACGCCGAACTGCTCGCGCTGCTGGCCGCCGGCGTGGTGCGCACCCCGCTCGGCCCGGCGCCGGTGGTCACCGGGCTGGCCGACGGCCGGTGGCGGCTCACCGGCGGCGGGCTCACCGCCACGCGGGTCGAGGAGGCCGACTGGCTGGTCGCCGCGCAGGTGCCCGCGCCGAGCGTCGACGCCTCGGCGAGCCCGCTGATCGCGGCCCTCCACGCCCGTGGCCGGATCCGCCCCTACCGCCCCGTACCCGGTCGCTCCTGGGGAATCGACATCGACCGCGACCACCATCCGCTGGACCGCTGGGGCGAACCGGACCGGCAGGTGTGGGTGCTGGGCACCATCTGCGAGGGCCGCACCTACTACACCAACCTGGTGCCATTTCCGGCGGAGTTCTCCCGGCCCGTGCACGACGCGCACCGGTGCGTCGCGGGTGCGCTGGCGTCGTTGACGTATACAGACGATGTACGGGCCGGCCATAGCATCGCGCCATGACGGCAATCGACGCGTCGCGGGGCACGCTCGCGCTCCACGGCGGCACACCGGTGCGGGATCCCGGCCGCCCCTGGCCGCGCTGGCCGCAGCCCGCGCCGGCCGCGGAGGCCAACCTGCTGAAGGTGTTGCACGGCGGGCGCTGGACGCTGACCGGGCCCATCAGCGGGACTCCGCTGTTCGAGCGCGAGTTCGCCCGCAGGTTCGCCGACTATGTCGGCACCCGCCACTGCGTGCCGGTCGACCACGGGTCGAGCGCGCTGGTGGTGGCGCTCGAAGCGCTCGGCCTCGCACCCGGCGACCGGGTCCTCGTCCCGGCCCTGACCTGGACCGCGTCGGCCACCGCGGCCTTCCGGGCCGGGCTCGTCCCGGTCCTGGTCGACGTCGACGAGGTGACCGGCTGCATGTCGCCCGCCGACGTCGACGCGTCGGTCGGGGCGCGGGCCGCGGTCGTGGTGCACTGGGCCTGCGCCATGGCCGACGTCCCGGGGATCCAGGCGGTGGCCGACCCGCTCGGCATGGCCGTCGTCGAAGACTGCGCCCAGGCCCACGGCGCGCGGTGGCAGGGCCGGCCGGCCGGCTCCATCGGCCGGCTGGGCTGTTTCAGCATGCAGCAGGGCAAGGTCCTCACCAGCGGCGAGGGCGGCGCTGTGGTCACCGACGACGACGAGTTGGCCGTGTTGCTGCAGGAGCTGCGCGCCGACTCCCGCCGCTACCGCGACGATCCGGGCCTCGCCGGCGAGTCGGAGCTGGTCGAGACGGCCACCCGGATGGGCGCCAACTTCTGCCTCAGCGAGTTCCACGCCGCCGTCCTCTGCGCCCAGCTGTCCATACTGGACGAACAGCACGCGGTACGCGCGCGGAACTTCGCCACCCTCGACGCGATGGTCGCGGGCATTCCGGGCGTGCGGCTGGTGCGCCCGGCCGCGCAGCAGACCACGCTCTCGCTCTACGAGCTGCCGATCGTCTTCGACGCGCTGCCGGCCGGCACGACCAGCGCCGACGTCGCGCGGGCGCTGACCGCCGAGCTGCACTGCCTGTTCTACCTCACCGACACGCCCCTGCACCGGTCGGTGCTGCTGCGGCCGCAGACCAAACCGACGCTCGCGCCGCTCGCCGAGCAGTTCGCCGCGCTCCACCGCGACCGGACGTTCCCCCACTCCGACCTGTTCTACGACCGCGCGGTCGTCACCCACCACAGCACGCTGCTCGGCGACGAGCGGGACATGGCGGACATCGCCGCGGCGATCCGCAAGGTCGTCGAGGCCGTCGAACCCATCGGGGCGGCGCGGCGATGACCGGCCTGCTGCCCGCGCAGGAGAGCCACTGGGAGCTGATGTGCGCGCTGTCGCCGGAGGCGCCGGGCGCGTCCCGGTTCGTCGTCGTGGACAACCGCTTCGTCGACGCGCCGCTCGACCCGGCGGCGATGCGCCGGGCGTTCGCCGACGTCGTCCGCCGGCACGACGCGCTGCGGCTCGTCTTCGACGACACCGGCGTCGACCCGCGGCTGCGGATCGAGCCGTCGGTCGAGCCGCCCGTCGACTACCTGGACCTGACCGGGCGCGGCGAGGCGGAGGTGGCCGACACGCTCGGCGAGATCGTCTACCGGGAGCACCACCGGACCTTCGAGCTGACCGCCGGCCCGGCCTGGCACGCCTGGTACGTCCGGCTCGGCCCCGACCGGCACTTCGTCAACGCCTGCTTCTCCGAGATCATCGCGGACGGCTGGGCCAGCAAGGTCTTCATGGAGGACCTGCTGGCCGCGCACGCCGTGCACACCGGTGACGCGCCCGCACCGCCACCGCCGCTGTCGTTCGCGGAGATGGGCGACCTCCAGCGGGCCCGGCTGGCGCCGACGCCGGAGCGGCTGGCCTACTGGCGGGAGCGGTTGCTGCCGCTCGCCCGCCCGGCGCTGTTCCGGTCCCGGCTCACGGACGAGACCTCGCTGCTGGTGCGCCACCGCATCGACGTCGACTTCGAGCCGGCGCTGCTGCCCGCGCTGCGCGGGCTGGCCTGGCGGGCCAGGTCGAGCCTGTTCGTGGTGCTCATGGCCGCCTACCACGTGTTGCTCACGGCGGCGACCGGCCGGGAGCGCACGGTGGTGAGCACCGCCGCCCTCGGCCGGACGTCCGAGCGGGAACGGCGGTCGCTGCTGCCGTGCACGATCGACCCTTATGTGGCCACCACTCTCGCGCCCGGCACGTCACTGCTCGACGCGGTGGCCCGTACCCATGAGGCCATGGATCTCGCGATGGCGAACCTCGTGCCGTTCACGGCGGTGGCCCGCGCTGTCAACCCCGGCTTCGACGCCGCGCGGCCCTGGCCGGACCTCGAACTCTGCGACGGCAACTTCTTCTCGGCCGCGTTCGAGGACCACGAGCTGTCGCTGGGCGGCATGCGCGTGACGATGCCGCGCATGCGGAGCCGGATACCCGCCGACCCGGCCGGGACGACGCTGCTCGCGGGCGCGGTCCCGGCCGAGCGGCGGGCGGTGTGGGCCGCCTACTGCGGGCCCAGCCTGGAGGTCAGCCACGCGCGGGACGGCTGCGCCCTCATCTACAACGGCGAGGTGTACGACGCCGGGGAGGCGCGGGCGCATCTCGGCGCGTACCTCGATGTCGTGCGGCTCATGGCGACCGCGCCGGAGACGACGGTGGGCGCGGTCGCCGACCGGTACGTCCGCACGCCGGCCTGACAGCGGGGGGCCAACCGCTCAGAACGCGAGGGCCGTAGCCTCCTGGTCGAGGTCGAGCAGGTCGCCGGCGTGGCGTCGCACCTTCTCCAGCGCCGCGGCGACGTCGCGCATCCCGGCCGGGTCGTCGAGGAGGAGCGGCTGCGTGAGGGTGAGGCAGGTCTGCCGGGCCCGCTCCGCCTCCGGCAGCGCGAACCGGGCAGGGTCGAGCCGGGCGGTCACCGGGTCGGTGGGATCGTCGCCGGTGAGCGCGGCCGGCCGGTAGAGCGTGTGCCGGTTCAGCGGCGCGTAGACCGGGTTGACCATCGCCCGCAGCTCGGCCGAGAGCGCCCGCCCGATCGCGTCGACGGTCGCGCCGCCGAACACGGCCCGGTCCAGCCGCAGCACGAGGTTGTAGTACGTCGGCTCGGTGACCCGCGGATCGGTGTCCAGCATGGACACTCCCTCGACCTCGGCGAGGAGCCGCCGCAGCTCCGCCGCCCGCGCGGCGCGGTGCCGGTTCTCCCCGGCCAGCCGGCCGAGCCCGTCGAGCAGCACTGCCGCCTGCAGCTCCGAGAGGCACAGGTTGCGGCCCTGCACCGCGCCGACCTCGACGAGCTCCAGCCGGCCGGGCACCGGGTCGGCGACGAACCGGCGGCCGTCGGCGCGCAGCTGTTCGAGCCGGTCGTACAGCCCCGGGTCGCGGCAGATCACGGCGCCGCCCTCGCCTGCGGTGAGCAGCTTCGACTGCTGCATGCTGAAACAGCCGGCCTGCCCGTACGTGCCGACCGGCCGGTCGCGCCAGCGGGCGCCGTGGGCCTGCGCGCAGTCTTCGACGAGCGCGAGGCCGCGCAGATCGGCGAGCGCCGTGAACGCGTCGAGGTCGGCGACGCTGCAGAACGGGTGGACGAGCAGGATCGCGGCGGTACGCGGGGTGACGGCCGCCGCGGCCGCCGCCGGGCTCATCGCCAGCGTCGCCGGGTCGACGTCGACCAGGACCGGCACGGCGCCGAGGTGTGCCACCGCGGAGGCGCAGGCGACCCAGGTCAGGCCGGGCACCAGCACCTCGTCGCCGCGCCGGACGCCGAGCGCCTGGAGGGCGATGGTCAGCGCGCCGGTGCCGGACGTGACCGGCGTGCAGTACGGCACCTCGTGGAACCGCGCGAACGCCTCGGCGAACCGGCGTTCGAGACAGACCCGGCCGTCGTACGGACCGCTGATCGCCCAGCGGGCCGAGTCGAGGACCTCGGCGACCGCCCGGTGGGTGGCGTCGGTGGCCCGGGGCCACTTCGGCCACGGACGGGTGCGGACCGGTGTGCCGCCGAGCGCGGCGAGCCGTTCGTCGCTCATGATGTCTCCGTCTCCCCGGCCAGCCGCTCGACGCAGCGCAGCAGCAGGCGCGGGCTGATCGCGTCCTGACGCAGGAACGCGCAGCGGCCGACCGCGGTCGGCACGACCAGGTGGAGCGCGTCGTCGCGGTGCTGGACGATGCTCGTCAGCGAGGCCCACAGCGCGTCGACCGAGAGCCCGGGCCAGGTGAGGGCCAGGCCGAGGTCGCGCAGCAGCCCGACGATCGCGTCGCGGTCGTCGCCCGACAGCAGCCCCAGCTCGCGGCCGAGTTCGGCGGAGAGCGCGATGTCCATCGCGACGGCCTCGCCGTGGAGCACCGCGTGGCCGGACGCGACCTCGATGTACGGGCTGAACGTGTGTCCGAAGTCGACACCGCGGCGCAGGTCGCCGATCTCGTACAGGTTGCGGGACAGCTCGTCGAGCATGCCGTGCACGGCCCGCCCGACGACCTCCTCGGCGTGGGCCGGCAGCCCGAAGCCGGCGTCGACCAGCCGGCGGCCCTGCTCCCGCAGCAGCCGGAACAGCCGTGCGTCGCGGACGACCGCCAGCTTCGCGATCTCGGCCATGCCGTTGACGAGATGGCGCCGGGGCAGGGTGGCGAGGAACGTCAGGTCGAGCAGGGAGTGCTCGGGCGGGTGGAAGGAGCCCAGCGCGCTCTTGCGGCCGCCGTGGTTGACCGCGTTCTTCGTGCCGATCCCGGCGTCGACCAGGCCGATGAGGGTGGTCGGCACGTTGATGTGCGGGATGCCGCGCCGGTGGAGCGCGGCGGCGAGCCCGCAGATGTCGCTGCAGACGCCGCCGCCGACCGCCACGATCGGCGAGGTGCGCCGCAGCCCGGCGGCGGTGGCGTGTTCGCAGACGTCGAGCACCGCGTCGAACGACTTCGACGACTCCGTGCGGTCGAGCACCATGAAGTGGATCTCCGACGGGCGGCTCGCGTCGTCGAAGTACGCCCGGATCCGCTGCCCGTGCAGGCGGTCGACCGACGGGCTGGTGACCACGAGCGCGGGGCGCGGGCCGATGCTCTCGCGCAGCAGCGGGTTGCCCGGCGCGAAGACGTCGCGGACCAGCCGGACCCGGTGGGTGCGCCGCAGGTCGGCGGTGAGCCGGGCCTCGTGCCCGTCGCCGCCGGTGGTCAGGGCCGCGGCACACGACGGCCGCACGCCGTTGGCCGTGGTGGAGGCGGGCACCCCGCCGTCGACGACGGTCATCTATGCGGTCCCGGCCGTCGCGTCGGCCGCGGCCGGGGCGACCGCGAGCTGGAACACGAACAGCCGCAACGGTTCCGGGCCGGTGTTGCGCAGGCCGTGCAGCCCGCCGGGCGGGTTGCGTACGAGGTCGCCGGCGGTCACCGGGAACACGTCGTCCTCCAGCCGCAGCCGGCCCGTACCGGCGAGGACGAGGTAGTACTCCTCCTCCGTCGGGCCGTGGCGATGGTCGCCGATCGTGGTCCCGGGCGGCAGCTCGGCGTAGTCGATGAAGTCGCACGCGCCGGCCAGCTCGGCCGCCCGGGCGATGCGTACCGCGCCGATCGTGCCGACTCCGCCGTGTGCGATCTCGGGCCCGAGCGGCAGCCGGAAGATGTTGCAGGGCAGGACGAGGGCGGGGCCTCTGGTCATGTCGTTCCTCCGCGCCGGACCGCCTCCGAGCGTCGCTTGAGGATCTCGACCGCACCGGTCCGGTCCGTCAGGCCGTTGGCTTGCAGCACCGTGTCCTCGATGGCGGACCGGTCGTGCTCGGCGTGCGAGACGTTGCTGCACCGGGCGCACATCGGGTCCACCGACCGGTCGCCGCGCTCCAGCCGGCGCCGGATCGCGCGGAACCGCTCGGAGGTCCAGATCTCGGGCAGCGGAGTCCGCAACACGTTGCCCATCACGTGCTCGCGGTCGGCGTCCTCGTAGCAGAGCAGCACGTCGCCCGTGACGGTGACGATCAGCATCTCGGACGGGGCGTGGCACGGGGTGTGCCGCATCGCCGTGGTCGCCACCGGCAGGTGCGTCAGCGACCCGCCCCGGTTGGTCAGGGTCAGGTCCTGCCAGGTCTGCACGACCTGCGCCGGGCGGTCCGGGTAGTCCCCGGGCGAGTGGCGGGTGACGTAGAAGATGTCGATGCCGGCGTCGCGCAGCTCGGCGTGCTTGGCGTCGTCGAGCAGGTCGCCGTTGGTGTTGAGGACCTGCAGCGCGGCGGGCAGCCGGCCGCGGACGGCCGCGACCAGTCGGGGCAGGTCCCGGCGCAGCAGCGGCTCGTTGTAGAGGTGGTACGAGAGCCGCCCGGCGAACGAGACCTCGGCGAGTTGGTCGACGGTGGCGAAGAAGACCTCGTCGGACATCCGGGCCGGCACCGGCGGGCGCGGGTTGAGCGCCACCGGACAGTAGGAGCACGCGCGGTTGCAGCGCGAGCCCACCTCCAGCTCCACCACCGACAGGCCCTCGACCGCCCGGCGGCCCGGTGCGGCCAGGGTCGATGTCGCGCCCGGTCTTACGGCGCCGGTCGATGCCATCGCCGATACCTCCTGCCACGTCCGTCCCAGTCAAGGACGGCCGCATACAAGGGCCGTACAGCCGCGCCCACGCCGGACACCTGTAGCCGTGCTGTATGCGGGGCGGCGATCCTGCCGGGAGACGCCAGGGCGGTCCGGCGGGAGGGACAGGGCAGTGGACGTCACGTATCGCACTCCGCTCGGTGACACTCCCTGGTCGGTGTGGCGCGACGCGCTCCTGCGGACGACCGGGTTCCCCGCGGCCGGCCTCGGCCGGCTCGCCGCACCCGCGTGCGCCGAGGCCGCCGACGCCCACCTCGCCGGGCTGGCCGACCTCGCCGCGTTCCGGGCGGCGTTCGACGAGGCCGTCGCCGCCGGGTCGGCCGAGCTGGCCCGCATCGCCGTGGAGCCGCTCCTGCGCGAGGCCGTCACCTGGCAGAACCCGGGCGCGGTGACGCTGCTGGACGCGATCGTGCGCCAGCAGTCGAAGCGGCGGCGCGACGACAAGGTGCGCTACCGCGAGCGGCAGCTCACCCGCTACTGGCAGCGGTACTGCGCGAAGGCCGAGACGATCGGCTTCTTCGGGCCGATCACCTGGGTCGACGTCGACCCGCGGGCGCCGGCGCTCACCATGGCGCCCGGCCCACGGCTGCTGGACCGGCGCCGGGTGTTCCTGGAGCCGCGGGCGCTCGTCGCCTACGGAGCACACCTGGCCGAGGACCCGGCGACCCGCCGCTGGTTGCCGCCGGCACGGCAGCCCCATCATCTTCTCGACGGAGACGTGGTACGCCGGCCCGGGCTGACCGCCGCACCGCTGACTCCCGCGGAGGCCGCGGTCCTGGCCCTGTGCGACGGCCGCCGCCCCGCCGTGCGCGTCGTCGAGGAGGTGCTCGCGGCCGGGAGCACCGACGTCGCCGACGTCGAGGCGGGTTTCCGGGTCATCGAGCGCCTGGTCGCCCGCAAGCTGCTGCACTGGGACGCCAACCTGCCCCTCGCCCCGCACGCCGGGGCCGTGCTGGCGGAGCGGATCGCCGCCATCGCGGACCCGGCGGTACGCGGGCGGGCCGAGGACGGGCTGCGGCGGCTCCACGCGGCGCGCGACGAGGTGGGCGCCGCGGCCGGCGACCCGCACGCGCTGCGGGCCGCGATGGCGGGGCTCGACGCCGAGTTCGTCGCGCTGACCGGCGGCGAGGCCCGCTACCGCGAGGGCCAGACCTATGCCGGGCGCGGGCTCTGCTACGAGGACACCACCCGCGACCTGCACGTCGTGGTGAGCACCCGGGTCCTCGACGCGGTCGCGCCCGCGCTCGCCATGGTCCTGCAGGGCGCCCGGTGGTTCACCGCCGAGCTGGCCCGCACGTTCGACGAGGCGCTGCGCGGCGTGGTCCGCGAGCTGGGCGGCGCCGAGGGCCGGGTGAAGCTCAGCGACCTGTGGTACCCGGCCGTCGAGCTGTGCTGGGGCCGCCGCTACCGGCCCGTCGACGACGTGATGAAGCGGCTGGGCGACGCGTGGCGCACCGTCTTCGGCCTGGCCTCGGCGGACCCGGACGCCCATCGGGTCGAGTTCACCAGCGCCGAGCTGGCGACGGCGGTCGGTGAGATGTTCCCCGCGCGGGCGCCGGGCTGGATCGACGCCCGCGTGCACAGCCCGGACCTGCACATCTGCGCCACGTCGGTCGACGCGATCAACCGCGGCGACTTCCTGGTCGTCGTCGGCGAGGTGCACATCTCCCACGCCACCCTCTCCGACTTCGTCACCAACTGGGCCCGGCCCGACCCGGGCCAGATGCTGCGCCGGGTGCTGAGCGAGTTCGGCCGGCCCCGGATGGTGCCGCTGCTGCCCACCACCTGGTCGAAGGACACCGGGCGGCTGGTCGGCGTCGAGCCGGCGCCGAGCGACCGGTTCATCGGTTTCGCGCGCACCAACTACGTCGAGAGCGAGCGGCTGGTCCCGGCCGAGGCGATCGTCATCGAGCTGGCCGGTGACGACCTCGTCGCCCACCTGCCCGACGGGCAGCGGCTGCCGGCGATCGAGCTGTTCGCCGCGTTCCTGTCGACGATGTCGGCCGACGCGCTCAAGAGCGTCATGGTCGACCCGCACACGCCGCGCGTCACCGTCGACCGGCTCGTGGTGTTCCGGGAGACGTGGCGGACCACCGTCGAGGACCTCGCCGAGCTGACCGTCAACGGCGACGAGCCCGGGCAGTACCTCGCCGGCCGGCGGGTGGTGGCCCGCTTCGGCCTGCCGGACCGCTGCTTCGTGAAGATCTCCTCCGAGGTCAAGCCCATGTTCGTCGACTTCACCAGCCCGCAGTACGTCGCCTCGTTCGCCGCCGCGGTGCGGGCCGCCCGGCAACAGCACGGCGGCGACACCCGGGTGTCGATCAGCGAGATGCTGCCGACGCCCGAGCTGACCTGGGTCGCCGACGCGAAGGGGAACACGTACTTCGGCGAGCTGCGGGTGCAGATGACCGATCCCGCGCTGGCCGGCACCGTCGCCCGGTGGTCGTTGCCGGACGGCGGTCCGGAGCCGTCGGCGTGACCACCGGGCTCACCGCCGGGCAGCGGTCCGGGCCGGTGACCGGTGACGCGTTCGGGCTGATGCTGCGCGAGGCGTGGCGCCGCCACGAGGCCGGGCGGCTCTTCGCCCGGTCGATGGTGCAGATCGTCGAGCGCGACGACGGCATGCTGCTCGTCGGTCCGGCGAAGTTCTACCTCAGCGGCCCGGCCGGCTGGTTCGACTGCGAGCGCGCCGTGCTCGACGGCCTCGCCGGCCACGTGCTCGACGTCGGCGCGGGCGCCGGCCGGCTCGCGCTGGCCCTGCAGGAGCGCGGTGTCGACGTCACCGCGCTCGACCCGTCGCCGGCGGCCGTCGAGGTCTGCCGGCAGCGCGGTGTCCGCCGCACCGTCCAGGCCACGCTGACCGACCACGCCCGCTCCGGCGAGCGGTACGACCGCGTCGCCCTGTTCGGCAACTGCCTGGGGCTGCTGACGTCGGCCGACCGCGCGCCGGCCGTCCTCGCCGACCTCCGCCGGCTGGTCCGGCCGGGTGGTCGGGTCGTCGCGGTCGGCACCGACCCGGCGTACCTGGCCGACCCGGCGACGCTCGACTACCTCGAACGCAACCGGGCCGAGGGGCGGCTGCCCGGGCAGTGGCGGGTCCGCGAGCGGTTCCGCGACGTCGCGACGCCGTGGACCGACTTCCTCTGGTGCGCGGTCGAGGACCTGGAACGGCTGCTCGCCGGCTCACCGTGGCGGCTGGCCGGCGTGACACCCGGCGCCGACGGCAACTACGCCGCCGAGCTGGCGCTCCGCTGAGCGGTCCGGACGCCGGAAGCCATGTATCCGCAACGTATTGGCGCGGCGAACGATGGCGGAAGGTAGCCATCCGCGCTCTCGACGGAAGGACCGGGCGATGCGAACGCAGATGCTGGGGAAGATCGACATCGACGAGGCGCGGGTACGCGACGAGCTCGAGTTCAGCCTGGACTTCCAGTTCGCCGAGCAGTACCCGGAGTTCCAGAGCGGCCAGCCGTGGAAGACGTGCATGCTCTGGTCGAGCGGCGGCGTCGTCGGCGACGGCATCATCGCCCACTACGACACGGCGCTGCCGGTGCAGCCGACCACCTACGGCAAGCAGCTGCCCTATCTGCGCGAGCTCGTCGAGCAGTCCGTCGTCATCGAGCACCTGCTTTTCGCGCGGATGGTCATCATGACCGACGCCGTGCTGCTGCCGCACCGCGACTACGTCGAGTTCACCGAGGGGCCCGACGAGTCCCGCCCCGGGCACCGGCTGCACATTCCACTGTCGACCAACGAGAACTGTCTGTTCATGGACAACAACACGATCTACCGGATGTTCTTCGGCGAGTTCTGGTCGCTCGACGTGTCGCAGATGCACAGCGCCGCCGTCCTCTCCGACGCCCGCCGCGTCCACCTCATCATGGACTTCGCCGACGTGCCGCCGCACAGCGTCCTGAAGATCGGCCAGGAGTTCACCAACGGCATCCCGGACGCCAACGTCGTGCACCGGCCGCAACTGTCCGAAAAGGAGCGGGCGGCGATCCGCGCGCTGTCGGACGTCGTCGACCACGAGAACCTCAACGAGGTCTTCGGCATCGTCATCCGCAAGAACTACCGCCGCGACGGCGGGGAGCGGTTCGCTTGGGACGCGATGCGGGGCATCGCCCGCGACAGCGGCGACCCGTCGCTCGGGGAGCGCATCGACGAGCTGTTCCGGCTCTGCATGCTGGAGCGGGACGAGTGAGGTTCCACCACGTCGGTGTCCAGACCACCGACCTCGCCAACGCCGTCGCGTGGTACCGCGCGTTCTTCGGCGCCGAGCAGGCGTGGGCGCTGACGACGTTCTCCGAGCTGACCCGCAGCCGGCTGCCCGGCATCCGGGAGCTGGTCGAGCTCGGCGTCGGCCCCGTCCGGCTGCACCTGTTCGAGCGGCCCGGCGGTGCGGCACCGGCGCCGACCGTGAGCGTGACCGGCTTCCAGCACGTCTGCCTCGGCGTGGAGAGCCCGGACCAGCTGGTGACGATGCGGGACCGGTGGCTCGACCTCTACCGCTCCGGCGACTACCGCTTCGCGCTGGCCGAGGAGGCAACCCCGGTGGTGGTCGACGACGACGGGGTACGCAGCTTCTACGCCTACGACGTCAACGGGCTGGAGTTCGAGTTCACCTACGTACCGGGAGCGGTCTAGGCATGTCCGGCCTGTGGCCAGTGCTGACCGGCCTCCCCTCGACCGCGCGCTGGGACTTCGGCGGCCACCCGTACGGGCTGGAGCCGTTGACACTGCCGCAGCCGGGCGTCTGGAACGGTCCGCCGGCCGGCCGCCGCGAGCCCGCGTCACCCGTGTCCCTCGTCGGCGACTTCGGCGTGCCGGCGCAGCTGACCACCGAGACCGTTCCGGCGGAGAACCTGTACTGGTTCCGCTGGATCACCGGCCACCAGGTGAGCTTCGTGCTGTGGCGGCTCATCGGGCACCTCGTCGACGAGGTGAGGGCCGGGCGGCTCCAGCCGGGTGAGGTGGTCACGCCGCTGCGGCACCACATCCGCGGCTACTGCGGGATGCTGCTCTACACCGGCTCCTGCCCGCGTCGCACCTACGAGCTGGTGATCCGGCCCAGCATGCGCCTGCGACACCCGGCGTTCAGCGGCAGCTGGGCACCGGACTTCTGGCCGGTGCGCGACCTGCTGCGCGGCCGCCGCACGGTCTTCACCGGGCTGGTCGAGGCCGCCGGGCTCTTCGAGGCCGTGGAGCTGCACAAGCTGGTCCACGAGATGGTCGCCGGGCGGCTGGTCCCCGACGGGGAGTCGCTGCTGCGCCGCTCGACCGTGCGCCCGTGGGACCTCCAGGTGCTGCGGCTGCTCTACGACAACTACTTCCTGACGGTACGGGCGCCGGTCGGCGAGGGGGCCGTCGTGGCGCAGCTGCTGCGCCGGCTCGTCGCCATCGCCCGCGACATCGACGTCAACGGCCTCTACCCGTGTGGCGGGGACGACGACGGTCGGGTGTGGAACGCCGACGTGGCCGGCTGCGAGGTCGGCCTCCCCAGGATCCTCGACGACGTGACCAACGCCGCCGTCCACGTGCCGGGCGCCGTCGTGGACGCCCATCCGGTGTGACCGCGACCGACCAGCGATCGAGAGGACCGAGGATGGCCGGACGCACCGTGGTCTCCGACGGCAGTGTCGCCGAGCGCGAGTTCGGGTACGCCCGGGCCGTGCGCGTGGGCAACCTCGTGAGCGTCGCCGGCACCACGGCCATGGCGCCGGACGGGCCGGTCGGCGGCGCGGACCTGGCCGGGCAGACCCGCGAGGTGCTGAGCCGGATCGGGTCGGCGCTGGAGCGGGCCGGTGCCGGGCCGGCCGACGTCGTGCGTACCCGGGTGTTCGTGACCGACGTCGCCCGCTGGCGCGAGGTCGGCGCGGTGCACCGGGCGTTCTTCGCCGGCGTCCTGCCGGTGACCACGATCGTCGAGGTCGCCAAGCTGTTCGACCCACGCCTGCTGATCGAGATCGAAGCTGACGCCGTCGTGGCCTGACGGACGGCCGGGAGGGAAGGCATGCCATGACGTTCGGCCGACCGGAGCTCATCGGCACCGACGGCGCGGTCTCCTCGACGCACTGGCTCGCGACCTCGGCCGGCATGGCCGTGCTCGACGCGGGTGGCAACGCGTTCGACGCGGTCACCGCCGTCGGGTTCGTGTTGCAGGTGGTGGAGCCGCACTCCAACGGGCTCGGCGGAGACGTCTCCATCGTGGCGCACCGCGCCGCCAGCGGGGAGACCACCGTGGTCTGCGGCCAGGGCCCGACGCCGGCCGCGGCGACGCTCGCCCACTTCCGGTCGTTGGGGCTCAACCAGGTTCCCGGCTCCGGCCTGCTGCCGGCCTGCGTGCCCGGCGCGTTCGGCGCGTGGCTGCGGCTCCTGCGCGACTACGGCACGGTGCCGCTCGCGACCGTCATGGAGCGGGCGATCGGGTACGCCGAGCGCGGCTACCCGGTGCTGCCGGACACGGCGCGGGCGATCGCCGCGCTGGCGCCGCTGTTCCGCACGGAGTGGCCGGAGTCCGGGCACACCTACCTGACCGGCGGCAGGGCGCCCGCCACCGGTGAGCTTCTGCGCAGTCCCGCCCTCGCCGCGACGATGCGCCGCATCCTGCGCGAGGCCGAAGCCGCTTCGGCCGACCGGGACGCGCAACTGGAGGCCGCGCACGCGGCGTTCTACCGCGGGTTCGTCGCCGAGGCGGTCGACCGGTTCGTCGCCGCCACCGACGTGCTCGACTCCACCGGCCGGCACCACCGCGGCCTGCTCACCGGCGCCGACCTCGCGGACTGGCGCGCCCCGGTCGAGGCGCCGGTCAGCCTCGACTACGGCGCCTACACCGTCTGCAAGCCCGGACCGTGGTCGCAGGGCCCGGTCTTCGCCCAGCAGCTCGCCCTGCTCGACGCGGTCGACCTGCCCGCGCTCGGCGCCAGCAGCGGCGCGTACCTGCACACCGTGACCGAGGCGGCCAAGCTCGCGTTCGCCGACCGCGAGGGCTGGTACGGCGACCCGGCCCACACCGACGTGCCGATGGCCACGCTGCTCGCGCCGGACTACACGGCGGCCCGCCGGCAGCTCCTCCGCGAGGTGGCGGACCCGGCGCCGCAGCCGGGCACGCCGGACGGCCGCAAGACCTGGCTGCCGGACGCGGACCGCGACATCCCCCGGCCGCATCCCGGCGAGTGGCTCGACCAGTTGCAGAGCGGCATGCCGACGGTCGTGCTTGCCGCCACCACCCGCCCCGGCGACACGTGCGCGGCGGTCGTCGTCGACCGGCAGGGCAACCTCGCGGCGGCGGTGCCGAGCGGGGGCTGGCTGAAGAGCTCGCCGGTGATCCCCGGGCTCGGGTTCCCCCTCGGCACGCGGGCCCAGTCGATGTGGCTGGTCGACGACCACCCGAACGCGATGGCGCCTGGCAAGCGGCCGCGCACCACGCTCAGCCCCAGCGTCGTGCTCCGCGACGGCGACCCGCACCTGGCGTTCGGCACACCGGGCGGCGACCGGCAGGACGTGTGGACGCTGGAGACGTTCCTGGCCGTCACCGCGTTCGGCGCCGACCTGCAGGCCGCCACCGAGGTCCCGACGTTCCACAGTGACCACTTCGCGTCGTCGTTCACGCCACGCACGCACCGGCCCGGCGTGCTGGTGGTCGAGGCGGGCTGCGACCCGGCGGCCGTGGCCGACCTGCGGCGGCGGGGGCACGAGGTCGAGGTCGTCCCGGCCCACTCGATGGGCAACAAGATCTGCATCGTCGGGCTCGACGGCGGCCTGGTACGCGCGGGCGCCGGTCCCCGGGGACGGCAGGCTTACGCCGCGGCCCGGTAGTGCACGCTCAGAGCTGGTGGATCCGCGGCAGCACCTCGGCCGCGATGCCCTCCAGCACGGCCGGATCGCCGGCGTACACGCCGTCGGGGCGCGGCCAGTGCAGGACCAGGTCGGTGATGCCCACCGCCGCGTAGCGCTCGGCCAGCTCCAGGCACGCCTTCGGCGAGGCGAGCGGGTCGCCGGCCCAGCCGGTGCTCACGAAGACCCGGGCGACCTCGCCGGCGTCGCGGCCGGCCTCGGCGCAGCACCGGTGCAGCCGGGCCGTCTGGTCGGCCACGACCGCCAGGCACTCCTCGGGCCGGTAGCTCCGCGACCAGTCGGTCGGCCCCATCGTCACCCACGCGTCGGCGTACCGGGCGGCCACCGCCATGCCGCGCGGACCGCTGGCGGCGACCGCGAGCGGCGCGCGGGGCCGCCGCACGCAGCCCGGGACCATCACGGCGTCGTCGACCGTGTAGAACCGTCCGGCGTGCGTCGTGGTCGGTGAGCGGAGCAGGCGGTCGGTCAGCGCGACGAACTCCTCGAACCGGTCGGCCCGCGCGGCCGGGGACAGCGGCGGCTCGCCGAGGACGGCCGCGTCGCCGGCGTCGGGCGATCCCGCGCCGACGCCGAGGACGAAGCGGCCGCCCGAGATGTCGTCGAGCGTCACCGTCTCCTTGGCGAGCGTGACCGGGTGGCGGAAGTTGGGCGAGGCCACCATGAGGCCGATCGTGATGCGGCTGGTCACCGCGGCCGCGGCGGCGAGCACGGGCACCGACGCGTACCACGGCTGGCCCCGCAGCCCGCGCCAGTGCAGGTGGTCGTACGTCCAGGCGGCGTCGAAGCCGAGCGCCTCGGCGGTCTGCCAGCGCCCCACGTTCCGCCGCCACGGCTCCTCGGTGAGGATCATGAGCCCGACGCGCACGGTCAGCTCCCGGCGACGAGCTCGTAGAAGCAGGTGCGCGGGCCGGCCACGGCGCTGCTGTAGACGCGCCGGCAGGAGAGCCGCGTGCGCTCGAACAGGGCCAGCCAGCCGTCGCGGTCGCGCGGGATGCCCTGCCGGGTCAGCACGTGCACCAGGAAGAAGTCGGCGTCGTTCTCCCGGTTGTCGTAGCGCAGCTCGGGCTCGCCGAGCAGCAGCATCCGGTCGTCGCCGAGGGTGCCGGCCAGGCGGTCGAGCAGGTCGACCACGGCGTCGTCGCCGTCGCGGAACTTCTCGTGCAGCACGCCGACGCCGCAGACGACGCCGGCGCTGTCGCAGCCGGGCGGCCAGGTCGCGGCGTCGAACGCGTCGGCGACGGCGAACCGCACCCGGTCGGCGACGCCGGCCCGCGCGGCGCGCGCCCGCGCGGCCTCGACGGCGGCCGGCGCGATGTCGAGCCCGGTCCCGGTCAGCTCCGGGTATCTGGTGCAGAGCTCCACCAGCAACGACCCGTCGCCGCAGCCGAGGTCGACCAGGCCGGTGGCGGTCCGCCCGCGCATCGCCTCGCGCACGATCGGCAGGTACGAGACCGACGTGATCGTCCCCGACCGCCGCCCGAGCGCGCCGTGGTCGCGTACCACGTCGACGCCGTAGGTTCCCGCTCCCGTCAGCAGGTCGGCCGCACGGCGGGTGACCGGGCCGTAGGCCTCCAGGTAGAAACCGAGCCGGGCCAGCCCGATGTCGCCGGTGAGCAGCGTGCCCCGCCGGGTCAGCCGGTAGGTGCCGGCGTGCTCCTCCAGCACGCCGGCGACGCTCAGGTAGCGCAGGAAGCCGCCGCCGGTCTCCGGGTCCATCCCGGCGAGCAGGTCGGCGGCGGGCCGCGGCTCGTCTGCGCGCAGCCGGTCGAGCAGGCCCGTCGTGGCCAGCGCGTGCAGGGCGTGGCAGAGGTTGAACGCGCTGATCAGGTCGGGCATGCCGGAGAGGTGGTAGTCCTGCCAGGCACGGATGCGTCCGGCGTCCCACAGCTCCGCGACCTCCGGTGCGGGACGGGACGGCAGCTGGTCGGTGGCGGTCATCGGCGACTCCTTCTCGGCTAGCCGGTTGCCGACCAGAGGGCGCGCAGGCGGCGCCGGTCGACCTTGCCGTTGGCGTTCGTGGGCAGCTCACCGAGGTGCTCCACGCGGGCGGGGACCATGTACGGCGGCAGCCGGTCGCGCAGGTGCTCGACCAGCTCGCCTTCGGGGCGCCGCTCACCGCAGTAGGCGGCGTGCAGCCGCAGCCGGCCGTCGCCGGCGTCGACGCCGACGACCGCGACGTCGAGCACGCCGGGGACGGCCCGCAGCGCCGACTCGACCTCGGCCGGCTCGACGCGGAACCCGTTGATCTTCAGCTGGTCGTCGACGCGGCCGAGGTGGACCAGGTCGCCGTCCTGCCAGCGCACCCGGTCGCCGGTGCGGTACCAGTCGGCGCCGCCCGGCGTACCCGCGACATGGCCGTTGCCGTTGCCTGTGCCGTCCGGTGCGAAGGCTGACGCGTTGTGGGCCGGGTCGAGGTAGCCGTCGAAGCGCTGCGGGCCGCGCATCCACAGCTCGCCGTCGTGGACGGTCGCCTCGAGATGGGGGTACGGGCGGCCGATCGGCACGGTCCCGTTGCCCGTCACCGGCCAGTCCGCCGGGTCGCGGGGCAGCCGGTACGCGGTGCAGGTGACGGTGAGCTCGGTCGGCCCGTAGAGGTTCTCGACCGTCGACGCCGGCGCCGCCCGCGACCAGGCCGCCGCCTGCTCGACCGTCAGCTGCTCACCGGCGAACAGGCTCCACCGCAGCGTCGGCATGCTCGCCGGGTGCAGGGCGCGCAGCCGGCGGGCCAGCGACACCACCGACGGCACCGAGAACCAGTGCGTCAGCCGGCGTTCGGCGACGAACCGGGCAGGGTTGAGCAGGTCCTCGCGCCGCGGCACGACGACGGTGCCGCCGCCGGCCCAGGTGACGAACAGGTCGAACACCGACGGGTCGAACGTGAGCTCGAACGTCTGCGATGTGCGGGCGCCGGGCGCCATCGCGTACCGGTCGGCGCAGTAGGGAAGGTAGTGCGCGAGTTGCCGGTGCCGGATCGGCACACCTTTCGCCTGCCCGGTGGAGCCCGAGGTGAACAGCAGGTAGGCCACGTCGTCCGGGCCCGTGATCCGGGCCGGGGCGACGTTGTCGGGCAGGCCCGCGCACCAGCCGATGCCGGGCAGGTCGAGGGCGGGGACACCGAGCGCGCGGGCGAGCGCGGCACCGGCCGGCGCCCCGGCCGCGTCCGCGATGACGAGGTCGACCCGCGCGGCGGTGCAGGCGGCGACGGTCCGTTCGACGACCGCGTCGACGCTGACCGGCACGACCGTCGCGCCCGCGCGCAGCGCGGCGAGGTAGCCGGCGTACGCGGTGACGCTGCGGGACGCGACGAGGCCGACGGCGCGCGGTCCGGCGCCGACCGCGGCGACGAGAGCGGCGAGCCGGTCGGCCAGCGCCGCCAGCCGGCCGTAGGTCAGCCGCTCGCCGGCGACCTCGACGGCCGGCGCGTCGGGCTGGCGCCGGGCGGTGCGGTAGAACCAGGCGTCGAGCGTGGTCATGGTGCTCCCTCGACGTCGCGCACCTCGGCCAGCGCGGCGCGGACCAGTGCGGGCCTTGGCCGGCCGCGGGCGGCGGACTCGGCCGCGACGCGCAGCAGCTTCGGCAGCCGGCCCCACGCCGCTCCGGCCGCCGCCAGGGCGTCCTTCGCCGGGCCGTCGCCGGTGCCCGCCAGCCGCCGCCCGTAGGCGAAGCAGTGGTGCCCGGCGGCCGCCCACAGGTCGTCGAGGTGCGCGTCGAGGCGGGCCTCCGGCGCGGTCAGCCGTTCGGCGATCAGGTCGAGCGCCGCACGGCCGGTGACCCAGCGGTCCACGCCGGCCGGACCGGGCCCGGCCCGCCCGTCGGGCACCCGCCGCAGCCACACGTGCGCCGCCGCGGGGACCGGCACCGGCGCGCCGAACGCCAAAGTGGTGCGGCGCTGCTGTGCCGGCGTCCATTCCAGCGGGACCGTCAGGGCGGCGGTGTCGACCGGGCCGCGGTAGCCGCGCTGCTCGGCGCCGTCCGGCAGCACCGCGCGGAACGTGTCGACGGCGTGCCATCCGGTGCCGCGCCGGCCGTCGAGCAGGAGCCAGTGCGGCGCCGACCGGCCGCCGTACGTCGCCGACCAGGGGAGGCGGGCGTGGTCGACGAGGACGAGGACCCGGGACCGTGCGTCGAGCTCGGCGGCCAGCCGCGACCGGGCGTCAGCGGGGGAGTCCGTGCCGGCGTACGCCAGGCGGGAACCGTCCGGGAGCCGGTCCAGCGGGGGCGCGTGGTGGGAGAAGACCAACGGGCCGCCGCCGTCGCGTACGGCCAGCCGGACCGAGTCGGCGACGAGCGCGGTCGCGTCCCACTCCGCCGCCAGGTAGGCGTGCAGGTTGGCGGTGTAGCAGCTGAGGCCGGGCGTCAGGTCGGGCACCGGCACGCTCCCTCGGTCCGGCCGGCCAGATGCGCGAACGCGACCGGCAGCGGCCAGCGGTCCGGCAGCGCGGTCCACCGCACGTCGCCCCAGCGGCCGCGGTGCTGGCACGGCTCGACCGGGATCGTCCACGGCAGCCCGGCGATGCCCCTGCCGGTGACCTTCACACAGGCCTCCTGGACGGTCCAGACGCGGGCGAACGCGGCCGCGCGGGCCGCCGCGGGAAGCCCGGCGAGCACCTCCCGCGTCGCCGGCGTGCAGCACTTGCGCAGCAGGCCGTCGCCGACCGGCACCGGCGCCTGGATGTCCACGCCGACGGCCGCGCCCGGGTGCACCGCGACGGCCACCCAGCCGTCGGTGTGCGACAGGCTGATCCCGATCTCCGGCCGGTCCGCCAGGTACGGCTGCCCGTGCGGCCGCGCGCGCAACGATGCCGCCGCCGCGCCGGGTCCGGCCACCTCGGCGAGCAGGCGGCGCAAGAGGACGCGGGCGGCGTGGACCTCGGCGCGCCCGGTCGCGGGCCGGGCGGCCACGTCGGCCCGGTCGGGCGCCGGCACCGGGACGTCGGTGAGCCGGTCGAGGGCCGCCGCGGCGACGGCGCCGCCACACAGCTCCACGGGCGTCACGCGCCGTCTCCGAGCACGTCGGCGGCGCGGTCGGCAAGCTGGGCGAGCAGGGCGCCGGTCGCGCCGCCGGCGATGCCGAACATCGCGGCCTCGGCCCGCAGGTCGGCGAGGCCGCCGGTGCGGAAGGCGTCGGCGCCGCGCAGGTCGGCGCACTCACCGAGGATCCGGTCGGCGCTGGCGGCGTACGCGGCCTTGAGCACCATCCCGGCGGTGGCGTCCGGCACCGACCGCGGTTGGGCGGCGCACATGGCGTCGAGCCGGCTCCACTCCACCAGGCAGCGGGCGAACCGTTCGCGGATCGCGGCGTTGTCCCAGAGCGTCGTCGCGCCGGCCGACCGGTCGCGCAGGAACCGGTGGGTGTCGGCGAGGACCCGGCGGCAGAGCGCCCGCGCCCAGAGCGCGCCGGCCAGCCGCTCGACCGCGACCTGGCGGGCGAACTCGGCCAGTGCCCGCCCGGGCCGGCCGACGACGTGCGCGGCGGGCAGCCGGACGCCGTCGAAGCGCAGGTGCCCGACGGCCGCGCCCGCGAAGTACCGCGTCGGGGCCGGCTCGACGTGCACGCCCGGGTGGCCGGCGGGGACGAGCACCCAGCAGAAGCTGGTGAAGTGGCGGGCCGGCCGGTGCCGGGCGAGGACGAGCACGGCGTCGCAGCTGCCCGCGTTGGTGATCCAGTCCTTGCCGCCGTGCAGCACCACCTCGTCGCCGTCGGCGTCGACCCGGGTCCGGCCGTCCAGCAGCGCGGAGCCGGCGACTGCGGCGTCGGTGGCGGCCAGCGCGACGACCGCCTCGCCGCGCCGGGCCTGGTCCGCCGTGTCGCTGCCGCCGGCGACCGCGCGGAGCAACGGCAGGGCGGAGGCGGCCTGGACGCAGACCGAGAGCACCACGCCGGGCGGGTGGTGGGCGTCGAGCGTGGCGAGGAGCGTCTCCAGGACCCGCCGGTCGGGATCGGCGCCGTCCGGGTACAGGCGGTCGAGCACACCGGCGCCGCCCAGCCCGCGCCACACCGACCGCGCGTCGGTCGGGTTCACCATGTCCGTGTCGCTCACCATGTCTGTGTCGCTCACCGTGGTCACGTCGTCCACCCGGTCAGGCCAGCCGGACCTTCGAGTCCAGCAACACCAGCGCGCCGCCGGCGAGGCGCAGCCGGTCGTTGCCGTAGTTCAGCGACGCCGACCGGAGGTCCCGCAGGGCACGCTCCAGCCGCAGCGGCGACCCGGCCAGATAGCCGTGCCGCAGCCCGACGACGTCGACGAGCTCGTCCACCGCCCGGTGGCACTCCTCGGCCGCCCGGACCTTGAGCGTGTTGACGAGAAGCTGCACCGGCGCGGCCGTCGTGTCGCCGGCCGTCTCCAGCACGTGGACGGTGTGCCGCAGCAGCGCGTGCACCACGTCGAGGCGGCTCCGCACGTCGGCGAGGTGGGCGCGGAGCAGCTCGGCGGACGGGTCGACGCGCTTGCCGGTCCGCAGGTGCCCGACGACGCGGCTGAGCGCGCCGGCGGCGGTGCCGAGCCACGCCGCCGACCAGCCGACGTGGGCCAGCGGCGCGAAGACCGTCGCGGCGATCGTGCGGAAGCCGCCCGGTGGGCCCACGACCTGCCACGCCGGCACGTCGCCGGCCAGCCGCATCGGCACGCTCTCGGTGGCCCGCATGCCCAGCGGCTGCCAGTCGCCGAGCACCTCGACGGTGAGCTGGTCGCGGGCCGCGAAGACCAGGTCGACCTGGTGGGGCGTGGTGGCGCCCGGCGTCTGCACGGTCATCAGGAAGCCGTCGGCGTGCCGGCCGCCGGTGACGATCGGTGCCCGCCGGTCCACGTGCAGCGTGTCACCGGCGAGAGCGACCGGCGACTCCGAGGTCAGCAGGTGCCCGCCGGTGCCGGTCTCGGTCGTCACCGACGCCAGGTACAGGTCGCCCTTGGCCACCGCCGGCAGCACGTGTTCGCGGAGCCGCTCGCCGCCGTACCGGGCGAGCGCCGCCACCTGCTGGCAGTGCATGGCGAAGACGAGGGCGACCGAGAGGTCCGCCCGGCCCAGCTCGACGGTCGCGTCGACCACGTCGCCGACGGAGCCACCGCCGCCGCCGTACACGGTGGGCACGAGCAGCCCGAGCAGGCCGGTGTCGCGCATCGCGCGCAGCGCCTCGGCCGGGAACGCGGCGCGCTCGTCGGCCGTCGCGGCGAACCGCTCGGCGACCGCTGCCGTCGTGGCGACCGCGTCGCCGTCGACCGGGCGCATCAGCGTGTCCCGTCCGGTAGGGGAGTGGCGAGCTCCTGCAGCACGGTCCAGAGGTTGCCCGCCGTCTCGAACGTGGCGTCGGTGAGCCGCTCGTCCGGGATCGTCACCCCGTACGCGTCCTCGACCGCGAACAGGAGCTCGATCGAGCGCATCGAGTCCAGACCGAGGTCGCGCAGCCGGGAGTGCGCGGTGACCGCCCCGGCCCCGGCGTACCTGAGGTGGCGGGTGACCAGCGCGACGAACTCGGCGTCCACTGTGCTCAGCTCCTTTCGGCGGCGGAAGCGGCGGCGGGAAGCCCGCGGCGGACCAGGGAAAGCTGCGACACGTCGAGCACGGCGCCGAACGCCAGCACGACCTCCCGCGGCAGGGGATGGCCGAGGAACGCCAGCAGGCTGGCCGACAGCCCGTACGCGCCGACGTTCGGCACCCGGACGAGGTCACCGGGGCGCACGGCCGGGACGTCGGCCGATGTCGCCCAGGTGTCCAGCGGCGTGCAGAGCGGCCCGGCCACGATCGCCCGGCGCAGCACGTCCGCCGTACCGCCGGATCTCTGCAGCTCCGGCACGATCGGCGGCAGCCGGCGCAGGCCGGAGAGGCCGCCGAGGTGGTTGATCCCGGACTCGAGCACGACCACGGGCCGGCCGTGCGAGTCCTTCACGTCGGCCACCCGGGTGTAGAGCGCACCGGCGGTGGCGGTCAGGTAGCGCCCGGACTCGAACACGACCTGCGGCCGGCCGGCGCGCCAGCCCGGGAACGTGGCGTCGAGGCGGGCCGCGAGCCGCGTCGCCAGCGTCGGGAAGCCGGGCAGCGGGCCGGGGCGGGCGAACGGCGCCCCGAAGCCGCCGCCGAGGTTGAGCAGGCGGGGACGCAGGTCCAGCGCCGCGGCGGTGGCCGCGGCCGTCGCGAGGGCGGCCTCGAACTGCGCCAGCAGCGCCGCCTCGTCGGCGAGGTTGGTGCCGAGGTAGACGTGGAACCCGGCCACACCGGCGAAGTCGGCCGGCGCTGCGCGTACCCAGCCGGTGTCCGCGCCGAACGGAGAGGCCGCGCCGGTCATCGCCAACCCCTGCCCGGGTACGGGCGCGACGCCGTTGAGCCGCAGCAGGACGGTGGCCGGCAGGCCGGCGGCGGCCGTCGCGGCGGCGACCTGGCGTAGCCCGGTCGTCGAGTCCACCGAGAACCAGCCGACGCCGGCCTTGACCGCCTCGGCGACCTCGGCGTCGGACTTGCCCGGGCCGGTGTACTGGATGTCGCCGGGCGCCACGCCGGCGTTGAGGGCGGCCGCCAGCTCACCGGTGGAGCTGACCTCGGCGCCGCAGCCCAGCGCGGCCAGGCTCCGGACGATCGCGGGGTGCGGGTTGGCCTTCAGCGAGTACAGCAGCCGGCTCGGCGTGGGCAGCGCCGCCCGCAGCGCCTTGTGCGCCCGGTGCACCGTGTCGAGGTCGTACAGGTAGGCGGGGGCGTGGGTGCCGCCGACCGTCCACATCGCCCGGTCAGCCATCGCCCGGCACTCCCGCGAGCGCGGGGAGCCGGCCGCGTTCGACCTTGCCGTTCGCGTTGAGAGGCAGCCGCGGCACGACCACGCACCGCGCCGGCACCTTGACCGTGTCGAGCTCTCCACGCAGCGCCACGAGGACGTCCGCGGGGGAGAGGTCGGTCTCGACCAGGAGGGTGGCGCCCGGGGCGCCGGACGCGGGGGGCACCACGACCGCGGCCCGGACGCCGGCCACCCGCTGCGCCGCCGCCTCGACCTCGGTGACGCTGACCCGGAAGCCGTTCTCCTTGTAGAGGTCGTCGCGGCGGCCGGCGAAGTAGAGGTAGCCGGCGCCGTCCAGCCGCCCGTAGTCGCCGGTGCGCAGTTCGGGGAAGAGCCCGTCCGCCCGGGGGAACCGCTCCGCGGTCAGCTCGGGCCGCCGCCAGTACCCGGCCATGACGTGCGGGCCGCGCACCACGATCTCGCCGGTCTCGCCGGTGGGCAGGCGCCGGCCGTCGCCGTCGACGACGAACACCTCCGTGCCGGGCAGCGCCCTCCCGCAGGCGCCGGGGCGCGCCAGGTCCTCGTCGGGGCCCATGACGGTGGCCCGCTTGCACTCGGTCAGCCCGTACATCAGCTGGATCCGCAGGTCGGGCAGGAGCTGCCGCAGCCGGGCGAGGGTGACGTCGGGCATCGCGGCGCCGGTGTTGGTCAGCAGGCGCAGCCGCAGCGGCCGCGGCCGCCGCTCCAGCAGCCGGACGAGGTTGGCCGCGAGTGACGGCACGGCCGGCAGCACGGTCGCGGCGGGCACGGTCGCCGACCCGGCCAGCTCGCCGACCAGCCGGTGACCGGCGTCGTCGGCGCCGGCCAGGCGCAGGCGGGCGCCGGCGAGCGCGCAGAGGAAGATCTGGTAGAGGCCGTAGTCGAACGAGAGCGGCAGCGGGGAGTAGACCACGTCGTCCGGGCGGTACCGCAGCCGCGACGCGATCGCGCCGGCCACGAACGTCATCTGCTGGTGGGTGCAGACCACCGCCTTCGGCATCGCGGTGCTGCCGGAGGTGTAGACGAAGCAGGCCGGGTCCACCGGCAGGACCGTGGGCTGGTGCCAGTGCGGGGGCAGTGGTGCACCGGCCGGCGGGACGTCGCGGGTGTCGGCGCCCTGCCGGCGGGCCACGTCGCGCAGCGCCGGCACGTCGGTGAGCACCAGGGCCGGTGCCGCGTCGGCGCACACATGGGCGGCGACGGCCGGTGCGGTGCCCGGGTGCAGCGGCACGCTGACGGCGCCGGCCCGGGCACACGCGTACACCAGCGCCGGGACGTCGGCGCCGGAGCTCGACGCGAGGATCACGCGGTCGCCGCGCCGCACCCCGAGCCCGGCGAGCCAGCCCGCCAGGCGGCGGCTGCGGTCGGCGAGGGCCGGGTAGGTCAGCGCCGCGTCGCCGGTGCCGACGGCCACCCGGCCCGGATGGCGGGCGGCCGCCGCGTCGAGCGGCTCGTGCAGCAGGCCGGTCATCGGTCGCCCCGAGGCCCGGCGGCGTCGGCGAACAGCCGGCACAGGCCCTCGACGTCGCGGAGCTGGTCGCCGGTGAACTCGGCCGGCAGGGTGACGCCGAGCTGCCGTTCGATCCGGTCGATCACGTCGACCAGCCGGAACGAGTCGAATCCGGGCAGGGCGCGCAACGTCCCGGCACCGCGGATCGTCGGCTCGTCGAGGTGGAGGGTCTGCCGCAGCGCGTCGATGACGACGCGCATGACGACGCCGGTGCGCGAGCCGTCCGTCGCGAGGTCCGCGGCGAGCGCCGCGTCGGCGTACAGCTGCCGGGCCACGTCGTCGACCAGCGCGTCGCCGAGGTAGCCGCCGCGGGCCCGTCGCATGGCGACGTAGCTGCGCGTGGCGAGGCCGCGCCACCGCGCCGCGTGCGCGGCCGCCCGGTCGGCTGCCGGTCCCTCGCCGAGCCAGTACGCGTGCAGCTGCCGTTCCCGCCCGAGCAGCCAGATGTCGAGCACCAGCCGGTCGTTCGCGCCCGGCTGGCCGGCCCGCCGCCGGACGGCTTCGACGTACCCGTCGATGTGGTCGCCGGCCGACCGGGCGCGGGCCGCGTTCGCCGCGAGGACGGCCGCCCGGTTCGGGGCCGCCGGGCGGTCCGTGGCCGGCTCGACCGCGACGGCGACCGCGCCGTTGCCCAGGACGTGGTCGAAGGCCGGGCCCCGCAGCGTCCAGGCGCCGGGCCGGGCGGCGCCCCACTCGGTGTCGTTGTGGTAGGCGTCGACCACGAGGTACCCGTCGGAGCCGGGCCCGGCCGCCACCAGCAGGCTGTGCGCCATGTGCCGGTGCCCGGCGTAGGGCACCCACGGCAGGTCGTACGCGTCGGCCACGAGATACAGCAGCGCGCCGTCGGCGAGCCGGCTCCGCAGCTCGGCCGGGTCGGCGGCGACGTGCGGCGGCAGGCTCGACAGCCCGATCCGGCCCGCCTGCGCCAGCCGGTCCAGCAGCGGGACCTGGAGGTGCCCGACGGTGGCGGCCGTCGCGTCCGGCAACCGCCAGTCCTGCCCGAGCCCGAGGTGGGCGCCGGTGCCGAGCGCGTGGTCGGCCAGCAGCGCGAGTGTCGACTGGAGACAGTCGAGGGCGTCGGCACGCAGGCCCGCCAGCACGGGTTCCCAGCGGTGTCCGGTCACGGGCTCGCACACGGCGGCCGCCTGGGCTCCGTGGGCTCCCTGGGCTTCGTGACCCGGCACGGCTCGTCCTTCCGCCGGTCTGTCCATCGCCCTCGACGATCGCCGCCGCGCATACACGGGCCGTACAGCTCGGATGTGGTCGATGGATGTACGCCCGTTGTATCCATCGCTGCGAGTCTCGTCCCGAGCGCGACAGCTGTCGTACCGAGGGGAAGAGATGCTGATCCGAAGCGAGTGGACCGCCCGCACGGGCGGCCAGCTGGACGAGATCTCGTCGCACTACAAGGCCAACGCGCACGTCGTGCTGCCGCGGTTCCTCACCGACAGCGCGCACGCCCTGTTGCGCAAGGAGACCGACCGGCTGATCAGCAGCTCGGTCCGCAAGGACTTCGACATGGCCTGCATGGACGGGTCCGCCCGCCGGATGCGGACGCTGGGCGCGCCGGTCATCGACGCGCTGTCGACGCTGGTGCCCGAGCTGTACTACTCGCCGGACATGCTGGCGCTGCTGGGCCGGATCGCCGGCGAGCAGGTGTACCCGCTCTACGAGGACGTCGACCGGTACGTGCTCAACTCGCTCGTGCGACCCGGCGACACGTTCGGTGCCCACTTCGACGACTACCCGCTCTCCCTCGTCGTGGTCGTGGAGGTGGCGGAGGAGGGCGGCCGGCCGCGGCTGCTGCCGGGAGCGCGGCGGGTGCTCGACGTGATGGACGAGCACGTGGAGGTCACCCTCGCCGCCGGCGACGCGTACCTGCTGCGGTCGGACACCACCGCGCACTACGTGTCTCCGCTCGGGCTGACCGGCCGGCGCCTCGCGTTCAACTTCGCGTACGCCCTGGAGCCGCAGACCACCGGCGGCACCGAGTCACCGGCCCTGCTGTACTCGCGCACCCGCTCCGGCGACGAGGAGGTGCCGGTGCGGTCGTACTCCGAGTGGGACCCGCTCGAGGAGGCGATCGTCGGCGTGGCCACCGGCAGCGCGATCCCGGCCGAGTCGCCACGGATGATCAGCGCGACGATGCCCGACGAATGGCACGGGCTGTTCCGCGGCCAGGGCGGCAGCCCCTTCCCGGCCGAGCTGGTCGAGGGCGCCCAGGCCGAGCTGGACAACCTCGCCGACGTGTTGACCGGCCTCGGCGTGACGGTCCGGCGGCCCGAGGCGCCCGACTGGTCGGCCCGCGGCGGCTACACCAGCGCCATGCCGCGCGACTGCCTGCTCGTCGCCGGCACCACCGTCATCGAGGCGCCGATGGCGTGGCGGTCGCGGCAGCGGGAGGCCGCGGTCTACCGGCCGCTCCTGGCCGACTACGCCGACCGGGGCGCGACCTGGGTGTCGGCGCCGCGCACCGATCCGGAGCTCCTGGCCGCCGCCGACGGCCGCTGGGCGACCAACGAGGCGGGGCCGGCCTTCGACGCCGCCGACTTCGTCCGGGTCGGCCGCGACATCGTCGGCCAGCTCAGCCACGTGACGAACCGGGCCGGCGTGCGCTGGCTGCAGAGCTTCCTCGGCGCCGACTTCACCGTGACGTTGCTGGAGTTCGACGACCCGCACGCGATGCACATCGACGCGACGATCCTGCCGCTGCGGCCGGGTGTGCTGCTGGTCAACCCGGAACGGGCGCCGGAGCGGGTGCTGGACCTCTCCCCGTTCGCCCGCTGGGACCGCATCCTGGTCGAGGGGCCGCGCGCGGACGGTCCGGAGCCGCGCTACATGACCAGCGGCTGGGTCAACATGAACGTCCTCAGCGTCGACGAGCGGCGGGTGATCGTCGAGGCGGGCGACGTCGACCTGCGCCGGCAGTTGGAGCGCCACGGCTTCGAGGCGATCCCGGTGCCGTTCCGGCACGTGCCGGCGATCGGCGGGTCGTTCCACTGCGCGACGCTCGACGTGCGGCGGCGCGGCACCCGCGAGTCGTACGTCTGAGCCGTCCGGCCGGTAGAAGCCCCCACTACCGGCCGGACCTTTCCTTTCCCGTCTGTCAGCGCGCCCGCGCCGGGTCGGTCACGTGGAGCCGGAACTCCGACAGGTACCGGTTACCTTCGGCGTCGCGCAGCCACGCACCCTCCGGACCGGGCACCATCTCGGTCAGCGTGACGTCGAGCCCGGGACTCTTTGCCCGCGCGCTGCGGAGCAGAGCAGCGAGCATCCCGACGAAGGCCGGGCTGGTGAAGTCGACGTAGACCGGCTTCTTCTCCGTCGACAGCCGGGCGAAGCAGCGCGCCGGCAGCCCGCGCGCCGCCACCAGCCGGCGGCCGGCGAGGTATGCCGCCGCCTCGTCGGCGTCGGCGAGCGCGGCGATCTCGGTTCCGTCGAGCCGCCAGGTCTCCCGCCACACGACGAGCCGGTCGATCGTGACCCGTGGCGTGTGCCGGCCGTGCAGGACCTCGCGCAGCGCGTTGGTGACCGACATCGAGAGGAAAACGGCGAAGAACTCCCGCAACGGTACGGGGGTGCCGTCCGGCAGCCGCCCGGTGAGCCCGTTCTCCTCGATCGCCACCGCGCAGGTCGGCACGACCCGGGCGGCGTCGGCGCCGGTGGCCCGCGCGAACCCGACGTACCGGTCGCTCGGCGTGTCGTCGAACTGCAGCGACCGTCCGGCGTAGTCCGACCAGAGCCGTGGCATCAGCGGGATCAGGCGGTGCCGGCCGTAGTCGTCCACGACGTACTCCAGGTAGCGGTCCGGGTCGGGCAGCGCCCACGTCATCGTCCGCACGAGCAGCGTGGCGTACGCGATGTGGAGCTCGCCGAGCACGGCCGTGTAGGCCCCGGCGTCGATCGCCTCGGCCGACGGCGCCGCCAGCAGCAGGTCGGGGCTGTGCACCCGGGCCATCGACCAGCCGGGACGGTCGGCGCGGAACAGCTCGTCGGCCCGCTCGCGCAGCGCGTCGGCGGTGTAGTCGCGCCGGGAGGCTCCGCCGTCGCCGTCGAGGTCGAGCAGGCGCAGCCAGCGGGCCTCGAACTCCTCGAGGACGCCGGTGAAGAGGCTCGACTCCGGCGGGCCGAGCAGCCGGTCGACGGCGGCGTCCCAGATGTCGGCGAGGCTGGGCCGGTCGGCGGCGACGGCGCCGACCAGCCCGGCGAGCGCCGCGTCGAACCGGTCGGCGAGCTCGGCGGTGAGCCAGCGGGCCGCCCCCAGCACGAGGTCGAGCGCCGGCTCGACCGCGTCGAGGACCGGCCGGCCGAGCGCGGGCCGCACGTCGCGCAGGGTGTCCTCGTACGCCACGGCGTGGCCGGGATGGCCGTGCCCGGGCCGGCGCGCGGGGCGCCCGGTCAGCGCGGTGAACTCCCGGTCGAGCGTGGCGATCGCCGCCGGCAGCGCGTCCGGGTCGCCGACGGCCGCGGCGACGCCGTCGGTGGCGGCACGCAACCGGATCAGGCCGGCGGCGGCCCGCTGCCGCACCGCCGGGTCCCCGATCGCCGCCACGCGCTCGTCGAGGAGCTCCTCGGTGCGCGGCGTGACCGGCAGGTTCTCGTCCCACTCCAGCAGCCGCCGGGCCACGAGGCGGTCCAGCAGCGCCAGCCCGGCGGCCACGTCGGGCACGACGGCCCGCTCGGCGAGGAGCGCCGCGACCGCCATGCCGGGGCGCCGGCCGTCGCAGGCGGTCAGCGCCGCCGCCTCCGCCGGCGTGAGCGGCTCGGGGGGCCGACCCGGCCGGTGCACCGCCGACCCGACCAGCGACTGGTGGGTCCGCGGGTACGGCGGCAGCCAGCGCCGCACCGCCGGGTCCTTGGCCAGGCTCGCCCCGTACGCGGCCAGCGCCCATGGCTCGAAGAACATCTTCCGCAGCGACAGCATCGACGGCCCGGGCTCGGCGACCGTCGCGGGCTGCGCCGGGTCCAGCGGCATCCACCGGAACGGGCCGAAGAACCCGATCGTGTCGTTGAGCGCGCAGTACCGCTGCCAGAGCCGGGCCAGCCGGTGCTCGGCCGCGCGCCGCCGCTCGCCCGCCGGCTCGTCCGGCAGGTCGGCGAGGCCCGCGGTGGCGTGGGCCGGCTCCCAGGCGGCGGCCTCGCGAAGGCGGTCGTCGCCGGCGATCCGGTCCAGCTCCGTCGAGGCGGCGGACCGGGCGGCCGCGTACGCCCGCGCGAACTCGCCGGCGGCGACCGTGCCGGCCAGGTGCCGGTCGGCGGTGACGGCGAGCCCCGGCGCCGCGAGCCGTTCCAGACCGCTGACCGGGAACCCGGTCGAGCGCAGCACGGCGTCGCGCCAGATCCACCAGCCCCCCTCGCGTAGCCGGAACCGGTGGCTAGACACGGAACCGCCGCGTCAGCCGCCGCGACGCCAGCGCCAACCCGGCCGCGGTGAGCGCGACGAGGTAGGCGACGTCGAGGAGCAGTGTCCAGCCGGGCTGTCCCAGCGTGATGCCGCGCAGCAGGTCGACGCCGCGGTAGAGCGGCGTCAGCTCGACCAGCAGCCTCGCGAACGTCGGGTAGGTCTCGATCGACACGAACGTCCCGGAGAAGAGGAACAGCGCGGTCTGCGCGACCGCGACGTAGTCGTAGTCGGCGAACGTGCGCATCACCGTGGCGACGACCAGCCCGAGCGCGCCGAACGCGAAGCCGACGAGCAGCATCGCCGGCAGTGCCGCGAGCGCGGCGAGCGGCGCGGTCAGGCCCATCCCGACCATCATGACGAGGAAGACGATCCCGTAGATCGTCCCGCGCACCAGCGACCAGGCCAGCTCACCGAACGCGATGTCGACCGGCGTCACCGGCGTGTTGAGGACCGCGTTGTAGAGCCGCATGCTCACGATCTTGATGAAGAAGTTGACGCCCGCCTCCGTGATGGCGCCGTTCATCGTCGACGTGGCCAGCAGCGCGGGCGCGACGAACATCAGGTACGAGACGGTCCGCCCGTCGGCCAGCGGCACCGGACCGACCATCGCGCCGACGCCCCAGCCGAGCGCGAACAGGTAGAACACCGGCTCGACGAGCCCCGAGAGCAGCAGCCACCAGTAGCCGCCGCCGCGCAGCAGCATCGCCTGCTGCTCGGCCACCGCGCCCGCCCGGCGCAGCCGCAGCCGCTCGCCGGTCGCCCGGACCGCTCCCGCCGTCACCACGGCCGTCACCATCGCGCCCTCCTCAGCTCGACAACCCCGCTCAGCTCGACAACCCGCGGGCGAACCGGCGGAGGGCGAAGACCAGACCGACGCCGAACCAGGCCGCCAGGACCGCGACGTGCGCCGCCACCGGCCACGCGGGGGCGACGCCGCTGGTCGCCGCCCGGCACAGCTCCACGCCGTGCCAGAGCGGCAACGGGTAGGCCACCGGCCGCACGAACCACGCCAGCTGGTCGACGGGGAAGAAGACGCCGCTGAAGAACACCATCGGCAACATGCAGAACCGGATCACCGCCATGAGGTACGGGCCGGTCACCGACGCCGAGTAGGCGAACATCGGCGTGGCGACGGCCAGGCCGACGAGCACCGCGACGAACGGGGCGAGCACCGCTGTCAGCGACCCGGCGGCGCCGAGCGGCACCATCACGACGAGGAACGCGGCGGCGGCCAGCAGCACCCGCAGCGACAGGTAGACGAGCTGCCCGGCGATGATGTCGGCCACCCGGGGCGGCGCCGCGGCCATCCCGTGGTAGATCCGGTCCCAGGCCATGTAGCTCTGGACCTGGTAGCCGGACTCGGTCATCGCCACCTGCATCCCCGCGAACGCGAGCATGCCGGGCGCGATGTAGTCCACGTAGGACATGCCGAGCCCGGTGTCGCCGTCGACGTACCCGCCGATCGCCGTGCCGATGCCGACGAACAGCAGGATGGGCACGGCGAACGAGCTGAACACCGTCTCCCGCCAGCTGCGCCGGTAGACCGCGATGTGGTACTCCAGAACCGCGACGGTGGGATGCGCCATCGGTCGTCCCTACTCCTCGACCAGCGACCGGCCGGTCAGGCGCAGGAACACGTCCTCCAGCCCGCCGCGGCGTACCAGGATGCCCGATGGGGTAAGGCCCCGCTCGTAGACGGCCTGCGCGGCGGCGTCGCCGTCGCCCGCGTAGAGCAGGATCCGGTCGGGCAGCACCTCGGCCGACTCGCCGACGCCGGCCAGCTTCGCCGCGTAGGCGTCGAGGTCGTCGCCGCCGAAGCGCAGCTCGACGACGTCTCGGGCGGAGTGCTGGCCGATCAGGTCGCGGGGCGATCCCTCCGCCACGATCCGCCCACCGTCCATGATGACCAGCCGGTCACAGAGCTGCTCGGCCTCGTCCATGTAGTGGGTGGTGAGCACGAGCGTGACGCCGCGCCGCTTGAGCCGGAAGAGCCGCTCCCAGACCAGGTGGCGGGCCTGCGGGTCGAGCCCGGTGGTCGGCTCGTCGAGCAGCACGACGTCGGGCTCGTTGACCAGCGCGCGGGCGATCGTCAGCCGTCGCTTCATGCCGCCGGAGAGGGTGATCACCTTGCTGGTCGCCCGCTCGGTCAGCTGCACGAAGTCGAGCAGCTCGTCCGCCCGCTCCCGGGCGACCCGGCGCGACAGCCCGAAGTACCGGGCGTACGTGGTGAGGTTCTCGCGCGCGGTGAGCTCCTGGTCGAGGTTGTCCTCCTGCGGGCAGACGCCGAACCGGGCCCGGATGGCCGGCCCGTCGCGGAGCGGGTCGAGGCCCAGGATCGACAGCTCGCCCGCGGTCGGCGGCGACACGCAGCCGATGACGCGCATCGTCGACGTCTTGCCCGCGCCGTTCGGGCCGAGGAAACCGAACGCCTCACCCGGCAGGACGGTGACGTCGATGCCGTCGACGGCCGTCCGGTCGCCGAACCGCTTGACCAGACCGCGCGCCGCGATCAGTGGTGATGCCGTGGTCATCTGGGTCGCCTCCGGTCAGGTCGCGAACACTGTCTCGATGACCCGCCCGCCGCCGCGCCGGTCGGCCGCGGCCGGCTGCAGGTCGCGGATGACGCACATCCGCTGCAACCAGCGGTCCTGACCGTCGTAGCGGGCGGTGAACTCCGACCGCGCGTGCGCCGCGCGGCGGTTGTCGATGACGAGCAGGTCGCCGGTCGTGAGCCGGACCCAGCGCTGCACCCGGCCCGCCGCCACGCGCAGCGCCCGCAGCGCCTCCGCCGCCTCCTCGGTCAGCCCGACCATGAGGTCGAAGTCGAAGTTCAGGCACGGGTCGTGCGGGTCACCGTAGAGCACCGCCAGCGCCGGGCCGTTGCCCTCGGTGCCGTTGGGGCTGCCGAACGAGTAGTCGATGCCCGGCCGGAACAGCGGCTCGGAGAGGACCGCGCGCTGCCGCACGGTCAGCTCCCGCAGCACCATGCGCACGCCGGCCGTGATGGTCCGCGAGACGCCGTCGTGGTCCGGGCGCAGGCACATCAACAACACATGGTCCGGCGGGTACGGGTGGAAGCCCATCTCGGTGTGGAAGCCGAGCAGGATCGCGGAGCTCTCCGACGACAGCTTGGTGGCGTTGCCCGGCGTCGGGACGACGTTCTGGTAGAGCGTGCCGGACTGCTCCTGCAGGTAGGCGAAGGGCGTGCCGAGCGCGGACGCGAACGCGGCCAGCCACAGCTCGCCGAGCCACTCGTCCTTGCGCGGCCGGCTGTGCGCGTCGGCCGGCGTGGGCGGGACGTTCCGGCCCACCGGCAGGCCGCGTACGAGCAGCACGCCGTACTCGTTGGACCCGTGGCCGAACCGGCCGACGGCCTCGCGGATCGGGCGTGGCAGCTCGTGGAACCGCAGCGCCGCCTCGGCCAGGAACTCCTCCGGGGCGGCGTACGGGTCCGGCAGCGCCGCGCCACCCACCCGTTCGACGGCGTCCCGGTGCGGCGCGGCGTCCACGAGGTGCCCGCCGGCGACGAGCGTCAGGTCCTCCCGCTCGTCACCCGATCCACTGTGGAACGTCCGGTCGGCGAGCACCTTCTCCACCTGTTGCCGCTCGGCCGGCGTGACGCCACCGGTGGCCAGCCAGGAGAAGACGTTGAGAAGGAACCGGAGGTTGTCCCGATGCCCGAGGTACGCCAGGGTGAACAGCTCCGCGTTTCCCACGACGACGACCCGGCCCGCGCCGCGGGTCGCCGCGGCGGCGATGGTCTGCGTGGCACGGCACAGCACCGGGACCAGGTCTCCGCCGTCGGTGAGCACCGGCCGGGTGCGGGGCGCCCGGACCGCGCCGACGCCGGCGACCAGCGGCTCAACGTCCGCGACGCGGGGCTGGTCGCGCACCGGTGTGCCGACCACGTCGTGGGCGAGCACGTGCGTGGCGTCGGCCCGCGGCTCGGACAGGAAGTGGGTGCCGAGGCCGAACGGCGCGACGGCGGAGGTGATGGCGTCGTCGGGCGTGAGCGGCGCGGCGGCACCGTCACCGAATGCCAGGACCGCGCCGCCGTCGCCGACGAACGCGGTGAGGGCCGCTGTCTCGTCGGCCGTGAACGGCCGGTCCCCGTCCCGGCCGCTGACCGGCAACAGCAACAGACCTGTTCCGTCGAGCGTGTCCGGCCGCCAGGGTCCGTCGATGGTCCGGACGGTGGCGTCGCAGCCGGGCAGCTCACCGACGATCCCACCGAGATGGGCGAGGGAGTCCCGGTCCGCGTTCCATGCCTGCGAGTGCGACAGGTCGATCGCCACGCGCATCGTCGGGCCCAGCCTTTCTGGCTTTCTGGCTTTCGCGGGAGTGCGGTCCGGTGCCGACCGTAGGGTGGCCGCATACACGGCCCGTACAGACCGTTTGTGCGTGGTGGTCCGGTTCGTACCCGCGGTGATAGCGTCGCCGGGACGTGTCTCACCGGAAGGAGCCACGATCGCCATGAAGCTCCACACAGGCTGGCGGACAATGGCGAGACCGCTGGTGCCGGAGAGCTTCGACGTGCCGGCCGCCCCGTCGACGCCCGAGTTCCGGCTGGAGCCGCTGACCGAGCGCCACGCCGCCGGCGACCACCGGGCGTGGGCGTCGAGCATCCCTCACATCCAGGCCACACCCGGCTTCGTCGACTGGTCCTGGCCGCCGCCGGGCGGAATGTCCGAGGACGACAACCTGGCATCGGTACGCCGCCACGCCAGCCACTACACGGCGCGGGTGGCGTTCACCTACGCGGTCGTGGAGCAGGCGACGGACGAGGTGGTCGGCTGCGTCTACGTCCACCCGGCGGCCGACCCGCACCACGACTGCGAGGTCCGCTCCTGGGTGAGCGCCGACCACGCCCGCCTCGACAGGCCGGTCTACGACGCGGTGCTGGAGTGGCTGCGGCGTGACTGGCCGTTCCGGGCGGTCCTGTCTCACCCGCGTCCGTAGCCCGCATGGTGACATACCGGACCGCCGTCCTCGCCGCCGAGACCTGGCCGGACTTCGAACACCTGTTCACCCAGGGCAACGGCTGGGACTTCTGCTGGTGCACGGTGATGCAGCGCGAAGGCCCCAACGTGAAATGCGCGACCCGCGCCGAGCGGGTGGCGGTCAACCGGCGTGACAAGCGGGAGTGGTTCGCCGCCGGCCGCTCACACGGCGTGCTCGTCTACGCCGACGACGGCGCCCCGATCGGCTGGTGCCAGTACGGCCGCCCCGACGAGATGCCGGTGCTGGACCGAAAACGGGGCCGGTTCGCCAAGCCCCGCGACCTCGACCTGCCCGCGGAAGACTGGCGGATAACGTGTTTCGTGGTCGCCAAGAAGCACCGCCGCCGCGGAGTGGCCACGGCGGCGCTGCGCGCGGCGATCGAGGCGATCCGCGCTTCCGGCGGCGGCATCGTCGAGGCATACCCGCTGGACCCGGCGACCGCCGACGGCTGGGGCCCGGGCACCCGCGCCGACTACGGCCACCTCGGCGTGCTGTCGATGTTCGAAGCCCAGGGCTTCACGCGGGTAGGTCAGCTACGCCAGAGCAACGCGATCGTCCGCCGCACAGTCCGCCGGCGACGGCTCAGCGCGGCTCGACGAGCGCGGGCGGGCGCTTGACGCCGAACGGGGCTGCCGTGGACCAGACCTGGCTCATCGGGCGTCGGCGGTGAGGGGGAGTGTGAACCGGAACGTGGCGCCCCGGCCAGGTGCGGTCTCGACGCGGTGCTCGCCACGCTCGCGATCGGCGGGATCGCCGGCCTCTCCCCGACGCAGGCCCTGACGAGCTGGCCCCCGCGAAGCGGTGCCCCCTTCGGCCACGGACCGAAGGGGGCACGACCGGAGCTACTTCTTCTTCGGATCGGTCAGCGGATCCATCAGCAGTGGCGTGAGGACGGTGAACGATCCCGGGCCGATCGGGACGACCCCTGTCGGGTCCGGCCGCTCGAGCTTCGGCGTGACCAGGAAGTAGCGCAGCGCGTCCGGCGGGATCACTCCCGTGGGGTCCGCGGGGGCGCTCATTTGTACCTCGGCGGCACGAGAGCGTGGTCGGGATAGCGCTCCTGGTATTCGAGCGCGATCGTGAACAGGTCGGTCTCGGTGAACGGGAGGCCCGCGAGCTGGATGCCGACGGGCATTCCCGTCACCGGGCTCAGGCCGCCGGGAAGTCCGAGGACCGGGAACCCGAGGGTGTTCCAGTAGCTGCGGATGTTGGGCCCGAACGCGGCCAGCGGGGTGTCCTTGAGCGGGGCCTCCACGATCGCGTTGGGGGTGATCACCGCGTCGAGGTGGTTGTCGGTGAAGACCGCCTTCCAGGCCTCGATGTACTGCGCGCGGGCGACCAGCGAGTCGTAGTAGCCGATGATCGTGCCTTCATTGGCCCGCGCCAGCGTACTCTCGGCGCTCGTGCGGTTGACCTCGCTGTAGAGATGTCCGCGCTCGGCGAACCAGAGCCGCTGGAAGGCCACGGCCTCGGGGCTGGGACCACCGCTGGACTGACCGACCCGCTCGGGGGAGACGATGGGCACCAACCGCGCGCCCATCGCGGTGACGCGGGCGGCGAACCGGTCCCACACCGCTCTCACGCCGGGTTCGAGGTCGTCGAGCACCGGCTCGGTCTGGGTGACGCCGAACACCATGCCACGGTACGGCTTGGACGACTTGGACGTGGCGCGGAGCGGGTACAGGTGGGGCGCGTCCGGGGCCGCGAGTGTCGGGGGATCGTTGGGATCGGGCCCGGCGAGGTAGCTCAGGGCGAGCGCGCAGTCCGCGATGCTGCGGGCGAGCGGCCCGACGTGGTCCTGGTTGCGCGACGACGTCAGGATCCCCCAGGTGCTCACCCGGCCGTACGTCGCCTTGATCGTCGAGACGTTGTTCAATGTCGAGGGTCGCCGGAGGCTTCCGCCGGAGTCGGTTCCCAGCGTCAGCCACACATGGCGCGCCGCCACGGCGGCGGCCGGCCCGTTGCTCGACCCGCCGGGGCTCTTCGTGAGATCCCACGGGTTCGCCACCAGCTGTGGCGCGTTCGCGGTGGCGAACTCGATCGTGCGGGCGTGACCGAGCAGGACGCAGCCGGCCTTCTTCAGGCGCGCCCACGCTGTCGCGTCACCGGGCGCGATATGGTCGGCGAAGGCGTCACTGCCGAAGGTGAGCGGCAGGTCCTTGGCCGCGATGATGTCCTTGAGCCCGATCGGCACGCCGGTCAGGAGCGAGACCTCGCCCTTGCCCCGCCGCGCCCGCACGAGCGCGTTGTCGGCCGCGGCCGCCAGCTTGTAGGCGACCTCCGGGTAGAGGTGGATCCACGCGTTCGTGTCGCCGTCACGTTTGTTGATCCGGTCGTAGGCCGCGCGGACCAGTTCCCGGCTGGAGACGGCGCCGGCCTGCAGCAGGCTCGCCACCTCGACCAGTTCGAGGTCGGCGAGCTCCTTGCCCTTGCGGAGGACGTCGCGGGCGGAGGGAAGGACCGACCCGGGACCGGTCTTTCCGGAGCGTGTCGACGTGGCGCTCGCCGCGGACGCGAAGCCCAGCGTGGGCACCGCCACCGCCGCGGCGGCGGAACCCGCCAGCACGCTCCGCCTCGTCAGCGCCCCGGCCGCTCTGACCGGCTCGCCGTCGGTAAGTGATGTGTTTGGCATGTGGTCCTTTCAGAGAGGGAACTCAAGTCTTCGCGGCCCAAGATCACCTCTCTGTTAAATGTTCGAGAAGAACGCATCAAGAGCGGGACGGGTCCCGGTCGCGTCAGGTCCGGGAGTTGGTGATCCGGCGCAGGCCGGTGGCGAGCGCGATCAGGGCGAGCGGCCCGATGACGAGGACGGTGCCGACCGCGGCGATCACGGGTTCGACGTACATCACGACCGAGTTCCAGATCTGCACCGGGAGGGTCTTGGTCGACGGGCCGCCCATGAACAGCGCGATGAGCAGGTTGTCGAACGACGTCAGGAACGCGAACAGGGCCGCCGAGAGGACGGCCGGGCCGATGATCGGCAGGGTCGTCGTGCGGAAGGCGACGACCGGGCTCGCGCCCAGGCCCTGCGCCGCCCGCTCCAGGGTCTCGTCGAAGCCCTGCAACGTCGCCGACACCATGAGCACCACCAGCGGCAGGGTCACGACCGACTGGCCGAGCGCGATGCCGATCGTGGTGTCGGTGAGGTGGAGCTCGGAGAAGAGGAAGAACATCGCGATCGACGTCACGATCTCGGGGACGATCAGCGGCGTGAGGATCGCGACGTACACCGCGGACTTGAGGCGGAAGCGGCCGCGCACCAGGGCGATGGCGCCGCAGACGCCCGCCACCGTCGAGATGAGGGTCGCCATCGCCGCGACGACGACGCTCGTCCAGAGGGTGTCCGTCCATTCCGGACGGTCGAGCAGCTCGCGGTACCAGCGCAGGGAGAGCCCGGGCGGCGGGAACGCCAGGAACTCCGAGGCGGAGAACGAGACGACGACCACGATCACCAGGGGTACGAAGAGGAAGGCGCCGACCAGCACCGCGAAGCCGTAGAGGACCGCCTTGCCCATGTCACCCCCGGCTTTCGAGCAGCGACCGCAGGCCGACGAACCGGCTGATGACGAGGAAGCCGACGACGGTGAGCGCCAGGAGGACGGTGCCGATCGCGGCGGCGTCCTCGACCTGCCCGCGCTCCGAGACGAGCGTGGTGATCAGCGAGCCGACCATGACGTCGCCCGGCCCGCCCATGAGCTTGGGCGTGACGAAGAACCCGCACGACAGGATGAACACCAGGATCGATCCCGCCGCGATGCCGGGGAACGTCAGCGGGAGGAACACCGTCCGGAACGCGCGCCACTCGCTCGCCCCGAGGTTCTGGGCCGCCTGGACCAGCCGCAGGTCGACCGAGCGCATGTTGCCGTAGAGCGCGAAGACCATGTACGGCAGCAGCGCGTACGTCATGCCGATGGTCACGCCGGTGCGGTTGTAGAGCAGCTGCACCGAGCCGATCCCGATCGACTCGAGGGCGTCGTTGACGATCCCCTCCGGCGAGAGCACCACCAGCCACGCGTACGTCCGTACCAGGAGGCTGACGAGGAAAGGGATGATGACGAGCGCGCGCAGGACCGTCCCGAGCAGCTTCGGCCCGGTGACGATCACGTAGGTGAGCGGATAGGCGACCAGCACGGTGGCGACGGTGACCGACACGGCGATCTCGAACGTGATGCGGAAGACCGTGGCGTAGGTCGGCACCTCCAGCACCTCGCGGTACTTGTCCAGCGTGAGGCCGCCGGAGTCGCTCGTCAGACTCGTCACGATCATGCTGATCAGGGGGTACGCGAAGAAGGCGCCCAGGAGCAGCCCGATGGGGAGCAGGAGCGTCACGACGGGGACCCGGATCCGCCGCCGCGGGCGCGGGGGCGCCTCGACCGCGGTCGCCTCACTCACCGGGGTTCCGCCAGCACTGTCGCGCGCTCGGGTGCCCAGGTCAGGTCGACCTTCGCCCCGATGTCCAGCTCTGCCGCCGGGCCGCCTTCCTGTTGTTTCGCGAGCAGGAAGGTGTCGCCCGTCTCGACCCGGTAGCGGATGGCGTCGCCGAGGTAGACCTTCTCGACGACGGTTCCCTGCCAGCAGTTGAGCGCGTCGGGATCGCTGCCGGGGGCGGCCAGGTGCAGCCGCTCGGGCCGGATGCTGACGGTGACCTCGGCGTCGACGTCCGGCGGGTCGAACCCACGGGCCCACAGCGACCGGCCGTCGGCGACCTCGACGCGTACCAGGTCGCCGTCGTGTTCGGCGCACCGACCGGTGACCAGGTTGGAGTCGCCGAGGAAGTCGGCGGCGAACGCCGACCGCGGCGTGTTGTAGATCTCGGCCGGCGGACCGACCTGCTCCAGCCGCCCGGCCCGCATCACGACGATACGGTCGGACATCGTGAGCGCCTCCTCCTGGTCGTGGGTGACGTAGACGACGGTCACGCCGAGCCGGCGGTGGATCCGCTTGAGCTCGACCTGCATCTGCTGGCGGAGCTTCTTGTCCAGCGCGCCCAGCGGCTCGTCCATGAGCAGCACCTTGGGCTCGAACACGAACGCCCGCGCGAGCGCCACCCGCTGCTGCTGCCCGCCGGAGAGCTGGCGCGGCGTGCGCCCGCCCATCCCGGCGAGGCCCACCAGGTCTAGGGCGTCGGCCACGCGGCGCCTGACGTCGGCGCGCGGCACTTTGCGCATCCGCAGCGGGTAGCCGACGTTGGCGGCGACCGTCATGTGCGGGAAGAGGGCGTAGTTCTGGAACACCATGCCCATGTCGCGGCGGTGGGGAGGGGTGTCGCTGATGTTCCGGCCGCCGACGAAGATCTGGCCGGCGCTCGGTGTCAGGAACCCGGCGATCATCATCAGCAGGGTCGACTTGCCGGAGCCGCTCGGGCCGAGCAGCGTCAGGAACTCTCCCTCGACGATGCCGAGGTCGACGCTGTCGACGGCGACGACGTCGCCGTAGTGGTGCCGCAGCTCCCTCAGCTCGACGGCGTAGGCCGGCGTCACGGCGTCACCAGCCCTTCGCGCCGGTCCTGGTCGGCCGCGTCCGGATCGCGCAGCGCCGGGTCGCCGTATCCGCCGCCGCCCGCGGTGCGCAGGACGAGGAGGTCGCCCGGGTCGGCGTCGAAGAGCACCTTCGACCCGAGCGGGAGGCGGTCGCCGGCGGCGGTGACCCGCGTCCACGACGACGGCGTGCCCGACTCTCCGCCGGCGAGCCCCCACGGGCCGAGCCGTCCCCGGTCGCCGGCGATGGTCACCTGCGCGCGGTGGTCGAGGATCCGCACCTCGCGGTGGATGCCCAGCCCGCCGCGGTGGCGCCCGCGACCGCCGGAGTCCTCGACCACGCCGTAGCGCTCGACCAGCAACGGGTAGGCGAGCTCTATGGCCTCGACGGGGGCGTTGCGGGTGTTGGACATGTTCGTCATGATCGCGTCGAAGCCGTCGTGGCCGTCGCGCGCGCCCTGCCCGCCGCCGTACGTCTCGATGTAGGCGTAGGGCCGGTCGTGGCGGGGATCCCGGCCGCCGATGAGCAGCGCGCTGAGCGACCCCGACGACGCGGCGGCGACCCTGCCGGGCATGAGCTGGGCGAAGGCGCCGAAGAGCGTGTCGGCCACCCGGAGCCCGGTGACCGGGTTGGCGTTGGAGACGGCCGCCCCGACCGGCGCGTCGACGATGCTGTTCGCCGGAAGGGAGACGTGGATCGGCCGGTAGGCGCCGTCGTTGGCGGGCACGTGCGGATCCGCGAGCGCCTTGACGACGAAGTACGCGCACGACAGCGCCAGGGCGGGCGGCGCGTTGAGCGAGCCGGTGGCGGGGCGGGCCGACCCGGCGAAGTCGACGTACACGTCGGAGCCGGCGATCCTGACCGTGCAGCGGATGGGGATCAGCTCGTCGGTGAAGCCGTCGCCCTCCAGGACGTCCTCGAAGGTCGCCTCCCCGTCCGGGAGGGCGGCGATCGCGGCCCGCATGCGTCTCTCGGAGTAGTCGGCGATGTGCCCCGCCAGCTCGACGAACGCCTCCGGCCCGTGGCGCTCCACCAGCTCGACCACCCGGCGCGCGCCGACGGTGTTGGCGGCGACCTGGGCCCGGATGTCGCCGCGGAAGTCACGCGGGGTACGCAGGTTGGCGGCGACGAGCGCCACGACGTCGTCGACGAACGCGCCGCCGCGCTGGAGGAGCACCGGCGGGATCTGCACGCCCTCCTGGTAGATCTGGGTCGCCATCGGCGGGCAGCTTCCCGAGGCCATGCCGCCGACGTCGACGTGGTGGGCCATGGTGGCGACGAACGCGACGAGGCGACCGTCGTGGAAGACGGGGGAGTACACGAGGATGTCGCAGAGGTGGGAGCCGGTGATCCAGGGGTCGTTGGTGACGACGGCGTCGCCCTCGGCGAGCGTGTCCTCGCCGAACCGGCGGAACAGCTCACGGCCGGCCGCGTGCATGAACCCCAGGTGGTACGGAATGTGCTCGCCCTGGGCGATCATCGCGTCCCGCAGGTAGATCGCGCACGAGCAGTCGCGCCGGTCCTTGATGTTGGTCGAGTACGCGGAGCGGATCAGCGTCGCGCCCATCTCCTCGGCGACCGAGGCGAGCGCGTTGCGCGTCACTTCGAGCCCGACAGGGTCGACGGTGCCGGCGTCGTGGTTCATCGAGCCTCCGCTCAGGCGGCCGTAGGAGCTTTCGGAGTGCTGGCGACCGCGCGTTCCGGGCCCGTCAGCAGCCCGGCGAGCCGGCGGGCCATGATCGCCGTCTGCAGCGTGAGCCGGGCGTCCGGGTCGTGCGGGTCCAGGCCGGTCAGCGTGGCGACCCGTCCCAGCCGTTGTTGGATGGTGTTGCGATGGAGGTTGAGCAGGCGCGCGGTGTCCGCGAGGTTGCAGCCCAGCCGCAGGTAGGTGCTCGTCGTCTCCACCAGGGCCTCGGTGCGGATGCCGTCGATCTCCATCAGGGGGCCGAGGACACCGGTGTAGAAGTACTGCAGGTGGCCCACCGGGCGACCGATGAGGAACGCCAGCGCGCCGAGGTCGTCGATCAGGATGACCCGGCCCGCTCCGCAGATGGCACGGCCGGCCACGAGGGTCTGCTGGGCCTGGAGGATCGCCGCGGACTCCCGGCCCCGCAGGCGCCAGGTGGCGCCGGCCGCGACCGTGACGGCGGCGCCGGGCAGGTACTGCCGCAGCGCCCGCCAGACCGTCTGGGCCAGCGGGCGGCGCTCGCGCATGCCCGACACCGCGACGGTCACCATGAGACCGTCGGGCACTTCCTCACAGCGCGCCGGGCGGGGGGCGACGGCGTGCTCCACCACGCGGTGAGCCGCGGTGGAACGGTGTCCGCCCAGATCACAGACGAGGACGAGGTACTCCGCCGCGAGATCCATTGCAGCAATATGCGGCAGCCAAAGCATGTGACCAATAGCCAATGAGGGCGGATTGGCTCGATTGGCGGTCGCTGACCAGGATCCCAACATCATCGTAAAACCGTATTCACATCGTAGAAACAGTCCAATCGTGTCCTCGCTCAAGGGCCATTCCCGGGTTGCCAAGCGGTGGCGTACCCGATTGGATTGGTTTCGCTGTCGATTGGCATCGAAGAAGGGGGTCGGGTGTGGCGGAACCGTCGTCGAACCTGACCCAGTCGTTGCGCTACATGCTGGGCACCTGGCACGAGGCGAGCGGCCCCTTGTACGTGCTGCTCGCCGACGCGATCCAGCGCGCCGTCCAGAGCGGTCAGCTGCCGTTGGGGTCGCGGCTCCCGGCCGAGCGGCCCCTCGCCGAAGCGCTGGCGATCAGCCGCACCACCGTCGCCGCCGCCTACGAGCTGCTGCGCCAGCGCGAGGTCGTGGCGCGGCGCCAGGGCGCGGGCACCTACGTCGGCTACTACGGGGGCGCCTCGCTCGCGGCGCGGACGATGATGACCGGCAGCGAGGCGCACGAGCTGGTCCCGTCCAGCGAGGTCGACTTCTCCAACTCCGCGCCGATGGGCGCCGACCTCTTCTCCGACGGCGTCCTCGACAGCGTCCGCGCCGGCTTCGGGCGGCTGACACAGGCACACGGCTACTCGCCGGCCGGCCTGCCCGAGCTGCGCTCCGCGATCGCCGACCGGTTGAGCCAGTGCGGCCTGCCGACCACGCGCGAACAGATCGTCGTGACCACCGGCGCGCAGCAGGCGCTCTACCTGTGTGCCCAGCTCGTCGTGCGGCCGGGAGACCTCGTGGTCGTCGAGGACCCGACGTGGCTGGGCACCATCGACGCCTACCGCGCCGCCCGGGCGCGGGTGGTCGGGGCGGTGTTCGACCGGGAGGGCGCGCGCACGGCCGAATACGTCGAGGCCGTCGGCCGGGAGCGCATCCCGGTGTTCCACGTCAGCCCGTCGCTCAACAACCCGACCGGCGTGATCATGACGGAGCGTCGCCGGCGGGAGATCGTCGCCCTGGCCGAGCGCAACTCGACGACGATCATCGAGGACAACACGCTGGGCGAGCTGGCGTTCGGGCCGACGCCGCCGCCCATCGCCGCCCTGGAGCCGAAGGTCCCGGTGCTGACCATCGGCTCGCTGAGCAAGGTGCTGTGGGGCGGTTTCCGCGTCGGTTGGGTCCGCGCCGACGAGAAGATGACCGGCCGGCTTGCCCGGATCAAGCTGACCGTCGACCAGGGCGGCCCCCTGCTCGACCAGCTCCTGGCCGCTGAGCTGCTGCGCGACATCGAGACGCTGCGCGCGAAGCGGATCGACGCCAACCGCGCCCGCCTCGACGTGTTGCGGGAGGAGCTGCGCGCCCGCCTGCCGAGCTGGAGCTGGGAGGCGCCCGCGGGCGGGCTGTCGCTCTGGGTCACCCTGCCCCAGGGCGACGCCCTCGACTTCGCGGCGGTGGCGCGCCGGCACGGCGTCCGCGTGGCGCCCGGCCCGATGCTCTCGCCGACGACGCGGATGGAACAGCACCTGCGCCTCTCGTTCGTCCAGGACCCGGACGTCCTCGCCGAGGGCGCGCGCCGGCTCGAGCTGGCCTGGGACGACTACATCTCGGCCCGCGAAGACCGCCGCCTGACGACGGTCGTCGGCTGACCCGGGGGATATGTGCACATCGACCATGACCCCGCGCGGGTACGCGCTCCCGGTGCCTACGATCGGCGGCGCGCCAGGGCGAGGAGGGTCGGGTGGCTGCGACCGGTGACACACCGAGCACCACGGTGGTCGCGATCGTCGGAGGGGGGCCGCGGGGGGTGGTCGTCCTGGGGCGCCTCCTCGCCCGGTTGGCGGCCGGCGGCGACGGCCACGGACGGGTGGCGATCCACCTCGTCGACCCCTACGAGAACGGCCGCGTCTGGCCGACCGACCTCCCCGGGTTCCTGCTGATGAACAGCCGGGCCCGCGACGTGACGCTCTTCAGCGACGACGCGCTGCCGGGCCTGCCCGCGGTGGCCGGGGGAATGGACTTCCTCACCTGGCTGCGCCGCCAACCCGACGAGGACCCGGTCGCGCCGGTCGGGTTCGCCACGCGCCGCTCCTTCGCCCGCCACCTGGCGTGGGCGCGCCACCACCTGGCCGCGTCCCACACGCCCGGTGTCGAGGTCGTCCAGCGGCGTGCCCGGGTCGCCGCGCTGGCGCCCGCGCCGGGCGGCCGCCGGCGGCTGCGTCTGGTGACGGCCGGCGGTGACACCGAGATCCTTGACGCCGACGCGGTCGTGCTCGCGACCGGCCACCAGGAGCCCGCCACCGACGCCGTCACGGCCCGCGGCGCCGCGGGCCGGTTCGTCGCGCCGCCCCACCTGATCGGCGAGCTCGACCTGGGGCGCCTCGAACCGGGCCGGCGCGTGGCCGTGCTGGGGACGGGGCTCACCTTCTTCGACCTCGTCGCCGCCTTGACCGAGGGGCGTGGCGGCCGGTTCGTCCGGGGCGACGGGCAGAGCCTGCGCTACCTGCCCGGCGGGCGGGAGCCGCACCTGCTCGTGGGATCGCGCCGCGGCGTACCCCATCTGAGCCGTGCCGTGAACCCGGAGCGTGCCCACCCGCGGTTCCTCACCGCCGGCGCGCTGGCGCGGCTCGTCGAGCGGCCGGGGCTGCTCGACTTCCGGGCCGACGTGTGGCCGCTGATCGCCCTCGACCTCGCGGCGGCCCACGCCGGTTCGGCGTGCGGGGACGCCGCGCTCGACCTCGACCGCGTGCTCGACCCGCTCGCGCCCGGCGGCGTGCCGACGCCGTTCGCCGGCGAGGCGGCGCTGACCGGCTGGATGGTCGACCTGCTCACGGCCGACGCGGCCGGGTCGCGCTGCCGCCCCCGCGGCCCGATGCGCGCCGTCGGCGAGATGCTCGCGGCCCTGGCACCGGCCGTGCGGACGCTCGTCGCGCGCGGCCGCATCGACGGCCGGTCCTACCGGCGCGACGTCCAGGGCTGGTTCGACGGCGTCGTCGCCCACCTGTCGTCGGGGCCGCCGGTGCTCCGGTTCGAGCAGCTGACCGCCCTGGCCCGCGCGGGCGTGGTGACCTTCGCGGGCAGCCGGGTCGCGCTCGTCGACGACGGGCTCCACTGTCCCAACCTCGGGGCGACGCTCGCCGTCGACGCCGCCGTCGAGGCACGGCTCTTCACCGGCGACGCCCGCCGGTCGGGCGACCCGCTGACGGCCGGCCTCGTACGATCGGGACACGCCCGACCCCACCGCCTGCCGACCGCCGACGGCGCCGGGGCCGAGACCCCCGCCCTCGACGTGACGCGCGACGACTTCAACCTGGTCAGCGCCGGTGGTGACCCGGACCCACGCGTCTACGCCATCGGCGTCCCGCTGGAGGGAGTCCACTGGATGACCGCCGCGCTGCCGGCAGCCCACCAGGACGACCTGACGCTGCGCTCCGCCGACCGGATCGCGCTCGCCGTCCTGCGGCAGTTGGCGGGCGCGCGGTGACCGGGCACGAGGTCGTGCCGCACGGCTCGCACTGGGGGGCGTTCGAGGCCGTCGTGCGCGACGGGCGGCTGGAGTCGACCCGGCCACCGGCCGACGACCCGTCGCCGACACCGATCGTCGACGGCATCGCCGGGGCCGTCACGTCCGACGCGCGCATCCGCACGCCGGTCGTACGCCGGGGCTGGCTCGAACACGGCCCGGGTGCCACGTCGCGGCGCCGGGGCGCCGACGAGTTCGTCGCCGTGTCGTGGGACCGGGCGCTCGACCTGGTCGCCGGCGAGCTGGACCGCGTCCGCCGCGACCACGGCAACGCGGCGATCTTCGGCGGCTCGTACGGCTGGTCGAGCGCGGGCCGCTTCCACCACGCCAAGACGCAGCTGGCGCGGCTGCTCAACCTGCTCGGCGGGTTCACCGGCCAGATCAGCAACTACAGCTTCGCGGCGGCCGACGCGGTCCTGCCGCACGTGCTCGGCGACCCGCGCCCGGGCGGCGGACACGTGACGTCGTGGGACGTGCTCGCCGACCACACGCGGTTGTGGGTCGCGTTCGGCGGGCTGCCCGCGAAGAACACCCAGGTCGAGGGTGGCGGGACGCTGCGACACGGCTACGAGGGCAACCTGCGGGCGGTCCGCCGCGCCGGGGCGCGCTTCGTCACCGTCAGCCCCGTCCGCGACGACGCTCCCTCCTATCTCGACAGTCAGTGGGTGCCGGTGCGGCCCGGCACCGACACGGCCCTGATGCTGGGGATCGCGTTCGCGCTCGTCGAGGCGGGCCGCCACGACGAGGACTTCCTGCGCCGCTACTGCACAGGCTGGGAGCGGGTCCGCGACTACCTCCTCGGCGCCACCGACGGGACGCCCAAGAGCCCGGACTGGGCGGCGGGCATCTGCGGCGTGCCCGAGCCGACGATCCGCGCGCTGGCCGACACGATGGCCCGCCACCGCACGATGCTGAGCGCGACCTGGTCGCTCCAGCGCGCCGACCACGGCGAGCAGCCCTACTGGATGCTGATCACCCTCGCGGCGATGCTGGGGCAGATCGGCCTTCCGGGCGGCGGGTTCGGCTTCGCGTACGGCTGCGAGGACGGGATCGGCAACACCCGATACCCCTTCGCTGCGCCGGAGCTGCCGCGCGGCGTCAACCCCGTCACCACGGCGATCCCGGTGGCCCGGATCTCCGACATGCTGCTCCACCCCGGCGAGCCCTACGAGTTCGCCGGCAGGACCCGGACCTATCCGGACGTCAGGCTCGTCTACTGGGCCGGCGGCAACCCGTTCCACCACCACCAGGACCTCAACCGCCTGGTCGAGGCGTGGCGGCGCCCGGAGACGGTCGTCGTCAACGAGATCTGGTGGACCGCGACGGCCCGGCGGGCCGACATCGTGCTCCCCGCCACCAGCACGCTCGAACGCAACGACATCGCGGCCTCCTCCCGCGACGCCCACCTGGTCGCGATGAAGCGGGCGATCGCGCCGCTGCACCAGGCGCGCCACGACCACGAGATCTTCGCCGGCATCGCCGAGCGGCTGGGCGTGGGGACCGCCTTCACCGAGGGCCGCGACGAGCTGGGCTGGCTGCGCCGCCTCTACGACGACTTCCGCGCCCGCGCAGCCCGCCACGTCGACCCGCTGCCGGAGTTCGACGCGTTCTGGAGCGCCGGCCGGGTCCGCGTCTGGCCCGGCGGGCGGACCGTCCTGCTCGGCGACTTCCGCGCCGACCCCGACGCGCACCCGCTCCGGACGCCGTCGGGACGCATCGAGCTTTTCTCCGAGGTCGTCGCCGGCTTCGGGTACGCCGAGACGCCCGGCCACGCGGTCTGGGTGCCGCCCCGGGAGTGGCGGGAGAGCCGCCGCTACCCGCTCCACCTGCTCTCCAACCAGCCGGCGACCCGCCTGCACTCCCAGCTCGACATGGCCGGCGTCAGCGCCGAGAGCAAGATCGACGGTCGGGAGCCCTGCCGGCTCAACCCGCGCGACGCGCACGCGCGCGGCATCGCCCCGGGCGACACCGTCCGGATCTACAACGACCGCGGCGCCTGCCTGGCCGGTGCCGTCCTCGACGACGCGCTCATGCCCGGCGTCGTCCAGCTCTCGACCGGCGCCTGGTTCGCCCCGGCCGACCCCGCGCTCGCCGGCAGCCTCGACCTGCACGGCAACCCCAACGTGCTCACGCCCGACCGCGGCACCTCGCGGCTCGGCCAAGGCCCATCGGCCCACTCGGCGCTGGTCGAGGTGGAGCGCGTCTGCGGCTCCGCCCCGCCGGCCGACGCGTTCCGCCCGCCGGAGATATGGGCACAGTGAACACTCACCGGCCCACCGCCGCGGCCCGCGTGGCTACGGTCGGCGGCGATGGACGTGATCTGTGGTGTCGACGTCGGCGGGACGTTCACCGACGTCGTGTTGTTCGGGCACGGCCGGCTCGCCGTCCTCAAGGTGCCCACGTCGTATCCCGACCCGTCGACCGGCGTCCTCGACGGCGTACGCCGGATCCTCGACCGTGAGCGGGTCGCGCCGCGCGACGTGAGCCGGGTCATCCACGGCAGCACCGTGGGGATCAACGCCGTCATCCAGCGCCGCGGGGCGCGCGTCGCGCTCGTGACGACGGAGGGCTTCCGCGACGTGCTGCACATCGGGCGGCAGACCCGGCCCTCCCTCTACGACCTGACGCTCGACCGGCTGCCGCCGCTCGTACCCCGGCGCCACCGGTTCGAGGTGACCGAGCGCGTGATGTACGACGGCTCGGTGCGCACGCCCCTGCGCGCGGAGTCGGTCGGGAAGGTCGTCGACGCCCTGCGCGGCGAGGGGATCGGGGCTTTCGCGATCTGTCTGCTGCACTCCTACGCGGAGCCGCGCCACGAACACGAGGTGGCGCGGGCGTTGCGCGACGCGTTCCCCGACAGCTTCGTCTGCGCCTCCGCAGAACTGCTCAAGGAGTTCCGCGAGTACGAGCGGATGAGCACCACCGTCATCAACGCCTACATCGGGCCGCTCACCGCGGGATACGTCGCCAACCTCGAGACCGCGCTGCGCGACCTCGGCTGCGGCGACCTGTCGATCATGCAGGCCGACGGCGGGCTGATGTCGCCCGACCTCGCCAAGCGCCAGCCGGTGCGGACGATCGAGTCCGGGCCGGCCGGGGGAGTGATCGCCGCGGCCACCGTCGGCGCCCGGGCCGGCCGCGACCGGGTGATCGCCCTGGACATGGGCGGGACGACGACCAAGGCGAGCCTCGTCCTGGCCGGCGAGCCGAGCCTGACCAGCGACTACGAGGTCTGCCAGCAGCTCGCCGGAGACCGCCTCGTCGCCGGCAGCGGGTATCCCGTGCGTACCCCCGTCGTCGACCTGGTGGAGGTCGGCGCCGGCGGCGGCAGCATCGCCTGGATCGACAGCGGCGGCAGCCTGCGGGTCGGCCCGCACAGCGCCGGCTCCGTGCCGGGCCCGGCCTGCTACGGCAGAGGTGGTACGGAGCCCACCGTCACCGACGCCAACGTCGTCCTCGGTCGGATCGACCCGTCAGGCTTCGCCGACAGTGACCTGCGGCTCGACGTCGACCGCGCCCGGGACGCCGTCGCCGGCCTCGCATCGGCGCTCGGCGTCACGACCGAGGCGGCGGCGGAGGGCATCGTCACGGTCGCCGACGCCACGATGGTACGCGGCGTCCGACTCGTCACCGTCGAACGTGGACACGACGTACGCGGGTTCACGCTCATCGCCTCCGGCGGCGCCGCGCCCGCCCACGTCGGCCGGATCGCCGACGAGCTCGCGATCCGCGAGGTCGTTCTCCCGCCGTCGCCCGGCGTCTTCTCGGCGATCGGCTTCCTCTGGGCCGAGCCGCGTTCCCAGCAGGTGCGCACCTGGCTGCGCGCGACGGCCGACGTGCGGGTCGACGACCTGGAGCGCGTTCTGGCGGAGCTGGCGGGGGCGGCCGCGCGCGAGCTCGGCGCGGACCTCGCCGACGCCGGCGTCACCGTCCGGCGCGCGGCGGACCTGCGCTACGAGGGGCAGAGCTACGAGCTGCCTGTCCCGCTGCCCGACGGCGCCATCGCACCCGCCGACCTCACGGACGTCGAGAAGCGGTTCCACGACCTGCACGCGGAGACGTACGGCTTCGCGACGCCGGCGGAGCGGACCGAGGTCGTCAACGTCCGGGTGGCGGTCACGACGGCCCGCGAGCGTCCGGCGATCGCCGAGGAGCCCGTCGACGGGCCGGACCCGGGCCGGGCGCTGAAAGGTCGCCGCCCCGTCCACTTCGGACACGAGTTCGTGATGTGCCCGGTCTACGACCGCACCCGGCTGCGGGCGGGCAACGTCGTCGACGGGCCCGCGGTCGTCGAGGAGCCGGGGTCGACGTACGTGCTGTTCCCCGGCCGGACGGCGCGCGTCGACGCGTTACGCAACATCGTCGATTCGAGGAGGGACCGCCCATGACGCGACGCTTCACGATCCGGATCGGGTCGCGGACGGCCGTGGCCGAGCTGCTGGACGACGTGTCGCCCCGCACCTGCCGGCAGCTGGCCGCGGCGATGCCGTTGACGAGCCGCGTCAACCACGCGAAGGTGGCCGGCCGCGAGCTCTTCTGCTTCGTGCCGTTCCAGGAGGAGCTGGAGTCGCCCGTCGTGGCGCAGCGCGCCGGCAACATCGGCTACTACCCGCTGCGCCAGACCATCTGCGTCTTCTACGAGGACATGCCCGGCGCCGGTGAGGTGACACCCCTGGCGCGCGTGGTCGAGAACCTCGACGGGATCGTGGCGGCGGGGCTCGACGCGTGGCAGCGGCAGGGCGCGACCATCTCCTTCGAAGGGCTGACCGATGACGACGTTCGATGAGGATCTCGCCGGCCTGCGCGCCCAGCCGGGACCGTTCGGCCGGACGTACTTCCGCCACGCCCTCGCCGAGTCCGACACCCGGGCGCTCGTCAACGCGCTCTGGGTGCTGCGCCACTCGGCGGCCGGCGACGTGTCCGTGGTCGCGGCGGAGCTGATGGCGTTCTACGCCCGCCGCTACCGCGGCATGTACGGTTTGGCCGGCGTCGCGACGGCGGTCGACGACGCCTGCGCGGCCGTCGTCGCCGCCTCCTCGAAGGAAGCCGTGGCGGCGATCCTGGCTGACGTCGCCGCGCGGGTCGGCGAGCTCAACTTCCTCATCGACCAGGGCCTCCCGCCCGCCGCGCTGGCGGAGGCGTTCGCGGCGGCGACCGGATGACCGGGGTGGTGACCGCCGCGGACCTCGCCCGGCGGCTCGCCGACGGCGCGGCGCTGGCCGTCGACTGCCGCTCGGAGCGGGAGTACGCCGCCGGCCACCTCCCCGGCGCCGTCCACCTCCCGGTCGGCTCCTGGCCCTACTACGACACCTCGCCGGAGTCACTCGGCCGCTTCGCCGCCGACGTCACCGACCGGCTGCGCGCCGCTGGCGTCGACCGCGACCGGCCCGTCGTGTGCTACGAGTCGACCGCCGGCTACTACGCCGCGTTCGCGGCGTGGGCGCTGTCCTACCTCGGGGTCGCCGACGCCGAGCTGCTCGACGGGGGGCTGATCGGCTGGCTCCGCGAGTCCCTCCCCGTCACCGGCGACCCGGTCCCGCCCGCCGCGTCGGACTTCGTGGCGCGGCCCGACCCGACCGGGCTCGCGACCGCCGCCGACGTCGCCGCCCGCCTCTACGACCCCGGGGTGCGGATCGTCGACGTCCGCTCGCACAAGGAGCGGGCCGGCGTGCTCCGGCGCAGCGCGCGCGGGGGTTGGATACCCGGTTCGATCCACATCCCCTGGTACGAGTCGCTGAGCGTCCACCAGTTCGAGCCGGTCGACGTGCTCCGCGCGCACTTCGCGGCCCACGGGCTGACCCCCGACCGCGAGGTGGTCACCTACTGCCAGGCGGGCTGGCGGGCGTCGCACACGCTCGTCGCCCTGCGCCGCGCCGGTTTCGTCCGCGTCCGGACCTACCTGGGGTCCTGGTCGGAATGGGGCAACCGCACCGATCTTCCGGTGGAGACCGCCTGACGGTGTGTCGGATCTGCACACAGGTCCGGCCACCGCGCCCGCCGTCCTGGCTACCGTCCAACCATTGCACCGACACCGCGTGACCTCTGGAGAACCATGCCCGACGACAGTGCGACGAAGATCCGCGAACGAGTGTTGGCCGCCCTCGACGAGGACCGGCTCGTGCAGACCCTCCAGCGCATGGTGCGGCAGCCCAGCTACCCGCAGACGCCCGGGGAGGGCGAGCTGGCCAGCCTCCTCGGCGACCTCCTGCGGGACCGGGGGCTCGACGTGGAGCTCCAGGAGCTCTCCCCGGGCCGCTACAACACGCTCGGCTGGCTGCGCGGCAACGGCGGCGGCCGGAGCCTGATGCTCAACGGCCACATCGACACCAACCCGGCGGGGGAGGGGTGGACGAAGGACCCGTTCGGCGGCGACGTCGAGGACGGCTTCCTCTACGGCATCGGCGTCTCCAACATGAAGGCCGCCGACGCGGCGATGATCGAGGCGGCCACCGCCGTGGTGCGGTCCGGCGTCGAGCTTCGCGGCGACCTCTGCGTCGCCCTCGTCTGCGGGGAGATCCTGGGCGGCCAGGGATCGGCGCACATGATGCGCGCGGGCACGCGTACCGACCACTTCATCGTCGGCGAGCCGACCGAGCTGACGATCCTGACGCTGCACGCCGGCCCGATCGAGTTCTGGATCAACGTGATCGGCCGGATGCGCCACATGACGCGCGTCGAGGAGAGCGTCAGCGCGATCGACAAGATGTACAAGGTCATCGAGCGGCTGAAGACGATGACGTTCTCCCATGCCGAGGAGCCCAAGTACGCCAGCCTCAACCAGATGCTCGTCGGCGCGATCCGCGGCGGCATGACCCGGGAGTACGTCGACTGGCAGCCCTCGATGGTCCCCGACTTCTGCACGATCAAGGTGGCGGGCCGGATCGCGCCGACGCAGACCAACGAGAGCGCCGTCACCGACGTCGTCAACGCGCTCGAAGAGCTGCGGGCCGAGGATCCGGACCTCGAGTTCGAGGTGACGCTCAACCCGGTCAAGGAGTTCATGGCGCCCTTCGAGGTCTCCCTCGACGAGCCGTTCGTGCGGCGGCTGATCCAGACACACCAGGAGGTGACCGGCGTGCCGCCGGTGGCCGGCGACGTCGCGCCCTACCGGATCTACGGCACCGACGCCGGCCACATCGTGCGCCACGCCCCGGAGACGATCGGCGTGGTCTGCGGACCGGGCGGCAAGTACAACACGATGCCCGACGAGCGCGTCGAGATCGCCGAGCTGGTCGACGCCGCGAAGATCTACGCGCTGAGCATCCTCGATGTCTGCGCCTGACGGAGGAGGGGCGATGGAGGGCGACGTACTGCACGCCTACGTCAACGGGGAGTTCGTACCCGAAGACGAGGCGAAGGTGTCGGTGTTCGACCGCGCGTTCCGGTCGGGCGACCACGTCTACGAGGTGCAGCGGACGTTCAACGGCGAGCTGCACGGCCTCGACGGGCACATGCGGCGCATCTTCAAGGCCCTGCGCTACACCAGGATCGACCCTCGCCTGACACCGGCGGACCTCGCGGCGGCGACCTCGAAGCTGGTGGAGCACAACGCGAAGGTCGCCGGCCCCGACCTCGATCTCGTCTCCTGCCAGATCGTCACCCGGGGCAGCACCAAGACGTTGCTCTCCGGGCCACCCACGGTGATCATCTACACCCAGCTGCTCGACATGAGCACGCTCGCCCGCACGTACCTCCTCGGGAAAAGGCTGGTCACCCCCGGCGTGCAGCGGGTCCCGGCGGCGGCGCTGACACCGCGCGTCAAGATCGCCAACAAGATGAGCCTGATGCTCGCGTGGCTCGAAGTGCAGGCGCTCGACGCCGAGGCGCAGGCGCTCGTGCTCGACCAGCACGGCAACGTCACCACCGTCGCGCCCGGCTCGGGCTTCCTCTTCGCCGCCGACGGCGTGCTCCACCTGCCCAACCGGCGCAACGCGCTGGAGAGCAGCGCGCAGGCGTTCACGCTCGAGCTCGCCGCCGACCTCGGCATCGAGATCCGCGAGGGCGACTACACGACGTTCGACGTCTACAACGCCGACGAGGCGTTCACCACCAACACGAAAGACTGCATCGCGCCGGTCTCGTCGCTCAACGGCCTCCCTTTCGGCACGGGGCGGCCGGGCCCGATGTACCAGCGGCTGGTGACGGCCTGGTCCGAAGCGGTCGGCGTCGACATCGTCGGCCGCGCGGTGGGCCTCCTCCCCGCCGGCGAGCGCGCCCAACTGCTGGAGCAGGCGCGGGCGGCCTGACGCCCGCGCACACCAACGATCAGTGGAGAAGAACGATGGCTGTTGAGTTCACCACCTCGCGGCGCCAGTTGTTGCGGGCGGCGGTCGGCGCCGGCCTCGGGGTCGGCGCCGGTCGCCTGCTCACCGCGTGTGGCAGCGACAGCGGGGGATCGGGTTCGAGCGGCGGCGGTTCCGGCCAGGTCGTGGTCCGCACGGCCGGCGGGTCGTACGAGGAGGGCTGGCGCAAAGCCTGCTTCGAGCCGTTCGAGAAGGAGACCGGCATCAAGATCGTGACCTCGGCCGACCCGGTCGAGAAGATCACGGCGGCGGCGAAGGCCGGCAACGTGCAGATCGACGTGCTCCAGCTCGGCGTGCGCCAACTGGAGCTGCTCCGCGTCGGTGACGCCGTCGCGCAGCTCGACTACTCGCGCTTCGAGCGCACCAAGCCCGAGGACATCCGGCTGGTCGAAGACTTCTACATCGGCACGATCGCGTGGTCGAGCGTCATCGCGTACAACACCGAGGCCTTCCCCAACGGCGGTCCGAAGAGCTGGGCCGACGTGTGGAACGTGGCGGCGTTCCCCGGCAAGCGCACCTTCTCCGACTCCTCGTCGGGGCTGCTGGAGATCGAGTCCGCGCTGCTCGCCGACGGCGTGCCGGTGGACCAGCTCTACCCGCTCGACCTCGACCGCGCCTTCGCCAAGTTCCGGGAGATCAAGCCCGACGTCGCCAAGTTCTACGGCAGCGGCGACGAGCAGGTGCAGCTCTACCGCAACAAGACGGCCGTGACCGGGATGGGCTGGAACGGCCGGATCCAGGTGCTGATCGACGGCGGCAGCCCCATGGCGATCGAGTGGAACCAGAACATCCAGTCCACCGACGGCCTCGGCATCACCAAGGGCGCGCCCAACCTCGACAACGCCTACAAGCTCGTCGACTACTCGCTCCAGCCCGACGTGCTCGCCAAGCTCGCCGAATACACCGGATACTCGCCGCTGTGCGACAAGAGCTACCCGCTGATCCCCGCCGCCGTCCTCGACAAGCTGCCGGCCACCCCCGAACGCGCGAAGCTCGGCGTCGTCCGCGACGTGGCGTGGTGGGTGGAGAACCAGGCCGACGTCGACAAGCGGTGGCTGGACCTTCTCGTCGCCTGACATGAGCGATCTCTACCGGGAAGCCGTCGTCGTCGACGGCTCGGTGTGTCCGGAGGACATGTTCGCCCCCGACCACCTCCGCCGCATGAAGGAGTCCGGCGTCACGGCCTTCGTCTGGACGGTCTGCCCGCCGGACTCCACCATC
>Ga0164243_10000577_pt1 | contig 66289 bp, 54 predicted proteins | sample OricompcompostOP_FD_108781 | JGI IMG/M metagenome (GOLD analysis project Ga0164243, IMG submission 108781) | Organic Plus compost microbial communities from Emeryville, California, USA - Original compost - Organic plus compost (OP) | ecosystem: Engineered > Solid waste > Mixed feedstock >... | reverse complement strand
GCCCATACTTTGCCATCGCCGGTATTGATGTCCGGCCGTTCGTTCTGCGTCCACCATTGTGCGCGGTATACCTTGCTGTTGTACACCACCTGGTCGCCATTGACATAAACGGCGGTGGCGGTCCAGGCAGGAATGCCGTCGCAGCCGGTGCCGCCGCTGCCTACCGTAATGCTTACGGCGGCGGAAGTGGTAACAGCGCCCCCGTTGTCCGTAGCGCGGGCAGTAAGGGTGTAGGTGCCGGCTGCCACGTTGCTCCAGGTATAGGCGTAGGGCGCGCTGGTGGCTTCGCCCAGCTTGCTGCCGCCGTTAAAGAATTCCACTTTGGCTATGGAGCCGTCGCTGTCTGCTGCGCTGGCCTGTATGGTAATGGTGGCCGGCGGCGTAAAGGTGGCGTTGCTGGCCGGGGAAGTGATGCTCACAGTGGGCGGGTTATTACCGGGATTGTTGCCAAAGAAATACGCGTAGTAGTTATTGGCAAACTCGTCGCCATTGGTTTTATCCCAGTTGATAGACCAGGTCATAATGCCGCGCAGGCCGGGGTAGCCACCGGGTTTACGCAGCGTATAGCCCCCGCCAAAGGATTGCCCTTTGGTGAGGTAGTCCAGCGCCTGCTTTACCGCTGCCGGGGAGGTATACCCGCCGGAGGGCGCAGCAGCCGGCGCAGCCGGCAGGCCAAAGGCTACCTGGTCTTCGCGCAGGGCCGGGAAGGTTTGACCTGTGCCGGCAACCGGGAAGCCGCTCATCAGCATTTCGGTCATGGATACAATGAAGTCTGCCGTGGCCTGGCTGTACACCTTGTTGTCCAGCCCCATTACAGAACCGGTATTGTACAGCTGCGGGTGGATGAAGGTCAGCTCTTCACGCAGGCCGTAGATCACCGGCAGGTAAGCGCCCACCAGCGGCGAATAGGTAGAGCCGTAGGCAGTCTGCACATAATAGGTTTCCGGCGCCATGGTGAGCCAGCATTCCCTGCCCTGCGCCTTGCGGTAATTGATGATCTCCTTTACAGCGGAGATCAGGTTCAGGACCCTGGGCGTGGTAGGGTTCATGAAATTGTTATCGCCATTGTCCAGCTGCAGGGAATGCCCGCCTTCCAGGTCAATGTCCAGACCGTCAAAATTGTATTGGTCTATGATGGCTTTCATGGAGCTTACAAAAGCGTTCTTCTGGGTAGCGGTGTTCAGCGTTACAATGCCGTTCTGGCCTCCAATGGAGATCAGCACTTTCTTGCCCTGCGACTGCAGGTACTGTATGTCTGACTGGAATTCCGCCACGGATGCATTTTCCGGCGTAAAGCTCATGGTGGCCTGGTCGGCGCCGCTGATGGCAAAGGCGATCTGCACCACGTTGTACTTGCTGTTGATGTCACGTAGGCGGATATACGGAGGTGCGGAAGTACTGCTACCCCAGTTGTGCCAGTAACCTACGATCACCTTACCGGTATTGCCCGGGTTGTTGGTGCTGTTCACGGTAAGGGATACGGCGGTGGCGGTAGTGGTGGCACCTTTGTCGTCCGTAGCCACAGCAGTGATGGTATAGGCGCCTGCGCCGATATTGTTCCAGTCAATGCTGTAAGGCGAGGTATTGTCTACACCCAGGCTGGTGCTGCCGTTAAAGAATTCCACCCTGGTGATGGAGCCGTCGCTGTCTGTGGCATTGGCCTGTATGGTAAGGCTGGCCGGCGCGGTAAGTGTGGTATTGCCTGTGGGTGCGGTAATGTTCACGGAAGGCGGCGTATTACCAGGGTTGCTGCCGTTGGCAAATACTTCATTGATCTTGTTTACCAGCGGCGACCTGGTGTTGGGGCAGTAGATCAGCTTGCCCCTGGCCTGGGTGCTGCTGGTCATATCTATCATGTCGCCGTACACCTGCCATACAATGATGCCGGCCAGCCCGTTGTCCTTGATGAACTGTGCTTTGGCAGCCACGGAACGCTCATTGTCGTAGCTCAGGAAATAGTTGCCCTTGGTCTTGTAAGGCACCTTGGCCACATCATCCCAGTGTTCGGTCCAGCCGGAGCCGGGGCCGGTGGTCTGCAGGATGTAGCTGTAGCTGGGTGTGCCGTCCCACAGGTCCTTGGCCCAGTTGGTATAGTCGGCGCAGGTCTGGATGGGGCCATCGGGCTGCACAGTTTCCGCGCGTTTTACGGTAGGCGCATTCAGCGCAGCAGTGCCGTTGGTGATCACGCCACGACCGTAGTTGGGCGTGCCCAGGGTTACCTTGCTCATGTTTACCCCCAGCTGTTTCAACCCCTGCACGGTAGCGTTCAGGGAAAAGCCGCTGTATTCAGCGCCCGGGTAGTCGTACAACGGCGCGTTGTGCCCGGCCTTGTTAGACCAGCCGCCATTGTAGTCATAGGTCATCATGTTAAAATAGTCCATGGCACTGTTCAGGCGCGCCCAGGGAAAGCCCTGCAGCTTGGCAGTAACAGCGGAGAAAGCGGCCGTGATCAGCTTGTTGGGGCCAATGGCGGCGCGCACGGCTTCTACCAGCACTGCAAAGTTATTATAGTCTGCCGGGCTGTAATGCTCAATATTCATACCCGGATCGTTGGGGTATTCCCAGTCAAAGTCAATGCCGTCAAAGCCCATGTTCATCAGTTCCTGGCAGGAGGCTACGAACCTTGCGCGCTTGGTGGCATCGGCTGCTACCTCGGGATAGTGCTTGCACATGCTCCAGCCGCCAATGGAGGCCATTACCTTTACGCCTTTCTGGTGCGCCAGGTCTATCAGGCCGGGGGCGCCGCCCTGCTTGGGAACAGAGAGCGGAAAGCTGCCGGTCCTGCCGGTGTTCACGTTGCGCCAGCCGCTGCCTTCGTTGCGGTATCCCAGCGAGTAGGCGTAACTGTTATCTGCAATGTAGTAAATGGGTGCATCCAGCTCCCCGTAGAGGAGGAACATGTCCCAGCTGCTGTAAATATCTTCGTTCACCAGCGGGGCCGGCTCCTGCACGGCGCCTGCCTGGTAAATGTTCTTGTTGCGGAAATCGCCGCTATGCAATGATCCGTCTCTGGCAACGCCAAAAAAGGAGAAGTTGAGAATGGTATACTGGGAGTAATCCACGTTGAGGTGGTTATAGCCGCCTTTAGGCACCAGGCCGGCTACGTCTTTCCAGGCATCCCACTGGGTAATATAACCTATTACCTGCTTGTTGTGCTGCTGTGTGGTTGCAGGCACCTGTGGACTTACCTGCGCTACCGCGCTGCCCTGCCATAGCAGCAGCACCAGGTAGCAGACGTGTTTGGCACGCCGTAACAGGCGGGAGGGAATTGTACATCTGGTTTTCATTTCTTGATATTTATATGGTTTTAATGGTAAAATGGAACCTCGCATGGCGCGGTTTCATTTGAAGGTATCCAGGTTCTTACAAGACGCACGAAGCATGGTACGAAGCTTTCGTGCACGGTTTCAAAGGATCAAAGGTTATCGGTTAATGAATAATGCCATAGGTTTCAAAAAGATACAGCACGCAAAATCGATTTAGCGGAGGCTGTCCAGATCGCTCATATGCATAGGTGTCGTTTATACAATACTGAAGTACTATTGTATCAGGCAGTTTTTTCTAACGATTGCAGCCCGGTGCAAAGATATTGGCTGCCGGTTGCATATAAAATGAAGATAGCCAGGTAATAAAAGCGGAAAGTACGAAACGGGGTCTTGTATAAATACGTATGCCACACCGCAGTGGTATGGCATACGCTATAAGATATTCATATGAATGCGGGCTACTCCACCTTCCATTCCATAATGCCTGCTGCATGCGCTGGCGGCAGCTGTACCTGCAATTTCAGCGCAGTGGTCTGCACGGCATCAAAGCGTACGGTATTGAACGTATCTTTATCGGTCGTGTATGCGTTACTGTTTTTAACGGCCTGCCACTGGCCGGCAGCGTCCTTGTACAATACTTTCCAGGCTGCAGGCACCCGGCAGCCCCCCCAGGGGCCATCATCATACCAGTATACCTGCACGCCGGACACGCGCGCCGGTTTTTCAAAATCATACTGCACCCATTGGATGGTATCTTTCATGGGCCACCAGTGGTAATAGGGAATGCTGCCGTCGTGCGAACTGGCCGGCTCCAGCTGGTCGTTCAGCGCTATCAGCGTTTTGGTCCTGTGCGATCCGCTTACCTTGCTCCTGGAGGCCAGGGTGGGCGGGCGCAGGGGCGTTACTGCGCCGGGCTTGTCTGCCACCCATACCGCCATATCGCCGGGGCCGCGGTTTGCCCAGGCGTAATAAGGGATGGCGGTAACTGTTGTTTTTGCATTGATCACTTTATCATCCTTTACTACCTGTGTAATGGCCGGTATGCGGATCACCTCCACCCCGTTCAGCAGATTGGGCTCATAAACCGCTGTGGCGGGACCCTGCCTGCTCAGCAGCAGGTGGCGTACGGATGCGTCCCTGTTATCGGGCCATTCAAAACAGTACACCAGCGGGCCGCGTTGCAGCGCTGTTTTGTCAAGATCGGCCTTTACCTTATCATTCGCTTTTACATAGCGTACTTCCATCGGGAAGTTCACCTGCAGGGCATCGCCTGGCTGCCAGCTGCGCCGGATAACGGCATAGCCGTTCTCTACTTCATAGCTGGCCTGCTTTCCGTTTACGGTGATACTATATTTTTTTGTTTGCGGTGTGGCAAAGCTGTACAGGCCACCGGGCATGGGCGCATCGTTGAGCCAGGCCGGTATGCGGATGGCCATTTCAAAGGGGCCGCTGCGGGCCGGCGTTACTTTAAAAAGAATGTTGCCGTCCCAGGGATAGCTGGTTTGCTGTTCAATGCCTACCTGCTGGTTTCCCAGGTCAATATTGGCTTTGCTCTGTATAAAGAGGTTCACATAGATACGGTTGCTGCCGGTTGCGTACATATAGCCCGGCACAGAGGGAATGAAGCGGCATACATTGCTGGGACAGCAGGCGCAGCCAAACCATTCGCTTCTTTCGTGCTGGCCCATGGACTCCAGGGGGTTGGGATAGAAGAAGCGGTTGCCTTTTACCGCCACGCCGGATATCATGCCGTTGTACAGTATCTGCTCCAGCACATCATAGTACCGGGCATCCCCGTGGAGCAGGAACAGGCGGTAGTTCCAGTAGATATTGCCAATGGAGGCGCAGGTCTCGTTATACGCGCTCATGTTGGGCAGGTGGTAGTCCGGGCCAAAGCCTTCGTGGCCGGCTTCTGCGCCAATGCCGCCGGTGATGTAGATCTTGTGGTCCACCACATCGTGCCAGATGGCATCCAGGGCTTTTACGTAGCCTTTGTCGCCGGTGAGGGCTGCTACGTCTGCCATGCCGCTGTACATGTAGGTGGCGCGCACGGCATGGCCTACGGCACGGGTTTGCGCTGTTACGGGCGACTGCGCCTGGCAGTATTCCTTGCCGTTCCTGCGGATGTCCAGGAAATATTTGGCCAGGTCCAGGTACCTTTTATCATTGGTGGCGCGGTACATTTTCACGAGGCCCATTTCAATGATCTGGTGGCCCGGGTAATAGGGCAAGCCGCCTTCTACAAAATCGTGGTACACGAGGTTGGCATTTTTAATGGCAATATCCAGCAGGCTTCTTTTGCCGGTGGCCAGGTAATGCGCTACGGCCGCTTCGTACAGATGGCCGCAGTTGTACAGCTCATGGCTGAGGTCCGGGTCTTTTTCCCAACGTTTTTTGCCGGCCCAGGGATGCAGCTGGCCGCTGTCCCTGGCAATGGTGCGGGCGGTATACAGGTACCCGTCCGGCTCCTGTGCCTTACCGATGTAAAAGATGAGCGTATCCAGCTGCGCTTCCAGCTTTTTGTCCGGGAAGGTTTGCAGGGAGTAGCTGGCGCCTTCTATTATCTTGTAGATGTCCGTATCATCAAAGGGATACTCGGTCTTAAACACGCCTTTCTTCAGCCTCCCGGCTATCAGGAAATTGTCTACCCGGCCTGTTTTGTAGCATTGCTCCAGCGCAATAGGAATGGTTACCTGGTGATTGCTGAGGATGCGGGGTGCCCAGAAACGGTCTGTTACCTTTACGGAGGTAAAAGGCACAGGGCGGATGGGATAGTCCTGTGCAAATAATGCAGGGCCGCTGATACCGAACAAGATAAGTGTCAAATATACAATTTTTTTCATCTGGATGGGTTTTAAGCGCAACAGCATAGCTGACAGTAAATTTATTGATATGCTTTAGGCTGTGGTAGCTGAATTTTAACCAGTTGCACGCGGAATTTCTCTAAATGTCCCCTAAGTTACACATTTGTTCAATTCAAAGGGATGGCCTAACTTTTAGGTATAATCGTGTAAATATGCTGTTGAAAGACCAGCTTTCCCTGATCCAGGTGTTCCGCCTTACCTGGAAGGTAGACCTGCTGATATTGATGTGCTGCACCATTGCTTACCTGGTGGATACTTACTGGTTAAAAAGCCATGTGTCCATCCCCGTCAGCATTTCCACTGTGCTGGGCACGGCCATTGCCTTTTTTATCGGGTTTAACAACAACCAGGCTTACGGGCGCTGGTGGGAGGCCCGCAAAATATGGGGCGCGCTGGTGAACGATTCCCGCTCCTGGGCCCGCGCCCTGCTGAACTATTGCGGCACAGACGCCAATGGAGAGGCCCCCCATATTGCCCGCCGCATGATATACCGGCACCTGGCCTTCCTGTATGCCCTAAAGGCTGCGCTAAGAAAGGCGCCGGATGAATATTACACAGGTTACCTGGGCGAAACGGAAACAGCGCTGGTAAAGGCCCACAGCAATATTCCCAATGCCATACTGGACCTGCAAGCGGAGGACATGCAATGGCTGAGCCGGCAGGGCATAATAGACGGCTTCCGCTTCCGGGAGCTGAACGGCCTGCTGACTAAGCATTGCGACAACATGGGAAAATCCGAGAGGATCAAAAATACCGTATTCCCTCCCAGCTACCTGTTCTTTACCCGGGTGTTCATCTGGTTCTATGTGATCCTGAACACCCTGATGATGAGCGAAAGTGTGGGCGCATGGTCTGTGCTTTTCGGCTGGGCTTTCGGTTTTGTGTTCCATGTTACGCACCAGAACGGCATCAGCATCATGAACCCGTTTGAGCCCACGGTGATGGCCATCCCGCTGGACAGCATTGCCCGCACCATTGAGATCAACCTCCTGGAAATGTTGGGCCATGAAACCGTACCTTCGCCGGTGGAGCCTGTTGACGGGCAATACCTCCTGTAAGCCTTATACACGCAACGACCGATCAGATGAACAAAGAACAAGCACGGCTGCAACACCCGGCCTGGAAGAAATGGGGACCTTATGTATCTGCCCGCCAGTGGGGCACGGTACGGGAAGACTACAGCGCCGACGGCAACGCCTGGGAATATACGACGCACGACATGGCGCGGAGCAAAGCCTGGCGCTGGGGAGAGGACGGTATTGCCGGCATCAGCGACGAGCAGCAGCTGCTTTGCTTTGCCATCGCACTATGGAACAAGCAGGACCCGATCATCAAGGAAAGATACTTCGGCCTCAACGGCCATGAGGGCAATCACGGGGAGGACGTGAAGGAGCTGTACTATTACCTGGACAGCACGCCTACCCACTCCTACATGCAAATGCTGTACAAGTACCCGCAGCAGGCGTTCCCCTACAACGAGCTGGTAGCGGAGAACCGTCGCCGCAGCATGCAGGACCCGGAGTTTGAGCTGTTGGACACCGGCATTTTTGACGACGACGCCTACTTCGACGTGTTCGTGGAATATGCCAAGGCATCCACTGAGGACCTGCTGATAAAGCTGACCATTCACAACCGCGGCCGGGAAGCCGCCAGCCTGCATGTGCTGCCCACCCTCTGGTTCCGCAACACCTGGGCCTGGGGATATGACAGCGATATGCCGGTGCTGACACAGACCGGCAGGGGCATTATCCAGGCGGATCATAAAATACTGGGGCATTACGAGTTGTATTGCGAGCAGGAACCGGAGCTGCTTTTCACGGGAAATGAGACCAACATGCCCCGGCTGTACCAGTTTGATGACGGCAAGCGCTTTTACAAGGATGGCATTAACGACTACCTGGTGCACGGCAGGCAGGAGGCTGTGAACCCCGGCAAGGAAGGTACCAAGGCCGCTGCCAATTACGACCTTACCATAGCTGCAGGCGGGGCCTGCACCATTCGCCTGCGACTGGTCAAAGACGGAACAGAACAGCCCTTTGCAGACTTTGACGCGGTATTTGCCGCCCGGCAGGAAGAAGCCGATATATTCTATGCCGGGTTGCAGCAATCCCTCGCCGCTGCAGATGAAAGGCTGATACAACGCCAGGCTTTTGCCGGCCTGCTGTGGAACAAGCAGTTCTACCACTACTACGTATCCCAGTGGCTGCAGGGCGACCCTGCCCAGCCGGCCCCGCCGCCCCAGCGGCTGAAGGGGCGGAACAGCGAATGGAAGCACCTGAACAACGAGGACATTATTTCCATGCCGGATAAATGGGAATACCCCTGGTATGCAGCCTGGGACCTGGCCTTCCACTGCGTGCCGCTGGCCATGGTAGACAGCACCTTTGCCAAGGGCCAGCTCAGCCTGCTCACCAGGGAATGGTACATGCACCCCAACGGCGAGCTGCCGGCCTATGAATGGGCACTGGGCGACGTGAACCCGCCGGTGCATGCCTGGGCCGCCTTTCATGTGTTCCAGCTGGACCGCGAGCATAATAACGGCCGGGAGGACATTGCTTTCCTGGAATCTGTATTTCACAAGCTGCTGCTCAATTTTACCTGGTGGGTGAACCGGAAGGACGCCAATGGCAATAACATTTTTGAAGGCGGCTTCCTGGGCCTGGACAACATCGGCGTGTTTGACCGCAACACCCGCCTGCCCGCCGGCAACCATATGGAGCAGGCAGACGGCACCAGCTGGATGGCCATGTACTGCCTGAGCATGCTGCGCATATCCCTGGAGCTGGCCAGGCATAACAAGGTATACTCCGATATGGCCACCAAGTTCTTTGAGCATTTCCTGTACATTGCCTGCGCCATCAACCGCACCATAGGCGAAGAGGATACAGGCCTGTGGGACGAGGAGGATGGTTTCTTTTATGACCAGCTGCGCCTTACCAGCAACGGTGTCATGAAGATGAAGGTCCGGAGCATGGTAGGGCTGATCCCGCTCTTTGCCGTGGCTGTGCTGGACGAAGAGATATTTTCCTCCCAGCCGGAATTTACCGCCCGGCTCAAGTGGTTCCTCGATTTCCGCCCGGACCTGGCCAGTCTGGTGAGCCGCTGGTATGAAAAAGGCAGCGGCGAAAAGCACCTGCTAAGCCTGTTGCGCGGCCACCGCATGAAAAGGATACTGCACCGCATGCTGGATGAAACGGAGTTCCTGAGCGATTACGGTATACGCTCCCTCAGCAAGTACTATGAGCAGCATCCCTACGAATTCCGGCTCAATGGCAGCTCGTTCTGCATATCCTATGCCCCCGGCGAAAGCAATACCGGCCTGTTTGGCGGCAACAGCAACTGGCGCGGCCCGGTATGGATGCCGGTCAATTACCTGATCATTGAAAGCCTGCGGCACTTTCACCATTACTACGGCAATGACTTTAAAGTAGAATACCCCACCGGCAGCGGAGTATACCTCACCCTGGAACAGATTGCCACGGAGCTGGGCAAACGCCTGCTGCGCATTTTTCTGCGGGATGAGCAGGGCCGCCGCCCGGTGTTCGGGCAGTGCGACAAGCTGCAGCAGGACCCGCATTTCCGGGACTATATCCTCTTCTATGAATATTTTCATGGCGATAACGGGAGAGGCGCCGGCGCCGCCCATCAAACCGGCTGGACAGCGCTGGTGGCAAGGCTAATGGGTCAGCAGTTTTTTTAAGCAAGTTCTGCAGTTTTTCCTATATTCGCCCATAGATCATTGCTTTTCGTTCCCTATTCTTTACTGGAAAGCGGATTATTCGAGAATGTTTTACCTCACTCTAAAATCTTATGCATGAAAGTTACGTTATCGCAAAAGTTCATTGCTGAACTGTTTGGCACCCTTGTGCTGGTATTAATGGGATGCGGCAGCGCTGTACTGGCCGGCACGCATGTAGGCTTCCTGGGCATTGCCTTTGCCTTTGGTCTTTCCGTACTGGCTATGGTGTATGCTATCGGCCATATTTCCGGGTGCCATATCAACCCCGCTATCACTATTTCCATGCTGGCTACCGGCAAGATCTCCGGTAAGGAGACCGTAGTGTACATCATTGCGCAGATCATTGGCGCTGTTGCGGGCGCGGGCATCCTGTACCTGATCGCGCAGGGCAAGGCGGATTATTCACTGGCTGCCAACGGGCTGGGGCAGAACGGGGTGGGAGAAGGCTCACCGGACAAATATGCCCTGGGCAGCGGCATGATCGCGGAGATCGTGTTTACCGCCATCTTCCTGCTGGTGATACATGGCAGCACCAGCAAGAATGCCAGCACCGGCGGCTTTGCCGGCATAGCCATCGGGCTTTCACTGACGCTGATCCACATTGTCGGCATTCCCGTTACGGGCGTTTCCGTTAACCCTGCCCGCAGCATCGGGCCTGCTTTGTTTGTGGGCGGCGAAGCGCTGTCCAGCCTATGGGTGTTCATTGTTGGCCCCATCGTGGGTGGACTGATCGGCGGCGGTATCTGGAAGCTGATGGATAAGGAATGATAAAGCGTGCACCGATTATTAAAGGGCACCATCAAGAACGGGAAGGTAATATCTTTCCGTTCTTGATGGTGCCTACTGCTACAAACAAGCTTCCTTCTTCTCCTACTCTTTGAAGGGAAAGCAACATATCCTTGTTTGGGTAATTATTTTCTCATCTGATCAAGTCCCTGTTCTATGGTTACAAATGTTCTATAACCAAGTTCTTTTCTTGCCTTTGTGTCGTTGGTGACGAACTCCAGGCCTAATGTGTTTACAAGCCCTTTGTAAAGTGGCGGACGTCCTTTAAGCCTGAAAGTTTTCCAAATTAATTCCAATACAGATGCCACCCGTTTTGCCATGGCTAACGAAACATTTTTGTCGGGAATAGTTATGCCCTGGGTAGCTACATATTTTTTGATAAAGTCCCTGAAAACGGGCGCTTCTCCGTCTGTCAGAAAATAGGCATTTCCGTTTTGTCCGGTTTCGTCTGCTAACATAAGTGCGTGGCAAACGTTGGTAACATGGCAGGTTACAAGGCGGTGCTTACCGCCACCGATAAATTGCATTTGTCCCTTTTTCACTGCTTCAATGATAGCTGGTAATGTATTTGGATCGCCCCTGCCCCATATTAAAGGCGGTCTAAGCGATACCGTTTGAAACGTTGGGGTATTGGCATTTAAAACCAATTTCTCTGCCTGAAGTTTGGTTCGCGAATAGCCGTCAATAATGTTGTTAGACGTAAAAGTTTCATCCGCATTTACTATTGGCTTTCCGTTCATAATGACAGAAGCTGCACCAAGATATACGAACTTCTGAATATTGGCTTTTTGGGATATTGACAAAAGAAGTCCGGTTGCATCAACGTGTAGTTTTTTTAGTTCCTTTTCAGAAGCAAAGAAGTCAACCGAGGCTGCTAAATGAAATACTGTTGAGCAGTCCTTTGTGCCAATTGATAAAGCCTGTGGATCATTTAGATCACCTTTGATTGCTGTTGCTCCAAGTCGTTCTACTTTCTGAATGGCTTGTGTTGAGCGTGCCAATGCCTTTACCTGATAGCCTTTTTCTATGAGCATTGGTATCAGGTTTTGTCCTACAAAACCCGAGCCGCCTGTTACAAATACTTGTTTCATCGCGTTGCCTTTTTTAGTTAACCCTTGTTCAAATACTGGGTTGTCCAAATAATGAAATGATGTTGTCCATACTTTGAATTGTTTAAAATTTACAATCCAAAGTTGGTAAATGAGGTAGGCAAAAACGTTTACAAAAGGCAAGAAAGGCTATACTTTGTCAAAAATTCGTTTTCTGATCCGGCTCAATGAAGTGGCCGTAATGCCCAGGTAGGTAGCAAGCATATGTTGAGGTACACGCTGAAGTATTTCCGGGTTTTGGGTCAGCAGTTTGGTATATCGCTCTTCAGGGTTGTTCAAAATGAAGGAGGATAGTGCCTGGTGAAATTGAATAAGCATCTGCTCCAAAATCTTCCTTACAAATTCGTTCATCAGGGGAATTTCTTTGTAAAGGCTATCCAGGTCTGATTTTTTCAGAACAAGTAATTCACAGGGTTCAAGGCACTCAACGGTTTCTTTGCTTTTTGTTCCTGTAATGAAGCTGTCAAACGCACCAATAAAATTATTTTCTGTCAACAGGTAAATGGTAATTTGCTCACCATCTTTTACATAGTATTTTCTGATGCAGCCTTTAAGTAAGAAAAATAATTCGTCTGTCCGCCTGTCGTATGAAACCAGCTCTGTTTTTGCCTTCACTTGCTTAAAAGTCAGAACAGTTGCTAGCAGGTCTTTGTCAGCCTGTGAAAAGTTTACAAATTTGTCCGTATATGTAAAAAAAGGTGCTGTCATTGCTGGGGCGCTGTCTTTTAAATTGACTGCAACTCCAAATATACGCAATCATCTTCTGTATACTTGCGCAGTCCTGCGGTGCAGGTGTGAAATACCGGCTGAAATTACTGCGCATTCCGGATCGTGACCGGATCATACCTGAAATACGCTACAAAATCGACTATCATCGACAGCCTGTTGGGATAGCCGGTTTTCCAGGCTATGTTGCCAAGGCTGGCTTTTGTGTGCAGCAACAGATTATATGCCTTCATCATCCGCTGCTGCAGCATGTAGTCTGCTACAGATATGGCAAAAGACTGCTCAAATGCATCGCTCATCACGCTTTCCGGGAGGCGGAACCTGGCAGCCAGCTCTTTGGCGGTGAACCTTTCATTGCTATGTTGCCCGATAAAGCGGAAAATATCCCTCATTTCATCGGCAGGCGGAGCGGGCCGGGCGCCAGCGCGGTACTGCGCATCCTGCAGGGCAAAGTTCTGGTAAAGGTCTACGCAGCAGCGGTGCAGGAGGCATTCCGCCTGCAGCTCAATATACCTGCAGTTGAATATGGTATGCAGCAATTGCGCGGATACCGCATTGATCAGGTAAGGCGCTGCATTTACCGGCCCGTTCATGTCATCCAGCCGGAAAGCAGCCAGGTGCTGTAGCCCCGGATAGCTGGCAGCCAGCGCGGCAAGCGAGTCCGGGCTGATATTAATGTGGAAGCTGAATACCTTGTTGTTGCGGTCCAGCGCAGCGGAATGAAAATCCGAATGGAGGCTGAACAGGTTCACTTCTTTTTCCTTCAGCCTGAAAGGGCCCATATGGTCTATGACCGCATCGATCGTGTCGTCGTGCATGTAGTGCAGCGCCAGTATGTGGCGGGGTGTGCGCGGGTTAAGGATGATGTAGTTTTTGGCAAAGATGTCATGCCCCCAGATGGAAAATTCCTTCACCCTGATATGCTGGCACAGCATATCGCAATCCTCGTCCCGGTAAAAGTAGGCCCCTGCGTAGGGCAGCAACAGGGGCAGGTACTCGTCCGGGATGGCCGACACCGGCGTGTAATTGTTGTCATCACGTTCTATCAGCAGTAATTTTTCTGCAGATGACCTTAATGGCTGCTTTTCCATGGGGCTTAGATAGTTTAATATGATTATTGATTTTTGTATAAACCCAATAGTATTATTTCAGGGGAAAACAAACAACCTGATCAGGGGCGTTGCTATCTGTTAATATACGTAACAATCCGGCGGGCAGATTTTTTACGGATCATAATAATTACAGGGAGCTCATCCGTGCGGCGGTGTGTAAAAAAAAGGTTCCACCTGGAAAGGCAGAACGTTCTATATGTTCAAATAACCATAAAGACACCATATTAGGTAGTGAACCTAGTGTAGTGTGATTGAAAGCAGTTTGAAAGGCTGTTTTTAACCGGAGCAGTACCCATCCCTTCGGCGTGATGGGCGGCTGCTACCGGTGGGAACAACGGAACCAGGCGAGGCCGCCTTATATATATTGAAAGCTAATGGTCCATAGCCATATCCCGGGTTATCAAGAAGGAAGGGCGCGCTTCGCCATCCTTTCCTGTAAAATTCATCAGAAAAACACAATATCCGTTTATCCGGGCAGTACAATTCCCGGGTCATTTCAGGACAATTTCGTGGTGCGCAGGGATTGTGGCGATACGCCGAAGTACCGCCGGAAGGCCCGGTTAAAATTACTGATCTCGGTATAGCCCAGGTCATTGGCTATATCGGTAAGGCGGCGCTGCGTGGTGGTAACCAGGTAGTGCGCCCGGTTCATGCACTGCTCCTGCACATAGTCGGACAGGCTGATGTGAAAGAGCTGCCGGAAATGCCGGCTCAGCGTTTTTTCATGCATATGGTTCTCCCGTGCCAGCTGTGCCAGTGTCTGGTGAATGTGCGGGTTTGCCTTCACCGTTTCCCATATTTTTACCAGCAGTTCCTTATCCGGCGCGGCCGGCAGCTCATCCAGCCGGTCTTTTTCCTTGATGGTCTTGCCGTACTGCGTGAGTATTTTCAGGATGCCAGTTTTGAACTCCATGAGTAGGTAGCCGCCGGTTTCCCTGCTGCTGCGCATGGCGTTGAGGGTTTCCTGCACGCTGTAGTCAATGGCGGCGGTTTGCAGCAGCTTACCTTCGCTGCTGGCATTCATGACCCGGTTCATCAGCCCGGCTATTTCCCGGCTGCTTTCCGCCATTTCCTCCAGCCAGGTGTATTCCAGCTCCATGTGCAGGGACTCGGCTGTTCCTGCTTCAAACCAGGCGCTGTTAACGCCGGTAGGCAGGTAGATAAGCCCGTACCGCAGAGGCTCCAGCAATACCTGCCCGAAGCCGGACACATCCGCATATACTTTGCCCTGCAGCATATGCCGCAAGGCAATGGTAGGCTGCTGGCAGGAAAAATACAGGTACACCGGCTCATTGATCATGAACCGGTAGATGTATATCCGGTAATGCTTGTGCAGGAAGGTTTGGGTAAGGATATGGCCGAAAGTGTACTGCCGGTACTGAACGGCTCCCCAGGGCGCCACATGCTGAAGCAGCTGCGGGGGAACAGGTACCACTTTGCCGGGATCTTTCGTTTGACCGGGGCTGATGAGGATGTTCATTACGTGCTTTTATTATAGTTGACAAGGCCTGCCGGAGCGGGTTAAACAGCTCCGGTCATTTACGTGGAATTTAACTTTTGCTATACCGTTGTAATGGCCGCTTAATGAAGACAATATTAACTAAAAAACCGCTGAATTCCGCTACAGTAAAGGGAAATAGCTAGATTGGACAATTGTGGCGCATGCGGTTAGCGGACCAGTGTGGCCACTCCTTTTTTAAACACCTGCTGCCCGGTATCCTTATGGGTGTAGGTCAGCATCCATACGTAAGTGCCTACGCCCTGGGGCCTGCCGCTTACTGTACCGTCCCATTTGCGCTGCCAGTCATGGGTCTCGAACACCAGCTGCCCCAGGCGATTGTACACGGAAAAACGGAGGTCAACCGCCTTGTAGCCGTTCAGGGGGTACAGGTAGTCGTTCACCCCGTCGCCATTGGGCGAGAAAGCAGTAGGCACATCAATGTAGCAGCTGGGCACTACTTTAATAACCCGGGTGGCCGTGTCAAAACAGTTCATATCGTTCTGCACGATCAGGCTGACGGTGTAATCGCGCTCCTCTTTCAGCTGCGGGTAGCTTTGCGGCATGGGGGCCGGCGTGCTGGTAATAACGCCGTTGCCAAAATCCCAGAGATAACCGGTGATGTGATAGCCGGAGCTTTCGTTTGCAAACGATACCACATCCGTAGGGCACAGTATATCTGCAGAAGCGGAGAACGCAGCATCCAGCTCGTTGATCAGCTCAATGACGGTGCTGGCGCTGTCGCTGCAAACGCCGTTGGACACCTCCAGCCGGATGGTATGCTGGCCGAATACGGTATATACTTTTACGGGATTTTGTTCGGTGCTGAAAGGCGTGCCATCCGAGGACCATTGCCAGCTGTTAACACCGTTGTTCCCATCGTGCGTTAACGTTACCGTGTCATACTCGCAGTCCAGCTTCAGGGTATAGCTGAAATCAGCGTTCACGGTATCGCTGGTGGTAAAAGGCAGGGCGGCGCCGGCAGGGGTAGGCTGCCAGCATTCGCTTAGCAGGGTATTGCCATCGCTGCCGGTTCTGAGCGCTACCTGGTAAGCACCCGCGTTGTATATAGCGCCGGAGAGCCGTAAGGTAATGGTATCGGTCAGCCCGCCGCTGCAACTGCTGCCGGCGGCGCTTTGTACCGTTACCGGCGTGCTGCCGCTGATGGTAAAGTCGCTGCCATTGGCGGCAATGGAGCTGCAGCGCACTGCCTGCGAGAGCACCAGCTGTACCTGGTCCGGCTGGCAGCCTGCCGGCACGATATGATCCAGCAGGGAGGGCAGCTGCTGCGCTACGGTAAACGGTGTGGGGGGAACGCCGCTGCCGCCGCCAGCCGTTTCGCAGGCGTCCAGCAGGCTATTGCCGTCGGTACCGGCTTTCAGGTACAGGGAATAGCTGCCTGCCGGCAGGGGCGCGCTCAGGGTCAGCACAATGGAGTCCATATCAAAACCGCTGTTGCAGTTAATGCCGGTAGCCCCGGTAATAACGGCAGCGCCGCCGCCTGAGAGGGTAAAGTCGCTGCCATTGTCGGCCAGGCTGCTGCACTGCACCCGCTTGTTCAGCTTTACCAGGAGGGCCGGCGTGGCGCAATCATATATAACCTGCTGTATGCCCGGTACCAGCGGGTCTGTAATGCTGGCGGTGCCGCCTTTGAACTCAAGATCGTACCCGCTCTGGGAATCAGAGAAATGGCTGATCAGCAACAGGTAGTTATGCCCCTGCTGGATGGTAGGCATGGAGCTGAAGAGGGGCTGGCCAAAGCCGCCGCATACTTCCATGGCCTGGCCTGCAAAGGAGGCGCCGGTAACCCCGTACTCGCCAGACCAGTTGGAGGCAACGATCAGCTGCTTATTGGTATATACTTCATTCAGGGAGCGCCCCGTTACATCGTACAGCTGCCAGTCATAATCCTCTCCCAGGTCATGCGGCGTTATCAGGAAACCCAGCGTACCGGTACGGAAGCAGGTAAATTTATACCAGAAAGGATTTTTATCCGACAATTGGTTGGTACCCGGACAATTGATGTTGGGCACCACATTGCCGCCACAGATTGGTACGGACGACTGCGTGAACTTTTCAGTGCCGCATACCGGGAAGGCCGTCTGGGGAGTCTGTCCTTTGGTAGTACAGGGTATTTGCGCGCACAAGGGCGCGGTAACAAACAGCATCAATAGGGGCAGCAGTACATATCTCATTTGTATAGTGGTCAGATCAAATACAATGAAAAATAAAAATAAGGATAATTTACTTAGGGTGGAACGGTTGGGGGATGAAAGGTGTTACAGGAAAAGGGGGAAATGTGATAATGTGCAAATATGCGGATGTGCAGATGCCGGGAATTGCTGCATTTCCATTTGCATATCTGCACATTATTCATTCACCGTCAACTCCCCTCTTAGCGGCATTTCTATCATCCGTTTGGCGTCTTCCAGGGGCAGCTGCTGGCCCAGCACGAACATCAGTTTGGTGATGGTGGCTTCAAAGGTCATGTCGTGGCCGCTGATCACGCCTATTTCCTTGAGGTACTGGCTGGTCTCATATTTGCCCAGCTCTACGGAGCCGCCGTCGCACTGGGTAATGTCTACAATAATTACGCCCTGGTCAATGGCTTTCTTGAGGCTTTCAATGAACCAGGGCTGCGTGTTGGCGTTACCGTTGCCAAAGGTTTCCAGGATCACGCCTTTCAGGCCGGGCACGCTCAGAGTAGCCTCTACCGCCTTGCGGGTAATGCCGGGGAAGATCTTCAGCACTGTCACGTTGTCATCCAGGTGCTTGTGCACCACCAGGGGTTTTTCCGGGTGAGGCAGCACAAACTGGCGCTTGTACTTGATATCAATGCCGGCTTCGGCCAGGGGCGGGTAGTTCATGGAATAGAAGGCCTCGAACTTCTCCGCGTTGTACTTTTTGGAGCGGTTGCCGCGGAACAGGGAAAAGTCAAAATAAATGCACACCTCCGGTATCATCACGTGGCCGTTCAGCCGGGTGGCGGCTATTTCCATGGCTGTGATAATATTTTCCTTGGCGTCTGTGCGTATTTTGCCAATGGGCAGCTGGGAGCCGGTGAGTATTACGGGCTTGGAAAGGTTTTCCAGCATGAAGCTGAGGGCGGAAGCCGTGAAGGACATAGTGTCTGATCCGTGCAGTATCACAAAGCCATCGTAGCGCTCATAGCGGTCTTCTATAATGCCGGCCAGCTCTACCCATACTTCCGGCTGCATGTCCGAGGAATCTATCGGCGGGTTAAAGGCGTATACATAGAAATCGATCCCCATCCGGTACAGTTCCGGCAGGTTGTTGCGGATCTCGTTAAAGCCTATGGGACGGAGCGCTTTCGTTTTTTCGTCATAGATCATGCCTACCGTGCCCCCCGTGTAAATGATCAGAATTTTACTCATTCTCAAAACGCCTGGATTGCCGCAAAGGTATCCACTAATCGATTAGATGGATTTGAATAATTTCCGGGCATTGCTGGTGGTAACCGCAGCGACCTCCTCAATTTTTAGATTTTTTATATCCGCGATCTTTTCGCCGATCAGGGGGATGTAAGCGCTTTCATTGCGTTTGCCGCGGTAAGGCACCGGGGCCAGGTAGGGGGCGTCTGTTTCCAGCACAATGTGCTGCAGGTCCACCTGCTCCACTATTTTGTCCAGGCCGGACTTTTTGAAGGTGACTACGCCGCCTATGCCCAGGTAAAACCCCAGGTCTATCACTTCCCGGGCTTCTTCCAGGGTGCCGGAAAAGCAATGGAACACGCCGGTCAGCTGCCCGTCCTGCAGCGCCTTTACTTCGTCTATGCACTGGCGGGTGCTTTCCCGGCTGTGGATCACTACGGGCAGGCGGTACTGTCTGGCCAGTTGCAGCTGCTCGCGGAACACGCGGTATTGCTGTGTTGCATGGGTGGTATCCCAATAAAAGTCCAGGCCTATTTCACCTACCGCCACAAAAGGTCGTTTGGCCAGCCATTCCCTTACCAGCGCCATTTCGGATGCGGGATCTTCCTCCACGTAGCAGGGGTGCAGCCCCATCATGGCATGGCAGTGACCGGGAAACTGCTCCTCCAGGGCCAGCATGCCCTCAATAGACGCGCTGTCTATATTGGGCAGGAGCAGCTTATCTACGCCCAGCTCCAGCGCCCGTTTGATCATGGCGGCCCGGTCCTGCCCAAATTCCTTCCCGTACAGGTGAGCATGTGTGTCAATCCACTGCATAACACTCTTTTAACACGATTATTAATAAGATTTGAATAGAATTTTTTTAAATTTGTAAAATCCTTAATATTTTATTACGCCTTGGCACAAAGGTAAAGTCCTGAGAAAAACTATCCTATCATGAAAAGCTATTTTTGCTTCAACCGCATTTTTGCCATAATGATCCTGCTACTGGCGGTGGCCGTTGTTTTTTTTGCCTGCAGCAAAAGCAATGACGAGGCATCCCCGGAAACCGATAAAAGAGATAACGAAGTGCTGGCTGCTGCCGCTTACGAGGCGCAGGTAAGCACCCTGTACGACGACCTGTTTGACGTGGCCCTGCAGGCCGGCCAGGAAGAGGGCCTGCATGCGGAAGGCCGCCGCGCCCCGCAGGACCCTGCGAACCAGAAGCTGGGCACCTGCTTTGACCGGATGCTGGACGATGCTACTGCCGGAAAATGGCCCAAAACGCTGACCCTGGACTTTGACAGCGCCTGCACCGGGCAGGACGGACGCGTGCGTTCCGGTAAAGTGATCATGACAATCAGCAACTACATCCTGCTGCCGGGTAGCACGGTTACCATTACCCTGGACGGATATTCCATCAACGGCATTCAGCTGGAGGGCACCAAAGTGATCACCAACCTTAGCAACAGCAATGGCTTTGCCTACCAAACCCAGGTAACCGGCGGCGCTGTTACGCTGGACAGCCTGACCTTTGGCTATACCTGCAACAAGACCATTACCCAAACAGAAGGCACCGGTACGCCTTTTGACACGGACGATGACTTTTACAGCGGCACCGGCACCGCCAGCCTGACCTACCCGGACGGCGCCACTGTTACCTATACCGTAAAGGAAGACCTGGTAAAAGCGCTGGCCTGCGCCTGGATCGGTCAGGGCAAGGCAGCGGTTACCTTTAACCAGCTGGCCGCCACCATTGACTACGGTAAGGGCATCTGCGATGACTCCGTGACCATCAGCATAGGAGACAAGATCAAGGGAGCGGTGTTGCCAAGATGAGGTTGATGTGCGGATGTGCAAATGTGCAGATGTGCAAATGGAAGAAATCGAGTCCATCTGTTTGCACATCTGCACATTAAAAGGGTATTCCCTCCACTTTCCACTTTTGCTTTTTACAGAACTCCAGCACACGCGGAAGGGCATACGAAAGCCGGTCCCATGCTTTGGCGCTGTCATGGAACACCACAATAGACCCCGGTTTGGCCCTGAACACTACATTTTGCACACAGGCGTCGCCGGTAAGGGCCGTATCAAAATCCGCGCTTAACACATCCCACATAATGATCCTGGTGCCGGGCAGGCGTTTTTTCAGCTGTTTTACCTGGAAGGGGGTGATCCTGCCGTAAGGGGGCCTGAACAGGGGGGAATCAATGTATTTACCGGCCTCCAGTATATTGTCGATGTAGGGGCCGGTGCGGGTTTTCCAGCCATTGAGGTGGTTATGGGTATGGTTGCCAACGGTGTGGCCTTCTTCCAGCAGCTGCTGGAAGATATCCGGGTGCTCTGTCACATTTTTGCCGATGCAGAAAAAGGTAGCTTTGGCGTCATACTTTTTCAGCTGCTCCATTACAAAAGGAGTGGCCTGCGGGTGCGGGCCGTCGTCGAAAGTAAGGTAAACGGCCTGCCTGGCAGGCGAGAGCCGCCAGGTGCAGCTGCTGTAAAGGGCTTTCAGGATGCCGGGTGTGGAAGTAAGATAGAACATGAGATATGAAGTAAGATGTACGATGTATGATGCTGGAAGTATACTGTTTGAATGATGAAATATAAGACCTGATATATGGATTGACCATTGTAAAATTAGCATATTTCTTACTTCTTATTTCCTACTTCTAACTTCCTACTTTTCCTACCTTTGCGCGTATGGAACACAAAAAAGTAAGGGTACGCTTTGCACCAAGCCCTACCGGTGGCCTGCACCTGGGCGGGATGCGCACGGTTTTATTCAATTACCTGTTTGCCAGGCAGCACAAAGGCGATTTTGTGCTGCGGATAGAAGATACCGACCAGACAAGATACGTGGCGGGTGCAGAGGATTATATCCTGGAGTGCCTGCGCTGGTGCGGGCTGGAAGCCGATGAGGGGCCGCATGTAGGCGGGCCTTATGGACCCTACCGGCAAAGCGAGCGGAAGGATATGTACCGGCAGTATGCCGAGCAGCTGGTGAAGGACGGCTACGCCTATTATGCTTTTGACACCCCGGAAGAGCTGGATGCCATGCGCACCCGCCTCAAGACTGATGATAATCCATCTCCGCAATATAACCACGTTGTGCGCCAGCACATGCGCAATTCCCTGCGCCTGCTGCCGGAAGAAACGGCGCAGCTGCTGGCGGCCGGCACGCCGCATGTGATCCGCATTAAAATGCCGGCCAGCGAAGAAATCGCCTTTACCGACATGATACGCGGCGACGTGCATTTTAACACAGGCACCGTGGATGACAAGGTGCTGCTGAAAGCGGACGGCATGCCCACCTATCACCTGGCCGTGGTGGTAGATGATTACCTGATGAAGATCAGCCACGTATTCCGCGGGGAGGAATGGTTGCCATCCGCACCGGTGCATATTATGCTGTGGCGCTACCTGGGCTGGGAAGCGCATATGCCCCAGTGGGCCCACCTGCCCCTGATACTGCGCCCGGACGGCAATGGCAAGCTGAGCAAGCGCGACGGCGACCGTTTAGGCTTCCCCGTATATGCCATGAACTGGACCGATCCCCGCAGCGGAGAGTTTACCAAGGGCTTCCGCGAAATGGGCTATCTGCCGGAAGCGTTCGTCAACATGCTGGCCATGCTGGGTTGGAACGACGGCACGGAGCAGGAGCTGTTCTCCCTGGACGAGCTGGTGGAAAAATTCTCCGTATCCCGCGTACACCATGCTGGCGCCAAATTCAATATTGAAAAAGCGAACTGGTTCAACCACCAGTACCTGCTGAAAGCAGACAACCAGCGGCTGGCGCAGCTGCTGATGCCGGTGCTGCAGGAAAAAGGCGTGCAGGCGTCCGAGGAATATCTGGCCGGCATAGCGGGTATGGTAAAGGAGCGCTGCAACCTGGTGAATGAAATATGGGACCACAGCTTCTTCTTTTTCCAGCAGCCGGAAAGCTATGATGCGGCCGCTGTAAAGCCCAGGTGGAATGCTGATAAACGGCAGTTCTTCCTGGAATGGGGGGCTGTGCTGGAAACACTGTCCGACTTTTCGCTGGCAGGTATAGAGGACAGCTTCAAGCAGCTGGCCGCTTCCATGAACATTAAAGTAGGAGAGCTGCAGCTGCCGCTCCGCATCATGCTGTGCGGGGGCAAATTCGGCCCGCCGGTGTTCAACATTGCCGAAACGCTGGGCAAGCATGAGACCATTGCGAGGATCATGAAGGCAGTACCGGTGTTTGATGCGTGAGGGGGCCGTGCTGCTACGCCTTCACCTTCTCCCCTTTCGAGGCCTCCTTGGCCCAGGTATCCTTTAACGTTACCGTGCGGTTAAATACCAGCCTGCCGTCTGTGGTGTCCGGGTCTACGCAGAAATAGCCTTTGCGCAGGAACTGGAAACGGTCGCCGGGTTGGGCGCTGGCCAGGGCCGGCTCTATATAGGCATGGGATACTACCTGCAGGGAGTTGGGATTGATGTAGGATTTGAAATCCTCCTCTTCATTGCCCGGGTCTTCCACCTTAAAAAGCCGGTCGTACAGGCGTACCTCTGCTGTAGCGGCGTGCGCGGCGCTTACCCAGTGAATGGTGCCTTTTACGCTGATGCCGCTGGCGTCGCCCCCGCTGCGGCTTTCGGGCAGGTAAGAGCAATAGATGGTGGTAATGTTGCCATCGGCATCTTTCTCAAAGCGCTCGCATTTGATGATGTAGGCATATTTCAGGCGTACCATCTGCCCCGGGGCCAGGCGGAAGAATTTTTTGGGCGGGTTTTCCATAAAGTCTTCCCGCTCTATGTACAGCGTGTTGCTGAAAGGCACGGTACGGTGGCCGGCGCTGGCATCTTCCGGATTGTTTTCGGCCGGCAGCTCCTCTATCTGGCCGGCCGGGTAATTGGAGATCACCAGCTTTACGGGGTCCAGCACGGCCATTACGCGGTTGGCGGTCCTGTTCAGCTCTTCGCGGATAAAATATTCCAGCAGTCCTACTTCAATAATGTTATCCCGTTTCTGTACGCCCACACGGTCGCAGAAAGCGCGTATGCTGGCAGGGGTGTAGCCCCGGCGGCGCAGGGCGCTGAGGGTAGGCATGCGGGGATCGTCCCAGCCTCTTACAATGCCTTCGGACACCAGCTGTTTCAGCTTGCGTTTGCTCGTTACCGTATAGTTCAGGCTCAGCCGGGCAAATTCGTACTGGTGGGAGGGAAATATCTCCAGCTTGTCAATGAACCAGTCGTACAGCGGGCGGTGCGGCACAAATTCCAGGGTACAGATGGAATGGGTGATCTGCTCTATGCTGTCGCTCTGGCCGTGGGCAAAATCGTACATCGGGTAAATGCACCATTTATCGCCGGTACGGTGGTGGCGGGCATGCTTGATACGGTACATCAGCGGGTCGCGCAGGTGCATGTTGGGCGAAGCCATGTCTATTTTGGCCCGCAGCACTTTTTCACCGTCCTTGTACAGGCCGTTGCGCATGTTCCCGAACAGCTGCAGGTTCTCCTCCACGCTGCGGCTGCGGTAGGGGCTTTCCCTGCCCGGCTCGGTAGGCGTGCCTTTCATGGCGGCGATCTCCTCGGGCGTGGAATCGTCCACATAAGCCAGTCCTTTTTTGATCAGGGCCACGGCAAACTCGTATAACTGTTCAAAATAGTCGGAAGCGTAGTGTTCTTCCGCCCATTCAAAGCCCAGCCAGCGGATATCTTCCTTGATAGAGTCCACGTACTCGGTATCCTCGGTAACAGGGTTGGTATCGTCAAACCGCAGGTTGGTCAGGCCGTTGTACTTTTTGGCCAGGCCAAAGTTGAGGCAGATGGACTTGGCATGTCCTATATGGAGGTAGCCGTTGGGCTCCGGCGGGAAGCGCGTGTGCACCCGTCCGCCATGGACGCCTTTGGCGATATCTTCTTCAATAATCTGTTCCAGAAAGTTGAGAGATCTTTCTTCACTCATATGTAAGCGATTGTAATTTTACGAAGTGCAAAGGTACGTAAATTAGTGATTAGCGCGGGAGCAGCTTCTGAAGGCTGAAAGCTGACCGCTAACTGCTAAAATTGTACATTTATCCCCTTAATACACCAAGGAAATGACCCATCCCCTGAAACGCCCGGTAAGGGTACTGGTAGCTAAAGTAGGCCTGGACGGCCACGACCGCGGAGCAAAGGTGATTGCCGCCGCCCTGCGCGATGCCGGCATGGAAGTGATCTATACCGGCCTGCGGCAGACGCCTGAAATGGTAGTGAACGCAGCCTTGCAGGAAGATGTGGACGCTATTGGCGTCAGCATACTTTCCGGCGCGCATATGACCGTATTTCCCAGGATAATGGCCCTGATGAAGGAAAAAGGCATGGATGACGTGCTGCTTACCGGCGGCGGCATCATACCGGATACCGATATGCAGGCGCTGCAGCAGCAGGGCGTGGGCAGGCTGTTCCCGCCCGGCACCCACACCCGGGACATAGCCGGGTATATTACGGATTGGGTGCGGGAGCACCGGAGCTTCTGATGGGCAAATGTGCGGATATGCAAATGTGCAAATGAAGGTGCTTGCCTTTATCCAGCTGCACATCCGCACACCTGCACATTTGCACATTAATTCGGTAACTTAGGTCTTTAAAATTAAACCGAGTAACCATGTATCAGACCATCAGCACTACCCTGGAAGATAATGTCCTTATCATAGCCATTAACCGGCCCGACAAGATGAATGCGCTGAACAAGACGGTAATGGCGGAACTGGCGCTGGCCATAGATGAAGTGTACAAGAAAAAGGAGATCAAAAGCGCCATCATCACCGGCGCCGGCGAAAAAGCGTTTGTAGCGGGCGCGGATATCGCGGAGTTCCTCACCCTCTCCCCGGAGCAGGGGGCTACGCTGGCCAAAAAGGGGCATACCATATTCCAGCGTATAGAAGAATGCCCTAAGCCCATTATAGCGGCGGTAAACGGTTTTGCGCTGGGCGGCGGCTGCGAGCTGGCCATGGCCTGCCATTTTCGTATAGCCAGCACCAATGCCCGCTTTGGGCAGCCGGAAGTGAACCTGGGCCTGATACCCGGCTACGGCGGCACCCAGCGCCTTACCCAGCTGGTTGGGAAAGGCCGTGCCATGGAGCTGATGCTGACCGGCGACATGATCAGCGCTGCAGAGGCCCACGCCATGGGACTGGTGAACCATGTGGTGGAGCGCGAAGCCCTGCTGGACAAAGCAAAGGAAATATTGAAGAAAGTACATGGCAAAGCGCCGCTGGCAGTGGCCAAGGTGATAAAATGCGTGCATGCCGCGCTGGACAAGGATGTGGATGGCTTTGCCATGGAGATCGACGAATTTGGCGCCTGCTTTGCCACCCGCGACCTGCAGGAAGGCGCAGCGGCATTTGTGCAGAAAAGACAGGCAAACTTCACAGGGGAATAATTAATTTCGTGGCTCAAAATTCAAGCATATGGAATTCAGAATAGAGAAAGACACAATGGGCGAGGTGAAGGTGCCGGTGAATGCCTATTATGGCGCCCAGACCCAGCGCTCCATTGATAATTTCAGGATAGCACAGGACATCAACAAAATGCCCCGGGAGATCATCCGGGCGTTTGCCTATCTGAAAAAAGCCGCCGCCCTTACCAACCTCGATGCCGGCGTACTACCCAAGGAAAAGGCAGACCTGATCGCGAAAGTATGTGACGAAATACTGGAAGGCAAGCTGGATAACGAGTTCCCGCTGGTAGTATGGCAAACCGGCTCCGGTACCCAGTCCAACATGAACGTGAACGAAGTGGTGGCCTACCGCGCCCATGTGCTGAACGGCGGCCAGCTTACCGACAAGGACAAGGTGATACACCCCAATGATGATGTGAACAAATCGCAATCCTCCAACGATACTTTCCCTACCGCCATGCATATTGCCGCTTACAAAATGCTGGTGGAAGTAACCATACCCGGTATTACCAGGCTGCGCAACACGCTGGCCGCAAAGGCCGAAGCGTACAAGCACGTGGTAAAGATAGGGCGCACCCACTTTATGGATGCCACCCCGCTTACCCTGGGCCAGGAGATCAGCGGCTACGTATCACAGCTGGACCACGGCCTGAAAGCCATTAACAATACCCTGCCCCACCTGAGCGAGCTGGCCCTGGGCGGCACGGCCGTAGGCACCGGTATTAACACGCCCAAAGGCTATGCCGTGAACGTGGCAAAGAAAATAGCGGAGCTTACCGGCCTGCCCTTTGTGACCGCGGAGAATAAATTTGAGGCCCTGGCCGCGCACGACGCTATCGTGGAAGCGCATGGCGCCCTGAAAACGGTGGCTGTCAGCCTTATGAAAATTGCCAACGACATCCGCATGCTCAGCTCCGGCCCCCGCTCCGGCATTGGTGAGCTGTACATACCGGACAACGAGCCCGGGTCTTCCATCATGCCGGGCAAGGTAAACCCCACGCAATGCGAGGCCCTTACCATGATCGCCGCACAGGTGCTCGGCAACGACGTAGCTATCAACGTGGGCGGCGCTACCGGCCATTTTGAGCTGAACGTGTTCAAGCCCGTAATGATCTATAACTTCCTGCACAGCGCCCGCCTGATCGGCGACGGCTGCGTGAGCTTCAATGATAAATGCGCGGAAGGCCTGGCGCCCATTGAGGCCAACATCAAAAAGCACGTGGAAAACTCCCTGATGCTGGTAACGGCCCTCAACACTAAAATTGGTTACTACAAGGCAGCGGAGATAGCGCAGAAGGCGCACCACGAAGGCACTACCCTGAAGGAAATGGCCGTGAAGCTGGGTTATGTAACGCCCGAGCAGTTTGATGAATGGGTAGACCCGGCCAAGATGGTAGGAAATTGATTGATGTGCTGATGTGTAAATATGCTGATGTGCAGATGGTTGGGTAAATGTGGTCAAATGTATTCATTCGCTGCATTTTCATCTGCACATTTGCATATCTGCACATTATTATAACAAGCTGAGGATAATTGTCCGCAAGCTCAGTAGTATCACCATCACGCCTACCATGATCATCAGCGGCTTGCGCTTGATGCGGCGCACCAGGATGGCGGCAAAGGGAGAGGCCATTACTCCGCCTATGATCAGCCCTATGATCACCTGCCAGCTGTCTACTCCCGTAAATATCAGGAAAGTGGTGGCGCTGGAAGCGGAGATGAAAAATTCCGCCGCGTTTACGGAGCCGATGGTATAATGCACGGCACGGCCCTTGCTCAGCAGGGTGGAGGTTACAATGGGGCCCCATCCGCCCCCGCCAATAGCATCCATAAAACCGCCGAAAAAGGCCAGGGGGCCCAGGCGCTTTACCTTGGTCTTGCGGCGCTGGCTTTGCAGCGCTTTCCGTAAAATGATAATACCCAGTATCATCAGGTAGGCGCTCATGAAAGGCCTGATCACATCCCCGTCTATTTTGTCCGACAGCAGGTATGCGCCTATAATAGCCCCTGTCATACCCGGTATAAGGAGGTACAGGAACAATTTCTTGTTCACGTTGCCCAGCCTGAAGTGTGCAATACCGGAAGCGCCGGTAGTAAATACTTCCGCCACATGCACGCTGGCGCTGGAAATAGCCGGGGGAATGCCCAGGCCCAGCAGCAGGGAAGAGGAGGTAGCCCCATAGGCCATGCCCAGTGCGCCGTCTACCATCTGCGCTGCCAGCCCCACGCCTATATAGAACAGCAGCTGGGAAGTAAAAAGGGATTGAATGAAGTGATAGACCCTGGTTTGGGTGGCGGCAGGCACATTGTAATAGTAGGTCATCCACAAGCCGCCGGCAGTTATCAAAGCCAACAAGGTGATCAGGATCCACAGGCCCCTTTTTTTCTTGTTCTCTTCATTTACCAGCGTTATGAGCATTTCCTGCCTTCTCACCGTAGCCGGCTGCTGTTCCAGTTTATCTATCACCTCGTTATGTGACATATACTATAAATTATATAGTCTATATAAATTATAGACTAAAGGTAGTCGTAATTCACAGTATCTCCAAATAAATAGCGAAAAAAATGTCCCGTAACGAGGTGACTGCTATTCCACCGCGCCGTTCACGATGGCTTCATTGCGGTCAGCATGGGAAGCCTCCAGCTGCTTGCTGAAAAAACGTTTCTGGAAAATGAGGATGGTGATCACTCCCGTGGAAATGGCAGCATCCGCAATATTGAACACCGGCCGGAAGAAGATAAAATAATCGCCTCCTTTAAAGGGCAGCCATTTGGGCAGGTAGCCTTCATAAATAGGGAAGTACAGCATATCCACCACTTTGCCGTGGAGGAAAGCGCCGTAGCCGCCTTCTGCAGGCAGGAAGCGGGCTATATCATAGGTGCTGTCGCTGAATATCATGCCATAGAACATGCTGTCTATCAGGTTGCCGGCCGCACCGGCCAGTATGAGGGAACCGCAGATCAGCAGACCGGTATGGAACTGCTGGCGCACCAGCTTTTTCATGTACCAGAACCCGATCACCACGGCTGCCAGGCGGAAAAGGGTGAGCAGTATCTTGCCAAAATCGCCGCCAAACTTAAGGCCGTAAGCCATGCCCTCGTTTTCAATAAAGTGTATGCGGAACCAGTTGGGGAATATGATAAACTCCTGCTGCATGTACATGTTGGTCTTGATCCAGAACTTCAGCGCCTGATCCATGATCAGGATCAATATAACTATGAGGATTACGTGACGATATTTCATTACATCCGGGGATATTAAATTTTACCAAAAATAACAGTTTTATTTAAAGGGAAGGCAGGATCATTCCTCAAAATAGATCCTTTTTACCCGTTGGGAGATGCCGGTCAGGATCTCATAGGGAATGGTGCCGGCCCACTGCGCCAGCTGCTGCACCGGCAGGTCTTTCCCGAATACGATCACCTCGTCGCCTTCCGCCACTTCCGGGATGTGGCTAACGTCCAGCATAAGCATGTCCATGGCAACGATGCCAGCCACGGGGGCCAGCTTGCCGTGGATGAGCATTTTGCCCACCCCGTTGCTAAGGCAGCGGGGATAGCCATCTGCATAGCCTATACGAACAGTAGCAATGGTAGACGGCCCTGGTGCGGCCCATTGGGCGCCATAGCCTACCGTTTCGCCGGGCTGTAGGTGCTTTACCTGCGCTACCGTGGTTTTGAGGGTGCTTACGTTACGAAGCTTTTCCTGCATGTTGCCGTTGTCAATACCGTACATGCCAATGCCCAGGCGCACCATGTCCAGCTGCAGCTCCGGGTGGCGGTGTATGGCCGCGCTGTTGGCAATATGCCGGATACCCGTATAGCCCAGCGCTTTTTGCAGCTCATGGCTCATGTCAAAGAACAGGTGGCCCTGCTGCCGGGTAAATGCATCCTTGCCGGGGTCCTCGCTGGCGGCCAGGTGACTGAAAATGGAGCGCACTTTCAGCTGCCCGTTCTCTGTCAGCAGCCGGGCCAGTTCCGGCAGGTCCTTTTTCTCAAAACCCAGCCGGTGCATGCCTGTATCCAGCTTGATGTGTATGGGGAAATCTGTTTTGCCGGCGCTGCGCACTTCCTCCTCAAACTGCTGCAGCAGGTGCAGGGAATATATTTCAGGTTCCAGGTTCCACTGCAGGATGGCGTCAAAAGAGCCGGGCTCCGGGTTCATGACCATAATGGGCAGGGTAATGCCGGCCCTTCTCAGCTCCACGCCTTCATCCGCGTAGGCCACGGCCAGGTAGTCCACGCCGTGGAACTGCAGCAGGTTGGCGATCTCAAAGCTGCCGCTGCCGTAGGAAAATGCCTTTACCATGGCCATCAGCCTGGTGCCGGGCTTCAGCAGGGACTGGTACTGCTTGACATTGTGCGCCATTGCGCTGAGGTTGATCTCCAGGATGGTCTGGTGCACTTTGTGCTCCAGCAGCTTGCCAATGCGCTCGAACTCGAATATGCGCGCGCCTTTGAGCAGGATGGTCTCATGCTGGAAATCCTGGTGGCTGAACTGCTGTATGAATGCTTCCGTGGTGGAAAAGAACTGGCTTTTCAGGCCTTCCACTTCCTGGAAGCGTTTTTTTTCCCGGTTGATATTCTTGCCGATGCCAATGAACTTGTGAATGCCTTTTTGCTGCAGCAGGCCGGCCACCTCCTCGTACAGCGAGGCGTCGCTTTTGCCGCTCTGCAGTATGTCGCTGAGAATGACGGTACGGGTAGGGTGCTGCTGCTGCTGCTGTAAAAAGTCCAGCGCAATGGTAAGGGAGCCCAGGTCGGAATTGTAGCTGTCGTTGATCACGGAGCAGTTATTGATGCCCTGTTTCAGCTCCAGGCGCATGGCAATGTTGCCCAGCTGGTCCATGCGCTGCTGTATCACTGCAGGGGCAATGCCCAGGTACAGCATGAGGGCCCAGCAGTGAATGGCGTTCTCCACGGAGCCTTCGTCCACGAAGGGGATGCGGATATGCAGGGGCGTATTTTGATACAGCGCGTCAATGCGGGTATGCGTCTGGTCCTTATCCACGCTGATAATGCGGAGGTCCGCATCCGTTTTACGGCTCCAGGCCAGTAGCTGCAATCCCTCCTGGTTGTCCCGTTTGCCGATCTGCGCATGGAAATTGAGTACACACTCGTTCAGCTCCAGGTAGTCCTTGCAGTAAATAAGGAGCCTGCTTTTGGCAAAAAGCACCAGCTTTTCGTTGATCTTCTGCCGTTGGGTGAGGAAGCCCTCATTATGCGCCTCGCCGATATTGGTAAAGATGCCGATGCTGGGGCGGATGATCTTTTCGAGATGCTCCATTTCGCCGGGCTGGGAGATGCCGGCCTCAAAAATGGCCAGCTGGTGCTCCGGCTGCAGCTGCCATACGGAAAGCGGCACGCCTATCTGCGAATTATAGCTTTTGGGGCTGCGTATGATGTTGTAATCCTTTTCCAGCAGCTGGAAAAGCCATTCCTTTACAATGGTCTTGCCATTGCTGCCGGTAATGCCTATTACCGGTATATGGAACTGCTGCCGGTGCCAGGCCACCAGCTGGTGCAATGCCTGCAGGGTGTCCTTTACCAGGATGATGTTGGCGTCCGGATACTGGTCCAGCGGCAGGTGCTCGCTGACCAGGAAGTTGCGCACGCCTTTTTCATACAAGCCCGGTATGTACTGGTGGGCATTTCGCCGGGCGCTGACCAATGGAATGAAAAGGGAGGTTTCAGGAAAAATGAGTTTCCTGCTGTCCAGCAAAATATGCGCTATCCCCGGAAATCCCCTGTCCTGTAAAAGCTTGCCTTTCAGGACCTTACTGATATTTGCTGCGTGGTACATAATTAGCTTTTAGCCCCTGGCTGCATAGCCCTGGCTAAACGCCCGGGGCTACGCAGCCAGCAGCTGTTTATTTGGCTTTTTCTCCTTCCAGTTGCCGGGGCACTCCTTTCTTTTTATGGTAGATGGAGTAAATGATAGAGCCGCCCAGGCATAGTACGATCACAATAAGCGATACCCATACCGGCATATGCACGTGAATGATCTCCGCCAGCATTTTAAGCCCGATGAACACCAGCACAATGGCAATGCCCTGCTGCAGGTAATCGAACTTATCCACCGCGCCCCTCAGCAGGAAGAAGAGGGAGCGCAGGCCCAGCACGGCAAAGATATTGGAGGTGTACACCACCAGCGGTACCTGAGAGATGGCAAATACGGCCGGTATGGAATCCAGTGCAAATATGATGTCCGTAACAGCCAGCATCACCACTACAATGCTGAGGCTGGTAAAATAGGTCTTGTTGTGCTTTTTCACTGTGAACCTGCCCTGCGGGTCCTCATGGGTAATACGCATGTATTTGCTCATGAAACGGTAGGCCAGGTTCTCTTCCGGCTTAAACTCCTCATGCTGGTCTACCACGAACATCTTTACGCCGGTATATACCAGGAACGCGCCAAAGATGTACAGTATCCAGTAGAACCGGGCAATAAGGGCCGCGCCGATGGTAATGAAGATAGCGCGGAAAATGATGGCCATCAAAATACCGATCAGCAGCACGCGGGCATAGTTGGTCTCCTTTATTTTGAAGAAGCTGAATATGAGTATGAATACAAAAATGTTGTCGATGGACAGCGACCATTCCATAAGGTAGGCGCTCAGGTAGCTGACGGCCATCTCCGAACCGTCTTCAAACCATATAAATCCGCAGAATGCAAGGGAAAGGCCTACCCAGAAACAGGTTTGTACAAGCGCCTTTTTAATGGAAATGGTAGTAGACTTTTTGCTGAGCAATCCAAGATCAAAGATCAGGGCCAGGACGATTACAATGCCAAAAATCAGGTACGTCCACTGTGTGGGTGTCATGCAGCCGGTAATTATTTAGTGAACAGCAAATATAATGGATAGTTGCCAGTTTATAGTGTACAGTTTATATTCAGCAGCCGCATCCATGACTGCAAACCGGCTACTGCAGGCGCTTTACTCGTACCTGCGCTGGCGGATGAACAGGAATACCATGGCAAAGAGCAGGATGAGCCCGACCGGCACCACAAAGCAGATGATCTGCCATTTGGTCCTGCCCTGCTTTACTTTTTCCGGGTCCAGCAGGCGCAGGGTCACTTCCTTGTTGCGCGTTTCCATAATGCCGGAGGTATTGGTGAGATATTCCAGGCAGTTCAGGAAAAATTCCTTGTTGGCAAATACATAATCCGGGTTGAAGGCGTTGATGCCCATCTGCAGCGGGCCGTTCCTTTGAGAAACGGCATTGGCAATGATGTCGCCATCGCCCACCACGATCATTTTATTGACCGTATCGGCTATGCTGCGGAAGGGCTGGCCGGTGGCGGCGGCAATGGCCTGCTGCTGCGCGCGGTCCAGCCGGTTGCGGAACAGGGAAGGGAAGCGTCCTTCCAGCAATACGGCCGCGGGCAGGTAGGACTGGCGGAAATCCCGCGGGTTGGGTTTGGTGCGCACGCTCTCCCAGCTTATTTCCGCGGGCACGCGCGTGCTGCGGCTGCTGCGGGACGTAGTGAGCAGGATGGTCTTGGTGATGCCGGCTCCCTTGATGGTGTCTATGGAGCTGGTGAAGCGGCTCATCACCAGATCCATGTTCTTTACAATAGGATGGCTGCCGGTAGGCGACAGCAGCGGGAAGTAGGGGAAAGGCACCGGCTGGATCTGCGGCTTGTTGCCTACATTGCCCACTACCAGCGGCACTATATCGCAGCGGAGGTCCTCCACCAGGTCGGGATTCACGCGTACGCCGTAACGGAACAGCAGGTCCTCCAGGTTGAGGCCGCGGTCAAAGGCGATAAAGGAATTTTTCTGCTGCAGGCTGTCCATGCTGGCATTCAGCACATCCAGGAACCAGATGACCTTGCCCCCCTGCATTACGTACTGGTCTATCTTCAGCTTGTCCTCGTCCGTAAAAGGCAGGGTGGGCCGTGCAAACAGCAGCAGGTCAAAATCCCGGGGAATATGGCTGCTGCCCTGCAGGGTAAAGGTGTCCAGGCCGTAATTGCCCTGTACGGTAGTGAGCGCGTCATACACTTCCGCACCCAGGGACTCGCCGTTGCCCAGCATGTAGCCTACCAGGGGCTGCCGGGTTTGCTGCAACTTGTAGATGCCATGGATGAACTGGTACTCCAGCAGGGCTTCCGAGCTGCCCATGGCTTCCAGCGGGTTTTGCCCGCCCTGGCTTTTGAGCAGGTTCACGCCAATGGTCTTATCCTTGTAATGGAGCAGGGCGCCGGGAAAGATCAGCTTTTCCGAATAGCCTTCTGTGGCCTCCTGCTGCACCTGCAGGTTAAAGGGCATGATACCCTTTTCCACCAGCTGCTGCTGGAAGGCCATACGGGCAGAATCCGTCATGCCCTGGCCCGGGCTTTGAAAGGAGAAGCGGATGTGCTTGCCGCCATATTCCCGGAACTCTTCCAGCAGTTCCTGCGTGGCCTGGGCCAGCTGCCGGAAAGCGGCGGGATAATCTCCTTTGAGGAACACTTCTATGGTAACGGTGCTGTCCAGGTTGCGCAGCAGCTGTTTGGTAGAGGGGGCCAGGGTGTATCTTTTTTCCGCCGTAAGGTCTGCCCGGCCATGCACATATGCAGCCAGCACATTTACGCCTGCCAGCACGGCGGCTACTACCAGCGCCCGCTGCAGATATTTTTTACTGTTGCCGGCGCCGGCCCATACGCGCCGCTGCAGGGATATCCTGCAGAGGTACAGCATGAGAGCTACCACGCTGGCAAAATAGACTACATCCCGGCTGTCGATCACGCCGCGGCTGATGGAGGCATAGTGGAACCTGATGCCGGCCATTTGCAGGTAATAGTCCGCCCCGCCGGAAAAGGCGGGTATTTTGCTGAGCGCGTCAAAGCCGTTGTAGAACAGGAAGCAGGTGAACACCGCCACCAGGAATGCCACTACCGCATTTCCCGTAAGGGAGGAGGCCCAGATGCCGATGGCGGTAAATACGGCACCCAGCAGCAGCAGGCCCAGGTAGGAGCCGGCAATGCCGCCATTGTCCAGCTGCACGGGTGGGGCGCTGAGCTGGTAAATAGCGATATAATATACCAGTGTAGGCAGCAGGGAAATGAGCACGATGAGCACGCCGGCCCAGTACTTGCCCTGTACGATCTGCCGCCAGGAAAGCGGTTTGGTGCTGAGCAGCTCTATGGTGCCGGACCGGAACTCGTCCGCAAAGCTGCGCATGGTGATGGCCGGTATCAGCAGGAGATAGATAACCGGGGCCAGCTCAAAGAGCGGGTCCAGGTTGGCATAGCCAAAGTCCAGCAGGTTGGTATCCGGGAATACGAACAATAACAATCCGTTTGCCAGCAAAAAAAGGATAATGGCCACATAACCGGTGATACTGCTGAAGAACTGGTGTATTTCCTTTCTGAATATAGCTAGCATAAGAATTATTAAAAGTACAAATATATTAGAACGGGTGAAACAAAAAAACCGTTTGCGGCGGGTAATCCGCAAACGGTTCCTATTATTTGAAGACAGGATCTGGCAGGTTGCTGGAAACCTGTCAGGTCTGTAGTTGCCGGCGCCAGCCCGGCAGCTTTAGTTGGCCACACTTTCCTCGAAGGTCAGCTCCGCCAGCCCGTTCTTCTTCCGGTAGTCATTCACTGCAGCCCTGATGGCGTCTTCGGCCAGTACGGAGCAGTGAAGCTTCACGGGGGGCAGGCTCAGCTCTTCCACGATATCCATGTTGTCGATCTGCACGGCTTCCTCCACGGTTTTTCCTTTCAGCCATTCGGTGGCCAGGGAGGAAGACGCAATGGCAGAGCCGCAGCCAAAGGTCTTGAACTTGGCGTCGGTAATGAGCTGGGTGGCAGGGTCCACTTCAATCTGCAGGCGCATTACATCGCCGCATGCAGGAGCGCCCACCAGGCCGGTGCCCACGTTGCTTTTGCTCTTGTCCAGCGTACCTACGTTCTTGGGATTGTTATAGTGATCCAACACTTTTTCCGAGTAAGACATTGTTCCGGCTATTAGCTGTCAGCTATTAGCTTTTAGCGGGGTTAGCCGCTAAAAGGTAACGGCCAACAGGTTGGTTTATAATTTAGCTCTTAGCTGCCGCGTTCGGCTTTAGCGGTATCTGCTGTTAAAAGCCGGTGGCTGGCGGCTGCGGGCTATTTTCTCCATGGTGCGCCCATTCAATGGTATCCAGGTCTACCCCGTCCTTATACATTTCCCAGAGCGGGCTCATTTCGCGCAGTTTGTTTACCGTAGCGGTCACTGCCTCTATGGTGTAATCGATCTGCGCTTCGTCGGTAAACCGTCCCAACCCGAAACGAAGCGAAGAATGTGCCAGATCGTCGCCCAGGCCCAGGGCCTTGAGCACGTAGCTGGGCTCCAGGGATGCGCTGGTGCAGGCGGAGCCGGAAGAAAGGGCCACGTTCTTATTGAAGCCCATGATCAGGCCTTCGCCTTCCACATATTTAAAGGAAATATTGGTCACATGGGGAAGGCGGTGCTCCCGGGAGCCGTTCACATATGTTTCTTCCAGCTGCAGCAAGGCTTTTTCCAGTTTGTCCCGCAGAAGCGCCAGTCGTTTGCCTTCTTCCTCCATTTCCAGCATGGCCAGCTCGCAGGCCTTGCCAAAGCCTACAATGCCCGGCACGTTGAGGGTGCCGGAGCGCATGCTCCTTTCGTGGCCGCCGCCGTCCATCTGGGCAATTATTTTTACCCGGGGCGATTTGCGGCGTACATACAGCGCGCCTACACCTTTGGGACCATACATCTTATGCGCGCTGAACGCCATCAGGTCAATGCCATCCTTGTTCACGTCCACGGGTATCTTGCCCACGGCCTGCGCGGCATCTGTCATTAACAGCACCCCGTTCCTGCGGGTAATGTTGCTGATATCGCGGATGGGATTGATCACGCCGGTCTCATTGTTGGCATACATAATGGCCACCAGGATGGTTTGCGGTGTAATGGCCGCTTCCAGCGCTTTCAGGTCTATCAGCCCTTCATGGTTCACTTTCAGGTAGGTGATCGCAGCGCCCTGCTTTTCAAGATGCCTGCAGGTGTCCAGTATGGCTTTATGTTCGGTTACTGTGGTAATAATGTGGTTGCCTTTGGAGGCATAGGCTTCAAACACGCCTTTGAGGGCCAGGTTGTCGGCTTCGGTGGCCCCTGATGTAAAGATGATCTCCTTGGTATCCGCTCCCACCAGTTTAGCCACCTGCTCACGGGCATAGTCTACCGCTTCCTCTGCGGCCCATCCAAAGGGGTGGGTGCGGCTGGCTGCATTGCCAAATACTTCCGTGAAGCAGGGCAGCATGGCCTCCACCACCCTGGGATCGCAGGGAGTAGTAGCATTGTTATCCAGGTAAACAGGCAATTTCAACATATCTCTATAGCTCTTTATAAATGTAAAAGAATCAACGCAAATTTACAATAATAATGTACGGATATGCGGGCCAATCCATCTGCCCATCCGCACATTTGCCCATCCGCACATTATATCGGAACTTCCGGCCTTAAAAAACAACAGCATGTTAAAAGTTGAGCATATCGGCATAGCAGTGGCATCGCTGGCAGACGCGGTGCCCTTATTTGAAAAATTACTGAACAGCGCCTGCTACAAAACAGAGGCAGTGGAGAGCGAGCAGGTGCAAACGGCCTTTTTCCGGCAGGGGGATACCAAGATAGAGCTGCTGGAGGCCACGGGGCCCGGCAGCCCTATTGCGCGCTTTATTGAAAAAAAAGGGGCGGGCATGCATCATATTGCCTTTGAGGTAGACAATATTGAGGCGGAAATGCAACGATTGGCTGCGGCCGGTTTCACCCTGCTGCAGGACAGGCCCAAACCCGGGGCGGACAACAAGCTGATCTGTTTCCTGCACCCGAAGGATACCAGCGGGGTGCTGGTGGAATTGTGCCAGGAAAGGCGCTGAGCACGGAAGTATGCACATACGTGCAGGGCGCGGAGATCCCCCGAAAGGAGGGTGAACAGGGTTGTAACAGTAGTTGCACAGTAATTGCACGGTAGTTGCAAAGGGATGGCACGGGGATTGAAGACAGTATTTAACTGATTACCAGTTTCTTGTTTGTGATAAAAAATTTTCCATTTTAGTAAATCCAAACATGACCCCGTCACGTAAATAAATATATCAGCGCAACGGGAAAGCCGGGGTTGCTGAACAAAATGCCGGGCAATGTGTTGTAATAGTAGTGAGCAAAGGCATTTAATTTAAATTATAACTACCGAATTTCGAGAGTGTTTACAGATACGTAAAAAGTACAATGTAAAGTGCTTTTTCATCAAACGAACTCTAAAGTTGGCATAGGTTATGAACACCTGCGGGTTTTTTAGCTTGCAGGTCTTTTTTTTATGTGCCAGTATGGTGCGGATGAGCATCCGCACATTAGCCGATTACCTTCTCCATGCCCACGCTCCGGGAGCCTTTTACCAGTATGGCGGTATCCTCCAGCTGCTGCTGTTGTAGCCATTGGGCAGCCTCTGCGGCATTGTCCAGGTACAGGTAGGGATGCTGCACCTTGCTGAAATCGCCGCCTACCAGTACTACCGCATGCCAGTGGTGACGTTGCAGCAGGTCTGCGATGGCCTGGTGCTCCTTTATGCTGTCCGGTCCCAGCTCCATCATAGCGCCCAGCAGCAGCACCTTTTTAGGCGCCCGCAGGCCGATGAAGTTCTCCACCGCTGCCCGCATGCTGGAGGGGTTGGCATTATAGGCATCCATAATAATGGTATTGGAGCCCTGCCGCACTACCTGGGAGCGGTTGTTGGAAGGCACATAATGCTCAATGGCTTTTTTCACGGCCGGCCCAGGTACGCCAAAGTACAGCCCTACCGCCACCGCCGCCATTACATTGGGGAAGTTATAGGTACCGGTGAGCTGCGTTTGTACTGTGCCGATGCCCTCCTCGCCTTCCACTGCTACGCCCAGGAAGGCGGTTTCCGCCAGGGGGCGGCCGGTAAAGTCCGCGTCTTTTTCCCCGTAGGTCACTATTTCCAGCATGCCTCTGGCCATGTCCAGCAGGTAAGGGTAGCTGTTGCACGCAAAAACGGTCCCGTCGTGCTCCCGCAAAAAATCATACAGCTCGCCTTTGGCTTTTTTCACACCTTCCTCGCTGCCAAACCCTTCCAGGTGGGCCTTGCCTATGTTGGTAATGATGCCATGCGTGGGCCGGGCCACCCTGCAGTAGCTTTCAATTTCGTGCTGGTGGTTGGCGCCCATTTCAATTACGGCTATCTGCGCATCCATGGGGATACTCAGCAGGGTAAGGGGCACGCCGATATGGTTATTGAGGTTGCCCCGGGTAGCCACGGTCCTGTAGGTGGTAGCCAGCACGGCGCTGACCAGCTCCTTGGTGGTGGTTTTGCCATTGGTGCCGGTAATGGCCAGTATGGGTATGTTCAGCTGCATGCGGTGCCATAGGGCCAGCTCCTGCAGGGCGTGCAACACGTTGTCTGCCAGCATCATTTTCTCCGGCCGGGTATAGTAGGCCGGGTCATCTATAACGGCCAGGGCGGCCCCCATGTCCAGCGCGGTTTCCGCATAGGCGTTGCCGTTAAAGTTGGGTCCTTTGAGGGCAAAGAAAATATCGCCGGGTTGCAGTTTACGCGTATCTGTTTGAACAGCAGGGTGTTGCTTGTATTGTTCGTACAGCTGGTCAATATTCATAATTTACAAATATATTTTAAATATAATTTAAAGGGCCGGATCGCGTTATATCTGCCGGCCGAGGCAACGGTTTGTAAAACGCGCACGTATACGTCAATTATGAAGTGAGCGCTTCCTGCTTTTTACTTCATACCGGCGAAATTACTATTGTTAACAATTTAAAATCAAATAAATCAGTCAATCATTTAAAATCCATTTTTCAGACACATGAGGACATATCTTTTATTGACAGGCCTGTTGGCAATTGCCATCTATAGTTGTACGAACAAGGAAGCTGCGGCGCCGGATACCGGCCCGGTAGTAAGCAACTGTGATACCCTGCAGATCTCCGCTGCATTTGTATACGGGGTGATACAATCAAACTGCACAGGTTGTCACAGCGGCAGCACGGCGCCCAGGGGCGCGGATTTCTCCACGCAGGACAAGTTTGAAAGCTTTGTCAGCAACAATGAAACCACTTTCCGGCTGCGGGCATTAAGTGCCCAGGCAGACATGCCGCCTGCCGGCGCATTGCGGCAGAGCCTGCGGGACTCCATCAGCTGCTGGCTATCCAAGGGAATGCCGGAGTAAATTAAGTGAAAATTGAATAGTGAAAAGTGAATGATTGCATTATTCCATTTCTCGCCCATCCACTATTCACTATTCACTATTGACTATTCACCGTTCAATTGACTAACAGATGAAGCGATTATTTCTTTTCATGGCGGCGGCGCTGCTAGCGGCGCATGCCTACGGGCAGAAGATTTACTCCTGCCGTAACGTGCACCTGTCCTTCTTTTCATCTGCGCCGCTGGAGGACATTGAAGCTAAAACCGATAAAGGTGTTTCCGCCATTAACCTGGAAACGGGCGCCGTATACTTCAAGGTGCCGGTAAACACCTTCCAGTTCAGGAAGAAGCTGATGCAGGAACATTTCAATGAGAACTACCTGGAAACGGACAAGTATCCCTACGCCGAATTCAAAGGCAGGCTGGCCAATCCCGCCGCCCTTAACGGCAATGGCACCTATGAGGTAACGGTAGAGGGCACCCTGTCCATACACGGCGTAGACAAGACCTACCGGGAGAAAGGTACCATTACCATACAGAACGGGCAACTGACCTCCACCTCCAAATTCAAGGTGCGCCTGGTAGACCACAAGATAAAAATACCGACCCTGGTGATCAAGAACATTGCCGAGGTGGTAGACGTGACCATGCAGGCCACCTATACCCTGAATGCTCAAAAATAACTAAACAATATTCCGGATGAACTGCTATACAAACAAGCCAATAACCATGAAAACAATATGTCTGTTACTGATCAGCTGCAGCCTGTGCCTGGCCGGCCGGGCACAGGACCTGAGCAAAATGTTCGAGGACTCCGCCGCTGTCCGCCAGCCGGTGATCGGTACCTTTAAGTCCACCCGCATCATTATGGGCCACTCCAACGAAACCCTGAAAAAGCATGAGCTGGATTTCAGGGTGGCGCACCGCTTTGGCGATATCGGCGGGTCCTTTGGCGGCGGGAAGACCGCTTTTGGCTTGGATAACTCCACGGATATCCGGATCGCTTTTGAGTACGGTATCACAGACGACCTGATGGTGGGCATCAGCCGTGCCAAAGGCTCCGGCGACCTGAGCCAGGTATTTGAAGGGCTGGCCAAGTACCGGGTGCTGAAACAGACCACTGACAACCAGGTGCCGGTATCATTATCCGTGTTCGGCAATGTAACGCTGAGCACCATGACTTCCAGCGCCGACGAAACGGCTGTCAGCCATTTCGAGGAGTTTACGGACCGCATGACCTATGTGGCGCAGGCCATCATCGCCCGCAAGTTTGGCGACCGGTTGTCGCTCACCCTGTCTCCCACCTATGTGCACCGCAACCGGGTGGGATATATGGATATGAACAATATGTTTGCCCTGGGCGGCAGCGGCCGCATCCGCCTGTCCAAGCGCCTGGCCTTCATTGCGGAGTATTACTATCCTTTCCGCAGCCAAAGCAGCAAGGATTATTACAAGGCGCAGGGTATTGAGTTCTTTAATCCCCTGGGCGCCGGGCTGGAAATAGAAACGGGCGGTCACGTGTTTAGTGTTAACTTTACCAACTCCACGGCTATACTGGAAAACCAGTTCATCCCCGAAACCAGGGCATCCTGGCTGCAGGGGCAGTTCCGCTGGGGTTTTAACATTTCACGGAGATTTTCGCTATTCAGTAAGAGGGATTGGAAAAAATAACCTGCTTTATAAAAGAGGATTCATGGCTGGCCCGGCGGGCTGCCCGGCAGCTGGGCACCCCCCGGGCCGCTATTGTCTGGGGACGTACCATTCACCTGCACGGGGTGGGCCGGCAGGAGTTCCTGGCCAGCGAGGCCTGGGTAAGGCACGAAGTTTGCCATATCAAACAGTACAGGCATTATGGTACCATCCGGTTTGTATGGCTGTACCTGCTGGAGTACTGGCGCCACGGCTACTGGCAGAACCGCTTTGAAGTAGCCGCCCGGCGGGCCGAGGATGATCCGGGGATACTGGAAAACGTAGAAATAGCGGGGTAGTTGTTAAAGGCTGGTTAAAGTGTGTCGGAATAACACATAAATTATATCCCCACTGGATTTATTTTCATTATTTTTACGTTAAAGGTAAAACTGTACTTATGGTAAAAAAGGTTACAGAAGGTATCACCATCAGCGTGGAAACATTCTACCAGCCTGATTATTCCAACCCGGTTGGAAGCGAGTACATGTTTGCTTACCGTATTACGATCGAGAACAATAATACCTTTCCCATCAAGCTCCTGCGCCGGCACTGGTATATTATTGATTCCAACGGTACCCACCGTGAAGTGGAGGGAGAAGGCGTGGTAGGCGTACAGCCGCTGCTGGCTCCCGGCGAAAGCTACCAGTACGTATCCGGTTCCAACCTCCGCACGGAGATCGGTAAAATGTACGGCACCTACCAGATGGAGAACCAGCTGAACAAAAAGCTGTTTGATGTAAAGATACCCGAGTTCCAGATGGTAGTGCCCTTCAAGCTGAACTAAAAAAGTGAAAGGTGAATAGTGAATGATTGCACTATGTTCTATCTCCCGTCCATTCACCCTTCACTATTGACTATTTACTTTTCACCTGCTCACCTTGGTCTATACTTAGACTCACTGAATATGCCCACCAGGTCCTTATTGTCCATCAGTTGCTGCAGGGTTACCTCCGGGTGCCGGTCCATGTACTTCCTGATGATCTGCAGCCCAACGAAATAGCCGATGCGCCCCGGCGACCCGGGCGGCATACCCTGCGTGGAAGGACCGTCGCCAATAAAGTGCATGGTCTCCTGCCAGTCTGTTTTATACAGCAGCTCGTTCTGTATAAAATATTGCCAGATCATCATTTCGTTATCCCTGCACCATTCCAGCTGCGCTTTCGTATAACCTGTTCTGATAGTGTCCGGCGTATTGGGCAGCACCTGTTCCAGCAGGTACTGCTCCCTGCCGGCCGCCACCATCAGCTCTACCAGCTTGGCCCCTGCGCCGGGCATGGGATACCTTTGCTGGACCAGCGCCTGTATGCAGTTGGTGGTAATGTATTCCGGGGAGAAGCGGCGCACCATATAGGCCGGGTAGTCCGGCAGGCGGGCATAAATGGGGAAATTGCTGCCCATATACATATCCAGCCCTATGCCCAGCAGGGTATCTATGGTTACGGCCCCATAATTGCCGATAGCGGAGATGAAAGTAACCACATGCGGCACCCTGAAGGAGGGAAAATAATATTTCATATACCGGAAGCCCTGGGCCAGGTCCTGTTCCAGCCAGCGCAGGTCCCTGAACTTGTGCTGTACTGCGTCCTGCAGGCTGCGGAAGTCCTTGTTCACCAGCATCAGCCGGGTTTGCACGGGAATGCGGTCGGTACTTTCGTTGTACGCCCCGAATGCCATGATGTGCTGGAGGTAGGCCGGCAGGAACACGGGGTACTGCGCGTGCAGGCTGTCCAGCCCTTCTGCTACCCGGTTGGTATCCACTGCGATCAGGTCCTGGTCAAACCGTGCAATGCTAACGGTTACCGGTATATGGCTTACATCCGGCGTTTTCTTGCGGGAGGTACAGGCCGTGCATACTGCCAAGAGCAGCAGTAGCGGCCGTCCTGAACGCGAAATTTTATTGATGTACCTTTGCATGGTTTTTTGAATGAGGGGTAAAAATATCACTACCTTGTATTAAAAAAAAGATAAAATTATGCGAAAGGCTGTATGGATACTGGCATTATTGGCCATTGGCACGGCAGGCAGGGCACAGCAGCGGTTTTCAATGGACCGGGTACGGCTGGGTTTCCGGCTGGACCCCATCCTGTCAGTACTGAAGCCGCAGGAAGCAGGCGCAGACCGGAACAGCATCCGGCCGGGCCTGAACTACGGGCTGATGGTAGACTTTTTGCTGAATGAAAGAGGCAACTATGCGTTTACTACCGGCCTGCACATCAGCATGGGCGGCAGTACGCTGAAGTATGACGCCGGCAAAGGGCTGGAACAGTTCCGGGCCGCTCCTGCGGAATACGAGATGAAGCTACAGCATATTGAGATACCCCTTACGCTGAAGCTCAGGACCGCCACTACGGGTTATAATGACCTGGCTTTCTGGGGACAGTTCGGCACCTACCTGGGCTTTCCTATCCGGGGCCGGGCAGACGTGACCACCCTGGACCAGGTGTACAGGCAGGAGAACGTGCTGCGGGACCTGAACAAAATAAACGCCGGCATGCTGCTGGGAGCCGGTATTGAGTACCCGCTGGGCAGGGAGCTGACAGCCCTGGTGGGTCTCAGCCTCCAGAACGGGCTGGTGGACCTGACCCGCAACGCAAAATGGGATGACGGGAAAGTGAACATGAATAATTTTGCGTTAAGGCTGGGTATCTATTTTTAACGCAGGCCCCCTTACTTTTACAGTTGGTATTTTAGGTTTTACATTTTACATTCCTGACATGAAGATCGTACTGGCGCAGCAGAACTATCACATCGGCAATTTTGAGCTGAACACGGAAAAGATCATTACCGGTATCAGGGCTGCCATTGCGCAGGGCGCGGACCTGGTGGTGTTTTCGGAGCTGTGTGTATGCGGCTACCCGCCCCGTGACTTCCTGGAGTTCGAGGATTTTATTGTTAAATGCTATGCGGCTATTGACGCCATTAAAGCCCATACGGAACGTATAGGCGTGATAGTGGGCGCGCCCTGCCGCAATCCCCAGCGGGAAGGCAAGGACCTGTTCAATGCAGCCTGGTTCCTGCACGAAGGGGAGGTGAAGCAGGTAGTGTATAAAACCCTGCTGCCCACCTACGACGTGTTTGACGAGTACCGTTATTTTGAGCCGGCCTTTGAATGGAACGTGATCCCTTTCAAGGGTAAAAAGCTGGCCGTTACCATCTGCGAGGACATCTGGAACCTGGGCGATAACCCGCTGTACCGCATCTGCCCCATGGACCACCTGGTATTGCAGCAGCCGGATGTAATGATCAACATCTCTGCCAGCCCCTTTGATTACGACCATGACCAGGACCGCAAGGAGATCATCCGCGCCAATGTTATGAAGTACCGGCTGCCCATGCTGTACAGCTGTACTGTAGGCTCGCAGACGGAGATCGTGTTTGACGGCGGATCGCTGGTGTTTGATGCGCAGGGCAATATTGTAAAGGAGCTGCCCTACTTCGAGGAGGCCATGTACCTGGTGGACCTGGATGCCCTGCAGCAGTCTGCCGCGCCGGCGCCGCATATACAGCATACGCCTGTGAAGGAGCTGAAGCCCGCTTATAACATAGACCGTATTTACCAGGCGCTGATACTGGGCATACGCGACTACTTCAGCAAGATGGGCTTTACTAAAGCCATCCTGGGCTCCTCCGGCGGGATAGACAGCGCCGTTACGCTGGCCATTGCCTGCGATGCGCTGGGAAAAGAGCATGTGCGCGCTATCCTGATGCCCTCGCCTTACTCTACGGAGCACTCCGTGGATGATGCGCTGGCCCTGTCCGCCAACCTGGGCAACCCGCATGACGTGATCCGCATCAACGACATTTATGAAAGCTTCCTGCGTACGCTGGAACCCCATTTTAAAGGGCTGCCTTTCAACGTGGCAGAGGAAAATACGCAGTCGCGCATACGGGGCAACCTGCTGATGGCCATGGCCAACAAATTCGGCTACATCCTGCTGAATACCTCCAACAAAAGCGAGCTAAGCACCGGCTATGGCACCCTGTACGGGGACATGGCCGGCGGCCTGTCCGTGCTGGGCGATGTGTACAAGATGCAGGTATATGCCCTGGCCCGGTATATTAACCGCAACGGGGAGGTGATCCCTCACAATATCATTGACAAGGCGCCTTCGGCAGAGCTGCGGCCCAACCAGAAGGACAGCGACAGCCTGCCGGACTACTCTGTGCTGGACAGCATATTGTACCAGTACATAGAGCGGCGGCAGGGCCCGCGGGAGATCATTGCACAGGGCTTTGACGCCGCACTGGTGGCGCGTACGCTGAAGCTGGTGAACACCAATGAGTACAAGCGCAACCAGTTCTGCCCCATTATCCGCGTATCTTCCAAAGCCTTTGGCGTAGGCAGGCGGGTGCCGATCGTGGGAAAATATTTGAGTTAATGTGCAGATGTGCGGATATGCAGATGGATCGGAGCGGGTTTAGCTAATTGCTAACCGCTGTTTTAACTATCTTTGCCAAAATTTGAAAAATGTTACAGGTTCCGTTCATTCGTCAAAATAAGGAATTCGTATTAGAGCGGCTGGGCCACAGGCAGTTTAAGGAACTGGGCCTGGTAGATGAGGTGCTGGCGCTGGATGACAGGCGTAAGCAGCTGACCCTGGTCTATGATGAAACGCAGGCCAGGATAAAGTCCGCATCAGAGGAGATCGGGAAGCTGATGAAACAGGGGCAAAAGGATGAAGCGGAACAGCGCAAGGCGGCGGTGGCGGCATTAAAGCAACAACAGCAGCCGATCAACGATGAGCTGGCCGCTACGGAACAACTGCTGCACGATACCCTGATCAAGCTGCCCAACCTGCCGGCGGCCGCAGTGCCAGCCGGGCGCACCCCGGAGGAGAACGTGGAGGTGCGCAAGGGTGGCAATACGCCTGCATTACCGGCTGATGCCCTGCCTCACTGGGACCTGGCCAAAAAATATGACCTGATCGATTTTGAACTGGGCAATAAAATAACCGGCAGCGGTTTTCCCGTGTACAGGAACCGGGGCGCCCGCCTGCAGCGCGCAATGATACAGTATTTCCTGGACTATAATATCAATAACGGCTATACGGAGTACCAGCCCCCCTACCTGGTAAATGCGGATACTGCCTATGGCACCGGGCAGCTGCCCGACAAGGAAGGGCAGATGTATTTTGTGGGCGAGGACAAGCTGTACCTGATACCCACTGCAGAAGTGCCGGTGACCAACATTTACCGCGACGAGATCCTGAAAGACACGGACCTGCCCATAAAAATGACGGCCTATACCCCCTGCTTCCGCCGGGAGGCCGGCTCTTACGGCAAGGACGTGCGGGGCCTGAACCGCGTGCACCAGTTTGACAAGGTGGAAGTAGTGCAGCTGGTGCACCCCGAAAAGTCCTACGATGCGCTGGAAGAAATGGTAGCGCATGTAGAAGGCCTGGTACAGTCCCTGCAGCTGCCCTACCGCATCCTGCGTTTATGCGGCGGCGATATGGGCTTTACCTCCGCGCTTACCTACGATTTTGAGGTATACAGCGCTGCCCAGCAGAAATGGCTGGAAGTAAGCTCCGTTTCCAATTTTGAGGCCTACCAGGCCAACCGGATGAAGATACGGTTCAGGGATAGCGGAGGCAAGCCGCAGCTGGTGCATACGCTGAATGGCAGCTCCCTGGCGCTGCCCCGCATACTGGCCTGCATACTGGAAAATAACCAGACCGCAGACGGTATACATATTCCCCCGGTGCTGCAGGCCTATTTCGGCTCCGGGAAGATCGGCTGATGCCACCCGTCTTTAACCTATTTTAACTTTTTAACAAGGTTACATTTTACCCGGGGGCGTATAAAAGGAAAACTGCCTTTTATGCGCCCCTTTTCCCTATTGCCTGTTAGTGCCTGCAGGAAGACAGAACGCTGGCCTGCCTTTTCAATGCACTGAAGAACAAAGCTGCCGGCGCTGCATACGCCACCGGCGGCGTGATCTGTAAAAAGCGGCGTTTCCTGACCATGCACTAACAACAGTTTTTTGGTATTTTACGCCTATGCGACACTTTTTACCCAATGGCCAGGAATTGCTGATACGGCCTGCCCAACCGGAGGACGCGCCGGCATTGCTGCAAAGCTTCCGCCGGATGACGCAGGAAACGGATTTCCTGATGTACACCACGGCCGAGGCACAGGCGCTGGATGTACAGTCAGAGCTGGCCTTCATACAGTCCTTTGGCGACAACAGCCGGCATTTGCTGCTGCTGGCAGTGGTGGAAGGGGACATTGCAGGATCGGTAAGCGTGCGGCAAAGCGCTTTCCGGAAGCAGCAACACATGGGAGAGATGGGCATTGCCGTGCGGCATGCTTTCTGGAACATGGGCATTGGCCGGCGGCTGATGACCGCCATGCTGCGCTGGGCCGCAGATCATCCGGCCATAGAGATCATTTATTTTAATGTGCTGGCCAATAATGAAAAAGCCATCCAGCTATACCGTAATTTCGACTTTATGGAGTGCGGCCGCCAGCCGGCCGGCATCCGGCAGCCGGATGGCACCTATGTAGACCTGGTACATATGTACAAACGGGTGAAATAACCAGCCATTAGCTAAATGCTAATAGCTAACAACCAACAGCTAATAACACATGCACACCTACAGCGGGAAATATTACAACAGCCTGACCGATACCACCGTAACTGCTGAAATTACTTTGACAGCCCGGCAGATCACCATTTCCATCAAGGATGAAAACGGCGCGGACCGGCAGGTGTACTGGTTCTGGGAGCAGGTAAAGCCCGGCGACCGCCATACCCTGCACTACCCCGGCTATCCGGCGCAGTCCATTACCGTGCCGTCGCTCACTTTTGCTGATGCAGTGGCCTTTTTCCTGCAGCGCAGCAAGCGCCCCGGTTTTTTTGCCAACCGGGGACGGCTGGTCATTGCCACTGTTTTCCTGTGCGTGATCTCCCTGCTGGCGCTGGTGTATTTCTGGCTCATTCCCTTCCTGGCAGTACGTATTGCCAACAATGTGCCTGCCAGCTACGAGGAAAAGCTGGGCCAGCGCAGCTATGAAGCGCTGATCGGGCAGTACCGGGTAGATACTGCGGCCACGCGGCTGGTGAATGATTTTTTCCGGCAGCTGCACATCAGCACCCGTTATCCCATACGCATCACCGTGGTGCAGGAAAAACAGTCCAATGCCTTTGCCTTGCCGGGCGGGCATATCATTGTATACAGCCAGCTGCTGCATGACATGCGGCATTACGAAGAGCTGGCGGCCCTGCTGCTGCATGAATATGCGCATGTGGAGCGGAAGCACACTACCAAGACCATTTTCCGCAGCATGGGCACCTATATGTTCATCTCCCTGCTGTTTGGCGACTTGAGCGGCGCCGGGGCCGTGGTGGTGGAAAACGCCAACAGCCTGAAAAGCCTGCAGTACTCCCGCCGCCTGGAAAAGGAAGCGGACCTGTACGGGCTGCAGCTGCTGCAGGAGCGGCAGCTGAACCCGAAGGGCTTTGAATGGCTGTTCAACACCCTCAAAAAGCAGAACGGCCTGCAGCCCTCCGAATGGCTGAGCAGCCACCCGGACCTGGACAACCGCATCCGGTACATCCGCCGTCAGGCCAGGACGGAGACCGTTACCACCGATAGCAGTTTGTTGCGTATCTTTATATCCTTAAAGAAATAACGATGCAACGATATGACCGGCAGCTAAGACTGGAAGGTTTCGGCGCTGCCAGGCAGCAGATGCTGCGGGAAGCCAGCGCGCTGGTGATCGGCGCAGGAGGGCTGGGCGTGCCCGTGCTGCAATACCTGACAGCAATGGGCATAGGAAAGCTGGGCGTTGTGGAACAGGACAATGTTTCCCTCACCAACCTGCAGCGGCAGGTGCTGTACACCACACAGGACGAAGGCAAGCCCAAGCTGCAGCTGGCCGTACAGCGGCTGCAGCAGCTCAACCCCGAGGTGCGCTTTGTGGAGCACCCGGTATTCCTGGTGCCGGACAATGCCTTGTCCATTATTGAGCAGTATGATGTAGTGATAGACTGCTCTGATAATTTTGGCACCCGTTACCTGGTAAATGATGCCTGCGTGATCCTGGACAAACCGTTCATATACGGCGCCATTTACAAGTACGAAGGGCAGGTAAGCGTATTCAACTACCGGGGCAGCGCCACTTACCGCTGCCTGTTTCCCGAAGCGCCGCAGGCCGGAGACATGCTCAACTGCAGCGAGATAGGTGTGCTGGGCGTGCTGCCCGGCCTCATTGGCTGCTACCAGGCCAACGAAGCGGTAAAGGTGCTTTGCGGCATTGGAGGGCCGCTGGCCAACCAGCTGCTGACAATAGATACGCTGTATAACGCCCATCATATTTTTGAAGTGAGGCCGGTGCCGGGCAACCACGATATCCGGGAGCTGCAGGCGGATTATGCGCAGGGCGTGTGTGCCCCCCGCGCCATACAAAGCCTGAGCGTGCAGGAGCTGCAGCAATGGCTGGACTCCGGCAGGCCCCTGCAGCTGCTGGATGTGCGGGAAATGGATGAATGGGATATCTGCCACCTGCCGCAGGCGCAGCACATTCCCATGCAGGCGGTGCCTCATGCCATGCAGCATTTGCAGCAGGATGTGCCGGTGGTGGTTCTATGCCACCATGGTATGCGCAGCCGCATTGTGGCCCTGCAGCTGGCCGAAGCCGGCTTTCCATCCGTATTCAATGTAGAGGGCGGCATTCACGCCTGGGCAGAGGAGATTGATGATAATATGCTGATATATTAATGTGCAAATATGCAGATGTGCAGATGAAAGCGAGGGAGGCGAATGGCACTGCACATGCTGTATTTGCACATTCGCACATTGAAAATTATGGTCACAGAGCTTTGTCTTCTATTCTTCCTGATCGCGTTACTGTATTCCTCTGCCGGCTTTGGCGGCGGGTCCAGCTACCTGGCCCTGATGGCGTTGTGGGGCATTGATTTCCAGCTGATGAAATCCACAGCCCTGCTGTGCAATGTAGTGGTGGTAACGGGCGGGGTATACCATTTTTACAAAAGCGGCCACCTGCCGCTAAAAAGGGCGCTGCAGCTTAGCCTGGTGAGCGTGCCGATGGCCTTTGTGGGCAGCTACCTGCCGCTGAAGCAGGCCACCTTCTTTCTGCTGCTGGGCATGGCGCTTACGCTGGCGGCGCTGTTCATGTGCTACCGGCTCTTTTTTGAAAAAAGTTATACGCCTGATCCGGGTCGTCATCAGAATGTTTACAGGTATGGTATTACCGGTGCGCTGATCGGGATGCTGTCCGGTATGACCGGTATTGGCGGCGGTATTTACCTGGCCCCTATCCTGCGCCTGGGGCGTTATGACACGGCCAAGAACATTGCGGGCCTCTGCAGCTTTTTTATACTGGTCAATTCCATTGCCGGCCTGCTGGGGCAGGCGGCAAAAGGAGAGATCGTGTTTTCCCCGCATTTTGCCTTTCCGCTGATGTTGTCTGTGATCGCAGGCGGGCAGATCGGCTCCCGCATGAGCGCTGCGATACTGAAGCCCCGTTGGGTAGAGAGCGTAACGGCGGTGCTGATATTGTATGCGGGGGTGAGGATGTTAATAAGGTATTAACCCAATAATTGTTCCGGATAACCTATTATCGCGTTGGATTTTAAAACAGGCCGCCTTCATTTTTGAAGCGCTAAAGCGAGACCCTGGAGGCTATTATCCAGTAAGGGTTAGGGAAAGACGGCCGCCCTATTTACTCCAGGATTGCCATTCGGCCCCAAAGAAGTATTAAAGGATGAAATCGAAGCGCGGGGCTGGATAGAGAAAGAATCTGCCGGAAAAAGAGCTAACGCCCGGATTGATGATCTCCATTACCCCCCTATTACAGACATACTTTCCATGCGCTCATTATCCTTCTCTGCTTCAAATCCGTTGGCAAAACGGCGGTGAATAGCCTGTCGTACGGCCGCTACTAGATATTCTCCGGTAACTCCCTGCCTTAGCAGGTCCCTTACGTTGATCACATCCTTGCCATAAAGGCAGGTTTTCAGTCCGCCGGTAGGCGTAATGCGGATGCGGTTGCAGCTGCCGCAGAAGGTGCGGCTGTAGGCCGGTATCACGCCTACATGACCCTGGTGGCCCGGAATACGGTAGTTGAGGGCGGTGGCGTTAGGCGCATCGGGTATCTTTTCCAGGGGGTATGTGCTGCGGAGGGTATCCAGTATCTGCTCATAGTGCCACAATGGGCCGGAAAAGGCCTTGCCATGACCATTAAAAGGCATTTCCTCTATGAAGCGTACGCTAACGGGGCGGTCTTTGGTAAGCGCGGCAAAAGCAGGCAGCTCGTCGGTATTTACCCCGTCCATTACCACGGTATTGATCTTTACCTGCATATTGTGCTGCAGCAGCGCTTCCAGGGTATCCATCACGGCATTGAACTCATCCCGGTAGGTAATGCGGCGGAACCTGTCGCGCTGCAGGGTATCCAGGCTGAGGTTGATATGCCGGATGCCCAGGTTTTGCAGGGCCGGTATAAAGGAGCGGGTCAGCACGCCGTTGGTGGTAATGGACAGCTGTGTGATGCCGGGGAGCCGTACCAGTTGCTCCAGCAGGTGCAGGAGGTCTTTTCGCAGGAAAGGCTCGCCGCCGGTAATGCGTACCTTGCTTACGCCTTCAGCGGCCAGCAGCTGCATTACCCGGATGATCTCCTCGTAGGTGAGCAGCGCTTTCCGTTGCAGGAACTGCATATGTTCCGGCATGCAGTAGCTGCAGCGCAGGTTGCAGCGGTCTGTTACAGCCAGTCTTACATAATTGATGGTACGTTTATGTGCGTCTGTCAGCATTTTTCACTCAGCAGTTGTGCCCGGCCAGTGGATTATCAAAGGCCTGGCTGTCATCCTCGTCGCGCTGGGTAAGGCATTTAAAATCCTTTTCCACCAGTAGTTTCAGTACAGAGCCGTCGGGATTGGGTAGCTCGCGTTCAATGCCCACCTGCTCTGTTTGCGCCCATTGGTCCACTTCCGTGCGTGGCAGCGACAGGTGCACCCCGAAAGCTTCCAGCCTGATGGCGGCGTTGGCGGTATCTTTGGCCTTGATGCAGAAATGCAGCGCCTGCGGGCCTATTTGTGTGTCTGCTTCCACTTTCCCGGCCTGCTGCAAGGCGGCGATGTCCTGCTTATCCAGCCGGTACCGGATACTGTTTCCCCTGATCCTGATCTTCATAATGGTTTAAACTTCGGCTTAACCAAAAATACTATTTTATGCAGGGTATATTGTAGTTTTAAAGCAATAATTTGCAGATAGGTATGCGAATATTACTATTTGGCATTGCAAAGGATATTGCCGGTGCGCCGGTAATAGAGCTGGAAACGCCTGTGCAGCAGGTGGCGGCCCTGCGTGAGCACCTGTACAACCGCTACCCGCGGCTGCGGGAACTGCGTTCCTGCATGATAGCGGTCAACAAGGTATACGCCGGGGACAACGACGCCCTGCAGCCGGGCGATGAAATAGCCGTAATACCGCCGGTAAGCGGAGGATGATGATCATGGACATCTTAACCGTCATAAAGGATCATATTACCGTACAGGAGGCCACGGATTTTGTGCAAACGCCGGAGTGCGGCGGAGTGGCTGTTTTTGCAGGCACGGTAAGGAACCAGACGAAAGGGAAAAAGGTGCACAAGCTTTATTTTGAATGCTATACCCCTATGGCCCTGCTGGAAATGGAAAAGATCGCCCGATATACCCGGCAGGCAATGGGCGTCCATAAAATTGCCATCCTCCATGTAAGCGGGGAAAAGCTGCCCGGCGACACGGTAGTAGTGATTGCCGCTGCTGCGCCGCACCGGGGCGCTGCCTTTGCCGCCTGCCAGTATGCCATTGACACCCTGAAGGAGACTGTACCTATCTGGAAAAAGGAGTATTTTGAGGATGGAGAGGTATGGGTGGCGGCACACCCGTGATGATGTGCGGATGTGTAAATATGCAGATGTGCAAATGAATGTGTCCAGGTCGCGCAATCCATCTGCACATTCGCATATCAGCTAATTCGTTTCATTGCTTCCGCCATTTCCTCCGGCGTATTGGCATTGAACTGTTCTGCCGCGTAAGGATTTTCCAGCACTTGTATATCTGTTTGCAATAAGGCTTTACGGGGACATTGTTTGCCCGTAGCCACGCTCTGGCGCAGCACTGCCAGCCCCCGCGGCTCCCAGATGGCAATGAGCGGTTCCGGCAGGTGGTTTACCGGGCTGATAAAGGCGGTAGCTGCCTTTTCGGGATTGCGGGAAGCAGCCAGGTGGCGCAGGCTCTGGTGGCTGATAAGGGGCAGGTCGCAGGCCAGCACCAGCCAGGCGGCCTCCGGGAAGGCGGCATGTGCGCTCAGCAGGCCGGCAGCAGGGCCGTTCCCTGTTACGCTGTCCGGTATCAGGGGGGCATGGCCGGCAAAAAGCGGCTGCTGGTCCGGGCGGCAGGAAATGTATACTTCCGCCACTACCGCCTCCAGCAGCGCATACAGGTATTGCCACTGCGGCATGCCGTGATAGGCGATGCTGCTTTTATCCTGCTGCATGCGGGTGCTGTAGCCGCCGCATAATACCAGTCCTTTTAGTGTAGCTGTGGTCACTTGCTTGTATTGAATGTACGCGGAAATCAGGGCACGATCACGTCGCGCTTCCCGCCTGTTTTACTGATCAGTTTTGTTTCGCGGATCACCATCTCATGGGAAAATACCTTGCACATGTCATAAATGGTGAGCGCCGCCACGCTGGCGCCGGTAAGCGCTTCCATTTCCACGCCGGTTTTGCCGGTGGTCTTTACGGTACAGCGGATCACTGCTTCTGCTTCCACCAGCTGAATGTCCAGGCTGCAGTTGTCCAGCAGCAGGGTATGGCATAAGGGGATCAGCTCCGGCGTTTTTTTGGCAGCCATGATGCCGGCAATGATGGCGGTCTGGAATACGGCTCCCTTGCGGGTGGTGATATCACCGTTGCTGAATTCGCGGCGCACTACCTCCGGCAGCCAGATGCGGCTTTCGGCAACGGCTACACGAATAGTAGTACCTTTGTCACTGATGTCTGTCATTGCCGGCCGGTCCTGTTCATCCAGGTGCGAGAACGGCTGGGGACTTGATGCATTGGCCATAAAAGAATAAATTTACGGACAGCTGCTAACTGTTGGCAATTACCTGCTGGCGTGGGCACACACAGCTGATCGTTAACAGCTAATAGCTGATTATCTCACTCAAAGTTACTACAATGCTGTTAGATGTATCTACCGCTTATGCCGCTGTAATGAATACAGTGCGTGATTTTGGTACGGAGCAGGTGCCATTTACGGCAGCGGCCGGCAGGGTATTGCGGGAGCCGGTAACGGCAGACCGGCCTTTTCCGCCCTATCACCGTGTAATGATGGATGGTATTGCCATCAACTTTGAGGAAAGCTATGCCAAAGGACAGACCATTTTCGGCGTGGAAGACATACAGGCGGCCGGTATGCCCGGCAAGCAGCTGGCCAATATGGCCAACTGCCTGGAAGTAATGACCGGGGCCGTGCTGCCGGAGCTGACCGATACCGTGGTGCCCTACGAGCACCTGCAGGCATCCGAGCATGAAGGCTTCCGGCGCTTTACCATTACGCAGCCCGTTAGCAAGGAACAACACATCCACTGGCAGGGCTCAGATGTGGAAGCCGGCGAAACCCTGATCATCAGCGGTACGCGGCTCACGGCCGCGGAGATCGGCGTGCTGGCCACAGTGGGCAAGCACCAGGTGAGCGTGGCCCGCCTGCCCAGGGTGGCCATTATTTCTACCGGCGACGAGCTGGTGGAGGTAGCCGGTACGCCGGCCCCTCACCAGATACGCATGTCCAATGCATGGACCCTGGCCGCTTCCCTGCAGGCGCTGGGCATTACGGCTACCTGCCATCATGCCGCGGATAACGCGCCGGCCATGCGGGAACTGCTGCAATCCCTGCAGGATACGGATGTATGGATCTGCTCCGGCGCCGTATCTGCCGGCAAGTACGATCATTTGCCGCAGGTGCTGGAGCAGCTGGGCATGCAGCGCATTTTTCATAAAGTGCAGCAGCGCCCGGGCAAGCCCTTCCTGTTTGGCGTGTTCCAACAGGGCCCGGTAGTGTTTGCCCTGCCCGGCAACCCGGTGTCGGGCTTCATGTGCTATTACCGTTACATCCAGCCCTGGCTGCTGGCGGGGATGGGGCATGAGCCGCCGCCTGTGCCATATGCAGTGCTGGGCGCCAACCTACTGTTTGATAAACCCCTGACCTATTTCTTACCGGTACAGCTGGTGCCACAGGCGTTGGGGCAATGGAGGGCCGTACCGCATACCTATCACGGCTCCGGCGACCTGGCCGGCCTGCTGAAAGCAGACGCCTTTATGGAGCTGCCGGCCACACAGAACAGCTTCCGGGAAGGGGAATGTTTTCCCGTGTGGAGATACCGGTAGCTTTTAGCAGGAAAAATAAGCATAGCAAAAAATTAACAATGCTTACAGGTATCTGGCGTATTGTTTGCAGCATTGGCTAACCGCTATTTATTAAACCTGGCCGGCTTTTTATTGTCTTAACAAAAATCTTTTAATATATGGCTTCGGTACCGGAAAAGCTGCAGATGCAGCACCTGGCCTGGCGGGCAGGATTTGGCGAACCATTGCCGGAAGTGCTGAAATGGACGCATAAACGCCGCAAAGCGGTGGTGCACAACTTGTTGTCAGGTCCTGAAAAAGCGGTGCTGAAGCCGGTTACCGTTATTGACGCCTCCCAGCTGCCGGACTACCGGAAAATGAAGAACATGAGCGGGGAAGCCCGCAAGCAGGTGCGGCAAATGAATACCCAGGGCGTGAAAGACCTGAACATTGCCTGGGTGCAGACCATGATCCGCAGCAACTACCCGCTGCGCGAGAAAATGGCGCTGTTCTGGCACGGCCATTTTGCCTGCCGTACGCAGAACGTGATCTTTAACCAGCAGTTGCTGCAGGTGATCCGCGAACATGCCCTGGGCAATTTCGGGGACCTGCTGGGCGCTGTGTCCAAAACCCCGGCCATGCTGGGGTTTCTCAACAACCAGCAGAACCGCAAGCGGCATCCTAACGAGAATTTTGCCCGCGAAGTAATGGAACTGTTCACCATGGGCCGGGGCCATTATACTGAGCAGGATGTGAAGGAAGCTGCCCGGGCCTTTACCGGCTGGGGCTTTGACCAGGGCGGGCAGTTCGTGTTCCGGGAAAAGATCCACGACGATGGAGAAAAGACCGTGCTGGGCAAAACCGGCCGTTTTAATGGCGACGATATGCTGCAGATACTGCTGGAGCAACGACAGACTGCCCGTTTCATCACCGCCAAAATATACCGCTATTTTGTGGACGATGTCAACACAGATGAGGCCAGGGTGAACAGGCTGGCCGATAGATTCTACCAGTCCGGCTACGATATCAGCTCGCTGATGCGGGATATATTCATGGCAGACTGGTTTTATGACCATGCGCATATAGGCAATCGCATTAAACCGCCGGTGGAGCTGCTGGTAGGGCTGCGCCGCACCATTCCCATGGAATTTGAGCAGGAGGCCATGATGCTGTTGTTCCAGGGGGTGCTGGGACAGCAGCTGTTCTATCCGCCTAATGTGGCCGGCTGGCCCGGCGGGCGCAACTGGATAGACAGCTCCAGCCTCATGTTCCGCCTGCGGCTGCCGCAGGTGATCCTTTACTCGCAGGAGCTGCAGGCGCGACCCAAAGAGATCACCCCGGAAATGGGAGAAGGACAGCGCTACAAAATGACGCTGCAACTCAATAACACCTTGCGCAAGCTCTACGCCCGCCGGGTAAATGCGAGGATCAACTGGCAGCCTTACATCGACACCTACAGGGATATTCCCCGGGAACGCCTGGCCGCCGAAATTGCCGGCGCGCTGCTGGTGAAGAATGCCGGTGCAGACAAGCCACTGCTGGACAAATATGCCGATGCTTCCACCCGCGACAACTATATCAAGACCGTGACCATTGACGTAATGAGCACGCCGGAGTATCAATTGTGTTAAATCCAATTACCAGACCATGTTAATATTGAACAGACGCCGTTTTTTACAGGTAGGCTCCCTGGCTTCCGCAGCTGCCATGATGCCCCGGTTCCTGAAAGCTTTCGAGAAAGGGAACCTGGTGCCGCCCGGCAATAAGGTACTGGTAGTGATACAGCTTTCCGGCGGTAACGACGGGCTGAACACCGTGATCCCTTACCGTAACGATATTTATTACAAAATGCGCCCGGTGCTGGGCATTAAACGGGAGGCTGCCCTGTCACTCACCGATGAAATGGGCCTGCACCCTTCCCTCCAGGGACTTAAAACCCTTTACGACGACGGCGCTATGGGCATACTTAACAACGTGGGCTACCCCAACCCGGACCGGAGCCATTTCCGCTCCATGGACATCTGGCATTCTGCCAGCGACTCCCGCGACTACTGGAGCACCGGCTGGATAGGGCGCTACCTGGATGCGCAGTGCAAGGGCTGCGACAAGCCCACCCAGGCGCTGGAAATAGACGATACCCTGAGCCTGGCTATGAAAGGCGAGTTTAACAAGGGCCTGGCCTTTGTAGACCCTCACCGCCTGTATAACGTTAGTAACGAGGCCTATTTCAAAGCGCTGGTGCGCGCACACGCCCCACAGGAGCATGCACACCAGAACGTGGATTACCTGTATAAAACCATGGCGGAAACCATCTCCTCCGCCTCGTACATACAGCAGCAATTCAAAACCTACCAGTCAAAAGAGACCTATCCGCGCACACCGCTGGGCCGCAACATGAAGGTGATTGCGGAGCTGATCATGTCCGATATCAATACCAGGGTATACTATGTATCCCACGGCAGCTTTGATACCCATGTAGCCCAGCAGGGGCAGCAGGAAAGGCTGTTCAGGCAGCTGGATGAAGCAGTAACGGCATTTGTGAAGGACCTGAAAGCCAACAACCGCTTCCAGGATGTGGTGGTAATGACCTTTTCGGAATTCGGGCGCCGGGTGGGCCAGAATGCCAGCGGCGGTACGGACCACGGCACGGCCAACAACATGTTCCTGCTGGGTGGCGGCCTGACGCGCCAGGGACTGCTGAACGAAGGCCCGGACCTGGCCAACCTGCAGGAAGGCGACCTGCAATACAAAGTGGACTTCAAAAGCGTATATGCCACCCTGTTAAACAAATGGCTGGCTGCCGATGACAAGGCCATCCTGCAACAGCAGTACGGTCACCTGGATTTTATATGAGGGAAAAGGGGAAAAGTGAATAGTGAATGGGCTGGAAATGGAACATAACGCAATCATTCACTATTCACTAGAAAGAACGATTGTTTCGCTTGAACTCCCCCGGTGTTTGCGCGGTTTTTTCCTTGAACAGCCGGTTGAAGTAGGACAGGCTTTCAAAGCCCGTTTCCGCAGCTATCTGCGCCAGCGGCAGGTCGGTATTCACCAGCAGGAACTGCGCTCTTTCAATTCTTTTTAACTGGATATAGGAGAGCGGGCGCTCGCCCGTATGCTCCCGGAACAGCCGGGAAAAGTAATCCGGGTGCTGGTTGGCCCGCTGCGCCAGGTGCGCTACCGTGAGGGGCCGGTGGAGGTTGGTGAGTATATAGTCAATAGCGTCCGATACTTTGGAATGGACCATGGAAGCCGGCGACTGGAAGCATTCCGGCGTAAGAAAGCGCGACAGCAGCTGCAGGATAATGCCCTGCGTTTCCACGTAAGCGGAGAAGGGCGAATAATTGTTCATTTCCCGGAAGCTTTGCAGCACCGGGTATTTTTCATACACCTTCGGATCATAGGACCTTTTCAGGCCCCGGTTGGGGTTGAGGGCCAGCAGGCGGCGGAAAAGCGCTCCGTCTGTATCCGTGGCCGGCACCTTCAGTATGCGCCGGTTACAGGCAAAGAGGGAAGCGCCATCCGGCGCATCTTCCATAAAAGATACATAATACTGGCCCAGGTGGTCCGCGCAATAGTAGCTGCAGGTGGTAAAGCTGGGGATCAGGTACAGGAAGCCCTTTTCCAGCGTAAGGGAACTGGCGGGGTTGTATAGTAACCCGTTGCCGTCGTCTATCAGGTAAATACGGTAGAACGTGCTGGTCACGTTGCGGTAATTCCAGCGGTCGTCCAGTTGTACATAGTCGACATTCAGCAGGGAAAACGTGGTTTTTAATACAAGTTTGTTCATAGCTTTCAGTAAGCTGGCAGCCAGTCTTACCGGAAAATACACATAAAAGTCGGATTTGTGCAAAAACCGGTGGTGTTTGTATAAGGATTTCCCGCAGGCGCTATAGTACTTTTAGCATAGTTATTATTTTACCAAACCGTTCGTCAAGCTATGCACATTCCACGTTTATTAGTGCTGCTGATGACAGGCTGCTGCCTGTACGCCTGTTCTCCCGACCTGCCAGATGATGTAGCTGCCGCCTATAACACGTTGCCGGAAGCATTAGATTATAACAGGGATGTAAAGCCCGTGCTGTCCGATAAATGCTTTGCCTGCCACGGGCCGGACAAGGCCAAGCAGAAAGCGGGCCTGCGCCTGGATATACCGGAAGCCGCCTATGCAGAGCTGCCTGAAAATCCCGGCAAGGTAGCCATTGATCCCGGCAGCCTGCGGGGCAGCGAGCTGTTTCACCGCATCCTTTCTGCGGACCCGGGTTATATGATGCCCAGCCCGGAATCCCACCTGAAGCTGAGCGCACGGGAAAAAGCCGTGCTGGTGAAATGGATACAGCAGGGCGCTGAATACAAGCCCCATTGGGCATTTGTAAAGCCGGAGGAAACGCCGGTGCCGGAACCGGAAAAGAAGGGCTATACCATTCATAATCCCATTGACAACTTTATTATACATCGCCTGGAGCAGGAAGGGTTAACGCCTTCCAAAGAAGCGGACCGCGAGCTGCTGCTGCGCCGGCTCTCGCTGGACCTGACGGGCCTGCCGCCCACGCTGCCTGAAATAGACGCTTTCCTGAAAGACCAGTCACCGGATGCGTATGAAAAGCAGGTGGACCGCCTGCTGCGCTCTCCGCACTACGGCGAGCAGATGGCCACGGACTGGCTGGATATTGCCCGCTTTGCAGATTCCCACGGCTATACGGTAGACCGCTTGCGGGATATGTCGCCTTACCGCGACTGGGTGATACAGGCCTTTAACCGCAACCTGCCTTATGATAAATTCATCCAATGGCAGCTGGCCGGCGACCTGATGCCCCATCCCACCAAAGAGATGATCATTGCTACCGCCTTCAACCGCAATCATCCGCAGAATATGGAAGGCGGCATTATAGAAGAAGAGTTCCAGACAGAATACGTGGTGGACCGCACCAATACCTTTGGCGAGGCTTTCCTGGCCATTTCCACGGGCTGTGCGCGCTGCCATGACCATAAGTATGATCCCATTTCGCAAAAGAACTATTACGAGCTGTTCAGCTTCTTCAACAACGTAAAGGAAGCGGGGCAGATATCCTGGGACGACGCGCTGCCCACGCCTACGCTGATGCTGCCCGGCAAGGAAAAGGAGCAGGTGCTGGCGTACCTGCGGAAGCGTGTAGAAGAGCAGGAGCAGCAGGTAGCGCAGGCAAAGGCCGCTGCTGCCACCGCATTCGAGAAATGGGCGCAGGCCGGCAGCTATAAAAAGCTGGCCGCTGAACGCATTCCGCAGGCAGGGCTGCAGGCGCATTATACGCTGGACAATGCCGCTTTCCGCAACAGTGTGCATCCCGGCCAGGCCGGCGCCATGAAGCGGGAAACCGGTCAGGCCGGCGATGCGCCGGTGTTTAAACCGCATAACAATGGCAGGGCCCTGGTGCTGAACGGCGATACCTGGCTGGACCTGGGCACCACCGGCATATTCCGTCGCTCAGAGCCTTTCAGCATTGGCATATGGGTGAACATCCCGGCGGACCTGGAGGAAGGCGTGATCTTCCATAAGAGCCTGGCAGAACGCCTGTATAATTTCAGGGGCTACCACCTGTACCTGAAGGATGGCCGGCTGGAAGTGAATATGGCCCATACCGCACCCTCCAACGCCATTACCCGCGTTACCAGAATGCCTGTGCCGCGGGACCGCTGGATACAGCTCACGCTTACCTACGACGGCTCTTCCAGGGCCGCCGGGCTACAGCTGTACCAGGACGGAGAACGCCTGCCCCTGCAAACCACCATGGACCAGCTGACCAAAGATATCCTATTCACCATCGGGCAGCAGCCCGGCCTGCAGATAGGCGGCTGGTGGCGGGGCATCGGTTTTAAAGGCGGCCAGGCGGATGATGTGCTGGTATATAACCGTGTGCTTACGCCATATGAAATAAAGATCATTGCCGGGAAAGCCCGCTGGGCAGACATTGCAGGCGCTGCGCCGGAACAGCTGCCGCCAATGGCATGGCAGGCCCTGCAGGAGTACTATTGCGCCGCCGTGGACCCCGGTATGCTGAAAGCCCGGGCAGCGCTCACGGAAATGCGCACCACCCTGGCAGATTCCACCGAGCATGTGCCGGAGCTGATGGTGATGCAGGAAATGCCTGTACCGCGTAAAACCCACATCCTGCTAAGGGGCAATTATGATGCGCCGGGCCCGGAGGTATTCCCGAATACGCCGGAGGCGATACTGCCCTTTTCAGAAAAGCTACCCAAGAACCGCTACGGCCTGGCCCTGTGGCTTACGGATGAGCGCAACCCGCTTACTGCCAGGGTGGAAGTAAACCGGCTGTGGCAGCACTTCTTTGGCACCGGGCTGGTAAAAACAGCGGCCGATTTTGGCAACCAGGGTGAGATGCCCAGCCACCCGGAGCTGCTGGACTGGCTGGCCATCAGCTTCCGTAAATCCGGCTGGGATGTGAAGCGCCTGTGCAAGCAGATCGTGATGTCTGCCACGTACCGGCAGGATTCCCGCGCCAGCAGGCAGGTGCAGGAAAAGGACCCGGAGAACCGCCTGCTGTCCCACGGCCCTGCCAACCGCCTGAGCGCGGAAATGATCCGCGATAATGCGCTGATGGCCAGTGGTCTGATCAACCTGCAGACAGGAGGCAAAAGCATAAAGCCTTACCAGCCAGAAGGCTTGTGGGAGATCAACAATACGCACTATGTGCCGGACACCGGCCGGGCGGTGTACCGGCGAAGCCTGTACGTAGTGGTGAAACGTTCCGTACCCAATCCTACCCTGGCTACCTTCGACGCGCCCTCCCGCACCTATTGCGTGGCCCGCCGGCAGCAGACCAATACCCCGCTGCAGGCGCTGGTAACACTGAACGATCCTACTTTTATAGAAGCCTCCCGCGTGTTGGGCGAGCAGATGTGCAAAGCCGGCAACAACCGGCAGGCCATTGCAGATACTTACCGGAAGCTGACCGGCCGCAGGCCCTCGCCCAAAGAAGTAGAGCTGCTCACTGCCCTGCGCAACAGGGAGCAGCAGCGCTTCCGCAAACACCCGGCAAAAGCCAAAGGCTGGCTGCACACCGGGCAGTATACCGTGGATAAGAACCTGGACCCGGCATTGATAGCGGCCAATACTGTGGTAGCCAATACTATCCTGAACTCAGACGCCGCCCTTACCAAACGATAAGCATATGGGACATCATCATCATCACCACGAGATATTCAAGCTGCATACGCCCGATTTTGAGCAACTCAATAAAAAGCTGGACCGGCGCACCTTTCTCACCAAAACCTCGCTGGGCCTGGGCGCGCTGGCCATGGGATCGCTGCTGGGCCGCGATCTGTTTGGCAATGCGCCTAAAGCCGCTGCCGGCACTGCCGCCGGGGCCGAGGCCGATATACTGAAAGCGCTGCCGCATTTTGCGCCCAGGGCCAAAAGAGTGGTGTACCTCTTTATGAGCGGCGGCCCCTCCCAGATAGAAACCTTTGACTACAAGCCTGGCCTGGCCGCCATGCTGGGGCAGGACCTGCCGCCCTCCGTGCGCAACGGGCAGCGGCTTACTGGCATGAGCGCCAACCAGAGCCAGCTGCCAATAGCGCCGTCTATCTATAAATTCAACCGGCATGGCAAAAACGAAACCTGGGTAAGCGAGCTGCTGCCGCATACCGCGCAGGTGGTGGATGACCTGTGCATCGTGAAATCGCTGTACTCGGAAGCCATTAACCACGATCCGGCCATTACCTTTTTCCAGACAGGCAACCAGCTGCCGGGCCGTCCTTCCATTGGCTCCTGGATCAGCTACGGGCTGGGGTCAGACAATCATAATCTGCCCACCTTCATAGTGCTGGTATCCAAGAACGGGCAGAAGGACCAGCCCTTGTATGCACGGCTGTGGGGCAACGGTTTCCTGCCCTCCAAACACCAGGGTGTGCAGTTCCGCGCCGGTAAAGACCCCGTGCTGTTCCTCAACAACCCCGAAGGCTATGATGGCAGGGACCGCAAGGAAATGCTGGAATACCTCACCAAGCTGAACCAGCTGCAGAACAGCGCCTATGGCGATCCCGAAGTAGATGCCCGCATTGCCCAGTACGAAATGGCTTACCGCATGCAGACCTCTGTACCGGAAGCCATGAGCATGGCCAATGAACCGGACGAGGTATTTGAGCTGTACGGCCCGGACAGCCGCGACCCCGGCACCTACGCGGCCAACTGCATACTGGCCCGCAAGCTGCTGGAAAAGGATGTGAAATTTGTACAGCTGTACCACCAGGGATGGGACCAGCACGGCAACCTGCCACAGGCCATTGCACAGCAGTGCAAGGCTACGGACCAGGCTACCGCCGCCCTGATCACGGACCTGAAAAGAAGGGGATTGCTGGAAGATACTTTGGTAATATGGGGCGGGGAATTTGGCCGTACCGTATATTCGCAGGGGAAGCTCACTGCCACCGACTACGGGCGCGACCACCATCCACGCTGCTTTACCATGTGGATGGCCGGCGCCGGCGTAAAGGCGGGCATCAGCTACGGAGAAACAGACGATTTCAGCTACAACATTGTAAAGGACCCGGTGCATGTGCATGATTTCCAGGCCACGTTATTGTACCTGATGGGCATAGACCACGAAAGGCTGACGTACAAATTCCAGGGCAGGCGGTTCCGGCTCACGGATGTGGAAGGAAAGATCGTACAGGGCATCCTGGCTTCATAAACTTTTTAAACACCTGCAATTACATCCACATGCATTCAACCAGAAGAGATTTTTTGCGCAACACGGCCCTGGCCTCCGCAGTGACGGTGGCCAAACCGGTGGCCGGCTTTTCCATCCTGCACAAGGACCTGCAGCCGGACGAAGCTACCATTGGCCACGGCGCCTACACCTACAAAGTGGATAAGCACTGGGCAAAGATCAGTGTGAACCATACGCCCCTGTTCAACTGCCATGAAATGGTACAGGACAGCAAGGGCCGCCTGGTCATGCTGGGCGACTGCACCCGCAACAATATCCTGATCTTTGATAAATCCGGCAAGCTGCTGGACCACTGGGGCACCGCCTTTCCCGGCGGGCACGGGCTCACGCTTTCCAAAGAAGGAGGAGAGGATTTCCTGCTGATCACGGATTGCGGCTGGTACCAGGACCGTAACGGCGCCTGGAACCGGCAGGCCGGGCAGGTGGTGAAAACAGACCTGAACGGGCGGCTGATCTTTGCCATTGGCCACCCGCGCACCATCGGCATTTACAGGGATGATGAGCATTTTATGCCTACGGAAACAGCTGTAGCCCCCAACGGCGACATTTATGTAGCGGACGGCTATGGCTCCGACTATATTATTCAATACAACAGCAAGGGCGAGTACATCCGCCACTTTGGGGGCCATCACAATGCCAATAAAGCGCATAACCTGGTGAATGCGCACGGTGTGACCGTAGACCTGCGGGACCCCCGCAATCCCGTGCTGGTATGTTCCTCCCGGGAGGAGAACTGTTTTAAGGTATTTACCCTGGACGGGCAGTTCATCAAACAAATAAACCTGCCGGGCATGTATGTATGCCGGGCCGTGATAGACGAACAGCAGTTGTACGCCGGCGTATGCTGGTCCAAAGATGCGAAGGGCCAGCGGTTTGACAACTCCGGCTTTGTGACCATACTGGATGCGGATAACAAGGTGGTGTCCAACCCCGGCGGCGCAGCGCCGGTATACAAGGGAGGCGTGCTGCAGCCCACCCTGCAGGCCGCCAACCCGGTGTTCCAGCACGGGCACGACGTGTGCGTGGATGATGAAAAGAACCTGTACGTATGCCAGTGGAATGCGCACCACACGGCTCCTGTAAAACTAACACGTGTTTGATGCTGCTGGATATTTTTACCTTTACGGGGCGGCTGCACCCGCTCATTGTGCATTTGCCCATCGGCTTTTTACTGCTGGCCGTACTATTTGACCTGCTGGCCTATAAGCCGCGCTACGCCCATCTGCGGGGGGCGGTGCCCTTTACGTTGCTGGCCGGTTTTGCCGGGGCAGTACTGGCCTGTGGGTTCGGTTATCTGCTGTCATTGTCCGGCGATTATGATGCGACAGTACTGAACCGGCACAAGCTGTCCGGTATCCTGCTGGCTGTCGTGGCAGGCGTGTTGTGGGCACTTACCATTCCCCGTGTACAAGCAGGATTAAACATACCGGTGAAGGCGTTCTCCGCACTACTGGCCGGCCTG
>Ga0164243_10000576_pt1 | contig 66310 bp, 51 predicted proteins | sample OricompcompostOP_FD_108781 | JGI IMG/M metagenome (GOLD analysis project Ga0164243, IMG submission 108781) | Organic Plus compost microbial communities from Emeryville, California, USA - Original compost - Organic plus compost (OP) | ecosystem: Engineered > Solid waste > Mixed feedstock >... | reverse complement strand
GCAGGATTCGCGAATGTCGCGACCCCACGCTCTCTGTTTGCACTGGCGCGTCTTGGCGATGCACGGGTGCTGGTATCGGGCGGCATCATCGGTCAATCGCAGAGCGACATCACGAATACGACGGAAACGCTTGCCCTCGATGGCGTGCGGCGCGACGGGCCGGAGATGAACCAGGCGCGCTGGCTGCACACCGTTACGCCGCTGACGGACGGTCGCGTGCTCATCATGGGTGGCCTGGGCGCTGACCGAATCCCCCTTGCGAGCGCGGAGATCTACGAGTAGCAGATGACCAATGACGGCCGAGCGAGCAGCGCTGGATCTTCAGCGCTGCTGCAACGTTCCCTTGAGCTCGAGCCTCGCCTCCGGCGGCCGTAGCACGAAAGGGGCTCAAGTCCCCACGCTCGGCGGTCATTCAGCTGAGCAGCTTCCTTCGTCTTCCGTCCGGCACCGCCGCGGGCTACGGACACGATCCGGCTCGTCGCTTGAACTGATCGACTTCGCCTCAGGATCAGGGGCGGCAATCTGACATCCGTAACATGCGCCTCGTGCGTCGGAACGGTTGTTGGTAGATCGGTGGCTGCCGCTCGAAGACCTCATGACGACAATAGAGCTGAACCTCCTCACTGACGATGATTTCGCAATCCGCCTCTGCCGCGAGTACTGGCAATTGGGCGACGACGGGCGATTCACGTTTACGGTTGCGCAACTCGCTGCCAAATACAATCTTGCAGCCTCGAAGGTCGCGACGCGCGTAGCCGCGGCGTGCGTCGCGTACTTGCCGGAACAATCCTGCACATGCGGCCGCGCTCGTCCGCTGACGAGCCGCTCGCAATACGAGTCGTTCCGGCGCCATCGCCCATTTCTCGAGCGCTGGGTCTGCGCGGAATGTATGAGGGCCGAAAGGCTTCGGGCCGAGCAGGAGGCCGAGCGTCAAGAACGTGTGCGCGCTGCGATCCTTCAACAGGAAGTCGATTGCCGGGCGAAGGATGCGGTGTTGAACGGCACGTTGTCCTTCACCGAGACCATCTATCTCGTCACCCTGATACGCGCCGGCGGCTCGAACGATCTGTCGTTCATCTGGCCGCGCAATTCGCTCGCGACCCCGCTTTCGCCCACCGCCGAGCTCGACTACACGATTCTCACCCACCTCTTCAGAGCGGGAATGCTATGCGCCCATCCGCACACTGCGGCTGGCTCCATCGCCATCGAAGACGGTCGGCTCGCGAGTGTCGATCCGTTCGAGACGCGATGGGTGCTGCCGCTCCCGAGCTGCGGGCCCTCTCCCGCGCAATTCCTGGAGCGTGAGGAAAACATCCTGCGATCCGATGACTGGCCCGAGGGCTGGCGAGAGGAGGCTGAAGCGCTGGCGCAGGAAGTGGCACTTCATGAGTGCTTACGTTACGTCGAGGTAGCGCTCGAGGCCCACCACTTCAACGCGCGGTTCGGAGAGAAAATGCGCGTCGTGCTGCGCTCCGCATTGCAAGGATTCTCCATCGGCCAGGTCTACAACTTCATCTGGAACGCCGCGAAGAACGTTGCATCCTTCTATTTGCAGAAGCGCGTGCACCCGGTGCACGCGGTCAACACGATGCCGGGCTCGATCCAACGGCAGGCGGAAAATGCTCGCGCCTCGAAGCGCGAGGTGTATGCGTACAGACGTGACTTCCGAGCGCCTGAAAGTCAGATCAGTCAGGTGCTTTTTACTCTCGCTCTGCGGCTTCCCAATGGGGGCTTTGGCACCGTCATCGCCCCTGTATCCCCATCGCATCGATCGCCTGAACCGCAGCCGGCCGACCCGCGTTGATTCCGGTCGCCTGCACGTACGCGACGTTTCGTCTCGTCCGAGTAAGCCTCGCATGAACGATCCCTCTCCATCCTCGCTGGTCGGCATTTCACATTCACGCGAAACGCTGCGCATCGGCTCCGAGGCCCACAAGCGGCTGTTCTGCCGACAATTCATCGACACCTACACCGACTTCGAGCCCGCCGATCTCCCCTGGCCCGAGTTGAGGGGCGCCGAGCTCGAGCGCATGCGCGGCGTGCCGTTCTGGCGTGAGGTCCGGCATACCGAGCGTCGCGCGGCGGCCATCGTGGCAGCGTTCTCTGCATGCATCACCGATCCGCTCATTCGCGAAGCAATGGTGCTGCAAGGCTTCGAAGAGGCACGCCACGCCCGGCTGCTTGGGGTGATGATCGACCGCTACGGCATCGATGCACCGGAACAGCCGCTCGGGCCGATCGAGGGCGACCTCGAGACGCGCTTCATCGATTTCGGCTTCGGTGAATGCCTCGACAGCTTTCTCGGCTTCGGCGCCTTCAAATTCGCACGCCAATCACGCTTCCTGCCGGAGCCGATGTTCGAGATCTTCGAGACGCTGATGTTCGAGGAGACGCGCCACATCGTCTTCTTCATCAACTGGATGGCCTGGCGCGAAGCTCAGCACGGCCGCAGCGCCCTGCTGCGTCACGCCAACTCGCTGCGCTTCTACGGACGCGCGTTCGGGCGGCTCGCGGGCACCGTGCGGCGCGAACAGCAGCACGCCGACGGCCGCGAGTTCTCGGCGACGGAAGTGAGCGAATTCCTCGAAGGATTGACCTTTCAGCGCTTCATCGAGGAGTGCCATCGCGAGAATGCCCGGCGTATGCGCGCCTTCGATCCGGCACTGCTGCAGCCGCGCTTCCTGCCGGCACTCGCCGAGGCCGCCCTGTCGGCCTTTCGCCTGTGGAGCAAGGTAAGACCGAGCGCCGTCGAGCCGCGCAAGAAATAAACCACGCACCGCACTGAACGCCGCTACGCACTCGCGCATTCGCTCGCGGGCATCGCACGCAGCTGCGAGCGCCACCATTCGAGAATCCCGAGCTCGAGCGTGCGCTGATCGAGCCCCGCCTCCTGCAGATTGTCCTCGCGCGAGCCGTGCCCGATGAACCGGTCCGGAATGCCGCAATTCAGCACGGGAATTGCGATGCAATGCGCATGCAGGCACTCGTTCACTGCACTGCCGGCGCCGCCCGCAACGACGTTCTCCTCGACGGTGACCAAGGCGCGATGCGTCCGCGCCGTTCGCACGATGAGGTCTTCGTCGAGAGGTTTCACGAATCGCATGTTGATGAGCGTCAGGTCGTGACGCTCGGCCATGCGCTCGCAGACCGACACCATCGTGCCGAATGCCAGAATCGCGAGCCCCGCGCGACCGATCCGCCGCGTCTGCGCCCGACCGATCGGCAGCGCCGTCATCGTGCTCTCGACGCGCACTCCCGGACCGGTCCCACGCGGATAGCGCACGGCGGCAGGAGCTCCGCATTGACTCGCGGTGTACAGCATCTGTCGGCATTCGTTCTCGTCGGCCGGCGCCATCACGATCATGTTGGGGATGCAGCGCAGATACGTCAGGTCATAGCTGCCCTGATGCGTCGCCCCGTCACCGCCGACCAGGCCGCCGCGATCGATCGCGAAGACGACGGGCAGGCATTGCAGCGCGACATCGTGGATCAATTGATCGTAGGCGCGCTGCAGGAACGTGGAGTAAATCGCGACGACCGGATGCCACTGCTCGCAGGCCAGCCCCGCCGCGAGCGTCACGGCGTGCTGCTCGGCAATGGCGACATCGAAGTAGCGATCCGGAAAGCGCTTCGAATACTCCACCAGTCCCGAGCCTTCACGCATCGCCGGCGTGATCGCGACGACGCGCGGATCCGCCTGCGCCATGTCGCACATCCAGCGGCCGAAGACCTGCGAATACGTGAGCCCCGGCGCGGGCTCCTTGAAGATCTCGCCGGTGTCGCGATTGAACTTGCCCGGCCCGTGCCAGGTGATCGGGTCGCTCTCCGCGGGCGCATAGCCTTTACCCTTCTGGGTCACGACATGCAGCAGCTGCGGCCCGCGCAGATCGCGCACGTTGCGCAATGTCCTCGTGAGCGTATCGATGTCGTGGCCGTCCACGGGGCCGATGTAGTTGAAGCCGATCTCCTCGAAGATCGTCCCCGGCAACACCATGCCCTTCACGAACACCTCGGAACGCCGCGCCAGCTCCCACGCGCTCGGCAGCTTGCGCAGCACCTTCTTGCCCCGTTCGCGCAGCTGCGAGTACAGCCTGCCGGACAGCAGCCGCGCGCAATAATTCGACATCGCCCCGACTGCCTCGGAGATCGACATCTCGTTGTCGTTGAGAATGACGAGCAGATCCAGGTCGGTCGCGCCCGCGTGGTTCAAGGCTTCGAACGCGAGCCCCGCGCTCAGCGCGCCGTCACCGATCACCGCGACGATCTTGCGCTTCGAGCCGCTGCGCTGTGCAGCGATCGCCATTCCGAGCGCCGCGCTGATCGACGTGCTCGAGTGGCCGACGCCGAAGGTGTCGTACTCGCTTTCGTGCCGACCCGGAAACGGCAGCAGCCCGCCTCGATGCCGGATCGTATGCAAGCGGTCACGGCGTGCGGTGAGAACCTTGTGTGGATACGCCTGATGGCCGACGTCCCAGACGATTCTGTCCTCGGGCGTGTCGAACACGTAATGCAGCGCCAGCGTCAGCTCGACCGCGCCGAGCCCCGCGGCGAAATGCCCGCCCATGCGGCTGACCGTCTCGATGAGAAATTCCCGCAGCTCGCGCGCCAGGGGCTCGAGCTGAGCCGCGGGCAGACGCCGCACGTCAGCGGGCGATTCGATGCTCGAGAGCAGCGGGAAGCGCTCACGCGCGTTCATCACGTTCCCCCTCGTTCTCGCGCTCGATGAGCCAGCGCGTCGCGCGACGCAATGTTTCCGCCTCCGCGCCGCAGCTCGCGAGTACCGCATAGGCTTCCGCCCACGACAGCGTCAATGCGCGTTCGAAATCGGCGAGCAGCGCACCGAGCCTGCGTCCGGGCGGACGGCCTTGGCACGCGCTGGCGAGCCGCACGCCGATGCAGTAGTCGGATCGATGTGCGTTCGCAGGCGCAGCTCGGTCGCCCTCGACCGCCATCTGCGCTCCGAGCGTGCCGCGCGAGCCGATTGCAGACGTGAGCATCTCGGCGAGCTGCAACCGTACGAGCGGCGGAACTCGCAGTTGGGGATCGACGCAGATGACGCTCAGCGCCAGCGGCGCCAACGAATCACCCACGAGCAGCAACGTCGCCTCGTCATAGTCCTGCAGTACCGGATGCTCCGTAGACGAGCGCTCACCGCCAGCGAGAGCCGGCAGAACGCGATGCGCTTCGACGAACAGGTGCAACAGCTCCAGCGCGCATGCGGCGACTTCGACCTGCTCCTCGCGCAAGCCCACGGTATGGCCGACGGCGAACATCAGGATCGAATGCCTGCGGTCGGCTCGATTCAGCACCCAGCTGCGAAGCGCCGCATTCAAGGACGCGGGCGTCTCATCTTTCGGCGGTAGTCGCCTGGCGAGCGCGATCTGCATCCGCTCCTGCCATGCGTTCGCCTGTGCCGCGAACGCATCGCCGGAAGAAGAACGGGAATGCTGGAGACTGGCGCGCGACATGCTCAAGGCCATCCTCACTCTTTCGGCACGCGGCCCTGCATCCAGCCGATGAGGCCGTCGAAGCCCGCTTGCTTCAACGCCGATTGCGCCTGCGAGCGGTCGAGCGCCAGCTGGCTCACGCCTTCGACGATCGTATTGACGATGCGCCACTGGCCGTCCGACTGTCGCAGCTGATAGTCGAAGTGCGTATCACCCCTGCCGGGCGCCTGCATCACCGTTCGAACCACGCGCGTGCCGCGCGGTTCGAGCTTTTCTTCCGCCACGACGAAGCGCTCGCCATCGTAGCCGTTGAATTCGTGCGCGTAGATCTGCGCACTGCTGTCGGCGAAGGTATCCGCCGCCTTCTCGAGCTGCTGCGGCGTCAGCTGACTCGCGCTCGCCCCGAGCATCGCACGCACGATATAAGAGAAGTCGTACACCTGCGCGACCACCGGCTTGAGCTTCTCGTAGCGGCCTTGCGTGCCGAGACGCTCGGCGTTTTTCATCGCATCGAGCAGTGTCGACTGAAGCTTCTCGACGACGGCCGATGCCGGCCGATCCTCCGCCGCCGAGGCGCACACGCCGAGCGCGCACAGCATCGCCAGCACCGCCGCGCGGATGCGCAGCGAGACGAGAACGCGCCATATCGCGAGCGGCCGCCTCTCATATCTCACATCCATCTCGGCCTCCGCCTGCTTCCTGCCGCGCGCTCCTCGCGCGCCGTGTGCCTTGTATCGCGGTGACGGGAACGACAGCCACGGGCGGCTCGGGCCGATGCTCGTAGAGCACCGGCAATTCCGGCGACATCGGCCCGCGAACGCGCGGCCCGCGCAGGCTCACGCGCAGCGCCTTCAATGGATGCGCAAGCATGTCCTCGACCGCCGTCCCTTCGTACCCGCAATGCGCCATGCAGTTGTCGCAGCGTGCATTGCGGCCGACCCCGTAGCGCTCCCAATCCGTATCTTCCATGAGCGAGCGGAAACTGCTCGCGTAGCCTTCATCGAGCAGATAGCAGGGGCGCTGCCAGCCGAAGAGGTTGTACGTCGGATTGCTCCAGGGCGTGCATTGGTACGTCTGATTGCCCGCGAGGAAATCGAGGAACAAGCTCGAGTTCGTGAAGCGCCAGCGGCTCCCGCCGCGACGGCCGGCGCGGAAGATGTCCCGGAACAGCCGCTTGCTCGCGGCGCGGCCCAGGAACACATCCTGACGTGGGGCGCGCTCATAGCTGTAGCCGGGCGAGACGGTGATGCCCTCGATCCCGAGCTGCATCACTTCGTCGAAAAACGCAGCGACCTGCTGCGGATCCTCACCCGAAAACAACGTGCAGTTGACGGTGACGCGAAATCCCTTGCCGCGTGCGAGGCGGATCGCCGCGACGGCTTTGTCGTACACGCCCTCCTGGCACACGGAGGCATCGTGGCGCTCACGATTGCCGTCGAGATGGATCGAGAACGCCAGATAGCGCGAGGGACGATATTCATCGATGTGCTTCGCGAGCAGCAGCGCGTTCGTGCACAGGTAGACGAACTTGCGGCGCGCGATGATGCCGGCGACGATCTGCGGCAGCTGCCGATGAATCAGCGGCTCGCCGCCAGGAATGGAAACCACGGGCGCATCGCATTCATCCACCGCATCGAGCGCCTGCTCGACGCTCATCCGCCGCCGCAGTATTTCTTTCGGATGGTCGATCTTGCCGCACCCGGCGCACGCCAGGTTGCATTGGAACAGCGGCTCCAGCATCAGCACGAGCGGATATCGCTCCCGGCCGCGCAGCTTCTGCGTCAACAGGTAGCGACCGATGCGGTACTTCTGGATCAGCGGGATACCCATGCTCCGCTCGCGTCTTGCGCCCGCGGCAGTGGGCCGCACATCAGCGTCTGCATGCGCGCCCATTCGATCTTGAACCAGGGAGTGAAGCGCCGCGCATCACGCTGCAGCTCGTCCTGCAGCTGCTGCGGATCGATCCAGCACCAGTCCGCGATCTCGTGAACGTTCGCTCGCACCGGACCATCGCTCGAGCCGACGTAGACCGAACAAAGCTCGTTCTCCGCGCCGGTTGCATCGAACTGCGCCTGGTAACGAAACTTGAACAGCGGCGACAGCTCGCAGCGCATGCCGAGCTCCTGCCAAAGGCGGCGACGCGTGGCGACCTGCAGCGACTCTCCGCGCCGCGGATGACTGCAACAGCTGTTGGACCAGTAACCCGGCCACAAGCGCTTCGCCGCGCTTCGTTGCTGCAGGAGCAGCTGGCCTTCGCTGTTGAAGATGAACAACGAGAAAGCGCGATGCAGCACTCCTCCACCTTCGTGGCAGCGCGCCTTGCTCATGAACCCGACTTCACGGTCGGCCGCATCGACGAGGATGAGCGGCTCGAAGTCGGATGAAACCAGGGCGTGTTGGCGAGCATCGTTGTCGCCGCTTTGCTCGTCCACGGACCACCTCCGTTTACCGCTGATGTGAGAGAGGTCAGCACAGCGCGCGTGATGTGAGCGCGAAAGCTGAGGCATTAATCCGCTCCGCACTATTGCAGTTCCAACATGGGGTTCTGTGCGCCCATCCTCGCGCGCGACGCGTTAGAGCCGACACTCGCGTGCGAAAGGGTGTTCGCCGTGCTCACGATCGCGCCGCTCACGCTTCACATCATCGGCATCGCGCTGACAGTGCTCGCTGCTGCCTACGCGCTGGTTGCTTGTTTTGCCGAAGCGCGGACAGGCAAGCGCGTGCGCGGGATGTGCGCACGAGACTACGAACGTTGCGCAGGCGCGATGCGATCTGCAGCTCTCGAGTGCTGCCCGCCGGTCTCGGTGCTCAAGCCACTCTGCGGCGGCGAGCCGAACCTCTACGAGTGCCTGAGATCATTCTGCGTGCAGGACCATCCGCATTATCAGATCGTGTTCGGCGTACAGGACGGCGCCGACGCCGCACTCTCCGTCGCGCGTCGCTTGCAGGTCGAGCTGCCGACGCAAGACATCGCCGTCGTGATCGATGCGCGCTTGCATGGCAGCAATCGCAAGGTCAGTAATCTCGCGAACATGCTGCCCGCGGCGCACCACTCCATGCTCGTGCTGTCGGACAGCGACGTGATCGTCGATACGGGCTATCTGCGGCGCGTGACTGCGCCGCTCTCGGATCCGAGCGTCGGCCTCGTGACTTCTCTTTATCGTGCTCGCGCGGTCGGCGGCGGGTGGTCACATCTGGTCGCGCTCTTCATCAACGAATGGTTCATGCCCGCAGTACGTATCGCGCGATTGTTCGGCAGCGATTCATTCACTTCGGGGGTCACGATCGCGCTGCGACGGCAGACGCTCGAACGCCTCGGCGGCTTCGCAGCCATCGCGGATGTCCTCGCGGACGACTACTGGCTCGGCGCGCACACGCGACGGCTCGGCCTTGCGACGGTCGCGGCCGAGGGCATCGTCGATACGGTCGTTGCCGAGCGGAGCTTCAGCGCCGTTTGCCGCCACGAGCTGCGTTGGTTGCGCACGATCCGCTCGGTTCAGCCGCACGGCTACGTTCCCCTCGGCATCAGCTTCACCTTGCCCGTCGCTGCCCTCGGAACATTGCTCGCCGGCGCCGATTCGATCGTTCTGGGCGTGCTGGCGCTGGCCGTCGTCGCGCGATTGTTGCTGCACTTTCTGGCGCGCTCGGGCTCTGCGCCGCTGTGGCTCGTGCCCGTCGGAGATCTACTCGCGTTTGCGCTGTGGTGCGTGAGCTTTGTGAGCCGCCGCGTGCATTGGCGCGCCGGCGTGTTCGATGTCGAGCGCGACGGCTCCATGCAGCGCTCCGTCTGAACGCGCGGTCGTGGAGGCTTGACCATGAAATCACTGTTCCTACATCCGCCTTCATATGAAGGGTTCGACGGCGGTGCCGGCGCGCGCTATCAGGCGAAGCGCGAGATCCGCTCCTTCTGGTATCCGACCTGGCTCGCGCAGCCCGCGGCGTTGGTTACCCACAGCCGCCTCGTGGATGCTCCGGCAGACGGGCTCGGGCTCGGCGAAGTGCTGTCGATCGCCAGGGGTTTCGACCTGGTCGTGATGCACACGAGCTCGCCCTCCTTCGCCGCCGACGTGCGCACGGCCGAAGCGCTGAAAGAGGATCGCCCCGGCGTGCTCATCGGGATGGTCGGCGCGAAGGTCGCGGTCGATCCGGAACGCTCGCTCGCCGCCTCCAGAGCCATCGATTTCGTCGCGCGCGAAGAGTTCGACTACACCTGCCAGGAGGTCGCGAGCGGCCGGCCGCTCGCGCAGATCGTCGGCCTGAGCTATCGACGCGCCGACGGCGTGATCGTGCACAACGCACCGCGCCCGCTCATCACCGACATGGACGCGCTGCCCTGGGTGACGCCGATCTACGCGCGCGATCTGCACGTCGAGAACTATTTCATCGGCTACCTGAAGCACCCGTACGTCTCGTTCTACACCGGGCGCGGCTGCCGCTCGAAATGCACCTTCTGCCTATGGCCGCAAACGGTCGGCGGCCATCGCTACCGCGTGCGCAGCCCGCAGAGCGTCGTCGAAGAGGTGCGCTGGGTGCGCGATCACCTGCGGGACGTGCAGGAGATCTTCTTCGATGACGACACGTTCACCGATTTCCGTCCGCGTGTGGAGGAGATCGCGCGCGGCCTCGGCCGGCTCGGCGTGACGTGGTCGTGCAATGCGAAGGCGAACGTGCCGTATGAAACCCTGAAAGTGATGAAGGACAACGGCCTGCGGCTGCTGCTCGTCGGCTACGAATCCGGCAACGACCAGATCCTGCACAACGTGCGCAAGGGCCTGAAGACCGACATCGCCCGGCGCTTCACGCGGGATTGTCGGAAGCTCGGCATCACCATCCACGGCACGTTCATTCTCGGCCTTCCGGGCGAAACCGAGCAGACCATCCGCGAGACGATCGAATTCGCGAAGGAGATCAATCCGCATACGATCCAGGTGTCGCTCGCCGCGCCGTATCCTGGCACGCAGCTCTACGAGCAGGCGCTCGCGAACGGCTGGCTGTCCGAGAGCGCCGCGAGCCTCGTCGATGAGCACGGCGTGCAGATCGAGCCGATCAGCTATCCGCATCTGTCCGCGGCGCAGATCTTTCATGGCGTCGAGACGTTCTACAAGAACTTCTACTTCCGCCCGCGCAAGATCGCCGAGCTGACCATGGAGATGATGACCAGCTGGGACATGACGAAGCGCCGCCTGCGCGAAGGCGTGGAGTTCTTCCGCTTTCTGCATGCGCGCACCTGAGCGAGGCGGCGGAGCCGGCGGTGCGTCGCGGGGGCCGCAGCGACGCACGGCATCGAGCGCGCACATGGGCGTCATCGTTCGGATCGCGGGTCTGATCGGGTTGCTCGTGCTCGTCGGGCTCGTGCTCCACGAAGGCGCGGACACGATCGTCGCAGTGCTTGCCGACGCGGGCTGGATCCTGCTGCTGATCGTTCCCTTTCACGCCATCCCGCTGCTCCTCGATACGTTGGGCTGGCGCAGTCTTCTCGACAGGATTCATCGTCCGAGTCTCGCGGTCTTATTCGGCATCGCGGCCATTCGCGAGGCCGTCAATCGTCTGCTGCCGGTTGCGAGCATCGGCGGCGAACTGGTCGGCGTGCGTCTGCTTGCGCTGCGCGGAGTGGAAACGACGCAAGCCGCGGCGAGCGTGATCGTAGAGGTGTTTCTGACGCTCGTCTCGCAGTGCTGCTTCGTCGCGTTAGGGGTCGTATGCCTCATCCATGTCACGGACCAGCCGCGCTTCTTCCACGACGTGACCGTGTGGCTGTTGGTCACGCTTCCTGCGCTCCTGCTGATGGCGCTGCTGCTGAGCAATCCGACTGCCTTTGCGCTCCTGGGCCAGGCGATGCAACGCCTGATGGGCCGCTTCGCCAAGAGCTTCAACATCGTCGGCTGGTCGTTATCGCTCAATGCGGCAATGCGCAGTCTGTTCCAGGCACCGCTGCGCTTGTCCGCCGCCGTGCTGTATCAGCTCGCCGGGATCATCCTCGGCACGCTCGAAACGTGGCTCATCCTGCGCTGGGTGGATCAGCCCGTCAGCATTCCGGCCGCGCTCGCGCTCGAGGCGACGACGCAGGCGGTGCGTCACTTCATCTTCTTCGTTCCTGCAGGTCTGGGAGCGCAGGAAGCCGCCTTGATGGGCGTGGCCGTGCTGATCGGCATTCCTAACGAAGCAGCGCTCGCCTTGTCGCTTGCGAAGCGCATGCGCGAAATCCTCTTCGGGCTGCCCGCCTTGCTGGGATGGCAGTGGATCGAGGCGCGCGAGCTCAGGAGCAAGCGGCTCAAAGCGTTGAACCTGCCATAGCGATCCGATTCGGTTGCCATGAGGTCGACATGAATACGTCCGTTGTCACTCCGAGCCGACCAGGACGGCTGCCATCGGGATCAGTGGAGCATCGTCGGCTGCTCGCTCGGTTTTTCGTCGATACTCATCTCGCTTACGTGCCGGAGCAGATCGCGTGGCCGGCGCTCGATGAGACGGCCCGAGCGCGGCTCGCGGCCTTGCCCTTCTGGCAGGAGGCGGTCGCGACCGAGAACATCACCTCGCATACGGTAACGGCCGCGGCCGCGCTCGAGCCCGATCCGGACGTGCGCGCGGCGATTGCGCTGCAGGGAATGGAGGAGCGGCGTCATGCGCAGCTCCTCGCCTGTCTCACGGCTCACTACGGCATCCCGGTGTCTGCGCCGGCACCGTATCGCTCGCAGGATATCGAGCACGACTTTCTCTTCTGCGGCTTCGGCGAGTGCTTCGATTCATTCTTCGCGTTCGGCCTGTTCGCGCTCGCGCGCGAGGGCGGACTGTTCGACCCGCGCCTGGTGGAGCTGTTCGAGCCGGTGATTCAAGAAGAAGCGCGGCACATCCTGTTCTTCGTGAACTGGGTGCAATACCGGCGCACGCAACTTCCCTGGTGGCGCAGGCCGATGTTCCGGCTGCGTTGCGGCTGGATCATCCTCAAACAGATCGCGAGCCGGGTCCGAACCGCCCGCAGCCTCGGCAGCGGCGCCGGCACCGAAGGCGAGAACTTCACCTTGAGCGCGCACCAGAACCTGTCATTGGACATGAGCGTGCGCCGGCTCCTGACGCTGTGCCTGAGTGAAAACGATCGTCGCCTCGGCCGGTACGATCCGCGCCTTGCGCGGCCGCGCCTCGTGCCGGCAGTCGCGCGCTTCGTACGTCGGCTGCTGCCGGCGAATGCGTGAATACGCACGGGGCTCAACGGCGAGCGCGCCTGCAGTACCCCGCATCCTCGAACCACTGCACGGCATCCGCGATCGCAACTTGCGCCGGTCGTGATCGATATCCCAGCTCGCGCTGCGCCTTTGCGGACGAGAAGAACATGTGCTTGCGCGCCATGCGCAGGCTGTCGAGCGTGAGTTGCGGCGCTCGGCCCGTGATGAACGCAAGCGCCTCCGACACGTACGCGAACGGAACGAGCAGATCCAGCGGCAGGCGCACCTGCGGCGGCCTGCCTCGCGCGCACTCGGCAACCATGCCGAGGATCTCGCGCAATGTCAGGTTCTCGCCGCCCAGAATGTAGCGCTCGCCCATGCGCCCGCGCTCGTACGCGAGCACATGCCCAGCGGCAACGTCGTCGACGTGCGCGACGTTCAGGCCGGTGTCGACATACGCCGGTGTGCGCCCACGGGCCGCGTCGAGCACGATGCGCCCGGTCGGCGTCGGCTTCACGTCGCGGGGGCCGATCGGCGTGGAGGGATTGACGATGACGATTGGCGCGCCCTCCCGCGCCAACGCCCGAACGGCCTCCTCCGCGAGATACTTCGAGCGCTTGTAATCGCCGATCATGTCCGTGAGGGCAACCGGCGTGTCCTCATCGCTCGGCCTGCCGTCCGCGCGTAATCCCAGGGTCGCAACGCTGCTGGTGTAAACGATGCGCCTCATGCCGGCTTGCAAGGCTGCACGCATGATGTTGCGCGTGCCGTCTACATTCGTTCGATACAACTCCGCGCTGTCCCGCGCCCACAAGCGATAGTCCGCGGCGATATGAAACAACGCCTCGCAGCCGCTGCATGCGGCGTCGAGCGACGCGCTGTCCGTCAAATCGCCGATGACCGTCTCGACCGGCAACTGCTGCACGTTGCGCCGATCGGATGCAGGGCGCACCAGTGCCCGCACCTCCCACCCGCACGCGAGCAGCTGGCGCACAACCGCGGAGCCGAGAAAGCCCGTAGCTCCGGTGACGAGTGCCTTCATGCTGCGTTCTGCGTGCGCGAAGCGCGTCGGCGCTGCCGCAGGAGAATGAGGCTCGGCAGGAACACGAGCGCACACAACAGCGTCAAGCCCAGGCCGAGCGCGAGCACGAGCCCCAGGCTCGCCGTTCCAGGATGCGAAGACCACATGAGGCTGCCGAAGCTCGCCACGGTGATGAGCCCGCCCGACAGCACGGCACGCGCCGCGCCCGATTGAAAGATCCGCGTGCCGACATCGCTCGCGCGCCCGCGCTGCACGATGTAGACCCCGTAGTCGATGCCGACGCCGAGGATCAGCGGCAAGGCAATGACGTTCGCGAAGTTGAACTTGATGTCGAAGATCACCATCAGCGCGAGCGTCAGGATCAACGCCGCGGCGAGCGGCAGCAGCGCAAGCAGCACATCGGCGATGTGACGCAGCAGCACCAGCAACAGAATCGAGATCGCGATGAACGAATAGAGGAACGCCGTGCGAAAGGCGGAAACCACGGCGTGACCGGACTCCAGGCTGATCACCGCGGGGCCGACCGCAGTCGGCGCGACCTCCCGGACCTGATCGACGAACTGCTGCATGCGCTCCGTGCTGTCCAGCACCTCGCGCGGCCAGATCTCCACCCGATGCATGCCATTGGCGCTGATCCAGCGCTCGCGCAGCGAGCGCGGCAGATCGGCGCTCGACACGGGCTCCGCCTGCAGGCTGTCGGTCAATGAAGTGAGTTGTGCCGGCAGCGTGCCGAGCAGCGTTTCGCGCAACGAGTGCAGCAGGCGACTACGCCCTTCGGCGCCTGCTGCATTCATCTGCGCCTGAAAGAGCTTGAGCTCGGAGAGCAGCGCCGCGGCATTCGCGACCTGCGCACCGGATTGCTGCGTGAGCTGCTCGAGCTGCTTCACGAGGGCCGCGAGGCTCTCCGTGTCGTCCGCACGCGAGACGATCGCCGGCTCCTCGCCTGCGGCTTCGAACTGTGGCCCCAGCACCAGCGCGAGATCGTCGATGATCGCGAGCTTCTCGGATTGCTGCGACGGAATGAAATCGTTGAGGCTCATCGCACGCAGCACGAGCGGCAGCATCCCGGCCCGTTGCGCCAGCGACTGCGCGTCCTCCGCGTTCGGCGTCAACGCGGACAACGTCATCGTCGGCGTCTGCGGATCGGCCTGCAAACGGCGAAACGTCGCGACCGACTCCGAGCTCGCATCGCGCAGGTTCAGCGGATCCGGGTCGAAGCTCACGCGCGGCGCGAACAGCAATCCGATGACGATCGCCGCGGCGCCCCCGACGAGCACGATACGGCCATGACCGGCAGGCCAATGCAGCACGCGCGCAAGCAGATCCTCGCGCGCCAGCACGAGCTGCACTTTGCTCGCATTCGGGCGCCAGAGGGTGAGCAGCGCGGGCAGCAGCGTCAAGGTGCTGATGACGCCGGCCACCATGCCGAAAGCCGCGATCACGCCGAGCTCGGCGATCGCCGTGAACGCCGTCGGCACGAACGCGAGAAATCCCGCTGACGCCGTCGCGACGCAGACCAGCATGTAGCCGCCTACGTGACACGCGGCGAGCGGCATCGCCTCACTCTGGCGCACCTTGCGGCCGAGCAGCTCGCGATATTCCATGCACAAGTAGAGCGCGTAATCGATGCCGAGCCCGATATAGAGCACGCCGAACGCGATCGAAATGAGGTTCAGATGTCCGATCGCCAGCGTGGCGAACGCGATCGTGACCAGCAGCCCGAACAGCAGCGTGACGAGCGTGGCAGCGACGAGCGCGAACGATCGCAAGGTCAGATAAAGCAGCGCCATCACGGCCAAGAGCGCGCCCAGCAAGGACAGGCCCGCGCCTCGGGCCGTGCTCATCAACTCTTCGTCTTCCATCGCGACCGACCCCGTGAGGAGCACGGTAACGCCCCGATCAGGTGACAGGTGCAGCTCGGCGGCCGTCGAGCGCACCAGCGCGATGGCCTTCTCCGCCGGCCGCACGCTCGCGTAGTCGAGATTGGGGGCCAGCTCGATGAAGCGCATCTCTGTCGGCCCGGAAGGCCGGGCTGCCGACGCCGTGAGCTCACTCCAGGACAAGCGCTCGAATCGCTCCTCGCGCGCGGCGGCGACGGCTTCCGCGATCTTCGGCAGCGCCGCCCCGATCTGCGGCGCATCCGCGGGCCTCTCGAGCGCGCGGCTGAGCAGCGTGAACAAGCCATGCAGGCTCAGATCGGCGCGCAAGGCGCCGAGGAAAGGCTGCGCCTGCGTGAGATCCGCCGCCAACGCCTGCAATTGAGGCAGATCCAGATAGAGCAGTCCGTTACGCCGGAAGAAGGGCTCGGTTTCGAACGCGAACACGTCAGTGATCACGTCCTTGCGCGTGGACAGCGCCTTGACGAGCTGCCGCTGCGCTTCGTCGGCAAGCTCCGGCGTGCGACTCTCGATGACGACGACGAGCGTGTTGCTGAGCTGTGGGAACAACCGATCGAGCTGCTGGACCTCACGGCGCCACGGCAGCTTCTCCGAGATGAGATTCTGCGAGTTCGTGTCTACGTTGAAATGCCCTTGAACATACACGGCGCACGCGATCGCGATGGCCACGACCAGCGCCAGAACGACGCGCGCATGATCCTGGCTCGCCTGGGACCATCTGCGCAGCACGTTGTCGCACTCGGGCGGCAGCGTCACATCGCCACCTTCGAGCAGCTCGGCGCGAGATGAATCCGCCCCAGCACGGCGGCCGCTGTGAGCGCTTGCCGCGCCGCCCGGTAGCTGCTGCCGAGCGTGAGCAGTTGCTGAAAGGTTCGCGGAGCGCGAGCTATGTCCCGACACAGCCGCATCCAATGCAGCTTTCCTTGTGTGTCTATGGAGTCGACGATGGCGCGCGGCAGCGTATCGCGGGCCGTGTCGACCACGGCGCGCACGGCCAGAAATGGCACATCCCAATCGCGGGCCACCCGCGCAATGGCTGCACTTTCCATGTCCACCGCCACGGCGCCGCTCTCACGAAAGTGCCTCGACTTGCACGTCTCGTCGGCGAGCACCGTCGACGAGCTCAACAGTGATGCGCAATGGACCGCTTGATGTCCGCAGATGCGGTCCATCAACGCTTCGCGCCAGCACTCATCCGTCTCGAAGACCGCACCATCGCTGCCGAGGATTCGATCCGCCACGATGAGAGTGCCGCATGTCAGATGCGGCGCAAGCGCGCCTGCGTAACCCCAGCTCACCAGCGCGCCGGCACCCGCGTTCATGGCGGACGCGGCCGCCCTACCCGCCGCGGCTGCGCCGATGCCCGCCACGACAATGAGCTCGCGACCGAACGCCGGACGCAATGTGCGCGCCTCGGAAGCCAACGCGGTGATGAATCCGATGCGCGTCACTGCGCCGGCTTGCGAAGCGAATTGCGGTACTGTGCAAGCGCCCATAAGGGGAAGTAGGCGGAATAGCCGTGGTACTTGAGATAGAACACGCGCGGAAATCCCGGCGCGGTGGCGGTCGGATCCTCCCACGAGCCTTCACTACGTTGCGTTCGCAACAGGTAGCTCACGCCGCGCGCGACGGCACCCGAGCGTTGCGCGCCAGCGGCAAGCAATGCGAGCAGCGCCCAGGCCGTCTGATAGGGCGTACTGCGATACATTCGCCCTGCAAGCGAGCGATCGAAGTAGCTGTCGTTGGTTTCGCCCCAGCCGCCGTCCTCGCGCTGCATCCGTTCCAGCCAGCGCACGGCGCGCTGCACCGCCGGGTCATCGGGTTCGACGCCGGCGCGACGGAATGCGATCAACACCGACCACGTGCCATAGATGTAGTTCGTGCCCCAGCGCCCGAACCAGCATCCGTCCGGCTCCTGCTCGCGCCGCAGGAAGCGAATCGCGCGCTCGAGCGTCGCGCGGTCCTGCGGACGATGAAGCTGCGCCAGCAGCGTCACGACCCGCGCACTCACATCGCTCGTCGGCGGGTCGAGCAAGGCGCCGTGATCGGCAAACGGAATGTGATTGAGATAGTCGTACGTGTTGTCGGCATCGAAGGACGCGAAGCCGCCATTGCGGCTCTGCATGATCACCAGCCAGTCGGCGGCGCGCTCGATGTTGCGTCGATAGTCCGGGCGGACCCGCGATTGAGTCATGGCCCAGGCGACCACCGCCGTGTCATCGAGATCCGGGTAGTAGTCGTTCCTGAACTGAAAGGCCCAGCCGCCGCCGCAGCTCACCGGCCTGCTGGCGCGCCAGTCCGCGGGCTGATCGTCCGCGAGCTGCAGCGGTTGCAGCCAGCGCAAGCCGCGCTCAGCAGCGTCCAACGACGCATCGCTGCCCTCCTCCTGTAATGCGAGGCACGCGAGGCCCGTATCCCATACCGGCGACACGCACGGCTGACAGTAGGCATCATCGCCCCGGTCGATCAGCAACTTCTGGAGCGCACGCTTTGCGTCGCGCCGATGCGGATCACTCTCGTCGTGGCCGAGCGCGACCAACGCTTCCAGCGCATTCACCATGGCAGGAAAGATCGCACCGAGCCCGTGCTCGCCATTGAGCCGTTCCAGCGTCCACGCCCGCGCACGCTCGAGCGCACGCGCACGCACGGCGGCGGGCACCAGGGAGTCGCACGATGCCGCGAGGCGGTCGAACACACGAAAGCAACGGCCGAGCCAGCCGCGGGACGGCGGAAAGTAATGACGCTCGTGCTCCGGATCGACGACGAACAGCTCCCGCACGCCGAGCCCGGTCGGATTCTTCGCGCGCGGCGTGAGCGTGCACAGGATCGACAGCGGCACCATGACGGTTCGCGACCAGTAGGACACCTTGTCGAGATGGAAGAAAAACCATTTCGGCAGCAGCACGATCTCGACCGGCACGTATGGGACGCCACGCCACGGCAGCTGACCGAACAGCGCGAGCGTGATGCGCGTGAACACGTTGGCGCGCGCGGCGCCGCCATGTTGCAGAATCGCGGTGCGCGCGCGGCGCATGTGCGCGGCATCCACGCTGTCACCCGCAAGCTTGAGGGCGTAGTAGACCTTCACGCTGCAGCTCATATCGAAGCCGCCGTCCGGATACAGCGGCCAGCCGCCATGAGCCGCTTGATGCGCGCGCAGGTAGCGCGCGATCTTTTGTTCCAGCGCGGGCTCGGTTTCGCCCAAGAAATGCAGCATCAGGATGTATTCGGCCGGAATCGTGCAATCGGCTTCCAGCTCGAACACCCAGTGCCCGTCCGGCGCCTGCCTGCGAAGCAAGGCATCGCGCGCGGCTTCGATGCTCTGCCGCAGCTCTTCGGCATCGGCTGCACGAGTCGCGCTTGCAGAAAGGCTCGTCGCAGCGCCCGCGTCGACGGCGGCAAACGACGAAGTCGCCGCGGCGCCGACGCGTCCACCTCGCCGTCTCATTCCCCGCATCCTGCCCTGGCGCGGCCAGAGATCGAACGCTCGGTGACGAAGGCACGGCTTGGCACCGCGCCCGCGCGGATCGCGACGTGCTGCAGCGGCAATCCGTGCGCGGCTTGATCGAACAGCAGCTGCAGCATCCAATCGCTCTCGACGGCGAAGTCCGTCAGCACCTTCGTCGTGAACACGGCCGTGCGCGCGATCTTGACCTGCGTGCCGCCCGTAAATCCCGGGTTGTGATGGATCTTGCGCAAGGTGAGCAGCGCCATGCCGATTGCAAGCAGACAGAACCGGCGGATCCCGGGCTCCTCCGGCGGCACCGCCAGCGTGAACGAGAATGCATTGCGCAGATGCGCATGCGCGATGCCGACGAGCTCACGCAAGCCTGCGGCGAACGCCGCCGAATCGCGGCCGCTCGGCAGCTGCTCGACATCGAGGCGATAACGGCCGAACACCTCGCGCGGCAGCCAACACGCGCCGCGGCCGCGGTCCTCCCACATGTCCTTCAGGATGTTCGTCATCTGCAGCCCCTGGCCGAAGGAAGCCGCAAGGGCGAGCAGCTCCGCCTCCTTGCGCGCGCACGCAGCGGACTGGGCGCAGAACAGCTCGGTTAGCATCTCGCCGACGCAGCCCGCGACCACGTAGCAATACGAATCCAGATCCTGCATGCATTCGAGGCCGCTGAGACTCGCGCTTTCCTGATAGCGATACATGCCGCGGCACATGATGCGCAGGCAGCGTTCGATCGGCCGCCGCTGCCGCGCGCTCAAGCCATGAGCGAGACGGATGACGCGATCGAGATTTCTCACCAGATCGCGCTCGGCGGGCGAGGTGTGAGTGGACAGCAGCGATGCGATCTCGAACGACAGCGCTTGCGGCTCGACCTGTCCGCTGACGCTGGCGGCGAATCGCTCCAGCAACACGAGCTTCGCGTGTGAGTCGATCTGCGGCTCGTCCTCGATGCTGTCCGCGATGCGACACAACAAATAGGCGGTCGTGACTGCGCTGCGCAGCGGCGGCGGCAGCTCCGGAATGGTCAGCGCGAACGTGCGCGACACCAGCGGGAGGATGTACTCCTGATATGCCGCGTCGGACGAACTGCCGTCCGTGAGGTCGCCGAGCGTGGGATCGAAGGCGAGCGGCTGGCGCCGAAGCAGGATAGACGTTGCGCGGCCCATCGAGGCTCCTTGATCGCTGCCGTGAAAGACGACGTTGAAAAATGCGCGACCATGGAATTTGATCCGCGGCGCCGTGCGGGACGGGCGCGAGCTCGGGCGAGACTCGCGCGGCGATGGGACCGGATGCCCGCTCTACGTACGAGCGAACCCGACGCGAGTGAGGCTGCGGATGACGGCCGATATGGGACGAGCGCGTCGTACAGCGCGCTTTCGTGCGATTCGGCGCGGCCGTCCGAGCGCCAGGCGACGAAGCCATCCGGACGCACGAGCACGGCGCCGGCGCCGATGCCGTAGACGGAATTCAAACGACCCTCGACATCGACCAGATCGCCGCCCTCGCCGAAGCAGTAGCACGGCAGCGCAATTCGCGAGTGCTCACCGACGCTTTGCGCCGCGTCGCGCCATGACGGATCGCGTGCCAAGAGCACGAAGGTTCGATCGAACAGATCCAGCGTCGAGATTCGCTCGCCCGCCCGCTCGATCCAGACGTGCGGTGCTCGCGTTCCGGGTTGTGCGGCCAGCGCGCGGAAGTGCGCGAACGCCGAAGCTTCGCCCGGCCTTTCGGTCGCGCGCGCGGCGGTTTCATAGCGCTGCCCGAAGACCACGTCGTAGTCATCGACGATGGGGACGGCCGGCGGCAGCCGCCCTGCCGGATCCTTGAACCACTGCTGCAGACGCGCGAGCGCCTGTGCCGCGGTGGCTTCGATGACCGGGCGCCGCTCCGCGTCGTACGTGTCGAGCAGGCCAGAGCCGGCCGCGCCGTGCAGCACCATCGCGAGCTTCCACGCGAGATTGTGTGCATCGTGAATACCCGAGTTGCCGCCGAATGCGCCCGGCGGCGGCATCACATGCGCTGCATCGCCGATGATGAAGACGCGTCCGCGCTGGAACGTTTCCGCGACCAGCGCCGCGACCTCCCACGGACGCGCATCGACGAGATCCGCCTTGAGATCAGCGCGCCCGGCCCCGCGCGCGACCAAAGCACGGCAGCGGTGGGCATCGAAATCCTCGGGGCGCTCGCCTCGCTCCGGAAAATACTGCAGCGCCAGCAGCCAGCGGCCGCCTTCTCGCGGCGTGAACGTGCCGTTCAGTTCCGTAACGAAACAACTCGTGAAGCGCCTGCCGTCGATCGTGGCGGGCATGTCGGTGTCGAAGATGATGTTCATCCAGTGCTGCAACGCACCGGCGCCGACGCGCTGAATCGCGAGCCGCTCGCATATTGCTCCCTTCGCGCCGTCGGCAGCGATGCAGTAGTCGGCAACGACGGTGGATTCGGCGCCCGTCGTGCGGTCACGGATGCGTGCCCGCACATTGCTTTCATCCTGCTCGAGATCGAGACATTCGGTATGGAATCGCACGTCGGCGCCGCCGCGCTGCGCGCAGTCCCGCAGGATCGGCTCGAGCACGTGCTGATCGCATGTTGCCGGGGGCGTCGGGCTCACGTCGCTCGTATCCGGCCAGGCCGGTCCGCCCCATTGCAGCGCCGGATCCGACAGCGTTCTTCCGCGCACGATCGCGCCGGCCTGCTGATCGCCGGTGCGCCGCGCGCGAATCTCCGCTTCGAGGCCCAGTCCCCTGAAGATTTCCATGCTGCGCGGCGAGATACCCGCGAACTTGTACTGGATCGAGGTGTGCGCATGGCGCTCCACCAGAATGCAGCGAACGCCGTGATGCGCGAGCAGCGATGCTGCGGTCAATCCGCTCAGCCCGCCGCCGACGATGAGCACTGGAACGTGGGTTTCCATGCGGGAGCACTCCGGAAATAGTTTGATGAATCAAAATATGGTACCTATACTACTTCCGCAACAGGCGAGTTCCCTACGACCAGCGATGACGAGCTCATGACGACTTCACGCGCGCCCCGTGCCGCCGCTGCCTGGCGGCTGATGTTTGATTTCCTGATGAAGTCGAGCCCCCAGCGGCTCGAGAGTCTCGAGAGGCGCGGGCTCACACCGAACGATTCGCGCGCACTGTTCGCGCTGACGAAGGAGGGAAAACCGATCGGTCAACTCGCCCGCGAGCTCGGCTGCGATCCCTCGAATGCGACGTGGCTGCTCGATCGGCTGGAAGACTCGGGCCTTGCCGAACGGCGCGCCTCGGCGACGGATCGGCGCGTGAAGCTCGTCGCCCTCACCGCGAAGGGCGTCAAGGCCGCGGCCGAGATCATGGAGGAATACCGCCGCCCCCCGCCGCAGCTCACGCAACTCACTGCCAAGGAGCTCGACGAGCTGATCGCCGTTCTCGAGAAGCTAAGCTCGATCTAGACGTGCCAGCTCCTGCAGACGCTCTTCCGTCTTCTGCAGGAACACCGACCACACCGCGATCTCGTCGGGATCGGTCTGCAAGGGCAATCCCAGCTGCAACGCGTCCCGCATCAATTGAAGATGCACGCTCGCGGGGAGCGCCGGAAACGCCGTCTCGAGACGATTGATGCCTCGAATCAAGTGATCGGCGAGGCTTGCGTCCTTGCGGGTGCGCAGCAGCGTCGTCAACTGCCTCAGCAAGCACAGGCTGGTGCGGGGATGGCGAGCGCCAAGCCGCTCGATGAACTCGAGGGCGCTCGCCGCCCAAAGCCGGGGCAACGCGGCGCCGTGACGATGCGCCCTGATCAAACTGCGCTCCACGAAGCGCATCAAATGCAGTTGCGCGGCAATCTCCGGCCTGGTCCGAATGACGAACGAGAGCAAGCACACCTGCCGCGCGAGCGCGATGGCAGCCCCGGCATCCTCCAGACTCGGCCCCACGAGCTTCAGAGCGACGTCATAGACATTGCGCTCTCCCAAGGCGATCAGCGCGTACGCCCACCAGCTGTCGCTGACGCCGGGCACGGGTCTCAGCAGCAGCTTCAATGAGCGATGCCGAGGAAATGTTTGTTGGGCGCGTTTGACGAAGTCGAGCACACTGCTGCCATGAAGCTTCCAGAGCAGGGCTGGCAGCCACGCATGCGTGCGCTCTGCCAAAGGATTCGAAGCATCGAAGGCAAGCGTTTCCAGGACGAAGAACTCACCGAGCAGATCGGGCTCCAATCGCTCGAGCCGCCGCCGCTGCCGGCTGAAGGGCTTGCCGATCGCCCGTGCGCAGGCCGGCAGGATCGAGGGGTCCAGCGGTCGGCCGCGCGCCTGGGCGATCGCGGCCAATTCCCGCCGTCCCAAGCCATTCCCAAGCGTCGCGACCGCAATGGCAACGTCCGCCTCGATGGCGCCGATGGCCTTGCCTCGAGCATTCAACTGCGCCGGCCAGAAGCACTGCCGATCCCTGAAGATCAGCTCGCGCAAATGAGTCTCGAGCCGTGCGCTCCAGCCGCTCGGTGAAGCTTCAGCAAGCGCGTCGGCGAGGATCATCGCGATGAGCGGGCGGCGCTCGGCATCCAGAGCGCGCAGACGCGCCGTGAAGCGGGCGGCAGACACGAGCACGCGCTTTGCGTCCGTGCGCCACGGACATTCCGCGACCAGCATCCACGTCTGTGTTTCGGAAAGCCGCCGCAACCGCAGTGACCGCGGCGCGAAGCGCGATTCCAGGATGAGGCCGCGATCGCTGAGATCGTTGCCGAGGACTTCCTGCTCGAAGGAAACATCGGCCTCGCGCTCCAACAGGATCATCCGTACCGGCGGCCCACTGCGCCAGGTGCGCGCTAGCCGCGACATCAGGCCGCGAATCTGCGCAGCCCGCTCGAGGGCGTAGTCGACGACGATCAGCGTCGGCTCGCACGGCCGCCAGTCCACGAGAATGCTGAAGCCCAGCACGAGCCCGTTCGGCATGAAACCCGCCCGCCAGCCGCGCGAGCGCAGATCAAGGCACAGTTGTCGCGCGAGCCGCGTCTTGCCGATGCCGCCGCTGCCGGTCACCACCCACCAGGAAAACGCGCTTTCGAGCGCGATGAATTGTCTGAGGCGGCGCAGCTCGCTGCTGCGGCCCACGAACGGCACGCGCTCGTTGTAGGGCGAGAATCTGAGCAGGCCGTCCGTCGCGGACGTCGTTTCCAGGTCGAGCGGCAGGACCGGGGCAACGAAGGACCGTTCGCGCACCCGCCTCAGCGCCTCGCCGACTGGAAGGTCGCGCATGTATTTCAATAGAAGCTTCGAGGGAACTGCAAACGACGTGGCTCTGCGCAGGCAGCTCAAGAGTTGCCGGCGATCCAGCATTCTCGACCGCGTCGAGGAGACTGTCGCGATGACGTGGTGCAGGACGGCGTCATACGCTCGGTGTGCCATCTCAGGCGTTGCTTCCACCTCGTCCGCGAGCGCCACGAGCTGCGACCTGTTGCTGCGCTCCAGTGCCTGCCAGCTGCCGGCGCCGCAAACGAAGCTGAGAGCGCTCAGGATCCGGCGGCGGAACGACCGCGCCGATGCGGTCCGAATGAAATCTCTTGCGGCGCCGGGCTGAAGTCGCATCGCGAGCGCTGCCTGCAATTCCGCCGTATCGCCGCCTTGCGCTGCCGCTCGCCAGGCCTCCAGGCCCGGGCGCCCGGAGGGCAAGGGATTCTTCCGCTCTTTGCCGATGCGCGAAGTCGTGAGGAACGTGACTCGGACGGTACGGCCGCGATTGCGCAACTGCAGCCGATACAAGGACTCGATCGCGCGGAGAACATCAGGACTGTTCAACGTGACGGCGCCGCTCTCGCGCGTGTCCTTCACCTGCGTTGCCTCGAGAACCTCGTCGAGTGTATGCGGCGCCGTCACGATGGCCGCGAAATCTTCGGCGACTTCGAGATAGAGGCGGTCGCGGCCGGTGAGATTGATCCATGCTGCCGCCGTCTGGTGCAGCTGATAGACGTAGCCGCGGATCGCACTGACCGCTTGCCGGGACAGATCATCATCGGGGATGCGCCAATTTGCGCGGGTGCTGTCCAATCGCCGGATTTTGTCGCCAGTCATGTCTCGAGTCGCGGAAGCACCTGATGTATAGACCGGGCAGAGATGCGCGAGCGCCCCCTCGCCGTACGCCCGGATCACAGGCCGTCTTCGCAGCCCTCCTGTCCGCCTAACACTTGCTGACGCCGACGACCGTCCGCGATTACGCTAGTCAGCGTGGCCAAGAACACCGCATCCGAGAACCTCGTCGTCGCCGGCGTCGCGATCGCGATCTCGAATCCACAGAAGGTGCTCTTCCCTCAACCCAAGCACACCAAGCTCGATCTCGCCCGCTACTACCTCGCCGTGAGCGAAGGCGCGCTGCGCGGCGCCGGCGGCCGGCCGAACATGCTGGTGCGCTATCCGAACGGCATCGAGGGCGATCACTTCTATCAGAAGCGCGCTCCGGCGAATCGCCCCTCCTGGATCGAAGTCGTCGAGCTGCACTTCCCTTCCGGCCGCGCCGCCGAAGAAATCGTGCCGCGCGACGCCGCTTCGCTCGCATGGCTTGCGAACCTCGCGTGCCTCGAATTGCATCCGCATCCGGTGCGCGCCGAGGATCTCGATCACCCCGACGAGCTGCGCGTCGATCTCGATCCCGTGCCGGGCGTCGCCTGGAAACAGATCCAGCAAGTCGCGGGCGTCGCGCGCGGCGTCCTCGAAGATTTCAATCTCGTCGGCTGGCCCAAGACATCCGGCTCGCGCGGCATGCACATCTGCGTGCGTATCGAGCCGCGTTGGACCTTCGACGAAGTGCGGCTCGCAGCACTCGCGCTCGCGCGCGAAATCGAGCGGCGCGCACCGACGCTCGCCACGAGCAAGTGGTGGAAGGAAGAACGTCACGGCGTGTTCGTCGACTACAACCAGAACGCAAAGGACCGCACCGTCGCCGCCGCATACTCGGTACGGCCAACCCCTGACGCGCGCGTCTCAGCGCCGCTCGCGTGGGACGAAGTCGACGCCTGCGACCCTGCGGATTTCACGCTGGCCTCGATGCCAGCGCGGTTCGAGAAACTTGGCGACCTGCACGCAGGGATCGATGCGCACCCTGGCTCGATCGCAGGCCTGCTCGAATTGTTCGAGCAGCAGGGCCTGGGCGACGCACCGTGGCCGCCGCATTACCGCAGGCAAAGCACGGAACCTCCGCGCGTGCAGCCCTCGAAGCGCAGATCCAAGCTCCCGCTCATCGAGATCGCGCGTGCCCGCCGCAAGGAAGACGCATTGGCGGGACTCGATCGCTGGAAGGCGCGTCATGCGAAGGCCGCCGCCCATCTGCAACCGGCCGACGTTCTCGTCGATGCGATGCGTGGCCGTTACAGCACCTGGACTCGAATCCGCATCAATCTGCAGCACGTTCCCGAAGCGCTGCGCCCGCCTCAGGAGCCGCTCGATCCCGATGAGAAGATCCGCTCGAGCTCATAAGGCGTCGTGACTTCGAGCTGATCGTAACGGCAGTCCCGCGGCTGCTTGTCCGGCCGCCAGCGCAGAAAGAACGCCGCGTGCCGAAAACGATTCCCCTGCATGTGGTCGTACTTCACTTCGCAAACGCGCTCGATGCGCAGCGGCTCCCAGGACAAATCCTTTCCCGCGCTCCAGCGGCTTTGCGCCCCGGGCATGCGGCTCGATTCCGCAGCCGCGCCGGCCCATTCGCGCCACGGGTGATCATCCATCGCGTTCTTGCGCAGCGGCGCCAGCTCCTGGACGAGCTGCCGGCGCATGGCCGTCGTGAACGACGAGGCGACGCCGACGTGCTGCAGCACTCCATCGGCATCGTACAAGCCGAGCAGCAAGGAGCCGACCGCATCCTTGCCGCTCTTGTGCCAACGAAATCCCGCGACGACGCACTCGGCCGTGCGCGCATGCTTCACCTTGATCATGGCGCGCTTGCCCGGCTCGTACGTGCCTGACTCGGGCTTCGCGATCACGCCATCGAGGCCGGCGCCTTCGAAGCGCGTGAGCCAGTCGAGCGCAACGGCCCGATCGCGCGTCATCGGCGTGACATGCACGGGTCGCTCGACGTCGCGAAGCAGGTCTTCGAGAACAGCGCGCCGCTCCACCTGCGGCGCCGACATGAGATCGCGTTTTCCCGCCGCCAGCACATCGAAAGCAATGAACGAGGACGGCGTTTGCCTCGCGAGCTTCGCTACGCGCGACGCCGCCGGATGCAGCCGCAGCTGCAGCGCCTCGAAATCAAGCCCTCCTGCGGTCGCGATGACGATCTCCCCGTCCACGACGCAACTCGCGGGCAGGCGCTCGAGCAAGGCATCGTGCAGCTCCGGGAAATACCGGTCGAGCGGGCGCATGTCACGGCTCTGTACATACACGTCGTGCTCGCCGCGGAAAACGATCGCCCGGAAGCCATCCCACTTCGGCTCATATGAATAGGCACCGGCGGGAAGCTCGTCAGCGAGCTTCGCCAGCATGGGCTCGATCGGGGGCGTTACCAACTCACTGCTTCCAGGCTGAACCCAGGATGATCCTGCACAGATCGCGCCGTTGAAACTGCGGGTCCTTGTACGCGAGGATGTCGTCGTTGAAGGTGCCGAACGTGCTGTCGGGCCGGTGCTTCATGCCTTCATAGAAGGCGTCGATGATCCCGTGCTTGAAGTCGCTCCCACGCGGATACGCAGCGATCACCGCTTCGCGCTCCTCATCCTTCAGCAGCTCATAACCCCGGCCCGAGATGTCCAATCCGGCGCCCGCCTGCACTAAAGCAATCTCCGGATGCATGTGTTCCGGAATGCCCGGCGTCGTATGCAGGGCAATCGCCGCCCAGACTCTTTCGAGCTCTCGCTCCCCAATGCCGTGGCCGCGCAGGAATTCACGCGCGGCGTTGGCGCCATCGACTTCAAACCGCAGCTGGCTCGCCGCGTACCCTCGCGTGAGTCCGACGTCGTGAAACATGGCCGCGACATACAAGAGCTCCGCATCGAACTTCATTGCCTTGCGCGCGCCGATCAGAGCACCCCAGAAATACACGCGCGTGGAGTGATGAAACAGCAGGTCGCTCTCGATGTCGCGGACGAGCTGCCTCGCCTCGCGGGCCAATGGACTGTCGGGGATCTTCACGCCGAGCTCGTCAGTCGCAGCCATGGCTCATCCTCGCAACTTCAGGTGACTCACGCCCCCGCGTCCCGCTCGCGCGCGATGCCTGCGAGGCTGCGGCAGAACTCCGCGGTCGCTTCGTCGAGCGCAAACGTGCACTCGATGTGAAGCTCCTCGAGCGTCACATCGCGCGGCGTTCCGAAGGTCGTGATCGTGGAAAAGAAGCGCAGCTCGCGGCCCTTGTGACGGAACATGACGGTGAGCAGCGGCGCCGGCACCGCGCTCAGCTCGGGCGTGCGCCATCGTGACGGCACATCGGGATACGCGAGCACTTCGTCCAGCAGCGCACGCGCCTGCGCATCCGTACGCGCTTCGCTGTGCAAGTGGCGGATCAGTCCGCCTGCGACCTCCTCCCAGTTCGCCACGGCCGCACGCAAATCCTTCGGATCGAAGAAATGCCGGATCATGTTCGAGTGCGGACTTTGTCTGCCGTCGAGCAGGAAGCCGTTGACGCGCACTGCCGCCTGGTTCGCCATCAGGATGTTCCAGCGCCGGTCGAGCACGAACGCTGGATACGGCTCCTGGTGCTCGAGAATCGCGTCGATCGCGCGGCGGACCTGCGCGAGCTGCGGCGTCGTCAGCTCACTTTCCGGATAGATCGCGGCATAGCCCGCGGCCTTGAGCAGCGCGTTGCGCTCCCGAAGCGGAATCTCGAGTGCTTCCGCGAGGCGCACGATGAGCTCGCGGCTCGGTTGCGCCTTGCCCGTTTCGACGCAGCTCAGATGCCGCGGCGAGATGCCGGCGTCCAATGCCAGATCGAGCTGACTCAGCCGCCGTGCCGCGCGCCACTCGCGCACGAGTACGCCCGCCGATGTCGGGCGAGAAATCGCAACGCGTGAGCTCATCGAATCCACGGGGCAGATCATACGATGTCATCGACGCAAAGCCATGACCTCCGAGGTCATTGATGTGATGCACGGCCGTTCCTATCGTCGCGTCCTCATCGATCCACGGGTAGGAGGCGTTGTGTACCGCAGAGAATTCCTTCGAGTCATGAGCGGCGCCGCGAGCGCCGTTGCGCTGGCTGGCTGTACGTCGGGAAGCACGCGCACTGATGCCGCGCACGTCGCTCCCGCGCCTGCGCGTGCCGAAATGAGCGCGGCGTCGTTCAATGCGTTGCGCCGCTTCGCTGCAACACCGTTCGGAAAAATTGCCTACGTGGAACGCGGCGCCGGCCCGGCTGCGCTGTTTCTTCACGGCTTTCCGCTCAACAGCTTTCAGTGGCGCGGCGCACTGGAGCGGTTGTCGACGCATCGGCGCTGCATCGCTCCGGATTTTCTGGGCCTGGGCCTCACGCAGGTCGCGCCGGGCCAAAGCGTTGCGCCCGATGCGCAGGTCGCAATGCTGGCAACGTTGCTGGATGTGCTCGACGTGACGACGGTCGACCTGGTGGCGAACGACAGCGGTGGCGCGATCGCGCAGCTGTTCGTCGCGCGCTATCCCGCACGCGTGCGAACGCTGATGCTCACGAACTGCGATGTGGAGAACGACAGCCCGCCGCCCGCCCTCACGCCGGTCATCGAGCTGGCGCGCGCCGGCAGGTTTGCGGATGCCTGGCTTGCGCCGTGGCTCGCGGACAAGACGCTTGCGCGCTCCGCCGAAGGCTTGGGCGGCATGTGTTACACGCATGCGACGAATCCGACGGACGAAGCGATCGATCAGTACCTGGCGCCGCTCCTGCGTTCACCTGAAAGCAAAGCGCAGCTGCATGCGTATGCCCTCGGACTGACGCCGAATCCGCTCGCCGGCATCGAAGCCTCGCTCGCGCGCTCGACGGTGCCGACGCGCATCGTGTGGGGCACGGGCGACACGATCTTTTCTCGCGAAAGTCCGCACTACCTGGATCGTCTGTTTCGCAACTCGCGCGGCGTGCGTACCGTCGAGGGAGCGAAGCTGTTCTTCGTGGAGGAGTTTCCGGATCTGCTCGCCGCGGAGGCGATGCGCTTGTGGCAAGTCTGATCGCGAAACGCCGCGAATCGGTCAGACGGCTGTGCAAACATCGCCATCGCTCATCGCCATGAATCTGCCGAGCCCGAGCATGGCGATGCCCTGAAGTACTAAACGCCTGGACACGCCACGACGCCCGTCGTACGTTCCTGTCGCGAATAACACAACAGTGGGCGGGCATCAGGGACGACCCTGCACAACCACGCGTCGGGTGCCCTCAACACGCAGCTTTCGAGGGACCTCTTATGGAACGCACGATCCCCGATCCCACGTGGGCGCCGCTTGCCCAATCGCTCGACATCGAAGTTGCCGCGCTTCGCGCCGTCGCCGCCGTCGAGTCGGCCGGCAACGGCTTTCTGCCCGCGCCTTCCGAGCTGCCGAAAATTCTGTTCGAAGGCCACGCATTTCACCGCCTGACGCAGGGACGCTTCGATGCCCAGCATCCATCGCTGAGCTATCCGAAGTGGACGAAGCAGTTCTATTCGAAAACCGGCGCGGGCGAATGGGAGCGTCTCAACGCCGCCTGCACCCTCGATCGAACCGCGGCGCTGCAGTCGGCGAGCTGGGGCATGTTTCAGACCATGGGCTTCAACTATGCGATGTGCGGCTTCACGGACGTCGAAGCCTTCGTGGCGCAGCACAAGGCCGGCGCGCCCCAGCAGCTCGAATGCTTCGTGAAATTCATTTCGCGCGACGTGTTCCTCACCGCCTTGCGCAATCACAAATGGGCGACGTTCGCCGCCCATTACAACGGTCCGGGCTACGCCGCGAACCAGTACGACAAGAAACTCGCCGCGGCTTACGCGGCATTCTCGAAACCGGCCGCGATCCCGCTCGGCGCCGCGGCGCTGAAGAAGATGACGCCGACCGCTCCTGGCCGGCCCGAGTTCGCGCCGGTTCCCCCGGAACGGCGCCGGCCGCGGCGCCTGCCGGTGAAGCCCGACCGCGTCGACCTGCGCGACTGGATTTATCGACCGAACATCACGCGCGCGCCTCCCGCCGTTCTCATGCCCCACAATCCGCGCACCGTCGCCAATCAGGGCGACACGAACGCATGTACCGGCTTCGCGCTCGCGACGACGATCGAATATCTGCTCGACCGCGCGGGACGGCCGGTCGAGCGCATCTCGGGTCACATGCTCTACAGCATGGCGCGCCGCTACGATGAATGGACCGACAACGAGACGAAAGACGAAGGCTCATCGCTGCGCGGCGCATTGAAGGGCTGGTCGAGGCACGGCGCGAGCGCATGGCGGCTGTGGAAGAGCATCAAGATGCCGGATGCGAGCAACAGCGCCGAGGACTGGTGGCTCGACTCCATGCGCCGGCCGCTCGGGGCCTACTACCGGCTCTCGATCGACGTCGAATCCGATCTTCATTGCGCATTGATGGATGTCGGCGTGCTGTACGCGAGCGCGCTGACGCATTCGGGCTGGGACGCGCTCAACCGGCAAGCCGCGGAAGATCCGCCGACGAGCCCGGATGAGATTCCGATCATCGAATGCCGCAAGGGCGATCCGGAAGGCGGTCATGCGTTCGCAATCGTCGGCTACACCGACAAGGGCTTCATCGTTCACAACTCCTGGGGTCCGCGTTGGGGCCGCGGCGGCTTCGGCATCCTCACCTACAGCGACTGGCGGCAGAACGCGATGGATTGCTGGGTCGCGCAGCTGGGCGTCGTGACGCAGGAGCATCTCGCCGTCGCGCAGGCGAGCACGCTGCGCTTGCAGGGCGTCGATGAGACGCGTCCGGCGGCGAGGCTGGTCGGTTCGCCGGCGGTCGTCGTGTCCAGCGATCCCGAGCTCGCGAATCACGAGATCTCCCCGTTCGTGATCGACATGAAGATCGAAGGACATCTCAGCGACAAGGGCAGATTCAGAACCTTCCCCGAGGACCTGACGTTCTTGCTCGAGCACCATCTGAGCCAAGCCTGCACCCGCTGGGGCATCGGCAAGAGCGGCGTCGTCGACGTCGCCGTCTACGCGCATGGCGGCCTGGTCGGCGAAGAGGCCGCGGCCGAGTCGGCGCGCGCCTGGATTCCGCTTCTGTACGCGAATCGGATTTTTCCCATCTTCCTCATGTGGGAAACCGACGGCCTGAGCACGGTGTTCAACATCGTCGAAGATGCGGTCAAGGGCGACGATGAGCGCGTCGCAGGCGCGGCGTGGCTCGACCGCTTCCGCTCGCAACTGGTCGAATGGAAGAACGAGCGCATCGAAGGTGTCGCGCGCCTCCCGGGCAGCGCGCTGTGGCGCCAGATGAAGGACAACGCGAACGATCTCTCCAGCACGGCACGATCCGGCGTCGTCCTGCTCTTCAAGGAATTCAAGGCGCGCGCGGCACAATTGCCGAAGCTGCGCCTGCATCTGATCGGGCATTCGGCGGGCGCGATCGTGCAAACGTTCCTCGCGCCGCGAGCGATCGAGCGCGGCCTCGATGTCGCAACGCTCAGCCTGCTCGCGCCGGCGGTGCGCGTCGACGACTTCGATGCACGACTCGGCAAAGTGATCACGAAACAGAACATTCGCGTGCTGATCGCCAATCTCATCGATGCCGCGGAGCGCGCCGACCCGACCTGCAAGCCTTACGGGCATTCCCTCCTCTACCTGGTTTCGAGAGCCTTCGAAGGCGGCCGCGGCGAGGTTCCGCTCTTGGGCATGGAGAAGCATCTGGTGCCCGCGATCGCGGTGCACGATTGGGGCGCGCAGGTCACGCACCTTGGATCGCCCGGCAGCGCCTATCGCGCAGCCGATCGGGCGACCGAGGCCACCTCGCACGGCGGCATGGACGATGACATTGCCGTGCAGGACGCGGTGGTCCGTCATATCAAGGACGGACTGCGCTGGGACGGGAATGTGATTCGGGACCGGGAGCTGCTGCGCAAATAGAAGAGAAGTCGGTCGAGCCGAAGGCACGCGATCCAGGGCTGCGTTTCTCCAGCTCGAACACTGCATTTTCGTCAGTTTCACACCTTCAGCAGAAACGAAATATGCATATGCGCAAGAGTTCTATTTCAGGCCGGTAACGGCCCCCGGCCGCGGGGCTATCATCCGCGCCTCATCCAGGGAAGGACCGCTTCAGGCCATGGATCTGGCGCTTCCATCACAACCGCGGGATAGCACCTAAATTGGCTAACTGGAAAGAACGCCTTGCGGATCGGATGCCGGTCGATCTCGCTCGCGAAATCGACGTCTACGAAGGCCAGATCGAGCTCAAGAAGCAAGGCAAGATCGAGGACAAGCTGTTCGCCGAGACGCGGTTGCGCCGCGGCTCCTATGGCCAGCGTTATGACAACGGCCAACGGCACGACGGCATCACGCATCGCACGCTGCCGTTTCCGGTCCAAGCCACCAAGGGCACCGATACCGTGTGGGATGCGCCGGGCATGCAGCGCATCAAGATCCCCTTCGGCGGCCTGAATCCCGACCAGATGGACGTGCTCGCGGACATCGCCGAGGAATACTCTGACGCGATCTGCCACATCACGACCCGCCAGGACGTGCAGCTGCACTACGTGCACATCGAGGATGCGCCCGATCTCATGCGCCGGCTCGCGTCCGTCGGCATCACGACGCGCGAAGCCTGCGGGAACACCGTACGCAATGTCACCGCGTGTCCCCTCGCCGGCGTCTGCCGCTGCGAAGTGTTCGACACGACGCCCTACGCGAAGGCCATGGCGTATCACCTGCTCGGCCACTCGGACACGCAGGACATGGGGCGCAAGTTCAAGGTTGCGTTCTCCGGCTGCAAAACCTCGAGCTGCGGCCTGACGAACATTCACGATCTCGGCTTCATCGCGAAGACCTGGGAAGAAAACGGCGTGACGCGCCGCGGCTTCGAAGTTGTGATCGGCGGCGGCCTCGGCGCCGTGCCCTACGACGCCAAGCTCTTCGACAGTGCCGTGCCGGAAGAGGAAATCCTGCCGCTCGCCCAGGCCACGTGCCGGGTGTTCGCGCGCCTCGGCGAGAAACGCAACCGCGGCCGTGCGCGCATGAAGTTCCTCGTCGAAAAACTCGGGCTCGAGAAATTCCGTGAGCTCGTGCTCGAAGAGCGCAAGATCCTGCCGCGCGATGCGCGCTGGACCGAATACCTGCACGACGTCGCGACGTACTCGGAGTCCCCGAAGAGACCCGCCTCGAAGATGCCGCCGGCAGCCGAGCGCGATCGTGAATTCGAAGCATGGCTCGCAACGAACATCTATGCGCAGCGCCAGCCAGGGTACGTCGTCGTGACCGTCACGCTGCCGCTCGGCGACATCACGTCCTGGCAGCTGCGTCAGCTCGCGAACGTCGCCCGCAAGTACGTGGGCGATAACGTCCGTACGACCGTCGAACAGAATCTCGTGCTGCGCTGGGTCCCCGAGGGCGATCTGCCCGCACTCTATGCCGAGCTTAGGCGCCTCGATCTGGCATTGGGCGGCGCGGGCAAGATCGAAGACGTCGTCGCCTGCCCCGGCACCGATACCTGCAAGCTCGGCATCGCCGCCTCTCGCGGCCTTGCCGCCGAGCTGCATGAGCGCATGGTGAAGCGGCAGAAAAACGGCGAGCTCGATCCGGCCGTGCGCGATCTGCACATCAAGATGTCCGGCTGCTTCAATTCCTGCGGCCAGCATCACCTCGCCGACATCGGCTTCTATGGCGTCTCACGCAAGGTCGGCGGCGCCACCGTGCCGCACTTCCGCGTGCTCATGGGCGGCGAATGGGAGAACAACGGCGCCACTTACGGCCTGACGATCGGCGCGGTGCCCTCGAAGCGCATCCCCGAGTTCATCGATCACGTGACGCAGCGCTATCTCGCCGAGCGCCAGCCGAACGAGCGCTTCAAGGATTACGTGGGGCGCATCGGCAAGAAGGCGCTCAAAGACATGGTCGATGCGTTCGCCTCGGTGCCGCCGTATGCGCTCGATCGCAGCTTCTATTCGGATTGGCGCGACCCGCGCGAATTCACGATCTCGGACATCACGACGGGCGAGTGCGCCGGCGAGGTCGTGCCGCAGATCGAGTTCGATCTGCAAGCGGCCGAGCAGCGCAACTTCGAGGCCCAGATTCATCTGGAACAGAACGAATTCCAGAAGGCCGACGAAACGGCCTATCAATCGATGCTCATTGCGGCGCGCGGCCTGGTGCGCACGCAGCTCTGGGATCTCCCCGACGATCCGGATCGCATCGTCACCGAGTTCAAGACGCGCTTCTACGATACGCAGCTGTTCCAGTCGCCGGATGCCGGCCAGTACGCGGGCGGCAAGTTCGCCCTGTATCTGCTCAATCGACACGCGGACAAGGAACGCAGCTTCGGGCCGGACACCGCGCGCCATCTCGTCGAAGAAGCACAACTGTTCATCGAAGCGGCGCACAGCTGCCATCAGCGCATGACCGAGCAGCGCGCCCGCAAGGCGGCGCCTCTCGCGATGCCCGCAGCCGCGGAAGCGACCTGACCCATGGACCTGCACAAGTTCGGTTTCAAATTCTTCGCCGCTGGCGAGCAGCTCGACATCCTCAAGCTGATCCCGATGTATCACCGCTGGATTCAGCAGAATGCATTGCAGGATCTGCTCATCGACGTGGCCGATTACAGCCACGTTCCCGCCGGCCCCGGCGTCATGCTCATCGCTCACGAAGGCAACTACGCGCTCGATGAGACGGGCCATGCTCGCGGCGTTCTGTATTACAGCAAGCGTCGTGTCGAGGGCGAATTGCCGCAGCGCTTTGCGGTCGTCGCGGGCAAAGCGCTGAAGGCCGCGCAGCTCATGACCCAGGATCCGGCGCTCGAGGGCGCGCTGAAAGTGCCCGGCAATCGGCTGCAGTTCTTTGCGAACGACCGGCTCGTCGCGCCGAATACGGACGCGGGGTATGCCGAGCTCGAACCAGCCCTGAAAACCCTGCTCGACCGGCTCTATGCCGGCGCGAAATACACGGTGACGCGCGAAACCGATCCCAAAGAGCGGTTGTCCGTCACCGTGCAAACAGACGGTGAAGTCGCGCTCGACACCCTGCTCGCTCGTCTGAGCTAGCGCCGTTGCGGGCGGTTGCGCTGTGTCGGCGCGAGATTCCGCATGCACGGCTGAGATCGACACTGCAACGTGACGTCAAAGGCCCGACGTCAACCCGCAAGCCGCACGAATCGCGATTTGAACCGGCGACGGCGGCAATGCCGGATCGAACTCACCGCTCGGCAGCAACGGCGGCTGGGCCATGAAGCGCGGTTGTCGGCCGCGGTGAATTTGCGCGGCGTGAACCACGAATGGATGGCAGAGGTAGACCGTGCCTGCCGCGCCCGTCGCGAGCGCAACTTCGCACTTTTCCGTCGATGCGTACCCATCAGCGGAGAGCTGCCTGAGCGTCGCACCCGCCTCGCCATGGGGCAGCAGCTCGCGAGCGATGATCGCGTGCGAGCCTTTCCGTATCCGCGTCGGCGCATCATCGGCGCCGACATCCGAGAGCAGAAACAGCATCAGTAATGCGCGGCCCCTGCTCTTCACGTTGACGCGCCATTCCATGAAGTCCGGATGGTGGTCGCCAAAGCTCATGTCCACATGCCAGCCGAGGTCGCAAGGAGCCTGCCGCGACGGGAAGCGAATCGGAAACGTGCCGAGCCCTCTCGGTGCAAGCCAGCGGCCGGCGCCGGCGAGCTGGTCATAGGCTCGGTGCAGCTGCGGCGTGTTTGCCGCTTCGATGAAGGGCCGCGAGGCTTTCGCGGCAATCCGAACCACCGGCTCCGTCCATGTTTCCGGCTCGTCCGGCGACAGCCCCATGTCCGCCCACAACTCTTCCCTGCACTTGCGTGCGAGCTCGGTGCTGAACGCATGTTCGACGGCGACGAAACCGTCGTCGATGAAGCTTTGGACCTGATGCGCGGTCAGGCCGATCGGGTCGGTGTTGGGCATTACACAGTGACGATCAAAGGTTGGTGAAGGCCAGCGCGTTGTTCGGATTCATCGAAATCACGAGCTGGTGCGCCTGCGAGTCGTAGCAGGATGGCGAGGCCGTCGTTACCGCCTGCACTGCCGGCCATCCTGCCACACTCGCTCACCCCAATTGAGCACCGGATTCGCGTGTTCGCCCCGGGTTGTCAGCGCCTTGCCGCTTGTGCACGGATTGCACAGGTCGAAAGATGCGACCCATGACTTCGACGCCCGCAACGCCCGCCGTGCTCACGTTCGGGCATTCGACGCGAACCGAACAGGAGCTCATCGATCTGTTGCGATCGCATGACGTGCAGGCACTCGTCGACGTGCGCACCGTCCCGAAGTCACGCCGCAACCCGCAGTTCAATCGCGAGCACCTGCCTTCCGTCTTGGAGCCCGTCGGGATCTCGTATACGCACGTTCCGGGGTTGGGCGGATTTCGCCGGCCGCGCAGCGATTCGCCGAACCAGGGCTGGCGCAATCTTTCGTTCCGCGGCTACGCCGATTACATGCAGACGCCCGCGTTCGAGCGCTGTCTCGCGGATCTCATCGAGCAAGCCAAAGCGCAGCGCACGGCGATCATGTGCGCCGAGGCCGTGCCATGGCGCTGTCACCGATCGCTCATTGCCGATGCGCTGCTCGTGCGAGGCGTCCCCGTCGAGGAGATCGTCGGCTCAGGCCGCACTCAAGCGCACAAGCTCACCTCGTTCGCGAAGGTGGACGGGACTCACCTCACCTACCCACCGGACGGCTCATGATTCTTCCGCTTCCGGCACGAAGAACTTGCCCTGGACCTGCAGCAGCTCGCGGCGATGCAGATCGGCGAGTTTTTCCAGGATCCGCTCGCCGGCGGGCGTGAGATAGACGAACGCGAGGCGCCGGTCCTCCTCGCCGACACGACGCTCGACCAACCCGGCCTGCTCACAGCGCGTCACGAGCGCGACGACACCGTGATGCTGAGCCTGCAGCCGCTCGGCCAGCTCCCCGACCGTCGCGCAATCCCGCCCAGGGAAGCCCTTCACGTGCAGCAGCAGCTGATACTGGAGCGGGGTGATGCCGTTCTTGCGGGTGATCTCTTCGCTGTAGCGCAGATAACGCCGCAGCTCGTAGCGGAATTTCGACAACGACTCGTAGTGACGCTTCGTGATGCGTGCCGGAGCTTTCTTCGTCATGGGGCGCTCGGGTCCGTCGGTTTCTATCACATTGTGATGCATCGTGACGTATCTACAGCGATGCTGACGCTTCTTCTGTCGTTCGTCGTAACTCATGACAAACATGTAATCGCATTTGTACTAGCGTGGCGCTCGAGGTTATTGGCCGCAACAACACTAACCCACGCAGCGATTTGGCGGGAATTCCCGCAAGAGCACTGCGCAACAACCCACAGCGTTGCTTTTGCCTCTTCGAAGGTCGAATCCCGCAGGAGAATTGAATCGTCATGAATCGCAAAGTTTCCAAGCGCTTCGCAGTGCGTACCGCGCTGCTCGCTTCCGCCTCGGTCGCGTTTGCCGCGGCTGCCGGCGCGAATACGCCGCAAGCAGGTCCGACCGTCGTCGGGGATTTCGGCTTGATCGACCACTACGGGGCACAGCAGCAGCTCACGCGGCTCGGCGGCAACAAGGCGGTCGTCATCATCTCGCAGGCGAACAGCTGCCAGGAGAACGTCAATCAACTGCCGAAATACAAGCTCCTGCGCACGCTATGGGAGAAGCAAGGGGTCAAGTTTCTGATGCTCAATGCATCGGGCCAGGACAGCTTCGATTCGATCCGCCGCGCGGCATCGGTGTACAACATCGACTTCCCGATCATGGTCGATGAAACCCAGCTGGTCGCCGAAAGCCTCAAAGTCGCGAAAGCGGGCGAAGTCCTGGTCGTGAATCCGGCGACGATGCGGCTCTTGTATCGCGGACCGCTCGATCGCGCCTCGCAAGGCGGCGACGACGGCGACGGTGCTGCGCAAGCAGCGCCCAAGCAGCCTCTCGCCGGCGTACTGGCAAAGGCCGTCGCAGGCGAGGACATTGAGGAAACCGTGAGCGTCGACGTAAAAGGCGGCTGCGCGTACGACTTCCCCGCCCGCGCGAAGCATGCGAGCGCCGTGCCCGACTACGTGAAGGACGTTGCGCCGATCCTGAAAGAGAAGTGCACGGCCTGTCACGTCTCCGGCGGCATCGCGCCCTTCGCGATGAACAGCTACAACGTCGTGCGCGGCTTCGCGCCGATGATTCGCGAAGTGCTGCTCACGAAGCGCATGCCTCCTGCGCAGGTCGACCCGCACGTCAGCCATTTCGACAATGCAAACTACATCTCCACGCAGCAGCTGCAGACGCTCGTGCACTGGATCGACGCGGGCGCACCGCGCGGCGATGCCAAGAAAGATCCGATGACCGATCTCAAGCCCATTAAAGACGAGTGGCAGCTCGGCAAGCCCGACCTCATCGTCGAGGTCCCCGCGTTCGAGGTTCCCGCGACCGGCGTGATCGACTACTTCAATCACGTGATCGATCTGCCGTTCAAGGAAGACATGTACGTGCGTGCCGTGCAGTTCATCCCGGGCGACACGCGCGTGCTGCATCACTTGCTGTCGTACATGTCCTCCCCGAACTTCGATCGGACGAAGCCCGTCAGCGAAGAGAACGTGCGCGACTTCCTGGAAGGCTATGCGCCGGGCAAGACGGACGCGACGATATTCCCGGAAGGCACGGGCGTCTTCATCCCGAAGGGCAACGTGCTCGTCATGCAGATGCATTACACGACGATGGGCAAGGCCGTCGTGGACAAGACGCGTGTCGGCTTGTACTTCCACAAGACGCCGCCGAAGAACAAGTACCTCACCTATCCGATCTCCCACGGCGGACAGGCGCTGCAGATTCCCGCCGGCGAGAACGAGTACAAGATGAGCGGCCAGTACGCGATCAAGGAAGACATGATGTTGTACGCGCTGCGTCCGCACATGCACTACCGCGGCCGCGCGTTCCGTTTCACCGTCGTGTATCCGGATCAGACGCGCGAAACGCTGATGAACGTGCCGAACTACAACTTCGCGTGGCAGCCGACCTATCGCTTGTCGCAGCCGAAACTGATTCCGGCCGGCTCGCGCATCTTCACCGACGGCATCTTCGATAACTCGAAGTTCAACGCCTACAACCCGGATCCGACCGTCATGGCGAAGGGCGGACCGCAGAGCTGGGAGGAGATGTTCATCGGCTACGTGACCTACACGCTGCCCGGTGCGAAGAGCTCGAAGCAGGCGCGCACACTGCCTTGATCACTCCTTATCGATGAGCAGCTGAAGACTGCGAGAGGAGGGTTGTTCGCGAGGGCAGCCCTCTTTTTTTTGGATCGCGTCGAGAGATGCGCGTCATCCGGGAACGCGCGGTCATCACGACGAACGCGCGGTCATCACAAACGAACGCGGTCATCCCGACAGACGCGCGATCATCCCAAACGAATGCGGTCATCCCGACGAACGTCGGGATCGCAATCTGGCACCGTCCCCAATTGCGGTCCCGACTTTCGTCGGGACGACGAAGACCGCGGGATCACAGCGATCATCCGGTCAAGTCCGTGTTTGTCGTGCACCTCATCCTCTTGTGCGGCGACTCACGCTGCGACAGATTTCTGCGGATTCGTCCGTCTAACGCCGTTGTTGCGTGTCATGAGTGGGAACACCGTCGCGCCGCAGGACTGAGAGCTCTGCGACTCGAATCGATCAACTCGCCCGATCGCATCGCACGAAATGGAAGCGTCATGACCCTGAACGTAGTCATCCTGGGTGCCAACGGATTCATCGGCAGCGCACTGACCAGCGCCATCTTGCGGCACCGCCCCTGGCACGTGTACGGCATCGATCTCTCGGATCACAAGCTGCGGCACGTCGAGCGCTCGCCGCGATTCCACTTCGTCGAAGGCGACATCACGATCAATCGCGAATGGGTCGAATATCACATCAAGAAGTGCGACGTCGTCGTGCCGCTCGTGGCGATCGCGAATCCGGCGCAGTACGTGACCGATCCGCTGCGCGTTTTCGAGCTCGATTTCGAAGCGAATCTTGCTGTCGTGCGTCATTGCGTGAAATACCGCAAGCGCCTGGTGTTCCCCTCGACGTCCGAAATCTATGGCATGGCCGAAGACCGCGTGCTCGATGAGGAGACGAGCGCGTTCGTCTACGGGCCCATTCACAAGCAGCGCTGGATCTATGCTGCATCGAAGCAGCTGCTGGACCGCGTGATCTATGCCTACGGCGTGCGCGACGGGCTCGATTACACCCTCTTCCGCCCGTTCAATTTCATCGGCCCGAATCTCGACGACATCAACGAGCCGAAGGAAGGCAGCTCGCGGGTGTTCACGCAGTTCCTCTCCAACATCATGCACGAGCGGCCGATCAGGCTCGTCGACGGCGGCGAGCAGCGGCGCTCGTTCACCTACATCGACGACGCCGTCGATTGTCTGCTGCGCATCATCGAGAACGAGCACGGCTGCGCCTCGCAGCGCATCTTCAACATCGGCAATCCGGCGAACTGCGTTTCGATTGCGCACCTCGCCGCGCAGATGGTGCAGATCGCGCGCGAATTTCCCTCGCTGCGCGCGCGCGCCGACCGCACTCAGATCTGCCGCATCGCGGCCGCCGAGTACTACGGCAAGTACTATCAGGACATCCAGGTCCGCGTTCCCGCGATCGAGACGGCTCGACAGCATCTGGGTTGGACACCCACAACGGATCTGCCGACGGCGATTCGTCGCACGGTCGCCTACTACGTCGACGGACATTCTGTGACGGACGAGAGCACTGCGGTCCCGCCCGCACGCGCACGCGTCTCCGCCGCCTCATGACGAATGCTGCAGTGCGCATCGAAGCGGTGGACCACACGCGGCTAGCGAACGCGCTCGTGTGGGGCGTGTTCGCGCTGTGCTGGTTCGCAACCATTCAGCTGCGCCCGATCTTCGATCCCGATGAAGGGCGTTATGCAGAGATCCCGCGTGAGATGTGGATCAGCGGCGATTGGGTGACACCGCGGCTCAATGAAGTGGTCTACTTCGAAAAGCCGCCGCTGCAATACTGGACGACGGCGGCTGCCTATGCGGCGTTCGGCCTTCAAGAGTGGACCTCGCGGGCGTGGTCGTTCACGCTCGCGTTCCTCACGATTCCAATGACGTCGTTCTTCGCGAGCCGCTTGCATGGCCCGGCGCAGGGTCTCGCCGCCGCCGCGGTGCTCGCGATCAGCCCGTATTTCGTGCTGATCGGGCATCTCAATCTCCTCGACAGCGCGTTCAGCTTTTTCCTCGTCGGCGCCGTGTTCGCATTCCTGCTCGCGCAGCGCGAGCAGGAATCGAGCAAGCGCGAACGGCGCTGGATGCTGCTCGCCTGGACGGCCGCCGCATTGGCAGTACTGAGCAAGGGAATCGTCGCGCCCGTGCTCGCCGGCGCGACGTTGATCGCGTATTCGCTCCTCACGCGGGATTGGCGCGCGTGGCGCCGCTTGCACGTAACGCTCGGCCTCCCGCTGTTCCTGCTCATCACGGTTCCTTGGTTCTGGATGGTGTCGCAGCGTCATCCGCAGTTCCTGCAGTTCTTTTTCGTTCACGAGCACCTCGAACGCTTCACGACGACGATTCATAACCGCGTCGAGCCGTGGTGGTATTTCCTGCCCATCGTGCTGCTCGGCGTTGCGCCCGTGATCAATCATCTGTGGCGCGCGCTGCGCGCCGCGTGGCTCGCGCCGAATCGTCTCGGCGGCATTCACGTCGAGCGCTTTCTCGTGATCTGGGTCGTCGTGGTCGTCGGGCTGTTCTCCGCTTCCGGTTCCAAGCTCGCCTCGTATGTGATGCCTGTCATGCCCCCATTGGCAGTGCTGCTCGCCGTCGTGATCGCGGCAGACCCGCGCGGCCCGGAGCGCGTGAGATGGCCGGTGTTGGGCACCGTCGCGATCGTCGCCCTCGGATGGGTGATCTATGCGATCCACCGCAACCCGGACGTGTCGCCGCCGCTCATCTATTGGGCCATTGCCGCCATCCTCGCCGCTGCGATTGCAGCCGTCTTCAGCCGCGCGGACGTCGGTCGCTCCCTCGGCAACTGGCGCTACGCGCCGCTCGCGGTCGGCTCCCTCCTCGCCTGGCAATTCCTGCAGATGAGCTATGCGGAGCTGAAGCCCGCTCGCACGTCCAAAGCGCTCGCGGCCGAGGTGCGCGATTCCATCGGTCCGGACACCACGATCTTCAGCGTCGGGCAGTATCGTCAAGGCATTCCGGTGTATCTCAATCGCACTATGCGCGTCGTGAGCTACCAAGGCGAGCTCGAGTTCGAGCTCGAGCCCCGCTGCGCTGCCGAGTGTCCGGTCACGCTGCCCGCGTTCGAACGCGAATGGCTGCACGCGCGCGATGCGATCGCGTTCATCGCCCCGCCCCTGTTCGAACAGTTGCGCGCGCGAGGCATCCCGGGAGTGATCGTGAGCCGCGACGCACGCAGCGTCGTGCTGCGCCGCCTATGAAAGTCGCCGACTTCTCGCTGTTGTTTCTCGGGGTGCTGCTGAACGCAGCGGCGCAGCTAGGACTGAAGGCCGCAACGCGCACATCGGGAGCGATCCGTCTCGAATGGCCGGGCGTGTGGCACTCGACGAGCCAGGTGCTTGCGGTGCCCGCGTTCTGGGCTGCGATCGCCGCCTACGGCATCAGCGTGCTCGTGTGGCTGATCGGCTTGTCGCGCGTCCCGGTCAGCCAGGCGTATCCGCTCCTGTCGCTCGGCTATGTCGTCAACGCGCTTCTTGCCTGGTGCCTGTTCGGCGAAACCGTGAACACCTTGCGCATTCTCGGCATCGGCGTCGTCATCCTCGGCGTCGTGCTCATCGCTCGATCCTGAGGCCGCCCGCATGCCGCAGTTCCTGCCCTTCACGCGCCCTTCCATCGACGAGGACACCATGCAAGGCGTCCTCGACGTGCTGCGTTCCGGTTGGATTGCCAGCGGTCCCAAGGTCCTCGAATTCGAGGCCGCGCTGTCGCGCTATCTCGACGGCCGTCCGGTGCGCGCACTCACGTCCGCAACCGCCGCGCTCGAAATCGCGCTGGCCGTGTGCGGGATCGGACCCGGCGATGAAGTCATCACGCCTGCGTTGAGCTTCGTCGCGACCGCCAACGTCATCCTGCGCGTCGGCGCGCGGCCGGTGTTCGTCGACGTCGATCTCGATACGCGCAATCTCGATCTCGACCAGGTCGAAGCCGCGATCACGCCGCGCACGCGCGCGCTGATGCCCGTGCACTTCGGCGGCCTGCCCCTCGACATGGAGCGCCTCTACGACCTCGCGCGCAGACACGGCCTGCGAGTGATCGAAGATGCCGCGCATGCGATCGGCGCGTCGTGGCGCGGCCGCAAGATCGGCAGCTTCGGCGACCTCGTCTGTTTCAGCTTTCATCCGAACAAGAACATCACGACGATCGAAGGCGGCGCGATCGCAGGCGCGGCGTTCGATGAGATGACGAGCATCGAGCGGCATCGCTTTCACGGGCTCCACAAGCAAGGCGCCGACCGGTTCGAGGTCGACTTTCCCGGCGCCAAAGCAAACCTCTCGGATGTCGCCGCACGCGTCGGGCTCGGGCAGCTGCCGCATCTCGATGCCTTCAACGCAAAGCGCCGTGCGCTCGTCGAGCGCTACTTCGAGCGCTGGCAGGATGGCTCGCCGCTGCGTCTGCCGGCGCGCGGGCACGCAGGTCACGCTTGGCACCTCTTTGCCCCGCTGCTGCCTCTCGCCGAGCTTCGCATCTCACGCGCCGAATTCATCGCCGCGATGGGCGACCGCGCCATCGGCGTGGGCGTGCACTATCCCGCGATTCATCTCTTCGCTGCCTACCGCCGGCTCGGCTACCGCGAAGGACAGTTCCCGAACGCCGAGCGCATCGGCCGTGAAACCGTGACGCTGCCGCTCTTTCCCGCGATGGAGCTTGCGGATGTCGATCGGGTCGTCGCTGCGGCGAACGACATCATCCAAGGGGCGTACAGATGAATCCCCAGTTGTCCATCATCGTGCCGGTCTTCAACGAGGAGGCCGTATTGCCGCTGCTGTTCGCGCGCCTGTATCCCGCGCTCGATCAGCTCGGCCGCGCTTACGAGATCCTGTTCGTGGACGACGGCAGCCGCGACCGCTCGGTCGCGCTGCTGCGCGAGCAGCTCGACCGCCGTCCCGATTCGACACGGCTCGTGCTGCTCGCGCAAAACGCGGGTCAGCACATGGCCATTCTCGCCGGCTTCGAGCTCGCGCGCGGCTCGCTCGTCGTCACGCTCGATGCGGACTTGCAGGACCCGCCGGAAGAGATCGGCAAGCTCGTGGCGCTGTTCGAGCAGGGCTACGACTACATCGGCGGCGTCCGCGCTGTGCGCCGCGATGCCTGGTGGCGCGACTTCGCCTCCCGCTTGCTGAACGTCGTGCGCGAGCGCACCACGCGCATCCACATGACCGATCAAGGCTGCATGCTGCGCGGCTATGCGCGCAACATCGTCGACGCCGTGAATCGCTGCGGTGAAGTGAGCACGTTCGTGCCGGCGCTCGCCTATGCGTTCGCCCGCAATCCCACCGAAGTTTCCGTGCAGCACGAGCCGCGCGCGGCCGGCGCATCCAAGTACTCGCTCTTTCGACTTGTGCGGCTCAACTTCGATCTCATGACCGGCTTCTCCCTCGTGCCGCTGCAGATCTTCACGATGTCCGGGCTGCTCATTGCGGTCGGCTCGCTCGGCTTCGTCGCCTATCTCGCATTGCGCCGCATCTTCATCGGCCCGGAAGCCGAAGGCGTGTTCACGCTGTTCGGCATCCTGTTCTTCCTCGTCGGCGTGCTGTTGCTCGGGCTCGGCATCGTCGGCGAATACGTCGGCCGGATCTATCTGCAAGTGCGGCAGCGGCCGCGCTATGTGATCGCGGCAGTGCTCGAGCATGCGCCCGATACGAGCGCGCGCATGCGCCAAGGCCAGGATGCAATGCGGGGACAGCGCGGGTGAGCGTCCGGGCCGTCGTCTTCGCCTATCACGATGTCGGCGTTCGCTGCCTGAAGACATTGCTGGCAAAGGGCATCGACGTGCCTCTCGTCATCACACATGCGGACGACCCGCGCGAGAACACCTGGTTTGCGAGCGTTGCGGACGTTGCTTCCGATCACGGGCTGCGCTGCATCACGCCCGCCGACGCGAACGGGCCTCAAATGGAAGACACGCTCTCGGAGCTGCAGCCGGAATTCATTTTCTCCTTCTATTACCGCCAGCTCCTTGCGTCCTGTCTGCTGCGTCACGCCCGCCTCGGCGCCTTCAACATGCACGGCTCGCTCCTGCCTCGATATCGCGGGCGCGCTCCCGTGAACTGGGCCATCTTGCGCGGCGAAACCGAAACCGGAGTGACGCTGCACGAAATGGTCGAGCGTGCAGACGCCGGACCCATCGTCGATCAGATGTCCGTGCCGATTCTGATCGAAGACACCGCGCTCGAGGTATTCACGAAGATCACGGTGGCTGCGGAGATCGTGCTGGCACGCTCGCTTCCTGCTTTGATGGCCGGCAACGCGCCCCGCCGAGCTCAGGATCTGACGCAAGGCTGCTACGTCGGACGGCGCCGCCCCGAAGACGGACGCATCGATTGGCGCCGCTCCGCCCTCGAGATTCACAATCTCGTGCGTGCGGTCGCTCCTCCCTTCCCCGGCGCGTTTACTGAGCTCGTCGGCCGTCGCCTCTGGATTCATCGCACGCGTCTCATCGACTCGGGTGAGGATCGAGCCTCGGCACCGCAAATCTTCTGCGTGGAGGGCCGCTGCCTGATTCGGTGCGGCGACGGCAGACTCCTGCAGCTGCTCGCGGCGGCAACGGACGAGGGGCCAGTGCGCCTCGACGAGCTCTCGGCGCGCCTCGCTCGGCGGCCGATCTCCCTCATCTGAAAATCGGGGGCAGATGCATCGATGCAGCTCGCGCTCAAGATCGATGTCGACACGCTGCGCGGCACGCGCGAAGGCGTCCCGCGTATTGCGGAGCTTCTCGAGCGTGTCGATGCGCACGCAACGTTTCTCTTCAGCCTCGGACCGGATCACACCGGGCGCGCGATCCGACGGGCATTGCGGCCGGGATTCATTCGCAAGGTGCGGCGAACGTCAGTCGTGTCCCATTACGGCTTGCGCACGCTGCTCTACGGGACGCTGCTGCCAGGACCTCACATCGCACGCGCAACCGCAGACATCATGCGCTCGATCGCAAGCCGCGGATTCGAGGTCGGCGTGCATTGCTACGATCACGTCGATTGGCAGGATCATGTGAGCGCCGCGAGCGCGGCATGGACGCGGGCGGAGCTCGAGAAGGCGGTCCACGCGTTTCAGGACGTGTTCCAATGCGCGCCGCGGGTGCATGGCGCCGCCGGCTGGCAAATCAATCGCGATGCGCTCGCGCTCGAACGCGAGCTCGGCTTCGCGTACGCCTCCGATGTGAGAGGTGAATCACCATTCATTCCCGTGGCGAACGGCGAAGTCATCGGCGTTCCGCAACTGCCGACGACGCTGCCGACGCTGGATGAAATCATCGGACGCTCAGATCTCGATCACGACGATTGGACTCGGCATCTGTTCGAGCTCACCGAGCGATCGCCCACGCGCCATCACGTGTACACGCTGCATGCGGAGCTTGAAGGCGGACGCTTCCTGGCGCCCTTCGAACGCCTGCTGCACGACTGGCGTGCGCAAGGTTTCCGGTTCACGAGCCTGGGCGAGCTGTACGACTCGTTGCTGCGCGACGCTTACGCGTTCCCTCGCGGCGAGGTCGAAGCCGGAACCGTCCCTGGCCGCTCGGGCATCGTTTATTGCCAAAGCGCCATCGCAGACACGCGCGACGCATGAGCTGACGAGCATGCCGCCGAGCACGAAGCTCGACGGCACGCTCGTTGCGCCACGTTACTCGAATGACAGCACCGCCTCCGCGTAATACTGCCGGCCGAACGGATCGCCGAGCCGCGTCTCGAGTCCGCCGACGACGGGCAGACGATCCGGCTTCGCATTGGTCACGTTCGATGAGCCGATCGCGAAGTCGAGCTTGCCGAACGAGAGGTTCTGGAATGCATAGCCGTAGCGGACGTCGTAGGTCGTGTACGAGCTGATCCGGTCCGGTATCTCCGCGCCGGGCTCGACGCTGGCATCGAACTTCACGCCGTCGCTGTATTTCGCCGTGATCGCAGCATTGTGATTGCCGAGCGCCCACGCCGCCCGGAAGTTGTGCTTCCACTGCGGCAGCGGCGGCGCCAGGTTCGTCTGACCGTTTTGCAGCCCGACCGCATCGACCGTCACGCCATCGAACCCGGTGTACTCATACTTCGCGTAGTACGTGCTCGACAGCTGCGTGCTGAAGGAGCCGATGCCGCCGAGATCGAAGGTGTACTTCACCTTGCCGTCGAACACGTTCACCTCGTTCGAGGACAGGTTCTCGTTGCTGCGCGTGACGGAGCTGAGCGGATTGATGCCGTTCGGCTGCAGCCCGCCGCGCCGGATCGCCGGATCCATGTTGTTCGCAAACCAGGCGTCTCTCAGCGCGGCATGCGCCACACGGTCGTACGTCGCGGCCGTCAGATTGTTCGCGATGAGGAAGTTCGCGAAGTCGCGGTTGAGCAGATCCGAGGCCGTGAGCTGCAGGATGCGATCCACATACTTGATGTGCTGATAGTCCAGGCTGAACTCGAGATCATCGATGATTTCCCAGCTGAATCCGAAGTTGTAGATCGTCGAGTCCTCGGGCTCGAGATTCGGATTGCCGTTGATGCAGCTCGTCGAGCCCGCGATCGTGACCGCAGGCAGGCCGTTCTGCGCCGGATAGAACGCATCGTTGCCTGTGAACACTTCCGAGCAGTCGGGACTCTCCTGGACGAGCATCTGATTCACCGTCGGCGCGAGGAAGCCCTCGCCGTAGGACGCGCGGAAGGCGAGCGTCCGGAACGGCTCGTAGCGCAGCGCGACCTTCGGGCTCGTCGCCTTCAGATCGAGGTCGACGAAGTCCTCGTGGCGTCCGGCGATCTGCATCGTCAGATTGTCGAGGATCGGCACGCTCAACTCCGCGAACGCCGAGCGCACCTGGTTCTTCGTGACCACCGTGCCGTTCGGCACGAGGAAGATGTCGACGTTGTAGTCGTTGCGCTGCATCGCGGCCGGGCCGGTCCGATCCGTGTCCGTGATCTCGCGAACCTGCAGGCCGAAGGCCATCGAGAGCGGACCTGCGGGCATATCGAACAGCTCGCCGGTCACGATGGACTCGATCAGCTGCAGGCGCGTGCGTCCGGACTCGTAGCCGTCCGGGGCCCACAGCCAGTCCACCAGCTCCTGGCTGTTCGCTCTCGCGGGCGTGTAATCCGGCGAGCGCGGATCGGACGAGCCGAAGGGATTCCAGTACTCGTTGCCGTTCGGTCCGCCGTGACCGTTGAGCGCGGCTTGCATGCGGTCCATGAGCGGCGCCCAACCATTGTTCTTCGTGCGGATCGTCTGCGTGCTGACCCACGTCTCGCCGCTCCAGCTCGTGCTGCCGAAGTCGTACGTGAGGCCGAGCTTGTAGCGATCGGTGTTGTAGTTCGTCTCGTTGTTCGTCGCGCCGCGATGGTCGAAGTGGCTCGGCAGCGTGCCGTAGTGCGTGAACGGCCGCCAGCCCGATCCGCCGACGCCGCCCATGCGCAGGACGCTGCCGGATTGATTGCCGGGATTGTCGATCGGCACGAACAGCTTCGTGTTGTTCGCGGTCAGCGCGGTCGTCGGCGAGGTGATCGTCGTGGACGTGCGCCAGTCGCCGTTCGCCTGGAATTCGAGATTGACCTTGTCGTTGATCGCGTAGACGAGGCTCAGATAGGTGTTGTACTCCTCGGCCGGCCGTGCGTAATCGTGAAACTGGCCGTACTCGAACAGACACGTCGGATTCCGGGCCGTCCCGCTGCGGATGCCGCTCGGAAACGAGTCCTGCAAGCCATCGTCCTCATGGCCTTGGTTGAACGTGCCGCAGGCGGGATCGCGATAGATCGTGTTATCCGACATCCGCGTGTACACGCCGGGATTGCCGCTGACCGTCTGGTCGTAGTCGGCACGCAGGTACTCGGGACGCTCGACGCGATACAGCGCGGTCTTCTTCGAATAATCCGCGGCGAACACGACGTCCAATGAATCGAAGAACGTGTGGCCGGCGAGAATCGAGTACTTCGGCTGATGAAAGGTGTTCTTTTCGTCCTGGTTGTAGAACGCCCGCGTCTTGAAGCCTTCGAAGCGCTTGACCGGAATGATGTTCACGACGCCCGCGACGGCGTCGGTGCCGTACAGCGCCGCACCGCCGTCGAGCACCACTTCGAATCGCTCCATCGCGAGCTCGGGCACGACCGAGCCGATCGAGCTGTCGACGATGCGCCGCCCGTCGAACAGCGTGAGCGTGCTGCCCGTGCCGAGGCCGCGGATGTTGAAGGTCGCGGAGTTCGAATCCTGTCCGCCGTCCTGCGAGCCGAGCACGTTCGCGACCGTATCGGTGTTCTGGGTGAAGGTGAGATCGCGAATGAAATTACCCATGGTGGGCGCGCCCGACTCGGCCACCGCCGTGGAGTCGATCACCTCCGTCGGTGAGGGCGCATTGAACGTGTCGCGCTTGATGTACGAGCCGGTGACGACGATTTCTTCGCGTGCGGCTTCTTGCGCATTGATCTGCGACGCGAACAGCACCATGGAAATCGCTGCCGCGAGCGACAGCGTGTTGTTCTCTACTCGAGCATTCTCCATACGAATTCCCCCGTTTACTTTTTTGATGCTCGCCGCGCATACGCGCTGGCTTTTGTTACGAACATGGCCGAGCCGAGGCTGGCGGCGCCCTCCTTTGAGATCGAACGTTGATGGCGCGGCCGCCTGCGTCGGCCGCTCGTCGGTGGATGCCGCTACGTATTCGAATACGTATTTCTCGCCGTATTTTCCTGCGTGTGCGCGAATTCCACCGCGCGGTATTCGGCCTTCTTGCGTATTGCTGTGTCAACGATGCAGGAGCGCACCGATGCGAAAGTAGCGCGACGTCGTTGGCTCGCGCTGCGCGCTTCATGTCGCACGGAAACACTGGAAAACAAGGCGTCTTCATCTCTCGCGTGCGCGAGACGTGCGCCGTTGACGAATTCTCCGTTGATGAGTCTGCGCCATTTTGCTGGCAATTCTTTTTGGTCGCGCACCGCCATGTCGGAATTCACGGCACGCGAATCTTCCGTGCGGTGCGCGAGTGCTCCGCCGCGTCGCCCGCCAACCACGTGATTACGTGTTCGCAAGCTCCCGGAACAATCGAGGAAACCGCGGCACTATGGTCGTGTCCTCCGGAACCCGACGGGTGCACTCATGAAACGGCCCATCTCGATCTTCCCCGTAGTCACCCTCCTCGCGCTTGCGCCGGCGCTCGCAGCGAGCGATACCTCCGGCACTTTCGATGCGCAGCAGATCGAAAGCCTCACAGGCGCGAAGGGCCAGTTCAATGCGCAGGAAAGCACTTTCAAAGTCTCGGCGCCGCGCAGTGATTTGAACATTCGCGCGGCCGGTGTTCGCATGACACCTCCGCTTGGCCTCACCTCGTGGGCAACGTTCATGCATGCGGGCAATCAGACGATGGTCATGGGCGATACGGTCTTGACCGAGGCGCAGGTCAATCCCGTGATGAGCGCCGCGCTCGACAGCGGCCTGCAGGTCACGGCACTCCACAATCATTTTCTGTGGGAAAAGCCGCGCATCATGTTCATGCATATCTCAGGCATGGGCGACACGGCCGCGCTCGCGACGGCCGTCGGCAAGGTATTCGCGAAGATCAAGGAGACGAGCAGTCAGACCGGCGAGCCGACGGTGGATGTCGATCCTGCCAAGACGACGCTGGATCCGGCGAAGATCGAGGCCGTGCTCGGCCGCAAAGGCGAGCTGAGCAACGGCGTCTACAAGATCACGGTCGGACGCACGGCCAAAATGCACGGCCATACGATCGGCAACTCGATGGGCGTGAACACCTGGCTGGCCTTCGCCGGATCCGACGAGCACGCCGTCGTCGACGGCGATTTCGCGATGCTGGAATCGGAGCTGCAGGGCGTACTGAAGGCGATGCGCGCGGCGGGCATCAACATCGTCACGATCCACAATCACATGACCGAAGAGCAGCCGCGCGTGATGTTCCTGCACTACTGGGGCGTAGGGACGACGACGGATCTGGCGAAGGGGCTGAAGGCGGCACTCGCAGCTACGTCGCAGTGATGCGACCGCGGCTCACGCCGTCGCCCATGCCGTCGGCTGATACGCCGGCCGATGCGCGAGCTGCTCGAATTCGTGGAGGTCATGCGAGCTCGTGATCTGCACGAGCTTGCCTTCCTCGCGCTTCAATGCCCGCAGCCGCGCCTGATTGCGCAAACGTGCGCGGCGGTCCTTTTCCATCAGCCACTGGTAAAGGCGCAGCCCAGGCGTGCAATACGGGCGCTCGAGATCCATCTCTGCGTGATAGAAGTAGGCATCGCCGGCCTGCAGCAGCCATTCGTTGAAGCCGCGGTCGACCGCCACTCCGGCATGACCGAGCGTATGCCCGATCAAAGGGACGAGCAGAATCTCGGGCGGCACGCCGCTCAGCTCGCGCACGCATTCGAACCCGAACCACTTCTCCCCCACGCCGGGCCGATACGTACGCCAGTTTGCGCGGGTCGACCATTGCTGCGGGCGGTAGCGCATGCGATCGAGGAGCGAGCGTTGCGCCGTTGCGCTCGCGCGCTCGTCTTCGAGCATGTGCACGGCCGCCTCCGGAAAATCGTCGAGACCGCCGGCATGATCGAAGTCCAGGTGCGTGAGCACGATATGCCGCACATCCCGCGCTTCGTATCCAAGCCGCTCGATCTGCCGGATCGCGGTCATCTGATGGCGGAACTCGGGCGACAACAGCGCGAGGAAAAACTTGCTCAGGCGCGAGCGGGGATCGTCGACGTCGCGCAGGCCGAATCCGGTATCGACGAGCACGAGCGTCGTCGGCGTTTCGATGAGCATGCAATGGCACGCAAGTCGCCCGCGCAGCGACCGGCTCTGCCCATCCATCAGCGCGCCCCCGAGCGGACAGCTCGAAATGCAATTCAGATGATGAACTTTCATGGCACGCTCGCGAATACGGGGGATGCAAGTTGAACGGTCCGTCGCGCTGCACGTTCCGCGCGCGCCCGCAGACTCAGCGGTCGACCTTCTTGAGATCGCCTTCCGCGAGGCGCTGCCTGAGGTTGCCGTCGACGGTCGTCCCTTCCTGCATCGGCTCGTAGAGGCTGCCCGCCGTGGCTTCCGCGGGTGCGGAATCCTCGATCATCGCCTTGTTGAAGACGCTGCCGTTGATGTTCTCCGTTGCACGCCGCGCAATGCGATGCGACGCCGCGGCCATGTTCGCCTTGTAGCCGACGTTGATCTCCGGCTTCGGCTTCACCGTCGCCGCGACGATGGCCTTCACGACTTTTTCGGGCGGGTCGGGCATGACGGTACGCGGCTGATGTCCCGAATAGTTCGCCGCATGATCGAACCAGGGCGTATCCGCCGCGAACGGATTGATCGTCGACACATGAATGTTCTTCTCCCCGTTCACGCGCAGCTCCTGATTCAGGACGCCGCCCAACCCGACGATCGCATGCTTCGTCGCGACGTATGAGCTGTAGTACGGAAAGGGCACGCGGCCCGCGACCGACGCGATGTTGATGAGCGTGCCTTGACCCTGCTCGCGAAAACGGCGCATCGCGTAATAGCTGCCGTTGATGACGCCTTTCAAATTGACGTCGACGACGCGCTCATGATCCGCAAGCGGAACGTCCTCGAACCGGCCGAGCGCGCCGACGCCGGCCACATTGATCCAGACGTCGATCGAGCCGAAGCGTGCGATCGCGGCATCCGCGAGACGGCGCACTGCTTCTGCGTCACTCACGTCCGTCGTGACGACGAGAGTCTTCGCTCCGCGCGCTTCGCATTCCCGCGCCAGCTCCTCGAGCAGCGCGGTGCGACGCGCGGCCAGCACCAAGTTCGCGCGCTGATCCGCAAGCTCGAGCGCAACGCCTTTGCCGAATCCGCTCGATGCGCCTGCCACCACGACCGTCCTGTCCATGTTTGCGTCCGGCGTGCTCGCGCAGCCCGCGAGCTCGAGCGCCAGCACGGCCAGCATGAGACTCGAGAGCCAGCCCCTCGACACCCGTGAACGCAGAACGAAGGCCTCGATGTGCGCCCGGCGCACAGCTCGTAGTTTCATGCTCGACATGGGGCGGCTCGTATTGAAATGAGACGTGCTAATGCAAGCGGCCGGGAGCCGCAGTGGTTCCGATGGCACAGGAACCAACGATGGCGAAGCACGTTGCCACACCAGACGACGCCGCCCGCTTCCGGGACCGGAAGGACATCACATGGCCCAGCCCCGCGATACTCACGAGTTCGACGTCGTCATCGTCGGCGGCGGACTCGCCGGCCTGTCGTGCGCCTTGGCGCTGAGAGACAGCGGCCTCAGGATCGCGCTGTTCGAGCGCGACGGCAGGCTCGGCGGCCGGGCGGCCAGCGTTCCTGACGCGATGAACGGCATCGCGCTCGACCTGGGCCCGCACATCCTGCTGACACAGTATCGGAACATGCTCGACATGCTCGATCTGCTCGGCACCCGCGAGCACATCGCGTGGCAGCGCGACCGCTTCGTCACCCTTTTGGACGGCGGCGAGCGATTGCCGATGCGGCTGTATCCATTGCCGGCTCCGCTGCACTTCTTTCCGAGCCTCATGGCAGTCCGGCAGCTTTCGATCCGAGACAAGCTCTCCAACGCACGCATCACCTGGCTCGCGCTGCGCGCGAGCGAGCAGCATCGCTTGAAGGTCGATGGCCTGACGGCGCGTCAGCTCTTGAACCGCTATGGCGTCAGCGATGACTTCCAGCGCTGGTTCTGGTCGACGGCGGCGCTCGCGCTGCTCAACATCCCGCTCGAGGAGTGTTCGGCCGCCGCCCTGCTGCGCATGTACGCCAACCTCATCGGGCGCAGCGACTACGCGTCGGGTTTCGCAACAAAGCCGCTCGCGGATTTATTCGTTCACCCGACACGAGCATTGCTGGAGCGCCGCGGCGTGAACATCGAAACCCGCCAGCATGTGGTTCGGATCGAAGCCCGCGGAACGCACACGTACGCGGCCCATCTCGAGGATGGACGCCGGGTGCGAACGAAGGCCTGCGTGCTTGCGATCCCGCCGCAGAACGTGAGTACGCTGCTCGCAAGCTCCTCGCTATTGAGCGACGGCTGGAAAGTTCCGCTGACGCGCTTCGAGCCATGCCCGTATGTCAGCACGTACCTGTGGCTCGATCGCAAAGTCACGACCGAGCGCTTCTGGAGCCGCATCTGGTCGGCCCGGAACCTGAACACCGATTTCTACGATCTGTCGAACTTTCGTTCCGACGTCGACGCATCGCGATCGCTCATCGCGAGCAACTGCATTTACAGCGCCGCCGCGGCCGGCTGGAGCGATGCCGAGATCATCGAGAAGACATTGCGCGAGATCGGCGACTTCGCGCCTGCCGCGCGGCAAGCACGGGTGTTACACAGCACGATTCATCGCATCCCGATGGCGATCGCCTGCCCGAAACCTGGCACCGAGCGCGCGCGTCCCGACCCGCTCACCCAGATCAACGGCCTGCTGCTCGCCGGCGACTGGACGAACACGCACTTGCCCTCGTGCATGGAGAGCGCGGTGTATTCGGGGCGGCTTGCCGCCGAGTACATCTTGAATGGGCAGCGCCACGCCGCTGCGCGCCCGTTTCCGCCGCCTGCGCCGAATGCGCTCGTGAAGCTGATTCGCCGCCTCGCCCCGCCGACGCTTCAGGCTGCGGAATCATCTTGAACACGGCAGACGCTGCCCGTACGACGCCGGCGTCCGGCTTCAACCTGACGTCTTCGACGGCCAGCGTGCCGGATCTTGCATCCGCCGCTCACCAGCGCGGCGGCGTTGCCCACGCGGGCGGCTCATCGTAAATGCCGACGCTCGACAGGCGCTCGATCAAGTAGTCGTCCGCGAATGTTTCCGGATCGAAGCGCAGCAGCGAGCCGGGCTCGCGCACGAACTGCTCCGGACTCAAGTCCTCGTATTGCAGATGCCATCCGCCCGCGTGCTCGATGGGATTCAAGCGCGCCTTCCTTTCGTGCAGCACTTTGCGAATGCCGTGCGCGCGCGAGCGGATCGGATAATGCTTGAGCAGGAACTTGTACGGATACACGCGGCGTCCTGCGAACGAGACGTCGTGACCCGCGGTCGCGGCGAGCGACACGGGCGCATCGGTGCGCCGCCATGCGCGCCGTTGATGGAAATGTCCCGGATGGCTGCTGAACTCGAAATACTGAAAGTGTTCTTCGACGTCGTGGCGCTCGTGATCGAACCGATCATCGACAGGCCAGAAGTTCAGGGTGACATGGTCGATGCAGGAATACCCGCAGCACTGGGCGCGCCACAGTGAAGCGCGCAGCCCGGTACCTTCAAACGGTCCGTAGCGCCGCTCATCGGCATCGTGCAGGACGATCCAATCGGCCCACGCCGCCTCGCGGCCGATCTCCTCGACCCGGCGCAGGATGCGGGTGAGGTCGTAAGTGTTCGGCGGGGCATCTGCAGGAAAGCGCTCGATGCGCACGAGCCCCTGGCCGAGGAAGGGCCGTGCGCGCTCGAGCGTCGCGTCGGTCGACCAGTTGTCGAGCAGATGGACGTCGATTCCCTGCGTCGTGAGATAGCGCAGCGTGTGCTCGATGATGTCGGCCTCGTTGAACGTCGGTACGACCGCAAGCACACGAAATGCATCCGGAACCGCCTGCGCTCGTATGCGCTGCTCGCGGTCCAGGATCGCGAGCCGGCCGGATGGACGTCCACGGCCATCCCGCAAAGCGCCGGTGAACAGCGGATGCAGATTCGACTGAGCGAGCGCCGCCGAGAAGGAGGCGGCATCGATGAGCTCATCGTTCCCAGATGCCGGAACGAACACGAGTGACGCACGGGCGCGTTCGAGCGCCTCGCGCAACGAGCCAGCGTTCAGCGACGACGCGAGCGAGCCCTCGATGGAAAGCGTACAGACCGCCAGCGCGCCGTCGCTCATGGAATGCGACTCCAGTGCGTCTGCCGCCGTCAGCCCGTCGCCATCGAAGCGATCGCGGTCGAAGCGTGCAACGGACGCCGTACGCTTCTGCGAGCGCGGCACACTCACGACGGCGATTTCCGGGCAATCCTGCGCCTGTGCGAAGTAACGTGCGAATCGGCTCAACAGCGTCGCAGCGCCGCGATCGGGTTGCACTTGCATCGTTCCACTCGGAGATGGTTCGTAACGACGCAAGAGCCCGCGTGTTCCGCAGGCAGCGATCTTCCGCGTGCATCTCTAAGTTGATGTCCGACGCTCGGGATAGAACTGCGCACGCGGCGCCGCCGCGACTTCCCGGACGAAATACGCGACGAACCGCGCCACGCGCTCGAGCCCGGGCGTCGAAATCGTCTCCAGCGTATCGCCCGTCGTGTGATAGAGCGGATTGCCTTGGATGAGCTGAAACAACGGTCCGTCGACGTCGGCGTTGTCGCCGGCGCCATAGGTGCTCGCCTGCGAGACGAAGTTCAGGCCATAGCGCAGCCCGCCCTCGCGAATGATGCGTTCGAGAAACGGCGTACGCACGCTCAAGCCGTTCATCAGAAAATTCTCTCCCGAGTCGGCGATGTAATCGCGCAGCCCGTGCGTGTCGGTACGGGCGGGATTCAACTGACGCACCGCGACGTGCTCGAGATTGATCGCGAGCACGTTGCGTGCGATGAGCGCCTTGTTCAGCGCCACGAGCTGCGCCGGGCCGTTCAGGCCCGGCGTGTGATGACCCGCACTGCCGACGAACACGAGCGTGCGCGCCGGCCGGTTCTCGGGCTTCGAGAAATGCTCGGCCAATGCGACCATCACTGCCGCGCCGTCGGCGTTGTCGTTCGCGCCGTCGAACCAGCCGTCGAGATGTGCATTGATGATGATGTTCTCGTCGCTCTTGCCCGGCACGATGCCGAGCACGTTCGAAGCGCGCAGGCCGCGGCGCTCTTCGTCCTTCAGCGTCAGGGTCGCGCGCAGCTTGTCGCTCGCCTTCGCAGCCGCCGCATCCATCACTTCCTCGAGAAAGCGCCCGTCCTGCCCGCCGAAATTGAAGCATGGCCCGCCGCAGCCGCTGATATCGCGCGTACGCATGTTGCCGGCCTGATCGACGATGTTGAAAACCGCGACGGCGCCGCGCTTGATGAGCGCCTGCGCCTTCGCACGCGCGGGGCCGCGCTCGAGGAACAAGTGTCCTTTCGGCGTGATGTGCTGAACCGCGATCTTGCCCTTCACATCGATGTACTGCAGCTCCGCCTCGCGCGCCGCGCCGACGAAAACGAGCGGCGCGGTCAATCCGTTCGCGGGCAGCGCCATCGCGCCCGCAGGGATCGCCGATTCGAGAATCATGTCCTGCGTGCCCGGCCCAAACGCCGGATCGGCATGAATGCGCACTTCCCAGGACAAGGGCAGCCAGAGCGACGCGCTCGCAGCCTGGTTGAACCACTGCCGCTCGACTTGGGGAACCTTGGCTTCACGGAACCGCTGCTCCACCCAATCGGCGATCCGCTCACCGGATGGCAGGCCGGTGATGCGGCCCCACAGCTGCCCGCTGCCGACTTCCTTCGTGTCGCGGCTCCACTTCGAGACGCTGACGATGGTTTCGAGATCGCGTCGGATCGCCTCACCCCGCAAGGACGTGTGAGCTTCCTCGCCCGCCGGCACCGTCGCAGGACGCGGGCCGTAATCGGTGCCGATGATCGCGGGCGGCGTCTCCGGATGGAACCCACCCGGCGGCGTGACGCCGAACCATGGGCCGCTTCTCGCTCGCGACGCTCCCGCCGATTCGGCAGCCTGGCTCGTCCTGGTCTGAGCACCTGCAGCCCCGACCTGCGCGAGCGCGGTTGCGCCGACAACCACGGCCGTGACGGCCGCAATAGAAAACGAGCTCGACTTCATTGCTTCAGCGCCTTTGTTAGTGGATTCGTACGCCGCACGAACATCGTTCAGATGCTAGCAAGCGCGCGCGCTGTTTTGGCTAAAGCTTCGTCGAGTCGTGGCGGTGCCCGAGTGTCACTCGCTTTCGCAGAGCGCGGACGCTCATTCCCGCCCTGTCCTCCTCCGACGGCTTGGAAGCGGGCCGCGCGAGCACTGCCCGCGCGGCGCCTGCTCATTTCACTTCGATCTTGCGCGCCTCGGATTTCGGCGCGGCGACCTTGGGGACGTGAACCTTCAGGACGCCGTTCTTCGATTCGGCGCTGATCGCCGCCGCATCGATGTCGTCCGGCAGGGCGAAGCTGCGCGAGAAGCTGCCATAGAAGCTTTCGATACGAATCTCATTCGCTTGCTCGCGCTCCCTCTCCTTCTTGCGCTCGCCGCTGATCGTGATGACGCCGTCCTCGAGCGTGATCTGCACGTCCTCCTTGTTGACTTCCGGCAGCTCCGCCTTGATCAGATACTCCTTGTCCGTTTCAGTGATGTCCGCGAGCGGCCGCCAGTTGCCGAAGTCATCATCGGTGCGGCGCGACAAGGCGCGGCCGAAGAATGGCGTGTAGTCGCGCAGCATGTTCTCCATTTCACGAAACGGTTCCCAACGCGTGATATTCATCGTTCGAGCTCCTCTGTTGATTGGACCCGAACTTAGTGTTCGCCGGTCTTTCCGGCATTCGAATGCGGAGGTCCGCGTAGGTCTCGAGGACAAGGTGGAGTTCGCTCGTGCCGACGCGCATCTGCAAGCGAAAGCCCGACATGCGGCGCGACTCATGCAGCCGCGAGCGCCGGGCGCACGTTGGAAGTGAGCCCGGATCTGCAACCAAGAGCGCGCTTCATGCAACGCGAACATCATTTCTCCGACACGGCGGTGCCCTGGCCGATCGCCGACCTGCTGTCTGCGGATGCATTTTCGCATGCAGTCGACGCGCTGCAATTGCGCGAGACGCACATCTCATGGGTGATCCTGACGGGACCCTTTGCGTACAAGATCAAGAAGCCGGTGAAACTCGATTTCATCGACGCATCGAGCCTCACGCAGCGCCGCCGGTTCTGTGAGGAAGAGCTGCGATTGAATCGCCGCCTCGCCCCCGAGCTGTACGTGGATGTCGTCAGCATCGTGCTGCGGGAGGGTCGCGCAGTCGTGGGCGCGGACGGCTCGGTCGTGGAGTATGCCGTGCGCATGCGGCAGTTTCGCGCCTCCGACGAGCTGCCCGCGCTGCTCGCGAGCAACGACGTGACCGCGGCTCAGCTGGCAGCGCTCGGTGAGCTGCTGGCGCAATTCCATCTGGGCGTCGCCGTCGCGGCGCCGACGGATGCGCCTCAAAAGACCAGTCAGATGTTGGATGTGGTGGTCGGCAATCTGAACCAGTTGCAGGACATTCTCAGCGCCGGACAACGTCCGAGCCTGGAGCCGATCGCGACATGGATGCGCGGCACCGCGCGCACGCTCGAATCCGCCTTTCAGGCGCGCGAGCGCAACGGGTTCGTTCGTGAAGGCCACGGCGACCTGCACGCGTCGAACATCGTGAGACACGCGGGCCGCCTCGTTCCTTTCGATTGCATCGAATTCGATCCGCGTCTGCGCTGGATCGACGTCATGGACGATGTGGGCTTCCTCGTCATGGACCTCGCGAGCCGCGCTCGCGCCGATCTTGCCGCCGCGCTGCTCAACCGCTACCTGGAGATCACGGGCGACTACGACGGCCTTCGCCTGCTTCCCTTCTATGCAACCCATCGCGCGCTCGTCCGCGCGAAGGTCGCTGGCCTCACGGCTGCGGCCGCGCCCGCTCGCGCCGGGGAATTTCGTAGACGGATCGCACGACGCTTATCTGGCGCAGCGAGCTGGACGACGCAGCGACGCCCGATGCTGATCCTGATGCACGGCGCATCGGGCTCTGGCAAATCATGGCTGAGCAGCCGTCTCGTGCCCGAGATTCCCGCGCTACGGGTACGTTCAGATCTCGAGCGCAAGCGGCTCGCGCGATTGAGCCCGACCGAGTCGGCGGCCGCCGCCGTGCGCGAAGGCATCTACTCGCGCGAGTTCAGCGATCGGACCTACGACCGCCTGGCTGCCTGCGCCGAGATGTGCCTCTCCGCCGGACTGAGCGTGATCATCGACGCGAGCTTCCTCCAGGCGACGAAGCGCGAGAGGTTCCGCGCGCTCGCGAATCGCTCGGGCGCTGCGTGCGTGATCGTGTCCTGCGAAGCCGATCCGATGACGTTGTCCCGGCAAGTGACGGAGCGCGCCGCGCGCGGCGGGGATCCCTCCGATGCGACGCTCGCGGTGCTCGAGACGCAGCTGCGCGAGATCGAGCCCTTCACGCCGGATGAGCAAGCGAGCGTGATCGTCGTCGATACGCGGACGCCCAACGCGGTGCAGCGCGTCTCGCGCGAAATTCATGCTCGGTTGTCGCCGGAGCGCGAGCTCGTACGCTAGATTGCCGTTCAGGACTGGACGGACGAGCACATTCACCCATGAGCGCCATCGATTCCCGAGGCTTGTCCGTCGATGAAGCCGCACGCCGTCTCGCGCTCGACGGCCCGAATGAGCTGCCCGGCACGCGCGAGCGGCGTCTCCTCGCGATCATGGCCGACGTGCTCACGGAGCCGATGCTGCTGTTGCTGATCGCGGCCGCGGCCATCTATTTCATTCTCGGCGATGCCGGCGAGGCGACGGCCATCGCGGCGTCGATGCTGATCGTGATCGCCATCTCGATCGTTCAGGAGCGGCGCACGGAACGCGCACTCGCACGACTGCGCGATCTGTCGAGCCCACGCGCGCTGGTGTTGCGCGACGGCAGCGAACAACGCATCGCCGGCCGCGATGTGGTGCAGGGAGATCTCGTCGTCATTCACGAGGGCGACCGCGTGCCGGCGGACGCCGTGCTCGTCAGCGCGCACGAACTCAGCGTCGATGAGTCCATTCTCACGGGCGAATCGCTGCCCGCGGACAAGAGCGCCGCAGACGCGTCGACGCGCAACGCGCCAGAGGAACGCAACCGCGTCTACTCGGGATCTCTCGTCGTCCGAGGCACGGGTCTTGCGCAAGTCTTCGCGACCGGCGCGCGTTCGCAGATCGGGCGGATCGGCGCCGCCCTCGATGCATTGCAGACCGAGACGACGCCGCTGTATCGCGAAATCCGGCAGATGGTGAAATGGGCGGCGATCGGCGGGCTCGCGGTCTGCGCCGTCGTCGCGGCAACCTACGCGCTGACGCGCGAGGACTGGCTCGGCGGCGCGCTCGCAGGAATCACGCTTGCGATGGGCCTGCTGCCGGAGGAATTTCCGGTCGTGCTCACGATCTTTCTTGCGCTCGGCGCCTGGCGACTGTCGCGTCTCGACGTGCTGACGCGCCGCATGCCGGCGATCGAGACGATCGGCGCGGTCACCGTGCTCGCCGTCGACAAGACCGGCACGCTGACCGAGAACCGCATGCGCGTCGCGCTGCTCGAGGCCGATGCGGAGGTCTGCGATCTGCGCACGGACGCGGTGCCGGGTCCGGCAGGCGCACGCGTGCTGAGCATCGCGTCGGCCGCAAGCAAGATCGATGCGTTCGATCCCATGGAGCGTGCCATTCAGGATGCTGCGGCAGCACTGACTGCATCCGATGTCGCTGCATGGCGGCAGTCGCATCTCGTGCGGGAGTACGGACTCACGCCGCAGCTGCTCGCCGTCACGAACGTTTGGCGCCGGCCCGATGCAGATGAGCTGGAAGTCACCGTAAAGGGTGCGCCGGAAGCGGTCTTCAGGCTGTGTCGCTTGAGTGCGGGCGAGCGCGAGACACGCCTCGCGGGCGTTGCGGCGCTCGCGTCCGAAGGACTGCGCGTGCTCGGCGTCGCTCACGGACGCTGCGCCGACGGCGATCTTCCTGACTCACCGTATTCATTCGATCTGCAGCTCGTCGGGCTCATCTGCCTGGCCGATCCGTTGCGCGCCGATGTGCCCGCCGCAATGAACGAATGCCGGCGCGCGGGCATTCGCGTCGTAATGATCACGGGCGATCATCCCGGCACCGCTGCGGCGATCGCCCGCCGCGCCGGACTGGCCGATTCGGATGCCGTGCTGACCGGCGCCGAGCTCAACGCGCTCGATGAGCAGGCGTTGCGCGAGCGAGCGCGCACGACCTCGATCTACGCCCGCATGTCGCCCGAGCACAAGCTGCGGCTCGTCCACACATTGAAGGCGAACGGCGAGATCGTCGCGATGACGGGCGATGGCGTGAACGATGCGCCGGCGCTGAAGGCCGCGCATGTCGGCGTCGCGATGGGCGGACGCGGCACCGACGTTGCACGCGAGGCCGCCTCGATCGTCCTGCTCAACGATGACTTCGCCTCGCTCGTCGCCGCGGTGCGCTCCGGGCGGAGAATCTACGAAAACCTGCGCCATGCCATGGCGTTCATCATCGCCGTCCATGTCCCGATCGCGGGCATGGGCTTGCTTCCCGTGCTGCTCGGCTGGCCGCTGCTGCTCTACCCGCTGCACGTCCTCGTCCTCGAGTTCGTCATCGACCCGGCTTGCACGTTCGTCTTCGAGGCCGATGAGCAGGATGAGAACATCATGGATCGGCCCCCGCGGTCCACGAAGGCGCGGCTGTTCTCGGGAGCGTTGCTGCGGAGAAGCTTCTTGATGGGCGGCGTGATCCTCGCGATCGCCTTCGCTGCGTACGGGTTGGCGTTGAGCGCAATTCAAGAGAACGCCGCACGCGCGCTCAGCTTCGTCGCGCTGATAGGGGCGGCGGTCGCGCTGATCTTCGTCAACCGCGCGCCGGACAGCTCCTTCGCAACGCTCCTGCGGCGCCCGAACGCCGTGTTCTGGATGATCGCCTGCGGCGCCGCGATCGTCGTCGCGGCCGTGCTCTACGTCCCCGCGCTTGCAAGGGCATTTCGATTCGCTGCGCCGTCTGCGCCTTTGATGCTCGCCGTCCTCGGCGGCGCGTCGGCCGCCGTGATCGCCGCGGGCATGCTCGCTCGGCGCGAGCCGGAAAAGGTTCAACCCGCCCGCCGCCCTTGACTCGTCAAACGTAAGTCCGGAAGCTTCCGCCGGCTCGAACCGTGGCCTTGCGGTCAAAGTTCGTTGCGAACAACAACAATCTCAGCACCACGAACCAGGGCACTATGGATATGCGCAATCTCTCGGTATTCCTCCTCTGCGTCGCGGGGTTCACGCTCACCAACGCCTCCGCCGCCCCCAAGCCCGACCCCGTCAATGCGGATTTCTTTGCGAATCCACACAAGATCGAAACGCTGGCCCTCGTCGTCGATACCGTCATCGTCGAGGACATCGAAGGAAAGATCGGCGGCATCAATCGCACGGACCATCGCTTGCTCGTCCCGGTCATCGGACATGGCGTGCGGCACGCACTCGAAGCGCGCGGCTATCGAGTCAAGGAACTGCATGCGAGCGCCGGCCTCTTCGCCACCGGTGAGCTCAAGTTCGCCTACATCGACAGGAACAAGCAGATCACCGGCGAAAGAATGACGTATCCGTTCGACGCATCGACTGCACCGCCCTGGGCTCGCGGCCCGATTCAGATGGTGCTGGAAGGCGTGTTGACGGGCGCCGGCCCAAAGCGAAAGCCTGCGGGAGCCTATTCGGTCGAGCTGCCGCTCGAGATCAAGAACCTGGGCGTCGATGCCGTTGCGATCGTCACCTCGACGAGCGTCAATGTTTCTGACGGCAAGCGCATCGGTTGGGCATTGGCGGGACCGGCTGGACTCGGCGGGTTGATCGGCGGCGCCATCCAAGGCGCCATTCTTTCGGCCGTGAATGAAAAAGAAGGCGCGATCGCGACGATCGTCGATGCTCGAGACGGCACCGTCCTGTGGTTCGACGAGGCGCAGGGCACGACGAATCCGAACCGCGGCGGCACACGCATGATTCGCCACACGCTGTTCGATCTCCTGATGAAGCTGCCGAATCGCGGCACGCCCGCGCTCGAGGCAGCCGGCGCGACCTTCGGCGGCACGCCCTCAGTCTTCGAGGATCCGGCCGGTTGGTCCGCGGCCGAGATCAGAACCGCCTTTCGCGCCGGCGCGATTCCCGAGGCGGACTACAAGACCCTGAGTCGAGAGCTCGCGGTGAAGTACCGCGATCGCATTCGCGCGCTGCGCGAATCGCGCAAGAACGATCAGATCACCGAGCACGAGTACGACATCGAGCTGTTCCGCTGGGAATGGAGCTATCGCGGTTTCTATTGATCCGCGTTGAATCCCTGCGGGCCCTGCCCTAGTCTCGGCGGCACCATCGCCGCCGCGCAAGGCCCGTCATGAGCATCATCAAACTGAACGTCAACGGCTCGACGCACGAGGTGGACGTCGATCCCTCGTCGCCGCTTCTCTATGTGCTCCGCAACGATCTCGATCTGCACGGGCCGCGGTTCGGATGCGGCGTGGGTCAGTGCAGCGTATGCACGGTCATCATCGACGGCGCTGCCGTGCGCTCCTGTCTCACGCCTGTCTCGTCGGTGCGCGGCGCGGTTACGACGCTCGAGGGACTCGCGAAAGACGGCAAGCTGCATCCGCTGCAGCAAGCGTGGATCGAAGAACAGGCCGCGCAGTGTGGTTATTGCCAGAACGGGCAGATCATGACCGCGAAGGCACTGCTCGATCGCAATCCGAATCCGAGCGACGCGGAGATTCGCGCGGCGATGGACGGCGCGCTGTGTCGATGCATGACCTACTACCGCGTTCAGGCGGCGATCCGTCGCGCGGTGCGCGCGGCCGGCGCAGCGGGAGAAGGCGTATGAGCGAAGCGCTGCAGCTGCCGAAGGCCGTCGAAGACGCGGTTCTCGGGCTCGACCGAACCTCGCGCCGCAACTTCCTCAAGACATCGGGCGCGCTGGTCATCAGCTTGACCGTCGGCGCACTGCCGGGCACGAACATGCTCGCTGCGGAGCCTGCCTCGGCCGCCGCCGGCCCCTATCCCGATCCAGACTTCCTGCAACTCGACACATGGATCGTGATTCATCCGGACAACACCGCGACGTTCTTCGTCGGCAAGACCGATGGCGGTCAGGGCACGGGCACCGCGTTCCGGCAGATGATGTGCGACGAGCTGGACATCGCGTACGACATGACCAGGCTCGTGATGGGCTGCACCGACATCACGCCCGATCAAGGCGGCTCGGGCGGCTCGGATGGCGTGGAGCGTGATGGACAGACGATGCGGCGCGTCGCCGCCGAAGCGCGACGCGTTTTGCTCGAGCTCGGCAGCAAGCATTTGGGCACGCCGGTCGAAATGCTCGCGGTGACGAATGCGACCATCAGCGTCAAATCCGATCCGGCGAAGCAGGTGACACACGCT
>Ga0164243_10000574_pt1 | contig 66455 bp, 67 predicted proteins | sample OricompcompostOP_FD_108781 | JGI IMG/M metagenome (GOLD analysis project Ga0164243, IMG submission 108781) | Organic Plus compost microbial communities from Emeryville, California, USA - Original compost - Organic plus compost (OP) | ecosystem: Engineered > Solid waste > Mixed feedstock >... | reverse complement strand
CCGCCGTGGGCGTGGTCGTGGTGACCGCCGGGCTCTTCCTGCTGCAGGACCGGTTCCGGGCCGGGTTGATCGTCAGCGTCATCATGGCGATCGTCGCGCTGTCGATCGTCGTGGTCAGCGGGTACGCGGGCCAGCTCTCGCTGGCGCAGCTGACCCTGGCGGGCGCGGCGGGGTTCGCGCTCGGGCCGCTCGGCGTCCAGTTGCACCTCCCGTTCCCGGTCGCCCCGCTGGTGGCCGCGCTGGCCGCGGCGGTGCTGGGGGTGGTGATCGGGTTGCCCGCCCTGCGCATCCGCGGGCTGACGGTCGCGGTGGTGACGCTGGCGCTCGCGTTCGCCCTGGAGGCGTTCTGGTTCCGCAACCTCGCTTTCGTGAGCAGTTCCGGGGTGACCGCCCCGGAGCCGGAGCTGTTCGGCTGGGATCTCGGGATCGGGACCGGGCTGGCGTATCCGCGGGTCACGTTCGGTCTGCTGTGCCTGCTCGTCCTGGTGGTGGTCGCAATGGGCGTGGCCTGGTTGCGCCGCAGCGCGCTCGGCTCGCAGATGCTGGCGATCCGGGCGAACGAGCGGGCCGCGGCCGCCGCGGGTGTCAACGTGGTCCGGGTCAAGATCCTCGTGTTCGCGATCGCCGCGTTCATCGCCGGGCTGGGCGGCGCGCTGCTGGCCTACCAGCAGCGCACGGTCACCTACGACGCCTTTTCCGCGGTGTCCGGCCTCGGGCTGTTCGCCACGGTGTACCTGGCCGGCATCACCTCGGTGTCCGGCGGCATCCTCGCCGGGTTCACCGCCACCGGCGGGCTGGTGTTCGTCCTGGTCGACGTCCTCGTCGGCACCGGGGGCTGGTACGTGGTCGTGTCGAGCGTCCTGCTGGTCCTGACCGTGATCATGAATCCGGAGGGCATCGTCGGGCCGGCGCACCAGAAGCTCGCCCAGCTGCGGGCGCGCCGGGAACCCCCGGCCCCGGAAAGGTCGGCACCCCCGGCGCCGGCGGCCAGGACGGCGGAGACCGGGCGGCCGGATCTGCTGTCCGTGCGCGGCCTCGGAGTCCGCTACGGCGGCGTGGTCGCCGTGGACGACGTGACCTTCGACGTCGCGCAGGGCTCGATCGTCGGCCTGATCGGGCCCAACGGCGCGGGCAAGACCACGCTGCTCGACGCGATCAGCGGGTTCGCCGTCCACACCGGGACCGTCAGCCTCGGCGGACGGCCGGTGGGCGGACTGGTCCCGCACGAGCGGGTCCGGGCCGGGCTCGGCCGCACGTTCCAGGCACTGGAGCTCTACGACGACCTCAGCGTCGAGGAGAACGTGGCGGTCGGTCTCACCGCGTCGCACGGGCGGCGGGAACGCCCGCCGGAGGAAGCGCTGCGGCAGGTCTTCGACCTGCTCGACCTGAGTGCGCTCCGCTCGCGCCCGGCGGGGGAGCTGTCCCAGGGCCGGCGTCAGCTGGTGTCGATCGCGCGGGCGCTGGTCGGGCAGCCACGGGTACTGCTGCTCGACGAACCCGCGGGCGGGCTGGACACCACCGAAAGCGCGTGGCTCGGCGACCGCCTGCGGCTCATCCGCGACAGCGGCGTCACGATCGTCATGGTCGACCACGACATGGGTCTGGTGCTGAGCCTGTGCGACCGGATCCAGGTGCTCAACTTCGGCCGGGTGATCGCCGCCGGCACCCCGTCCGAGATCCGTGCCGACCGCGAGGTGGCCGCGGCCTACCTCGGCGCCGGCGCGGGCGAGACCGGCGACCGTGAGTTCGCGAAGGAGTCCGGATGACCAGTGCAGTGGAGTGCCGCGGGCTGGTGGCCGGTCACGGCGCCGTGCCGGTCGTGCGGTCGCTGGACCTGGCCGTCGAGCACGGCACGGTGCTCGCCGTGCTCGGCCCCAACGGGGCGGGCAAGACGACGTTGCTCGGCACGCTGGCCGGGTTGCTGCCGAGCCTGGGCGGCGAGGTGCTCGTGGACGGCAAGCCGTTGCCGCGGGGCAAACCCCGCGCCGCCAACCAGGCCGGGCTCGTGCTGGTGCCGGACGACCGCGCGTTGTTCACGACCCTGACCGCGCGGGAGAACCTGGTGCTGGCCCGCCGCGCGGGCGCGCCGACGCTCGAGGAGATCCTGGAGATGTTCCCCGCGCTGCGGGACCGGATGGGTGTGGCGGCGGGTGCGCTCTCCGGCGGTGAGCAGCAGATGCTCGCCGTGGCCCGGGGACTCGTGCAGAAGCCTCGGGTCCTGCTCATCGACGAGATGAGCATGGGGCTCGCGCCGGTGATCGTCGAGGACCTGCTGCCGGTGGTGCGCCACATCGCCGAGGCCACCGGTGCCGTCGTGGTGCTCGTCGAACAGCACGTGAAGCTCGCGCTGGAGGTCGCCGACCAGGCGATCGTGCTGGTGCACGGCGACGTCACCCTCGCCGGATCCGCGTCCGAACTGGCCGCCGACTCCGGGCGGCTGGAAGCCGCCTACCTCGGCGGCGCCGCGGCCTGAGCCGCCCACTTCGAAGAGAGGCCCCAACACATGCGATCCGTTCTCCTCCGACGACGTGTCCGTGCTGTCGTCCCGGCGTTGCTGGCCGCCGCGGCACTGGTGCTCAGTGCCTGCGGCGGTCCGGCCCCGGACACCCTCGACCCGGCCGCGGTCGAGCAGGCGCTGGGCGCGCCGAACAAGGCGGCAGGCAGCCCGGTGCTGCTCGGCCTGATCAGCGACGGCAAGGGCAGCGCCGTCGACCAGACCGCCGAGATCCGGGGTGCGCAGGCCGCGGTCGGTTACGCCAACGACTACCTGGGCGGCCTGGGCGGCCGTCCGATCGAGCTCAAGGTGTGCGAGACGCGGAACTCGCCCGCTCAGGCCACCGACTGCGCCAACCAGTTGGTCAGCGCCGGCGTCTCCGGTGTCCTCGCGGGCACGCTCGCCGAAGCCGACCAGGTCATCGCCGTGCTCGCCGCGGCGAAGATCCCGGTGTTCTTCTCCCAGAGCTCGTCGAAACTGGGCCTGTCCACGCCCGGTGTCTTCTCCCTGACGAACGCGGTCAACTACTTCAGCACTCCGGCCGCCTACGCGAAACAGCAGGGCTACCAGCGGGCGACGATGATCGTCATCGACGTGCCCGGTGCGAGCGGGCCCGCGCAGCAGATCGGCAGCCTGCTGTTCGGCAACGCGAAGGTCGCCTACGACGTCGTGCCGATCACGCCCGGCACCGCCGACATGACGCCCCAGATCCAGACCGCGGAGGGTGACGACCCGCAGTTCTACGTCCTGCTCGGGGACGCCACGTTCTGCAGCAGCGCGATCAAGGCCCTGCGCACCCTCGCCGTCGACGCCCCCGTCGCGGCGTCGGAGACGTGCGTGAACTCCGAGGCGAGCGCCTCGATCCCGGGCGGATACGAGGGGATCAAGGTGATCGCCAGCCTCGAGTTCGACCCCGCCGATCCGGAGTACCGGACCTTCGAGGCGGCGTTGTCCCGCTACGGTGAAGGGACGTCGCCGGCCTCGATCCCGGGCATCGGCTACTCGGTGACCTTGGCCCTGGTGCGGGCGGCGAACGCCGCGAAGATCCAGGACACCTCGCCGGCGGGGCTGGAGGCCGCGGTCCGGTCCGCACCGGCCGTGCCGTACCCGCTCAACGGCGGTGGGACGTTCCGCTGCGACGGCAAGGCCGTGGCGTTGTCGCCGAACATCTGCAGTGCCAACGGGATCATCGCGGACGCCGCCGAGGACGGCTCCCTGTCGAACTACCAGGTGGTCCAGGCGAGCGACCTGTTCACGACCGGCGGGTAGGACCCGCCTTGCGAACCGGGGGCACGCCGGAACCGGCGTGCCCCCGGTCCGCGTCAGCCGTCGAGGAAGGTTTCCAGCGCGGGAACCGGGCGGTCCACGGATCCGGGCACCCAGCCGGCCTCGATCTTGCGCGGACCGGCCCCGTCCGGGGCCCAGATGTGGCAGCTGCCCAGCGGAAGTGCCACCGCGCCGGCGGATTCGGCGGGCTGGTCGCGCCGGGCGTAGGCCACCCGTTCGCTCGCGGTGCGGACGACCGCGGGGCCGATCGCCCTGGCCAGCTCGCCCAGGTGGGCGCAGCCGGACACGCCGCCGAGCCGTTGCCGGAGCTCGCGGGTGAACCCGCGTCGTACGGAAAGCCCGGCCAGGCGGGCGAAAGCGGGCGCGATGAGCGGGCATTCCGTGTGCGGGAAGGAATCCATTCCCGCGTCCGCCTCGGTGATCACCAGATCGCTCAGGCGCACGGTCACCCGCAGCGTCATGTCGTGGATCCGCTGCTGACCGGGCTCGGCCCAGGGAATCTGGTCGGTCAGGCGGCCGATCACCGTCACGTGCTCCTCATCCCGGGCGTAGGAGTCCATGATGATGCTGCGCCGGTGCACGGCGCCTGCCGGCGGGGCGGGTGGTTCGGGTACGCGGTCGGTCACGACGGCTCCTCACTTGAGCAGGTGGCGGGCGACGACCATGCGCTGCACCTCGGTCGCCCCTTCTCCGAGCCGCTTGACCCGCAGGTCACGGAACCAGCGTTCCAGCGGCATCTCGCGGGACAACCCGAGCGCGCCGAACAGCTGCACGCACCGGTCCAGCACACGGAAGGCGGTTTCGGTGGCGTACAACTTGGCGGCCGAGGCGTCGGTGCGGACGTTCCGGCCCAGATCGGCGTTCCACGCCGCCTGGTAGATGAGCAGGCGTGCTGCCCTCAGCTCGATCTCGCTGTCGGCGAGCATCCACTGCACGCCCTGCTTGTCCGCCAGGGTCGAGCCGAACACCGCGCGTTCCTTGACCCACTCGACGGTCAGCCGCAGGGCCTCCTGGGCGATGCCGACCGGTCCGGCCCCGTAGAGGATGCGACCGCGCACGAGGAAGTCCGACGCGAGCCGGAAGCCCGCACCCTCGTCACCGATGCGGTTGGCGACGGGGACCTCGACGTGGTCGAAATGCAGTTCGGCGGGGGAGAAGGAGTTCATCACCCCGATCGGGCTCATCGTCAGGCCCGGCGAGCCGCGTTCGACGATGAAGCAGCTGATCCCGTCGCGCGCCCCCGGCTCCCCGGTGCGCGCGTACACCACGCCCCAGTCGGCGGTGAGGGCGTGGCTGGTCCACAACTTGGTGCCGGTGAGCACGTAGTGATCGCCCCGGCGCTCGGCGCGGCACTGGATCGCGCGCGCCGGGTCGGACCCGCCCGCGCTCTCGCTGATCGCGGTGAACGCCTTGCCTGCCGAGCCTTCGACGATGGGACGGGCGTAGCGCTCGAACTGTTCCGCGGTGGCCTGGAAGAGCACACTGGGCGGGTTCCCGCCGAAGGCGCCCGCCGCCGGGAAGAACGCACCCATCCGGCATTTGGCCGCTTCCTCCGCGACGACCACCTGGCCGAGCATGCTCAGCCCGGCGCCGCCGAACTCGGGCGGCGTCTGCAGTGCCCAGAGCCCGAGGTCGCGGGCCTTGCGCTGTAGCGGCAGCAGGAGTTCGGGCGGCAGCCCGGCGGCGTCGTGGTCGAGCTTGTCCTCCAGTGGCCGGACCTCGGTCGCCAGGAACCGGCGGACCGTCTCGGCGAGCATCCGGAACTCCTCGGGCAGCTCCCACGCGCCGGTCGGGGAGGTGTCCGGGTCAGGCGCGGGCATAGGAGCTCCAATCGGTGAGAACGGTGGCCAGGGTGGCCGGGTGGCCGGGCCGCGCGTGCGCGGGCGTCCGGGAGAAGCGGGGAGCGGGCGCGGGCTGGACGGCACCGTCGATGTCGGTGAAGGTCTTCCGGGCGGACAGGTGCGGGTGTTCGGTGGCCTCCTCGAACGAGAGCACGGGCGTGACGCACGCGTCGCGCCCGTCGAACACGGCCACCCACTCGTCGCGGGTCTTCGTGGCGAAGGTTTCGGTGAAGATCCGGCGCAGGACGGGCCATCCCGACTCGTCGGACTGCGCGGGCAGCACGTCGGGATCGAGCCCGAGCCCGGTGACGAACTCCTGGTAGAACCTGGGTTCCAGCGCGCCGACGGCCAGGTACCGGCCGTCGGCCGTCTCGTAGACGTCGTAGAAGGGCGCGCCGGTGTCGAGCCGGTTGGTGCCGCGCTCGTCGCGCCACCGGCCGTCGCCACGCAGCGACCAGATCGCCTGGGCGAGGCTGGAGGTGCCGTCCACGATGGCCGCGTCCACGACCTGCCCGCGACCGGACACCTGCCGTTCCACGAGCGCGGACAGGACCCCGAGCGCGAGGTAGAGCGAGCCGCCACCGAAGTCGCCGACCAGGTTCAGCGGCGGCACCGGGGGCTGCCCGGAGCGCCCGATCGCGTGCAGCACGCCGGTGAGGCCGACGTAGTTGATGTCGTGCCCGGCGCGGTCGGCCAGCGGCCCGTGCTGCCCCCACCCGGTCATGCGCGCGTAGACCAGCCGCGGGTTGTGCCGTGCGCAGTCGTCGGGGCCGAGCCCGAGGCGTTCGGTCACGCCGGGCCGGAACCCTTCGATCAGGACGTCGGCGCAGGCGATGAGATCGAGAACCGCGGCACGGTCGCGATCGTCCTTGAGGTCGGCTTCGACGATGCAGCGGCCACGCCGTTGACCGGGCGCGCCCGGTCTGCGTACCTGGACGACATCGGCGCCGAGGTCGGCCAGGAGCATCGCCCCGTGCGGACCCGGGCCGATACCGGCCAGCTCCACGACCCGGACCCCGGCCAGTGGACCGGTCGTCTGTCTCATCAACTGACCCTTCGTCTACGCCGAAAGTTCATACTTGCCTATTACAAGAGCTAGTCTTCACTATAGTTCTGACAGTGCGTTCACTCTAGCCATCGAGGTCTCATGCTGGTCGGTGACATCCCCCGTCGCAACGCGCGGCGCTACCCCACGAAAACCGCGCTGCGGCACGGCGACGCCACACTCACCTGGGCCGCGCTCGACGAGCGCGCGAACCGGCTGGCGTCGCACCTGCTCGACCGCGGCCTGGCCACCGGCGACCGGGTCGCGGTGTCGGCCCGCAACTGCCTGGAGTGGCCCGAGCTCGTGTTCGGGATGGCCAAGGCCGGTCTGATCCTGGTGCCGCTGAACATCCGGCAGTCGGCGGACGAGATCGGCCACGTGCTGGGCGACTCCGGTGCGCGGGCCGCGATCCTGCACCACGACCAGGTGGAGCGGCACGGGACGCCTCTGTCCGGTCTGGACCTCCTGCTGGAGATCGGCGGCAGCGACGCGGGCGAAACGTATGAGACGGCGCTGGCCAAGGGGCGCCCGGTCGATCCGGCCCCGGCCGGGCTCAGTGACTCCGACGTCCAGTTCATCCTGTACACCAGCGGGACCACCGGACGCTCCAAGGGCGTGGTGAACGCCCACCGCGGCATGCTCGCGCAGGTGCTCGACACGAGCATTTCGACCGAGGCCCGGCACGACGACGTCATGCTGGCCACGACCCCGTTCTTCACCGCCGGCGGCATGGTGCGCACGCTGTCGTGGCTCTACCTCGGCCAGACGATGGTCATCCACCCGCGGTTCGACGCCGAGGCCGTCATCGACGAGATCGAACGCAGCAGGGTGACGTTCACGACGTTCATCCCGACGATGCTGCACCGCACGCTGCGCATCCTGGAGGAGGGACCGGCGCGCGACGTGTCGAGCCTGCGCCGCATCAGTTACGGGTCCGCGCCGGTGCCGGCCGGCCTGGCGGACAAGGCGATGCGGCTGCTCGGCTGCGACCTCCAGCAGCGGTACGGCCTGACCGAGGCCGGCGGGCAGGTGACGATCCTCGGGCCCGAGGAGCACCGGCAGATGGTGGCCGGCCGCGAGTCGCTGCTGACCTCGTGCGGGCGCGAGACGCCGCACGCGGAGATCCGCATCGTCGACGACGAAGGCACCGAGCTGCCGCCGGGCGAGGTGGGCGAGATCGTGATCCGGTGCGAGTCCAACGCCCTCGGCTACTGGAACAACCCGGAGCAGACCGCCAGGACGTTCCGGCCGGACGGGCTCTGGTCGGGCGACCTCGGCCGGCTGGACGCCGAGGGCTACCTCCACATCGAGGGCAGGCGGACCGACATGATCATCTCCGGCGGGTTCAACGTGTACCCCGCCGAGCTGGAGCGCGTGCTCGGCGGGCACCCGCAGGTCGACCTGGCCGCGGTGGTCGGGGTCCCGGATGAGGAATGGGGCGAGACCCCGGTGGCCGTCATCGTGCCCAAGGGGACCGTCGACCCGGCGGCGTTCGAGAGTCAGCTCGACGCGCTGTGCCGGGAGCAGCTGGCCGGGTACAAGCGGCCCCGCCGGTTCGTGTTCCGCACCGAGCTGCCGCTCGGCCCCGCCGGGAAGGTCCTCAAGCGCGAGCTCCGCACCCAGCTCGGCTGAGGCCGGCTGGTCCTGACCGCCCGGCGGTCAGGACCAGCCGGCTCACCGCGGCAGGCCCAGTACCCGCTCGGCGAGGATGTTGCGCATGATCTCGGTGGTGCCGCCCGCGATGGTGGCCGCCCGCGAGCGCAGGTAGTCCAGTTGGGCCGGCCGCGCGGCGGGCCCGCTGATCCCGTCCAGCCCGAGCGCCGCGAGGTGGGTGTCACCGACCGCCTGCATCGCCAGGCTCCAGGCCAGCTTGATGACCGAGTGCTCGGCTCCCGGCGCGCCGCCCGCGGCGATCCGGCCGAGCGCGCGCCGGCCGAGCAGGCCCAGCAGCCGGGACTCGACGAGCCGGTCGGTCAGCGCCAGCCTGGTCGCCGCGTCCAGTTCCCGCCCGGCGAGCTCGGCGACGACGTCGTGCACGGTCTGTTCGAGCCGGCTCGCCATCATGATGACGCCTGCGCGCTCGAAGCCCAGCGTGGTCATCGTGACCGTCCAGCCTTCGTTCAGCGGGCCCAGCAGCGCGTCGCGCGGCACGCGGACGTCGTCGAAGAACAGCTCGGCGAATCCGCCTTCGCCGGTGATCTGCGTGATCGGGCGCCGCGTGATGCCGGGAGTGTCCAGCGGCACCAGCAGCGCCGAGATTCCCTTGTGCGGCTTGGCTTCGGGATCGGTGCGGACGAGCAGCAGGCAGTAGTCGGCCTCCATGCCCTCGGACGTCCAGATCTTCTGGCCGTTGACGACGAAATGGTCGCCGTCCAGGGTCGCCCGGGTGCGCAGGCCGGCCAGGTCGCTGCCCGCGCCCGGTTCCGAGAACCCCTGGCACCACACCGTGGTACCGGACTGGATGCCGAGCAGGTGCCGCTTCTGCCCGGGAGTGCCGTACCGCATCAGGGTCGGCGCGACGTTGTTGACGCCCAGCACCCCGGCCAGGTCGGGCGCGCGGTACTCGGCGAGCACCCGGTCGCAGGCGACCTGGTCGACGATGCCCAGACCGCGCCCGCCGTACTCGGCCGGCCACTGGGGTGCGATCCAGCCGACCCCGTGCAGTGTGCGCTGCCAGTCCAGGCGTGCCGGGAACGAGTCGTCGTCGCCCCACTTCTCCCGGTGCGCGGGGAGCAGGCGTTCGACGTGCTCGGCCAGTTCCGCCGCCGGGCTGCCCGCCGGGAGCGCGGCCGTCGCACGGGTGGCGGGGCCGTTCGCCGGGTCCAGCCGCGCCCGGTGGGCGGTGGCCCCGCCGAACAGGGGAGCGGCCGCCGCGGCCCGGCGGTAGTACAGGTGCGCCTCGTGCTCCCAGGTGAACCCGATCCCGCCCAGGATCTGGATGTAGCCGCCGGTGACCTGCCGCGCGACGGTGGTGGCTTCGAGCAGGGCCAGTGCGGCGGCGTCCTCGAGGTCGGGCAGGTCCGCGTCCGCGTCCAGCAGTCCGGTGAGGTGACGGGCGGCCGCGCGGGCGAGTTCGACCCCGGTGAGCATGTCGGCGCAGGTGTGCTTGATCGCCTGGAACGACCCGATGGGGCGGCCGAACTGGGTGCGGTCGCCGGCGTAGGCGACGGCCCCGGCGAGGCAGTGCCCGGACACGCCGACCAGTTCGTTCGCCAAAGCCGCGGCGCCCGTCACCAGGCCCCGCCGGACGGCGTCGAGCGCGTGGTGCCCCTGGGCGAGCACGGTCGCCGGGGTGTCGTACAGGGTGAGTTCGCCGAGCGGGCGCAGCAGGTCCAGGCCCTCGGTCCGGCGGAGTTCGACGCCCGTGGCGGCGGTATCCACGGTGAGCAGGACGGGGCCGCCGTCGCTGCCTGCGAGCAGCAGGAGAACGTCGGCTTCGGGGGAGAGGACCAGATCGGCGCGGCCCGACACGCGTGCGGCACCGTCGGTGGATTCGGCGCGGAATCCGCCACCGGCGCCCCAGACGCCCGGGTGTTCGGTCCAGACGACGGTCGGGACCACCTCGCCCGCGCAGACCCGCCGCAGCAGATTCCCGTCGCCGAGCGGATCGAGGGTGCCGATCGTGGCGGCCACGGCGACCGCCGGTGCCGGCGCGAGGGACGCTCCGCAGGCCTCCAGGGCGACCGCGAGGTCGCTCCAGGTGCCGCCGGAGCCGCCTCGCGCCTCCGCGACGGGCAGTCCTGCCAGCCCGAGTCCCGCCAGCGCGGGCCAGAGTGCGCGTTCGGTGACGGATGCGGGATCGCCGACCTGTTTGTGAGCAGCACCGGCGGGCCACTGGTGGGCGAGCAGCCCGGTGACGGCTTCGGCCAGTGCTTGCTGGTCTTCGGTGTCGGCCACCGCGATGGTGCTCGGCATGAGGTTCACGCCCTTCTCTCCGGATGGATACGCATCGTCAGAATCTACCTGATCAGAGGCCAACGTTTCTGCTTGTGCGGGATTGATTTGGGGTGTCCGAATGGATATGGTGACGACAGTGTCAGAAGGAGGCTGGTGGTGAGTGTTCTGGTGCGGGCGACAGCGCTGCGCTTGCTGGCGATGATCCAGGAGGGTTCCCTCGACGGGAAACGCGAGCGGCTGGGCGAGTGCTTCGCTGAGGACGCGCTTTACCACGTCGCGGTTCCGGCGATGGCCAAGGTGCGGGGCTCGGCGGAGATCGTCGCCGAGCTCATCCGCCAGACCACCCACTACTCGGCGATGGACTGCGAGATCGCCACGGTGGTCGCCGACGGCGCCGTCGTCGTGATCGAACGCACCGACCACCTCACCCTGCCCGGGGGCGAGGCGCGGGTGGCCAACGAACTGGTCGCGGTTTTCGAGGGCGACGAATCGGGCCGGATCACCGCCTGGCGCGAGTACTGGGACCCGGCGGCACTCGGGCAGCGGATGCAGGCCGCCGCCTCCGCCGGCAACGGATGAGGAGCAGCACATGACCTTGGACCTCGAAGCGGCCGACTACACGCTCTCGGGACTGCGGCCCTTCCCGGTCGCGGTGACGACGATCCACGAAGGCCGGGCGAACGGGCTGATGTCGTTGTCGGCCGGCTCGGGCGGCATCGTTCCGGAGGCGCCGCGGGTGACGATCAGCCTGACCAAGTACAACCTGACCCACGACATGGTCTCCGCCTCCGGGGTCTTCGTGATGCACCTGCTGGCCGCGACACCGGAGCCTGCGCTGGACGCGTCGCTGAAGATCCTGATGGGGCTGGGCGGCAGCTCCGGTCGTGACGGCGACAAGCTCGCGTCGTTCGACACCAAGACCGGGGTGACCGGTGCGCCGATCCTGCTGGACGCGCTCAGCTACGTCGAGGGCCGCGTGGTGGGCACGCTCGACGGGGAGGAGAACACGATCTTCCTCGCGGACGTGGTCGGCGCGGGGCGGCTGCGCGACGGTGAGCGGCTCCGGGTCGGCCCGGCCTGGGGGAAGCTGCCCAAGGAATGGATCGAACAGTACGAGGCCAACCACGTGCCGCAGCTGGAGCACGCCCGCCGCAGCCGTGGACTGGCGAAATGACCACCGCGTTCCCCCGGGACGAGGTGGAGGCGGCGTTCCGGCACTACTTCCTGACCGGGCCGGTCGGCGAGGACTGGGCCGCCTGGTCGCGGTTGTTCACCGATGACGCGACCTACAACGACCACTTCTGGGGCACCTTCCACGGCCCGGGTGAGATCCAGCAGTTCCTGGAGGGCACCATGTCCTTCGCCGCGCACGTGTACTCGCCCCTGGTCTGGTACAACATCGACGGCTCGCAGGTGGTCTACAAGGTGGTCAACCGCGCCGACAACCCCGAGCCCGGTGGTGAGCCGATCGACTTTCCTTCCCTGCAGGTGATCGAGTACGCGGGCGACGGGAAGTTCTCGTCCGAGGACGACTGGTGGACCGTCCACGAGATGAAGTTGTTCAACCAGCGCTACACCGCGGCCCGGGAGCGGGCCGGGGATGGCGCACGTGACCCACTGTCGCGATCGGACTGGGGGAGCTGGGTCGACTGGGCCAGGCCGCCCGGGGACCACGAGGCGAAGCCGTCCTGGCTCGGCCGTGACGTGGCTCCGATCGGGCGCCTGAGCGAGATGACCTTCGGCCGGCGGCACCCGCGGCCGCGGCGGTGAGCGCCGTGCGGTTCGCCCTCATGTTCCCGATGCGGGCGGTCAAGCACTACGAGAGCTGGCGGGGCGACGGCGACCTTGGCTCGGTCGCGCGGATCGTCGAAGACGCCGGGTTCGACGGCTTCGCGATGAGCGACCACCCGTTCCCCGCCCAGGGCTGGCTGGACAACGGCGGCCACCACGCCTTCGACCCGTTCGTGTCGCTGAGCTACGTGGCCGCGTCGACGCAGCGGGTCAAGCTCCTCACCTACGTCCTGGTGGGCGGCTACCGCAACCCCTACCTGGCGGCCAAGGCCGTGGCGAGCCTCGACTCGCTGTCGCGGGGACGGATGATCGTCGGCATGGGCGCGGGCTACCTGGAACCCGAGTTCGATGTGCTGGGGGCCGATTTCGCCGGTCGCGGCAAGGTTCTGGAGGCGGCGATCCCGGCGATGCGGGCGGCCTGGGCCGGCCGCGACCACCCGGGGCCTGGGTTCGCGGCCGAGGGACACCGGATGCTGCCCGCGCCGGTCCAGCCCGGCGGGCCGCCGATCTGGATCGGCGGCAACAGTGCCGCGGCCCGGCGGCGGGCGGTCACGCTGGCCGAAGGCTGGATCCCGATGGGACAGTCCAAAGAGGTCGCGAAGATCACCGGGACGCCGGCGCTGGAATCGGTCACCGACCTCGCCGGCCAGGTCCAGGCGATGCAGGCCCGCCGTTCCGGCGCGGGGCAGCCACCGCTGGAGGTTTCCTTCACCCCGTTCGAAAGCGATCTGTTGCGCCACGACGCGGGCGAGTTCGCCGGGCAGGTCCGCAAGGCGCTCGACACCTACACCGGTGCGGGGGTCACCTGGATCACGATCGAGCCCGCGAGCCGGAGCATCGAGGCGTTCCGCCGCGACATCGGTCTCATCAGCGAACTGTTGATCTCCCCGGCCCGCTGACCCCGGGAAAACCACGAAGGCCACCCGCGCGGCGGGTGGCCTTCGTGGTGTCAGGGCAGGGCGTCGATGACCGTGGGCAGCTGGTCCGGAGTGCTGCCGTGCAGGACCAGTTCGTCGGCACCGGCGGCCAGGTACTCGCCGAACCTGCGCACGCAGTGCTCGGGCGAGCCCACCGCGGAGGACGAGTCGAGCCAGCCGGCCGGGAGCACCTGTGCCGCTTCGGTGAGCTGGTCGCGGGTGCGCAGGAAGTCGGCCGACCCCTTGATCCCGGCGAGCTGCGGGTGTTCCCGCAGGTTCCGCAACGGCTCCGTGTCCCAGCCGTTGGCGCCGGCGAGCTGCTCGCCGAACCCGGGGATCTGGAAGTAGGTCACCGCGCGGCCGCCGACCACGGCGGCCTCCTCCTCCGGGGACAGCCCGGAGGCCGTGATCACGGTGGCGTAGACCCGGATGGAACCGGGATCGCGGCCCGCTCGTTCGGCGGCGGTGCGCACGGTGGCGACCGACCGGGCGACCGCCTCCGGGGTCAGGAACGGGTGGAGCAGCACACCGTCGAAGTGCGTGCCGGCCAGGGCCAGGGTCTTCGGGCCGATGGCGGCGAGCACGAGCGGAGGCGGCGGCGCGTCGGGCAGGTCGGACAGCCGCATCGCGGGAAACCGCCCGGCCGGGCCGTCATATGACACTTTGTCACCGCGGCACAGGCGGCGAAGGATGTCGGCGGAGTCGGCGAGGATCCGGTTGGTGGCCGGCGGCAGTCCGACGGCCTTCCACATGCCCGCGACCGACCGGCCGAAGCCCAGCACCAGCCGGCCGCCGGTGAGGCCCTGCGCCGTCATCGCCATCGAGGCCAGCACCGCCGGATGACGCACCTGGAAATGCGTGATCCCGGCCGCGACCTTGGCTCTGCTGGTGACCTGGCCCAGCGCGCCCGCCAGGACCGCGAAGTCCTTGGTGCCCCATCGCTCGCTCAGCCACACGGTGCCGAGCCCGAGCTCCTCGGCCGCGGCGGCCTGGGTCAGCGCCGGCCTCGGATCCGCCACCCGGCCGGGCAGGACGTAGGCGCCCAGGGCGCTCGCGGACACCGGGTGCCGGGCCGTACTGGCCTGGACGGTCTGGGCGGGGGGTGTAGTCATGAGCCGTATTCTGACACTATGTACACGAGAAGGCGAGTGCTTGAGACGCGGTGGGAGAGGTTTTCGTGACGACGGATGCGACCCAGGCGAGGATGACCCGCGAGGTGTTCGGGGACTGGCTGGCGCGGCAGGGATGCCGGGAGGTCCGGCTGGGCGAGCTGACGCAGCCGGACGCCGGGTATTCGGGCCGCACCGTGTTCGTGGACGCGTCCTGGACCGGATCCGACGGCGGCCGGCGGCACGAGGAGCTGGTCGTGCGGATCCAGTCGCCGGACCAGCAGCTGTTCGTCGCGCCGGACGCACTGCGGCAGGCCGCCGTCATGCGCGGGCTGGCCGGGCAGCCGGGCGTGCCGGTGCCGCGGATCTGGTTCACGGAGGCGGATCCCGCCGTGCTCGGCGCGCCGTTCTACGTGATGGAGCGTGTGCACGGCCGCATCCCGGGGGACGTGCCGAGCTGGCACGTCCGGGGCTGGACCGTCGAGCTCACCCCGCGACAGCGGCGCACCCTTCACGACAACGGCCTGGCCGCGCTGGTCGCCCTGCACCAGGTGGACTGGCGGGCCGGGCTCGGCTTTCTCGAACCGGACGGGGCGGGCACCGCGCTCGACCGCTATCTGGCACAGCTCGAACAGTGGTACGACTGGTGCGGTCCGAGCCGCCGGTTCGGCCCGGAGATCCTCGACGCGGGCATGGCACAGGTGCTCGGGTCGCGTCCGGACGACCCGGGTGAGGTGCTCGTGTGGGGCGACGCCCGCCCGGGCAACATCTGTTTCGCCGGCGATCTGTCGGTCGCCGCGTTGTTCGACTGGGAGACGGCGACGATCGGGCCCGCCGGGATCGATCTCGGCTGGTGGCTGATGTTCGAGCGCTTCCTGTGCGAAGCCCAGGGCAAGTCGCGACTGGACGGAGTGCCCGGCCGGGAGGGCACGATCACCCGGTACGAGGAGCTGGGCGGTGTGCCGGTCCCGGACATCGACTACTACGAGCTGCTGGCCGGCGTGGTGATGACGCTGATCTCGAGCCGTCTCGCGGACGTGCTCGTCGACTCCGGCCGGGTGACGCCCGAGATCGCGGCGATCTACCCGAACCGGGCGGTCCGGCTCGTCGGGGAGTCCCTGGCGCGGATCACCGGCGGCTGACGGGCCGGGTGACGGCCCTCGTCGCCGGTGCGATGAGGGCCGCCTCGCCCGCTTCAGTTCGCGCGCGGGAAGTTCAGCATCCGGCGCGCGTTGGTCTCCACGATCATCTCGGTCTCGTCGTCGGGCACGTCCGCCAGCACCTCGGCGGCGCGTTTGCGGCTGTTGGGCCAGTTCGAGTCCGAGTGCGGGTAGTCGATCTCGATCGTGAGCCGGTCGACGCCGATGGCGTACCGGTTGGCCACGCCGTGCTCGTCGTCGATGAAGCAGCCCCAGAAGTGCTTGCGGAACAGGTCACTGGGCCGGGTGTCGCGGTCGATGGGCTGGTACCAGCGGTGCCGGTCCCAGACGAAGTCCGACCGTTCCAGGATGTAGGGGATCCAGCCGATGCCGCCTTCGGCGAGGGAGATCTGCAGCTTCGGGAAGCGTTGCAGGGTGCCGGAGAAGAGCAGATCCACCGTGCTCCACATGAGGTTCGACGAGAACAGCACCGTCGGCACCACGAACGGCGCGTCGATCGGGGCCATCTCGCCGGCGACCGGCTTCATGGCGGCGAAGGAGAACCCGGGCATGAACGAACCCGACCCGAAATGCAGGGACACCGGCATCCCGGTGTCGCTGCAGACCTGCCACAGCGGGTCCCAGTGGTCGCTGTGGAACGAGGGCAGGCCCAGCGGAACCGGACTGTCCGGGAAGGAGATCGTGCGCGCGCCCTTGGCGGCCACGCGCTCGGCCTCCTTCACCGTCAGGTCGATGTCCCAGATGGGCAGGATCGCCATCGGGATGAACCGGTCCGGCGCGGTGGCGCACCACTCGTCGATGTAGAAGTCGTTCCAGGCCTGGACGCACAGGTAGGCCAGGTCCTTGTCCTGGGCGCGGAAGAACGTGCTGCCGCCGAACCCGGGGAACGAGGGGAAGCACAGCGCGGCCTGGACGCCGTCGAGGTCCATGTCCTTGACCCGCGCCGCCGGGTCGTAGCAGCCGGGGATCATGTCCTCGTAACGGACCGGGTCCAGGCCCCACTCCCGGGGATCCTTGCCCGCCACGGCGTTGAGGCCGATGGTCGGGAAGACCTTGCCGTCGTAGTGCCACAGGTGCTTGCCGTCGACCTCCCTGATCACCGGTGCCTGGTCGCGGTACTTCGCCGGAACCCGGTCCTGCCAGACCCGGGGGTGCTCCACGAGATGGTCGTCGACCGAGACGATCTGATGGTGTTCCTGTAGCGGCATCGTTGCCCTCCAAAAGTCTTTCTGACGTAGTGTCTATGTAACTGTATCTCGTCTGTGGTAGGCATCACCAGAGCTGTCAAGGAGGAAAGATGTCGCAGTTGAACGAGGAAAACGGGGTCGTGAGGCCCGACGAGGACGATTACGACCTGCTCACGTTCGGTGAGGCCGGCGCGCGGTTGGAGATCGAGATTCGGACAGTGCGTGCACTTGTCCGTCGACTCGAGGAGGCCTCGCCTCGCGACGAGGCGGCGGTGCGTGCGGCGCGAGCTCGCCTGAGTGCCCTGGAGGAGGGCGCGGAACGCAACCGGGCCCAGCCCATCAACGACGTGAACTTCGAGAAGTTCTTCGGCTACCCGGGGAAGGCGCGCCGCAACACCACCTGGTGACGGTCAGCGAACCATCAGCATGCCGCCGTCGACAGCGAACACCTGGCCGGTGATGAAGCGCGAACCCGGCCCGGCGAGGAACACGAGCAACGGCACGAGGTCGCGGTCGACGTCGCCCAGCTGCCCGTCGATGGGCATGACGGCACGCAGCTGGGCGTCGTGCGCCGTCAGCTGTTCCGTGGTCATCGACGCGCGGGTGCGGGCGTACATCGGGGTGGAGATCGCGGGCGCGATCGCGTTCACCGTGATGCCGGTGCCGCCCCACTCCTGGGCGACGGTTCGCGTCCACCCCAGGACCGCGCCCTTGCTCGCCGCGTAGTGAGCCTTGTTCGGCAGTCCGATCACTCCGGCCGCGGAGGCGAAGTTCAGGATCCGCCCGCCGTGCCCGCTCAGATACCGGTAGGCGGTCTGGTTGGTCAGGAACGTGCCCTTGGCGTTGACCGCGAGCACCCGGTCCCACTCGTCCACGCCGATCTTCTCGGCCGGTGTGCCGGGTGCGATCCCGGCGGCGTGCACCAGGACATCGAGGCCGCCGAGCAGGTGCGCGCCCCGATCGAAGGCGGAGTCCACCGAGCTGGGTGAGGTGACGTCGCAGGCGAGGAAACGCGCGCCCGCGTCCTCGGCGATCTTCCGGCCGGGTTCCTCCTGGATGTCGCACGAGACCACGGAGGCGCCTGCCGCGGCGAAGGCCCGGACGATGCCCGCCCCCATTCCGCTGGCACCACCGGTGACGAGTGCGCGGATTCCGGTGAGTGGGTCGGTCATGGTTGTCCTCCTGGTGACGGAGACGTTCGTTTTGCTGTTTTTCACAGTGCTCCGAAACTTCGACAAAAGCCTGCGGATCAGCGGACATTGTTGCTTCCTGTGATTGTTGACACGTTGTCAGAATCTCTCTAGTCTCTGCCTGCGGCCGCACCGTCGCGGCCCCGGCCGAGGAGACGAGATGACGGCATCGATCGAGTGCGCGTCCTACCAGGTCACAGATTCCTTTTTCGGCGAGCCCTACGTCGACGTCGACGAATGGCGGGAGCAGCCCCATCCGCATCGCCACGTGCACGGCGGCTTCACCGGTTGCGACACCCGCTTCACGTTCTACTTCCCGCGTACGGAGGAATGGCAGGGCCGGCTGATCCAGCCGATGGAAGGCGCGCATGCCGGGCACGAGGACTTCTTCGGCAGCGCCCTGGGCGACGCCATGGGAGGGGTCGGGATGACCGCCCGGCTCGGCGGGTACATGGTCGAATCGAACATGGGACACATCGGTGACGACATCGATCCCCGGGGCGGCGAGGACGCGACGCTCTACGGCTGGCGTGCGGCCGCGGAGTCGGCACGGTTCTCCAGGCACGTGGCCGCGCAGGTCTACGGCAGGCCGCCGCACCACGCCTACGTCTGGGGTGGTTCCGGTGGCGGCCGCAGGTCCCCGCTGCTGCTGGAGAACGCGCCGGACGTCTTCGACGGTGCCCTGCCGTTCATGGGCGGCGGCGATGTGGCGGAGTTCCCCGCCACGGACCCGATCCGCGGGGCCCAGGTGATGAGCTTCGCGTGCATGTTCAACGTCGCGAGGTTGCTGCGGGACAAGATGGAACCGCTCGTCGACGCGACCCGCCCCGGCGGCAGCGGTGACCCCTTCGCCGGTCTGACCACCCACGAACGCGAGGAGCTCGCGAGTCTCTACCGGCAGGGCTTCCCGCGGGGCGACGAGTACATGATCGGCGCGCCGATGGGGCAGATCTGGCTGTGGTCCTCGATCGCCGAGCAGCTGGCCGAGCAGGATCCGGAGTATTTCGAGAACTTCTGGACGCAGCCCGGTCACGTCGGCCACGACCAGCCCGAGGTGGTGCGCGACGACGTGCTCGACGTGGTCGCGACCGTCGACCGGGTGGTCACGATCGGCGAGCTGGCCGGCGACCCCGAGTTCGCCGGCCCGGAGTACCAGCTGATGCGCACGACCGCCCAGATCCTCGGTGCCGGAGCCGGTACCGACCTGCCCTACGCCGTGCGGTTGCGTGGCCTGCCGGACGGGTACCGCCTCGGCGCCGGGCTTCGGCCGGTCAGCGGTGAGGCGGCGGACCGCCGGCTCTACTGCACGGGAACCGCGGGCGATCTGATGGTCGCCGACGGGCACGGGGAGGCCAATGTTCAGCGATTCCGCGGGGTGCGCGCCGGCGACGAGATCCACGTCGACAACCGGCGCTTCCTCGCGTTCTGCTACTTCCACCGCCATCACCTGATGTCCGACCCGCAGTTCGATTCGCTGCGGTCGAACGGCAAACCGGTCTACCCGCAGCATCCGGTACCGCTGATGTCACCGCTGATGGGCGTGTCCTACACCGGCCACTACGCGGGCAAGCTGCTGTGGATCCACCACACGCACGACTCGTCGCTGTGGCCGTCGCAGGGCCTGATCTACGCCGGGGCCGTGCGCGCGCCCGAGCGTTTCCGCCTGCAGTGGACCGAAAATGCCGAACACATCCCGCCCGCGTACCTGCCCGCCTCGCCGGGCCGGGCCGCCGGTACCTGGCTCGTCGACTACTTCCCGGTCATCGAGCAGGGCCTGGCCGACCTGATCCACTGGGTGGAGGACGGCGAGGCGCCGCCGGCCACCCGGTACGAGTACCGGGACGGGCAGATCAGCGTGCCGGTGTCGGCGAGCGACCGCGGCGGTGTGCAGCCGGTGGTCGCGGTGGAGGCCAACGGCGGCGTCCGCGCCGAGGTCAAGGCGGGCGACCCGGTCGAGCTGGTGGTGCACGCCGAGGCGCCCCCGGCGGGCGGCACGATCGTCTCGGTCGAGTGGGATTTCGACGGCAGCGGCACGTTCCCCTTCCGGCACGAGGTCAGCGGTGCCGACAAGGCGGTGTCCCTGACCACGGCTCACACCTACGACGCCCCGGGGACCTACTTCGTGACCGCCCGCGTCCACGGCCACCGCGACGGAGACGTCAACGCCGTCCACCGCCGGCTGCCCAACGTCGCGTCGGCGCGGGTCGTCGTCCAGCAGCCCTCGTAAGGGACCACGGGGCCGCCGACGCGCACGTCGTCCGGCGACGGGACGACCGCCGGGCGGTGCGCGGGCACCGTCCGGGCGTCGTGCGGCGGCCCGGCGAAAGCGCTTGCTGGGTCCGTCAGCCCCGCGCCGCCGTTTCGGCGTCCGTCACCGCGTCACCGTTGATCGAGAAGCCGCCGTCGGCGGTGAGCTGTGCCCCGGTGACGAACTCGGCGTGATCGGAGGCCAGGTAGGCCACCGCATAGGCGATGTCCATCGGGTTGCCCATCCGGGTCAGCCGGCCGCCGCCGGTGTGGTGCCCGGCGTCGCCCCTGCCGGAGACGACCCGGCCGACCAGCACCGAGTTCGCCCGGATTCCGTACGGTGCGCCTTCCACCGCCAGGGTGCGGGTGAGTGACGTGACGCCCGCCTTCGCGGCACCGTACGCGCCGAATCCCTTGAACCCGGCGATGGCCTGTCCCGAGGAGATGTTCACGATCGACGCGCCGTCGGCCGCGGCCAGGTGGGGCCAGGCGTACTTCGAGGCCCAGAACACGTTGCCGGTCAAGGTGCCCAGCAGCACGCTGTTCCACTCGGCGGTCGTGTAGTCGGCCACGGACTTCACCGTGGTCGCGACGACATCGGTCGGTGCGGCGTTGTTGACCAGTGTGGTGAGGGACCCGAACCGGCGGACCGTCTCCGCGATCACCGAGCGCACGCTGTCCTCGTCGGTGATGTCCAGCCGGAGGAACTCCGCGGTGCCGCCCGCCTCCCGGATGCGCCCGGCCACCTTCTCGCCCTTCTCGACGGTCCGGCCGGTGACGACCACCGCCGCACCCTCGGCGGCGAGGTGCTCGGCGATCGAGCGCCCGATGCCCCGGGTGGACCCCGACACCAGTGCGACCTTGCCCGTCATCAGTTCACCCATGTCGTCTCCCACTCCATCGTGACGTCCGATGCCAAAAGGTGTCACTACTGTCAGATCTTGTCAATGAAAGGGCTTGTGAATCGGCTCTGCCATGGGAATAGTCTGTAACCGGACAGTCAGACATGCGGGATCGGGAGAGACGATGAGGTCGGCGGCCCTGGTCATCAGCGAGTGCCAGCAGGGGATCCTCGGCGACGCCACGTCCGTGACGCCCGGGCTGGCCCGGCAGGCCGCCGAGCGCGGCATCGTCGCCCGCATCGCCGGCCTGGCCGAGGCCTTCCGGGCCGCCGCGCTGCCGGTCGTGCACTGCCACATCGAGCACCGGGCCGACCTGGCCGGCATCCGGCCGAACTCGCTGCCGGCCGCGCTGACGATCAAGCACCGCCGGATGATCGCGGGCACCGCGGACACGCTGCCACCGCCGGAGCTCGCGCCCCGTCCGGAAGACCACGTGAGCCGGCGGGCCGTCGGCCTGACCGCGTTCTACGGCACCGACCTCGACGCCACGCTGCGACTGCGCGGGGTGGACACGATCGTGCTCACCGGTGTCTCGACCGACGTGGCGATTCCCGGGTTCGCGCTCGAGGCGGCCAACCGCGGGTATTACGTGCGGATTCCCGCCGACTGCGTGGCGGGCACCTCGGCCGGGGCGCACGAGTTCATGATGTCCGGCCTGCTCCCGGCGGTCTCCCGGATCACCGGCTCCGCGGCGGTGCGCCGCGAGATCTCCGCCCTCATGGGCACTTCGGAAAGGGATGGTCGATGACCCGACCCGCGTCTCGCATACTGCCCCAGCCGACGGCGGAGTCCGCCGCGTTCTGGGCCGGTGGTGCGCAGGGAGAACTGCGCATCCACCGGTGCCGGAGTTGCTCCCGGTACTTCCATCCGCCTGCCGGCGTGTGCTTCCGCTGCCACGGCCGGGACGTCGCGCCCGAACCGGTGTCCGGGCGCGCGGAGGTGGTCACGTTCACGGTCAACCACCATCCGTGGTTCGGAGAGGCCTTCCCGCCGCCCTACACCGTGGCGATCGTGGAGCTCGACGAGGATCCGGAGATCCGGCTGACCACCCAGATCGTCGACTGTCCCGTCGAGGACGTCCGGATCGGCATGGCGGTCGAGGTCGTGTTCGAACAGCACGAGGACGTGTGGATCCCCGTCTTCGCGCCCAGGCAGGGGAGTGCGGCATGACGTTCGTCGACGGCAAGGCGGTCATCACCGGCGTGGGGCAGTCCGCGGTGGGCCGCAAGCTCGGCCGGGGCGGTCTGGATCTCGCGATCGACGCCGCACTGGAGGCCATCGCCCACGCCGGGCTGGACCCGGCGGACATCGACGGCGTCGCCAGCTATCCCGGACCCGTGCCGGCCGAAGGTGGTTTCGTCGGCGCGACCACCCACGACGTCCGCGACGCCCTCGGGCTGCGCACCACGTGGGTGATCAGTGGCTCGGAGACTCCGGGGCAGGCCGGCACGTTGATGGACGCGGCGGCGGCCATCGCGACCGGCCGGGCCACGCACGTGCTGTGCTTCCGCAGTGTCTTCGAGTCCACCGCGCAGGCCGCGGGGCGGGCACAGGCGCTCACCCGGGTGGCCCAGCGAGCGAGCGGGCACGCCGAGTTCCGGATGCCGTTCGGCGCGGCGTCGCCGGCGAACTGGATCGCGCTCTACGCCCAGCGCTACATGCACGAGTTCGGGCTGACGCGTGAGCAGCTGGGTCAGATCCCGCTCAACGCCCGGCGCAACGCCGCGCGCAACCCGAAGGCCATCTACACCGCGCCGATGACGCTGGAGGACTACCTGTCCGCCCGGTTGATCTCGTACCCCTTCGGGCTCTACGACTGCGACGTCCCCTGTGACGGGGCCACCGCCGTGATCCTGTCGCGCCGGGACGCGGTTGCTGCCTCGGGGCACCCGCCGATCGTGATCGAGGCGGCCGGGTCCGGACTCTACGAGCGGCACAGCTGGGACCAGCGCGCCGACCTGACCACCATGGCGGCGCACGACGCCGCGCACCACATGTGGCAGCAGACAAACCTGCTGCCGTCCGATGTGGACTTCGCTCAGCTCTACGACGGTTTCAGTTACCTGTGCGCGCAATGGATCGAGGCGCTCGGGTTCTGCAAGCACGGCGAGGTCGGGCCGTTCCTGGCGGACCCGGCCTACTACGCGCCCGACGGCACGCTGCCGATCAACACGCACGGTGGCCAGCTCTCGGCCGGCCGCCTGCACGGCTACGGGTTCCTCCACGAAGCCTGTGTGCAGCTGTGGGGCGAGGCCGGGGAGCGGCAGATCCGCAAGGACGTGGAGATCGCGGCCGTCGGCATCGGCGGTGGCCCGGAAGCCGGCTGCCTGCTGCTGCGCCGGGAAGGCTGACCCACTGGGCCCCCGCCGCGGCGGGGGCCCAGTGCTGTCACAGGATCGCGCCGGAGATCTTGAGCTCGAGGATCCGGTCCATGTCCAGGCCGAGCTCGCCCAGCACCTCGTCGGTGTGCTCGCCGTGCCCCGGGGCCCGGCGGGTGTCGCCGGGCTCGCCGTTGAACTGCAGCGGCGCGGGCGCGAGCTTGAAGTCGTTGCCCGCGGCGTCCTGGAGGTCCTGCAGGTAGCCATTGGCCACCACCTGCGGATCTGACAGTACGTCCACCGGACGCTGGACCGGCGCCCACGGGCCCTTGCCCTTCGCCAGCAGCTGGGACGCCTCCTCGAACGTCCGGGCCGCGAACAGTGCGGCGAGCTCGGCGTTGGCCTCCCGGTGGTGCTTCATCCGGGCGGCGTGGTCGGCGAAGCGGGGGTCGTCGACGAGGTCCGGGCGGCCGAGCGCCGTGACCAGTTCCGGCCAGAACCGGTCGGACTGCAGCATGACGAGGGACACGAACCGGCCGTCCTTCGTCGCGTAGCTGTTCACCAGTGAATTGGGGGCGTCCTCGGGGCGGTAGCGCGGGATGCGCTCGATCCCGAAGGCGGCCGAGGCCGCGATGCTCGCCCCCATGGCCCACGTGCCCATCGACAGCAGCGAACCGTCCACGGTCAGCGCCTCGCCGGTGCGTTCGCGGTGCAGCAGCGCCGCCGAGATGCCTCCGGCGATGGTGAGACCGCCGAGCACGTCACCGAATGCCGCGCCCGGCTGGGGAACCGGGTACCCCAGCTCGTCGGGACTGACGGTGTCGGCCGCGCCGGAACGCGCCCAGAAGGTGGAGTTGTCGTAGCCGCCCTCATTGGCCTCGGGGCCGTGCTGGCCGTGGGCCGAGCCGCGGGCATAGATGATGCCGGGGTTCACGGCGCGGATGTCGGCGACGTCGATCCGCAGCTTCGTGCGCTGGTTCGGCAGGAAGTTGGTGAGGAACACGTCGGCCTGCGCGGCCAGCCGGAGCAACAGCTCGTGGCCTTCGGCAGACTTGATGTCCAGCCCGACGCTGCGCTTGCCGCGATTGGGCAGTTCGACCATGTGCGCGACGCCGCCTTGCGGGACCAGGCCCGAGGTGACCAGCCCGCGCTGGGGATCGCCGGTGTCGGGATGCTCGACCTTGATGACGTCGGCACCCCATTCGGCCAGGATGCCCCCGGCTACCGGGACATAGGTCCACGAGGCGACCTCGAGTACCCGGATTCCGTTCATGATGGCGACCACGACCGCCTCCTCGTCGTCGATGGAGTCGCCTGGATTCTAACAGTTGCGTCACCACTTGTGGGTGAGACATTTCAGGGGCGTCCACAAGATGGCTCAATCATCTACCTCAATGTATGTTCCGGACATGACTTCGCTGAACTCGGTTCCGGTCGTCCCCGGGTCCGTCCTCGGCCTGTTCGGACTCGAGGAGGTCGACCGCGATCTCTACCGCGCGCCTCCGGCCGACGACGAACCGTTCCCGCTCTACGGCGGTCAGGTCGCGGCGCAGGCGCTGAACGCGGCGGGGCGAACCGTCGCGCCCGGGCGTGAACCGCACTCCCTGCACGGGTACTTCCTGCGCGGTGGCGTCGCGGGCAAGCCACTGGTGCTGCGGGTCAGCCGTGATCGCGACGGCCGGTCGTACTCCGCGCGCCGGGTCGCGGCGATCCAGGACGGCGACGTCATCTTCACCCTGTCCGCCTCGTTCGTGACGCCCGAGCCGGGCGCCTCCCACGAACTGGAGCCCGCGCCCGTCGTACCGCCACCGGAGGAGCTGCCCGAGGCTGTGTTGCCCCGGGTGCTCTCGATCGAGGCGAAGCTGCCCCGGCAACCGGACCCGGATGTCGAGTGGCCGACCAGGTTCTGGGCCCGCTGCACCGTCGAGCTGCCGGACGATCCGCTCATCCACGCCTGCGTGCTGACCTACCTGTCCGACATCTCCAGCGGCCTGTTCCCCTTGCACGACGAGGACGGCGCGACGGGGGCCAGCCTCGACCACGCGGTGTGGTTCCACCGCCCGGTCCGGCTCGACGACTGGGTCCTGACCGACCTGGTGCCCAAGACCGCCGGGCGCGGACGCGGGTGGTACACCGGCACGGTCCACGACACCGGCGGAGCCCTGGTGGCGAGCATCGCCCAGGAAGCCCTGTTCCGCGGGCGGCTCGCCCGGCCGGACTGGCCGAGCGGCCCCCACGGCGGCGGTGCCGGATGAAGATCGACACCATGCTGCCCGCCGCCACCCGTGATCCGCGGCAGGCCGCTGCCCGCGCCGAGCAGGACGGGTACGACGGCCTCTGGACCAGTGAGATCAAGCACGACCCGTTCCTCGCGCTCGGGCTGGCCGCGACGGTGACCGAGCGGGCCACGCTGGGCACCGCGATCGCCCTGGCCTTCGCCCGCAACCCGATGTCCACGGCCGCGCTGGCCGACGACCTGCAGGGGCTCTCGGGCGGGCGCCTGCTGCTGGGTCTGGGCAGCCAGATCAAGGCACACATCACGCGGCGGTTCGGCATGCCCTGGTCGCAGCCGGCGGCCCGGATGCGCGAGTACGTGCTGGCACTGCGGGCCATCTGGGCGTGCTGGCACGAGGGCGTGCCGCTGGAGTTCGAGGGCGAGTTCTACCGGCACACGCTGATGACCCCGATGTTCACGCCCGAACCACACGGCCACGGCGCGCCGCGGATCCTGCTCGCCGGCGTCGGGCCGGCCATGACGGCGGTCGCCGGCGAGGTGGCCGACGGGTTCCTGTGCCACGGCTTCACGACCGAGGCATACCTGCGTGAGGTGACGTTGCCGGCCCTGGTCCGGGGCCGGGGCGGTGACCCCGGCGGGTTCGAGATCGTCGGGTCGCCGTTCGTCGTGGTCGGCCGCACCGAGGAGGAACTCGGCGCCGCGGCCGCGGCGGTGCGCGCGCAGCTGGCGTTCTACGCGTCCACGCCCGCCTACCGCGCGGTACTGGACCTGCACGGCTGGGGAGCGCTGGGCGACGAGCTGCACGCGCTGTCGAAGGCGGGCCGCTGGACGGAGATGGGCGCGTTGATCACGGACGAGGTGCTGCACGCCTTTGCCGTCGTCGGTGACCCCGTCCAGGTGGGTACGGAACTGGTGCGCCGGTACGGCGACGTGTTCACCCGCTGTCCGCTGTACACGCCGTATCCGGTCGATCCCGGTCTGCTCGCCGAGGTGGCCGGCGCGGTCCGTGGGAAGGTCGCGCTGTGAACGTGCTGCTGAGCGAGGACACCGGCCCGGTGCGGACGTTGATCCTCAACCGGCCCGGCTCGCGCAACGCCCTGGACGGGGAGCTGATCAGCGCCCTGTACCGCGCGCTGCGTGCGGCCGACGCCGACGACACGGTGCGCGCCCTCGTCCTGACCGGTAGCGATCCCGCGTTCTGCGCCGGTGCCGACCTCAAACAGGCCGCTCGCGAGGGTGCGGCCTATTTTCGCCGGTTCGACGAGGAGAACTGCGTCAGCCAGGTGGCACTGACCGGAAAACCGGTCATCGGGGCCGTCAACGGCGCGGCCTTCACCGGGGGACTGGAGATCGCGCTGGGCTGCGACTTCCTCATCGCCTCCGAGCGGGCGGTGTTCGCCGACACCCACGTGCGGGTCGGCGTCCTTCCCGGCGGCGGGCTCACCGCCCGGCTGCCGCAGCTGGTCGGGCCCGCCCAGGCCCGGCGGATGTCGATGACCGGCGAGGTGGTCGGCGCGGATCGCGCGGAGAAGATCGGCCTGGTCACGGAAGTCGTGCCACACGAGCACCTCCGGGCCCGGGCACTGGAGCTGGCCGGAGCGGCCGCCGAAGTGCCGGCTGAGGCGATGCGGGGGTTGAAGCGCATCTACACCGCGAGCGCGGCGAGCCTGATCGGTCCGGCGCTGGCGATCGAGACCGAGATCGCGCGGCAGCACAGCCCCGATCCGGACGGACTGGAGGAGCGCCGGGTCGCGGTGACCCGGCGCAACCGCGGACAGCTCAGCCGAGGGTGAACGGGTCGCGGGTCTCGCCGGAGAGCTCGACCCAGACGGCCTTCGTCTCGGTGTAGTCGAGGATCGCGTCCGCGCCGTTCTCCCGGCCGATGCCGGACAGGCCCATCCCGCCGAAGGGCACTTCGGGGGCGACCGCGCGGTAGGCGTTGACCCACACCGTGCCGGCCCGCAGACGAGCGGCGACCCGGTGCGCCCGGTGCACGTCCTTCGTCCACACCGACCCGGCCAGCCCGAACGGCGTGTCGTTGGCCAGCCGCACGGCCTCGTCCTCGGACGAGAAGGTGCTCACCGCGAGCACCGGCCCGAAGATCTCCTCGGTGATCGCGCGCGCGTCCGGCGGCAGGTCGGTGAGCACGGTGGGCCGCACGAAGTAGCCGCCCAGCTCGGCGACCGCCTCGCCGCCGCACGCGATCGTCGCGCCCTCGTCGCGGGCCGCCTGGAAGTGTTCGAGCACCTTGGCGAACTGGCGGTCGTTGGCCAGCGGGCCCATCTCGGTGCCGGGAGCCCGCGGATCGCCGATGACGATCTGCCCGGCCCGCTCGACCACCTTGGCGACGAGGGCCTCGGCGACCGAGTCCTGCACCAGCAGCCGCGAGCCGGCCAGGCAGGTCTGGCCCGCGGCGGCGAACACACCGGCGATCAGCCCGTTGGCCGCCGCGTCGAGGTCGGCGTCGTCGAAGACCACCTGGGCCGACTTCCCGCCCAGTTCCAGGCTGACCCGGGTGACGTGGTCGGCCGCGGCGCGGGCGACGGCCTTGCCGGTTTCGGTGCTGCCGGTGAAGGCGATGCGGTCGACGCCGGGGTGCGCGGTCAGAGCCTGGCCGGTCTCCGGGCCCCAGCCGGTGATCACGTTGAACACCCCCGGCGGGAAGCCGGCCTCGGCGACCAGATCGGCCAGCGCGACGGTGGAGGCGGGGGTGTAGTCGCTGGGCTTGACCACGATGGTGCACCCGGCCGCCAGTGCGGGCGCGAGCTTCCAGGTCAGCAGCAGCAACGGCGAGTTCCACGGGGTGATCGCGGCGACCACGCCGACCGGCTCGTGACGCGTGTAGACGAGGTAGTTGGGCTTGCCGGTCGGGATCATCTCGCCCTGCAGCTTGTCGACGAGCCCCGCGTAGTAGCTGTACCAGGCGGCCAGGCCACGGGCCTGGCCGGACATCTCGCGCATCAGCTTGCCGCCGTCGCGGACCTCCAGTTCGGCCAGCCGGTCGGCATCGCGGGTGATCAACGCGGCGAGGTTGCGCAGCAGCTCACCGCGCTGGACGGGCGTCGTCGAGCCCCACGGGCCGGTCAACGCGGCCCGCGCGGCGGCCACCGCCCGGTCCACGTCCTCGCCGCCAGCGTCGGCGACCCGCGCCCAGGGCTTTCCGGTGTAGGGATCCTCGGTTTCGTAAGTGCGGCCGGTGGCGGCGGGCACCTGCTTGCCGTCGATGTAGAGGTTGAACTGCTCCATTGTTCCTCCTGGTCCAGGCCGCCGCGCTCGTCGGGAATCACGAGCCCGTGGATGCCGGGCCGCTTCATCTATTCGATCAGCTTTTCGGGGTATCGTCGGGGTGGCTCCAGCTCCGGCACCACCGGGCGGGCTTCGCGGTCGACGAAGTCCCGGACGGTCTCGACGACCGCCTGTTGCTCGGTGTCCGGCTCCACCAGTCCTCCAGGTCAGATGACGCGCCCGGCGCGCAGACGGTCGATCTCGGTGTCCGTGCGGCCGAGTGCCCGCAGGATCGCGGTGGTGTGCTCGCCGACGCCGGGCACGGGGTCCATCCGCGGGCTGACGCCACGGAGCGAGGCCGGCGGCAGCAGGGCGCGCACGGCGCCGCCCGGCGTGCCGACCTCCCGCCAGCGTTCCCGCCCGGCGAGCACCGGGTGGTCCAGGAACTCCGGCACGGTGCGCACCCGCGCGTTCGCGATGCCCGCGGCGTCGAGCAGCTTCACCGCGGTTTCGGTGCTCAGCCCGGCCAGGTGCCCGGTGATGAGCTCGTCCAGCTCGTCGCGGTGGGCGACGCGCGCCGAGTTGCGGGCGAAGCGCTCGTCGGTGGCGAGTTCCGGATCGCCCAGCACGTCGGTGCACAACCGCGTCCACTCGCGGTCGTTCTGCACCGCCACGACGACCTGGTCCCCGCTCGCGGTGGGAAACGGGCCGTACGGCGCGATGGTGGCGTGACTGCCGCCGGTGCGGCCGGGCGCGCGGCCACCGTATTCCGTGTAGTAGGCCGGCGCACCCATCCACTCGGCGAGGGCTTCGAACAGCGACACCTCCACCGCGGCCGCGTGCCCGGTGCGCTCACGTCGCAGGAGCGAGGTGAGGATGCCGGAGAACGCGTACATCCCGGCCGCGATGTCGGCGACCGAGATCCCCGCCTTGACCATGCCGGCGGCGGTGCCGGTCACCGCCATCAGCCCGGCCTCCGCCTGCACCAGCAGGTCGTAGGCTTTGCGGTCGGCCCACGGTCCGGTCGCGCCGAAGCCGGACACGTCGCACACGACCAGCCGCGGAAGCCGCTCCGCCAGGGCGTCCGCGCCCAGCCCGAGCCGGGCGGCGGCACCCGGTGCGAGGTTCTGCACGAACACGTCCGCACCGGCCAGCAGCTCGTCGAGAACCGCGCGGCCGTCTTCGGACTTCAGGTCCAGCGTCAGTGATTCCTTCGACCGGTTGAGCCACACGAAGTAGCTCGACTGGCCGTGCACCGTCTCGTCGTAGCCGCGGGCGAAGTCGCCCTTGCCCGGCCGCTCCACCTTGATGACGCGGGCGCCGAGGTCGGCGAGCTGGCGGGTCGCGAACGGCGCCGCGACCGCCTGTTCCAGGCTGACGACCGTGACGCCGTCGAGTGGGCGCCCCGTCACCGGAAGCGCCGCTCGCGCCGTGGTGCGGCAGGCATCGACTCGCGGCCGCGGTTGCCCAGCTGGGTGTAGGCCAGGCCGTGCCGCTGCGACACCGCGGGCGGCTCGTCCAGCGACTCCCAGATGGCCCGGATGGTGCCCTGCACCGCCTCCGGCCGCCTGCTCGCGATCTCCTCGGCCAGCGCGTGCGCGGCGGGCCAGAGCTCGTCCCGGGGGAGCACCTCGGTCACCATGCCGAGCCGCAGCGCGGTCGCGGCGGTGATGCGTTCCTCGTTGCCCAGCAACGCCCACCGCACCACGTCCCCGAGCGGCACGCCCCGGCGCAGCATGCCGACCGGCTCCAGCGCGGACACCATGCCGCTGTTGGCGTGGGGGTCGAAGAACGTCGCGTCCTCGCTGCAGATCACGATGTCGGACTCGTTGAGGAAGTACATCGCCCCGCCCGCCGCCATCCCGTGCACGGCGGCGATGACCGGTTTCCACACGCGATGCTGCTTGGGCCCGAGCAGGACACCGGGATCCTCCTGGTTCCACAGGTTCTGCTCGAACCACCACGGGCCCTCGGTGACGTCGATGCCGGTGCAGAAGGCCCGCTCGCCGGCCGCACGCAGGACCGCGACCCGGATCTCGTCGTCGTCGCGGACGCGTTGCCAGATCCCGGCGATCTCGGTGGTCATCTTCTCGTTGAACGCGTTGAGTTTGTCCGGGCGGTTCAGCGTGATCGTCGCGATGTGCCCGTCGACCTCGAACAGGACGGTCATGCCACCTCCGTTGGAGCGAACCGGCTGGTCAGCTCGCGCTTGACGATCTTGCCCATCGCGTTGCGGGGCAGCGCGCCGACGAGTTCCAGCTGTTCGGGAAGCTTGCGGGTGCTCAGGCCGTGCTCGCGCAGATGGCCGCACAGCGCGGCCAGGTCCGGCGGGCGGCCGGGATCGGACGGCACGACCACGGCGCACGCGCGCTCGCCGGTGTCCGGGTCGGGCAGCCCGATCACCGCGACGTCGGCGACAGCGGGATGCGTGGCGAGCAGCTCCTCCAGTTCCCTGGCGGAGATGTTCTCCATCTTGCGGATGATCACGTCCTTGAGCCGCCCGGTGACGGTGACGTAGCCGCGGGAGTCACGGTGGCCCAGGTCCCCGGTGCGGAAGTAGCCGTTCTCGTCGAAGGCCGCCGCATCCAGGGACGAATCGACGTAGCCGAGCATCAGCTGTGGTCCCTTGACCCGCAGCTCGCCGGATTCACCGTCATCGGCGCGGGTGCCGTCGGCACGGACCACGATCACCTCGCCGCCGGGGCCGGGCGCGCCCTCGGACCTCGCGTGGTCGTCGTCGCTGTCGTCGCAGCGGCCCCAGGTGAGGTAGGGGCATTCGGTCATGCCGTACCCGGAGACCACGCCGACCCCGCCGAGCTCGCGCTTGACCTGCTCGTGCAGGGACTCCGGGCGCGGCGAACCGCCACACATGACGACCCTGGCCTTCGGGAACAGCGGGGTGTCCAGGGCACGCTGCCGCGCCAGGTAGGCCTGGATGAACGGCAGCCCCGACCCGACGAGGGTGACGCCCTGCTCGGCGAGCAGGTCCGGGGTGCTCGCGGGATCGAAGACCGCGCTGGTGATCATGGCGCTGCCGCCGATCAGCGCGGTCAGGATGTGGGCGATCCCGCCGACGTGGGCCAGCGGCAGCAGAGTCGCGGTGACGTCGTCGGGGCGCACGGCGAGATGCTCGGTGAAGGTGGTCGAGGCGGCGATCAGGCCCCGGTCACAGTGCTTGGCGCCCTTGGGATCCGACGTCGTGCCGGAGGTGTAGAAGACCCATCGCGCCGCGGTGGGATCGGTGGGCGCGGGCGGCAGCGAATCCGGATCACCGCCGGGCAGGTCGCCGTCGAGTCGCAGGACCCCCAGGCCCGGCTGGTCCGCGGCGACGGCGTGGGCCATATCCGCGTGGCCGAACCCGCGGAACTCACCCGGCACGGCCAGCCAGCGCGCCCCGACCTGGCGGCAGATGAACCGCACCTCCCGTTCGCGCAGCATCGTCACCAGCGGGTTCTGCACCGCGCCGAGCCGGGCCAGCGCGAGCGCGAAGGTGATCGTCTCGATCCGGTTCGGCAGCTGCCAAGCCACCACGTCCCCGGGTGCGACGCCGCGGGCGAGCAGGCCGGCCGCGACGCGTTCGGCGGCCCGCTTCAGCTCGCCGAAGGTGATCCGGCGGCGGTGCTCGTCCACGACGACCAGTGCGTCCGGGGTGGCCGCGGCCCGGCTCTCCACCAGCTGCCAGATCGTTCCGGTCGCCACCGCATCAGGCCGCGGCATCTGTGCCGCCGCGGCGGTCACAGCAGGAACGCCAGCGTCGGGACCGGACCGCCGGCGTTGACCAGGTGCACGGTCTTGCCCACCAGGCGCGGCCCGCGTGCGGGATCGCCGACCCGGATCCGGTGGATGACCCGGCCGGCCCAGGTGGTCATCTGGTAGCGGTATTCGTAGAGCACGAAGTTCGAGCCGACGGTGACCGTCTCGGCGTCGCGCTCGAGGACCTCGATGTTGGTGAGCAGGCGGCGCATCTTCGAGGGCGGGGTCTGGGAGTGCCGGGCGCCGGTGTTGAGCTGGGCGACGCGGCTCTTGATGCGACGCCGGTTGTCGTAGATGTAGGACAGGTCCCGTGCCGGGTCTGCGTCAGGTGACATCGGCACCCAGTAGAGGCCGTCGTCGTCCCACAGCTCTTCCCACTCGGAGTAGCGCGCCTCGTCGGCCAACCGCGCTTCGCGGTAGAGGAACGACGCGATCGCCGGGTCGACACCCACGGCGGCGGTCTCGATGCTCGTCATGATCACTCTCCGTCCAGTACCGACGCCCAGTGGTGCCACAGGCCCCGTTGCGGGGTCTCGGAGCTCTTGTCGTGGTTGACCGTGCCGGTCTCGTCGTGCTGGTCCGTGGTCGCGCCGCGGGCCAGCATGATCCACTCCGGGCGGGTGGCCGCGAGGCCCATCTGGTTGCGCGCGCCGATCTCGCCGTCGTCGGCGATCAGGAAGCCCGCCGGCCCCATCGCACCCTCGCAACGCCGGAGCATGCGGCTGTTCATCTCGTCCATCCCCGGGATCAGGGCTGGGGTGGTGTAGGCGATCGTCTCGCCCGGGGCGAGCGGCTCGACGAACATGATGTTCATCTCGGCCAGGAACAGGTTCGGGAAGATCATCGTGTGCGGCGGGCCGACCACGAACGCCTTGTGCGTGTCCTCCTTGCCGTGGGCCTGTTCCATCGCCTCGACGTAACGGGGCAGCTTCGCCCGCGGGGCACGGCCGAACCACACGAACTCCTCGTCCAGCCGGGAGTACTCGGGCAGGTAGTCGATCTCGGAGTGCCCGTTGCCGAGGTCGCGCACGTACACCTCGACCTTGCTCGGCACGTGGGAGACCTTCGCCTCCCGCACGGCCTCGTACACCGACTGGTGGGTGAACAACGCGTGGTAGCCGTCGACGTTGTTCTCGATCACCATCTTCCAGTTGCTGAAGTGGTGGTGCTTCATCCAGCCCGCGCGCAGGTCCAGCCGTCCGTCCGGGGACAGCGCGAGGAGCCGGTCGATCGCCCCGGTCGCGCGGCCGAGGTGCTCCCGCAACGAGATCCCGTCCGGTGCCAGCGACGCGAACACGAAGCCGCGATAGCTGTCCTGCCGGGGCGCGGGCGAGAGGCCGAGCTCGGAGCGCTTGGCGAGGAACTCGTCGGAGTAGCCACCACGCATCGGCACCGCGACCAGCGCACCGTCGTTCTTGAACGTCCAGCCGTGGTACGGGCAGCGGAACGTGGTGCTGTTGCCGCGTTCGGCGTTGCACAGCCGGTTGCCGCGGTGGGCGCACCGGTTGGCCAGCACGTGGACCTCGCCGTCCTTGCCGCGGCTGACGATCACCGGTTCCCGCCCGATCCGGCGGGTCACGTAGTCGCCGGGTTCGGGCACCTCGCTCTCGTGGGCGACGAAGACCCAGCCCTGCCGGTAGATGCGCTCCAGCTCCAGCTCGAACACTTCCGGGTCGGTGTAGACCGAGCCGTGCACCCGGTCGGGCCGGACCAGGTCGCGCGCACGCGTGTCCAGTTCGGTCATCGGGACTCCTTACTTGGCGGGAAAACTTCGCTGCGGAACGACGGGACGGCGGTGTCGCCGATGCGGCGGAACCCGATCGACACGGTGTCGCCGATCGCGGGTGGTGCGGTGCCGGGCTCCAGCGGGGCGAGCACCAGGCGGTGACCGCCGGCCAGCTCGATGTCGGCCACCGGGTAGGGATCCCGGGTACGGACGAGACCGGGTTCGAGGCGGTGCACGACGGTCACCGAGTGCACCCGTCCGTGGGGGGAGGCCTGCCGCCACACCGGTCCGGCGGCGCCGCAGCCGTCGCACACCACCTGCTCGAGTTCGAGTGCGAGGTCGCAGGCCGCGCAGAACGGCAGCACGAGTTCACCGCGTGCCGCGCCCCGGTACAGCTCCCCGAGCTGTTCATCCTTTGTGGACGGCGCGAGTGCGTCGTCCAGCAACCAGTCCGCGGTCTTCACGAAGCCTCCAGGATCAGGCAGGCGTGGTGGTCCAGACGACCGCCGATGCCGCCGACGAGCGCGGTGCGCGCGCCGGGCACCTGCCGGTCACCGCCCGCGCCGCGCAGCTGGATGATCGCTTCCACGAGCGGGGTCATGCCCTGCAGGTAGAACCCGGACAGTTGACCGCCCCCGGTGTTCGTCGGCAGGTCCCCGCCCGGGGCGGTCGCGCCCGAGGCGACCAGGGAGCCGGCCTTGCCCGGCTCGCAGAAGCCGTACTCCTCCAGCAGGCACAGGGTGACGATGGTGAACGGGTCGTACAGTTCGAGCACATCCAGGTCGGCGCGCGCGAGGCCGGCTTCGCCGAGCGCGTCCTCGACGGCCCGGCGGCCACCGCCGAACCACGATTCGGCGCCCGCGCGGCGGCGGCGCACCGGATGCTCGCGGCCGGTCCCGCGGATGCGGATGCCGTCGGCACCGGCCGCGAGCACCACCGCGGCGGCGCCGTTGACCGGCCGCGCGCAGTCGAGCCGGCGCAGCGGAGCGGAGACCATCGGGCTCGCGTGGTAGTCCGCCGCCCCGAGTGGCTCGCGCTGCACCGCGTCCGGGTTGTGCACGGCCCACGCGCGCGCGGCCAGCGCCACCTCGCACAGGTCGTCGGGCCGCCCCCCGGTGACCGCGAGCCAGCGTGCGGCCAGCAGGGCGTAGGTGGGCACGGAGCCGAGTACACCGGAGGCCCGCTCGAGTCCGCGGGTCCCGGAGGTGCCTCCACTGTGGGCGTAGGTCGACCCGGCGCCGCCGCGTGCCCGGATCGGGGCGTCGGCGAAGACGCACACGACAGTGCGGGCCATGCCGGAGCGGATCGCGTACCGGGCCCGCTCGATCATCGCGACCGTCGTCGCGCCCTTGATCTCGACGTGCTCCAGCAGCCGCAGGTCACCGAACCCGGCCTGCTGGGCCAGGCCGACCCCGAGCCGGTCGGGGCGCACGCCCTGGCTCGAGCCCACGAGCAGTCCGTCGACCTCGGAGTGGGTGACCCCGGCGTCGGCGAGCGCGGCCGCGACCGCCTCCACCGCGAGCGCGGACGCCGTACCGCCGGGGCGGACCGACATGGCGGTCTGCCCGAGGCCGGTGATCGCCGGTTCCCGGCTCATCTTGCGCGCTCGTCCCGGTAGTGGCCGACCCGGAGCCATTCCAGCCGGTCGTCGGCGGTGGCCAGGCAGAAGCTCGCGAGCTCGAGCGGGGACAGCAGGATTTCGGCGCCGCTTTCGAGGTCCTGAACGAGGAGCCGGGGGCCGTTGCCGCGCTCGTCGAGAGCGACGCGGACCGACGCGAACTCGTTGCCCAGCACTGCGAGTTCGTGGATGTCCTGGTTGCGCCCTTCCGCGGTGTCCATCACGCCTTCCGGGTTCTTGTCGACGGTGACCACACCATCGTTATATCGTACACTCAGTGTCAGAAACAATGCCTGCCGAGACAAGTCGAGTTGGCGGAAGGTCTTGCTATCGCCCAGCTCACAAGCAAACATCGCAGGTGTTCCGTAGGTAGACATCATGCTCGATTTTGGGAAGGGAAGCCATGGCTGACCGGGTGGAGGAGTACCGCAGCATCTGGACCTGGCTACGCGAGCTGGAGTTCCGGCAGGGCTGGTGCGACGCGGGGGGTATCCGGACCCGGTTCGCCGAGGCGGGCGATCCGGCCGCGCCCGGCGTCCTGCTGCTGCACGGCACGGGCGGGCACTGGGAGACCTTCGCGCCCAACCTCGGCCCGCTGGCCGAGCACTTCCACTGCGTCGCGGTCGACATGGTCGGCAACGGGTTCTCCGAAAAGCCGGACTACGACTACGAAATCGCTGTGTACGTCCGGCAGATGCTGGCGGTGCTGGACCACTTCGGGATGGAGCGCACCTCGGTCCTCGGGATGTCGCTGGGTGCGTGGGTCGCGGCGCGCCTCGCGCTCGACGCCCCGGAGCGGGTGGACAAGGTCGTCCTGATGTCCCCGGCCGGGCTGGTGGCGACCGCGTCGAACATGGCGCGGATCCGCGCGGAGCGCACCCAGGCGGTCAACGACCCGGACTGGGACTCCATCAAGGCGATGTTCGACCACCTGATCGCCGACGAGCGCAACCGCATCCCCGACGTCATCGCGCTGCGGCAGGCCATCTACCGGCTGCCCGACACCCGCGAGACCATCGACCACCTGCTGATCCTGCAGGACCCGGACGCCCGCGAGCGCAACCTGCTCTCCGAGGAGCAGTGGTCGTCGATCAAGCAGCCCACCCTGGTCGTCGCCTCCGGCAAGGACTACAGCGAGTACGAGAACACGGCGCGCCGGGTGGCCGCGCTGCTGCCGAACTCGCAGCTCCTGGAGATGCCGGGGGTCAAGCACTGGCCGCACTTCGAGGACCCGGACGTGTTCAACCCCGCCGCGCTGAAGTTCCTGCGGGGGTGACGGCCGTGCTCGACGAGGAACAGATCGCCGATGCCGCACGCCGCCTCGACGAGGCGGAGCGCACCCGCACCCCGATCCGCCAGCTTTCCCTGCAGTACCCCGACATGACCATCGAAGACGCCTACGCGGTGCAGCACGCGTGGGTGTCGGACAAGCTCGCCCGCGGCCGGGTTCTGCGCGGCCGCAAGATCGGGCTCACCTCGCAGGTGATGCAGCGCGCGGTGTCGATCACCGAGCCCGACTACGGCGCGCTGTTCGACGACATGTTCTTCGACGACGGCGGCACCGTGCCACACGGCCGCTTCATCTACCCGCGCGTCGAGGTGGAGCTCGCGTTCGTCCTCGGCCGCGCCCTCAAGGGCCCCGGGGTGACGGTGTTCGACGTGCTCAGCGCCGCCGAGTACGTCACGCCGGCGCTGGAGATCCTCGACGCGCGGGTGCAGATGAGCGATCCGGACACCGGGCACCTGCGCACGATCGTCGACACGATCGCCGACAACGCGGCCGATGCCGGGCTCGTGCTCGGGGGCCGGGTGGCGCGCCCGATGGACGTCGACCTGCGCTGGGTGTCGGCGGTGCTGAACCGCAACGGCGTCATCGAGGAGTCCGGGGTCGCGGCCGCGGTGCTCAACCATCCGGCGAACGGGGTCGCGTGGCTGGCCAACCGGCTGGCGCCGTACGGGGTCGCGCTGGAACCCGGGCAGGTCATCCTGGCCGGGTCGTTCACGCGTCCCGTGCACGCCGCGGACGGTGACGTCTTCCTCGCCGACTACGGGCCGCTCGGCACCGTGAGCATCCGTTTCGAGGTCGCGCCGTGACCGGCCCGCTGGCCGGCATGTGGGTGGTCACGGGCAGCGCCTACGTCACCGAGATCTGCGCGGGGGCCGGGCTGGACTACCTGGTCATCGACGCCGAGCACGCCCCCAACGACGTGCCGAGTCTGGTGCCGCAGCTGCAGGCCGCCGCCGCGTACCCGGTCCGGGTGCTGGTGCGCGCACCCTCCGGGGACCCGGTCCTGATCAAGCAGCTGCTCGACATCGGGGTCACCGACCTGATGGTGCCCCTGGTCGAGTCGGCCGAGCAGGCCAGGGCCCTGGTCGCCGCGATGCGCTACCCCCCCGAGGGCATCCGCGGCGTGGGCGGTGCCTTCGCCCGCGCCGCGCGGTGGGGCCGGACGCCGGACTACCTGCGCACCGCCGCGACCGGGCTGACGCTGACCGTGCAGGTCGAATCGCGCCGCGGACTCGACGAGCTGAAGGCCATCACCGCGGTCGACGGAGTGGATGCCGTGTTCCTCGGCCCCGCCGACCTCGCGGCGTCGCTGGGACACCTGGGGCAGCCCGAGCACCCGGAGGTGGTGGCCGCGATCGAGGAGGCCATCGGCACGGTCGGCGCCCTCGGCAAGGCCGCCGGGGTCAACGCCTTCGCCGAGCCGACGGCGCGCCGTTACGTCGCGGCCGGCGCCCGGTTCGTGGTGGTCGGCGCCGACGTCACGCTGCTGGCCCGTGGCAGCGAGGACCTCGCGGCGCGCCACCGCAAGCCCTGAGACAGAAAGGAAGCCCGAGTGGATCTCGACTTCACCGCCGAGCAAGCGGAGTTCCGCGACGAGGTGCGGACCTGGCTCGCCGAGCACGCGCCCGCCGAAACGCGGCCCCATCTCGACGCCGCGGCCATGCGCGAGTACGACCTGGCCTGGCAGCGCACCCAGTGGGAGGGCGGCTGGGCCGGGATCGCCTGGCCGGAACGCTACGGCGGCCGCGGGCTCACCCTGGTGCAGCAGCTGATCTGGTACGAGGAGTACGCGCGGGCCGGCCTGCCGAGCGTGGACGCCTGCTTCGTCGGCCTCAACCATGCCGGCCCCACCCTGATCACCACGGCCACCGACGAGCAGAAGGAGTTCCACCTGCCGCGGATTTTGCGCGGCGAGGACGTGTGGTGCCAGGGGTTCTCCGAACCCGGCGCCGGCTCGGACCTCGCCTCGCTGAGCACCCGTGCCGAGCTGGACGGCGACTCCTACGTCGTGTCCGGGCAGAAGATCTGGACCAGCTTCGCGATGATCGCCGACTACCAGGAACTGCTCGTGCGGACCTCGCACGGCGAGTCCAAGCACCACGGCATCACCTGGCTCATCTGCGACATGCGCTCACCCGGGATCGAGGTCCGTCCCATCGAGACGATCGAGGGCGGAGCCGAGTTCTGCGAGGTCTTCTACGACAACGTGCGCGTTCCGGTGTCCAATGTGGTCGGCAAGCCGGAGGAGGGCTGGCGGGTCGCCATGTCGACCCTGTCGTTCGAGCGCGGTACCGCCTACACCGCGAGCCAGGTCCGGCTCGCCGAGCTCGTGGAGAACCTCGTCGGGCTGGCCCGGGAGCGGACCGGGGCGGACGGCCGCCCCGCGATCGCCGACGAGGAGCTCGCCCGCCGCCTGGCCACTGCCCGGTCCGAGGTGGCCGCGCTGCGCGCGATGACCTACGCCGGGATCTGCCGCAACCTGAACACCTCCCAGCCCGGTCCCGAGGGGTCGATGCTCAAGCTCTACTACGCCGAGATCGCCAAGCGGGTGGCCCGGCTGGCCATGGACATCCTGGGCGCCGACGGGCTGCGCGCGACGTCCCGCTGGGACCGCCCCTTCGGCTGGTCCGGCAACTACCTGTACTCCTTCTCGGCCTCCATCGGCGGAGGCACGTCGGAGATCCAGCGCAACATCATCGGCGACCGCGTGCTCGGTCTGCCGCGATAACTGGAGGCATCGTGGATCTTCTCCCGTCTTCCGACCAGCTCGAGCTGGTCGCCGCCGCGTCGGAGTTCTGTGCCGAGCAGCTGCCGGTCAGCGCCATCCGCGACCGCCGCGACGAGCCCACCGCGATCGCGCGCAAGCTCTGGTCCGCGGGGGCCGAACTGGGTCTGCTCGGGGTGAGCGCACCCGAACAGGCCGGGGGTTCCGGTCTGCCCTTCGACGACGAGGTCCTGCTCTTCCGGGAACTCGGCCGTCATCTGGTTCCCGGTCCGCTGGTCGCCTCCGTGCTCGGCGCGCGGCTGGCCACGCTGACCGGTCATCCCGACCTCGCCCGCGCGATCACCTCGGGTGACACGCAGACCGCGCTGGCGCAGCGCCGCTCCGGCGAAGCGGGGGACCGCTTCGCCGTGACCGGCGAGTTCGACCTCTTCGACGCCACCGACGCCGAATACCTGCTGATCGTGGAACCGGCCGGCGCCGGGCTGGTGACGAAGGAGTCGCTGACCGGGGTCACGCGCGTGGAGTGCATCGACCCCGGCACCCGGCTCGGCTCCGCCTCGGCCGGGAGCGCCCCGGTGCTGTGCTGGGTGTCCGCCGACGAGGAGCCGATCCGGCTCCGTGGCCTCGTGCTGGTGTCGGCACTGCAGGTCGGGATCGCCGAGGCCGTCCGGGACCTGGCCGTCGAGCACGCCCGCAACCGCGTGCAGTTCGGCCGCCCCATCGGCGTGAACCAGGCCGTCAAGCACGCGTGCGTGGACATGGCCGTGGCGGCGGAGGCGGCGTGGCAGCAGACCCTGTTCGCCGCGATCAGCCTCCACTCCGGCCGGGCCGACGCCGAGTTCCAGGTGCTGGCCGCGAAATCGGTCGCCGGACGCGCCGCGATCGGCAACTCCGAGTCGAACATCCAGATCCACGGTGGGATGGGCTTCACCTACGAGCACGACGCACACCTGTACCTCAAGCGGGCCCACGTGCTCGATCAGCTCTTCGGGGCACCTCGTGACCACCTGGGGACCCTGCTGGCGCTGGAGGCCGCCCAGTGAGCCGCCGCACCGCGATCGCCGGGGTCGCACTGGCCGACACCGGCGCGATGGCCACCAATCCCTACGGTCTGATCGCCCAGGCCAGCAAGCGGGCTCTCGACGAGGCCGGGCTGACCCCGGACCAGGTCGACGGGCTGGGATCGACCGGGCAGGGCACCTTGCCGCCCATCGAGGTCGGGGAGTACCTGGGCCTGCGGCCGCGCTGGATCGACTCCACGTCGGTCGGCGGGGCGTCCTGGGAGGTGATGGTTGCGCACGCCGCCGACGCGATCGCCGCCGGGCACGCGGATGTCGTCCTGCTGACCTACGGCTCCACCTCGCGTTCGGACCTGCGCGGCGGGTTGCGCACGGCGAACCTCAACTGGGGTTCGCGCGGGCCCCTGCAGTGGGAGGCGCCCTACGGGCACACGCTGATCAGCAAGTACGCCATGGCCGCGCGGCGGCACATGCACGACTACGGCACGACCATCGAGCAGCTCGCCGAGGTCGCGGTGTCGGCACGGGCCAACGCCAAGGACAACCCCGAAGCCGCCTACCGCGATCCCATCACGGTCGACGACGTGCTCAGCGGGCGCATGATCGCCGATCCCTTCACCAAGCTGCACTGCTGCATCCGGTCCGACGGCGCCGCGGCCGCGGTGCTCGTCGCGGAGGACCGGATCGCGGACCTGCCGGGCGAGCCGGTGTGGGTGCTCGGCTCCGGCGAGGCGGTGTCGCACGTGTCGACCAGCCAGTGGGAGGACATGACCACGGGGCCCGCCGCGGTGTCCGGTCCGCGGGCGTTCCAGCGGGCCGGGGTCACACCCGACGACATCGACGTGTGCGAGATCTATGACGCCTTCACCTACATGCTGCTGATGTCCTTGGAGGACCTCGGTTTCTGCAAGAAGGGCGAGGGTGGCCCGTTCGTCGCCGATGGGCGGCTGCGGCTGGGGGGCGCCCTGCCGACCAACACCGACGGCGGTGGGCTGTCGGCCTGCCACCCGGGGCAGCGCGGGCTCTTCCTGGTCGTGGAGGCGGTGCGCCAGCTGCGCGGGGAAGCGGGACCACGGCAGGTTCCGGGCGCGAAGCTGGCGTGCGTGTCCGGCACCGGCGGCTGGTTCTGCTCCAGTGGCACGGTGATCCTCGGGGCGGACCGGCCGTGACCACCGCACCACCGCTGCGCGGTGAGTTCCGCACCCTGGGGGAGGTGCTCGACGCCGCGGGCGCCCAGCACGGCGACCGGGAAGCCTACGTCGAACCGGGCCGGCGGCGGATCACCTTCGCCGAGCTGGCCAGGGCTTCCGACAGCCTGGCCGCGGTGCTGGCCGGACGTGGGATCGGGCACGGCGACGTCGTCGCGCTGATGCTGCCCTCGTCGGTCGACTTCGCCGTCTGCTACGCGGCGATCGCCCGGCTCGGCGCGGTGACCACCGGGCTCAACACCCGCCTCGGCCCGCGTGAGGTGGCCGCCGTGCTCGACCGGGCACGGCCCGCCCTGGTCATCCGGGACACCGAGGCCGGGCTGCCGGAACCGCCGCCGGGGGTCCCGGTGCTCGCCCGTGGCGAGCTGACCGCCGCGTGCGCGGGTCCCGGACTGGTCGCGCCGGTCCCGGTCGCGCCGGATGATCCCGTGGTGATCATCTGGACGAGCGGGACCACCGGCACGCCGAAGGGCGCGTGGTTCGACAGCCGCAACCTCGCCGCGGCCGCCACGGCGGCCGGGGTGATGAGCGCGCCCTACGACCGCCGCCTGGTCGCGACGCCGTTCGCACACGCCGGTTACCTGGCCAAGCTGTGGGACCAGCTGGCGTGGGGCATCACCATGGTGATCTCGCCGGTGCCGTGGTCGGCGCCGGCGATGGCCCGGATCCTGCGCGAGGAACGGATCACCGTGGCCGGCGGGGTGCCGACCCAGTGGGCGAAGCTCCTCGAAGAACCGGACAGCGGGTCGCTGCCGGACCTGCGCATCGGGATCGCCGCCACCGCGCCGGCACCGCCGGAACTGGTGGAGAAGACCGCTGCCCGGCTGGGAGTCTCGCTGGTGGTGCGGTACGCGATGACGGAGTCACCGACGATCTGTGGCACCGAACCCGGCGATCCGCCCGAGACGCAGTTCCGCACCGTCGGCCGCCCCCAGGAGGGAACCGAGGTGATGATCACCGACGAGCACGGTTCGCCGGTGCCCGCCGGGACCGTCGGCCGGGTGCGGGTGCGCGGCGGCTGTGTGATGCGGGGCTACTGGCGTCAGCCGGAGCTGACCGCCGAAGCGCTGAGCCCGGACGGCTGGCTGCGCTCCGGCGACTTCGGCTACTTCACCGACGAGGGCAACCTGGTCCTCGCGGGCCGGGCGAGCGACCTCTACATCCGGGGCGGGTACAACGTCTACCCGCTCGAAGTGGAGAACGTGCTGTCGGAGCATCCGGGGGTGTCCCGGGTCGCCGTGGTCGGCACTCCGGCTCCGGTCATCGGCGAGATCGGGGTGGCCTACGTGGTCCCGGCCGACCCGTCACGGCCGCCGACGCGGGAGGCGCTGCGGGCCTGGACACGCGACCGCCTCGCCGACTACAAGGCGCCCGACCGGGTGGAGATCGTCGGCGAGCTTCCGCTCACCGCGATGCTCAAGATCGACCGGGACGCCCTGCGCGCACTCGCCGGGGACGCGGGCCTCAGAACTCGATCCTGATCGGCCCGGTGCCGTCCGGCTCCGGCAGGGCCTGGCAGCCCAGGAAGTAACCTTCCGCGACGTCGTCCTCGCCGAGAACCTCGTTGCGGATCATGCTGACCCGGCCCTTGAGCAGGGTGGCCTGGCAGGAGCCGCATTCACCGTCCCGGCAGGAGTAGGGCGCGTCGATGCCCTTGCCGAGCAGGAAATCGACCAGCGGAGTGGTGACCGGCCAGTCCAGCGCGTGGGTCTGCCCGCCGACCTCTACCTCGACCGGCACGGTCTCGCCCGCACTGGTGGTGTCCTCGGGGCTCTCGACCACCTCCGCGAAGGGGTCGCCGGTCAGCGACGTGAAGACCTCGACGTGCAACCGGGACCGTGGCACGCCCGCGGTCGTGAGGGCTTCGGACACCGCGTCCATGAACGGGCCCGGCCCGCAGACGAAGACGTCGTGGCTCAGGAACGGGGTTGCCAGCGCCTGCAGCTGGGGCCGGCTGGGCAGGCCCTGCACCGACTCCAGCCAGTGGATCACGGTCAGCCGGTGCGGGTAGCGCGCGGCCAGCTTGGTGAGCGCGTCGGCGAAGATGACCGAGGACTCGTTCCGGTTGGCGTAGACCAGTACGATCCGGCCGGACCCGCGGGCCAGTGCCGACCTGAGGATGGACATCACGGGGGTGATCCCGCTGCCGCCGGCGAAGAGCAGGAAGTCGGCGTCGAGGTCCTTCGGGGTGAACACCCCGCCCGGGGGCAGCACGTCGATGTCCATCCCCGGCGCGGCGTGGGTGCACAGCCAGTTGGAGCCGTAACCGTCGGCGGTGCGTTTGACGGTCACCTTGAGCGGTTCGTCGTGCTCGGGCGAGCTGGCCAGCGAGTAGCAGCGCGCCACCGATCCGGTGCGGTCACTGGGAATCCGGAGCGTGAGGAACTGGCCCGGCCGGTAGGCGAACCGCTCGCGGTCGGCCTCCGGCACGTCGAACACGAGCGAGCGGGCGTCGTGCGTCTCGTCGATCACGCGGGAGATGCGGAGCGTGCGGGCACGGCCCGGGGCCAAGGATTCGGTCATGATCTATACCGTTCGTCAGAACAGCGGGCTGTCCGGGGATCGATACCCGCAGACGGGCAATGTGCAGGCGAATTTCTTGTCGCGCGATTAGCGTTACATACTGTCAGAAATCTGGGGCTCGCGGCAACATGCCGTGGACCACACCGACGAGTGAGCGAGGCAGCCGTCCGGCCGGCCCGCGATCCCCGGCAGCGTCAGGAGATCGTCGATGACCCTGCCTCGTCCCGGCCGCCTGGAGATGCGCCCGGAATACGGGGAACGGCACCGGCGCTTCCCGCGCTACCGGATCGCCGAGGGGACGCCCCCCCCCGGGTCACGTGGCCGCGGGGACCATCGGCCTGCCCGCCCCGGCGGTCGCGGGTGACCCGATCACCCGGCCCGCGGTGGTCAGGGGCCGGTGTTGAACAGCCCTCGCTCCATGACCAGAGCGGTCAGCTCCGCGATGTCCGCCACGCTGCGCTCGGAGTCCTGTTGCCGCACGACCTCGGGCATCCGCTCGAGGAGCGCCCCCTGGATCACGGCGGCGAGGTCGGGATCCAGGGGATGCGGACGTCGCACCCGGCCGAGTACGCGGACCGCCTGCCGGTGCATGTCGCGAGTGCTCTGGGCCACCACGGCGAGCATGCGGGGATCCGGTGCCGTGCCCTCCAGCCAGGCGCGCATGACCCCGAGGTAGCGGGCGTGGAAGTCCAGGTACCCGGTCAGCCACTCGCGCAGCTCGGCGGGGCCGTCCGGGGCCGTGGGATCGAGGTCGAACCGGCTGACCAGCTCGCGCATGTCGCCGGCGCATTCGCGGGTCAGCTGCAGCAACAGGTCGAGTTTCTCGTCGAAGTACTTGTAGAAGGTGCCGCGGGCGTAGCCCGCTTCGCTGACGACGTCGTCGACGCCGGTGTCGTGGTAGCCCCGCTCGGCGAAGAGCCGGGCGGCGGCATCGATGAGCTCGCGCACGGTGGCCGCCGCCCGGGGGCGCAGCCCGCCGAGCCGGTCGGGAAGCTCGTCGACGGCGTCGTAGCGGGCCGGTGCCCGGCCTGCCGGCTTCCGCTTCGGCCGTGGAGGCGCCTCGATCAGGTCGAAGACGTCCAGTGGGGTGTCGGGGAACAGGAGCAGCTGGACGAACACGGCGAGGCCGTCGAGCAGCTGGTCGGGGTTGAGGCGCCGGGGGACCAGGCCGAGATGGCGGAAGTAGTTGAACCGGTGCACGACGCCGGTCATGGCCACAGCCGCGTCCAGCGGGGTGAGCCCGGTGACGCCGGAGGTCTCCAGGCGCTGCGCGATGCGTTCGTTGTAGGCGCGGGAGAAGCCGGTCACCAGCGGGCGCACGCTCGTGCTGGGGGTGTCGACGGTGGCCCACTGCACGAACATCGTCGCGTACTTGTCGTACACGTAGGCCCATTCGCCGAGCCACCAGTGCAGGTTGTCGAACCCGAGCCGGGTGGGGCCCAGCGGACCGATGCGGCGGACCACCCGCATCAGGGCCGAACCGCACTCGTCGAGTAGCTCGACGAAGATCTGCTCCTTGCTCTCGAAATACTGGTAGAGCGTGGAGCGGGAGGTGCCGGCGGCCTTGGCGATCGCGTCGACCGAGGTGGCGTGGAAGCCCTGCGACTCGAACAGCCGCAGCGTCTCCGCCACGATTCTCTGACGCGTGCGCGCACCGCGTTCGCCGACCACGAGACTGGTCGGCCCGTAGCCTTCGCGACGGAGGGTCTCGTTTTCTGACTGTCCGGTCATCGGCTTCAGGATACAGCTAGCCGGGCAGGAGAAAGTCCGCGGACGCGCCGATGGCGACTCCGCCGGTCTGCCGCCTCGCGGTCAGCTCCACCGTCACGAGCCGCCCGTCGGCCCGCTGCTCGACAGCGGTCACCTCACCGGTGCAGGTCAGCACGTCGCCGGGCCACACCTGTTCCCGGAAGCGCACCCGGAACCGGCGGACGGTCTCGGCCCCCAGCCAGTCCACGGCGAAGGACGCCAGCAGTGCCGCGGAGTGCATCCCCTGGGAGAACACCGACGGGTACCCGGCCGCACGGGCCAGGGTGTCGTCGTAGTGCATCGGGTTGAGATCGCCCGACGCCCCGGAGTAGCGGACGAACATCCGCCGGTCCAGTGGGCCGAAGTCCCGCGGCGGGGCCTGGGTGCCGGCATCCAGCCGCGTCGTGCCCGCGGTCATGCCGCACCGCCCTTCGGGGCCGTCTCGATCAGGGTCGAACGCCCCTCGGCCACGAGCGTGCCATCCTGGGCGCGGTACTCGGTGACGACCACGGCGAAGCGCATCATCCCGCCCCGTTTACCGGGCTTCTCGTAGCGGTCCTCGATCCGGTCGGCCACGGTCAGCACGTCCCCGGCACGCGGTGGCGGGCCGTGGAAGACGTACTCCTGCTCGCCGTGCAGCAGGCGTTTGCGGTCGAACCCGACATCCACGCGGGCACCTTCCGGTGCCCACAGCGCACTGCTGGTGAGGAACGTGGGCGGCACGATGGCGCCGGGTCCGCGATAGGCCGGATGTGCCGACTGCATCGCCGCGGCGAACTCGGCGATCTTGCCGCGCTCCACGACCATCTCGTACTCGGCGCCGCGGGCGCCGACCGGTGCGTTCATCATCTCTCCTCATCGTGACGTGACGTCAGAATGACACATTCCCGTCTGGCCACTTCGGGTCATTACACGCTAGCGGACAACTGATTTTTCGGCCAGACACCGGGTTGCATCGTTGTGACGCTACTGTCAGAATATCGGGCAGTGACGAGATGAAGGAGCCGGCTTGCGCATCTACGGACAGCTCTTCCTCGACGGAGGCTGGCGCGAACCCGCGACGGACGAGACGATCGAGGTCCACTCGCCGTCGGGCAGCGGCCTCGTCGGCCGCGTGCCGCATGCCTGCGCCGCCGATGTGGACACCGCGGTGGCGGCCGCCCGCCGGGCCTTCGACCAGGGTCCGTGGCCGCGCTGGAGTCCGGCCGAGCGGGCGGAGGCACTCGGCCGCCTGGCCAAGGCGCTCAAGTCCCGCTCCGACGAGCTGACCGCGCTCGTCTCCGCCGAGGTCGGCTCGCCGGTCACCTGGGCCCGGACCGGGCAGGTCGCGACCGCGCTGGGCGCCCTGCGCGCGGCGCGCACGCTCGCCGCCGGCTATCCGTGGAGCGAGACCCGGAGCGGCGTCTTCGGCAACGAGGTGCGGGTACGCAAGCTGCCCACCGGCGTGGTCGGGGCGATCGTGCCCTGGAACGCGCCGCTGTTCGTCGCGATGCTCAAACTCGGACCGGCACTGGTCGCGGGCTGCACGGTAGTGCTCAAGCCCGCGCCCGAGGCGCCCCTGTCCGCCTTCGTGCTCGCCGAGGCCGCCGCCGAGGCGGGCCTGCCGGACGGCGTGCTCAACGTCGTCCCCGGAGGCTCCGCCACCGGCGAGCACCTGGTCCGGCACCCGGGCGTGGACAAGATCAGCTTCACCGGCTCCACCGCGGTGGGCCGGCGGATCGGTGCCACCTGTGGCGCGGACGTGCGCCGGTGCACCCTCGAACTGGGCGGCAAGTCGGCCGCGGTGCTGCTCGGCGACGTGCGGCTCGACGAGCGCACCGTCGGACAGCTCGTCGCGGGCGCGATGGACAACAGCGGGCAGATCTGCATGGCGCTGAGCCGGGTCCTCGCACCGCGCTCGCGCTACGCGGAGGTGGTCGACGCGCTCGCCTCCGCGGTCGCGGCGTTGCGGGTCGGTGACCCGGCGGATCCGGACACCCAGCTCGGTCCGGTGATCTCGGAGAACTCGCGCGACCGGATCGAAGGTCACCTGCGCCGGGCGGAGTCCGACGGTGCGCGGGTCGTGACCGGAGCCGGCCGTCCGGCCCGCCCCGGCTGGTACCTCGAACCCGCGGTGCTGTCCGATGTGGACAACAGGATGGCGATCGCCCGCGAGGAGCTCTTCGGCCCGGTCCTCACGGTGATCCCGTACGACACCGAGGACGACGCGGTCGCGATCGCCAACGACTCCGACTACGGCCTCGCGGGCGCGGTCTGGACCGCGGATCCCGCCCGCGGCGAGACGATCGCGTCGCGGCTGCGCACCGGCTCGGTCGCGGTCAACTCCTCGGCGCCCATGGATCTCGGCAGCCCGTTCGGCGGCGTCGGCCTGTCCGGCCTCGGCCGCGAGGGCGGGCCCGAGGGCCTGGACGCCTACCTCGAACCCCAGTCCATCGTCCTGCCGCAGTAAGGGGAATGACCCGTGGAAACTCTCGCCGCGGTGCTCTGGGAGCGCCGGGGGACCTGGTCCGTGGAACCGGTCGAACTCGACCCGCCGGGTCCACAGGAGGTGCTCGTCGAGCTGCACGCCTCCGGCATGTGCCATTCCGACGAGCACATCGTCACCGGGGACATGCCGTTCCGGCTGCCGTGCGTCGGCGGTCACGAGGGTGCCGGCGTGGTGCAACAGGTGGGCTCGCACGTGACGTCGGTGGCGCCGGGTGACCACGTGGTGTTCGGGTTCATGCCCTCGTGTGGACGGTGCCCGTCGTGCTCCACCGGCCACCAGAGCCTGTGCGACCTCGGCTCACGGCTGTACTCGGGCCGCCAGATCGCCGACGGCACCGCCCGGCACCACGCGCGCGGTGCGGACCTGTCGACGGCCTGCCTGGTCGGGTCCTTCGCCCACCACACCGTCGCCCACGAGGCGAGCTGCATCAAGGTCGATCCGTCCGTCCCGCTGGACCGTGCGTGCCTGCTGGGCTGCGGGTTCATCACCGGCTGGGGCTCGGCGGTGTACGCCGCGGGGATCCGGCCCGGCGACACCGTGGCCGTCGCCGGCATCGGCGGGATCGGCGCCGCCGCGATCCAGGGTGCCAGGCTCGCCGGCGCGCGGGTGATCGTGGCGATCGACCCGGCCGCCGAGAAGAAGCAGCACGCGCTGGCGATGGGCGCCACGCACGTCGCCTCCTCCTGGGAGGAAGCCCCCGCCGTCGTCGCGGACTCCACCTGGGACCGCGGCGTGGACCGGTTCATCTGCACCATGGGCGTCGGCGACGGCGCGCTGGTGGCCAGGGCACTGGCGATGACGGCCAAGCGCGGACGGCTGGTGGTCACCAACATCCACCCGATGGCCGAGAACTCGGTCAACGTCAACCTGATGGACCTGACGCTCACCGAGAAGCAGATCGTCGGCACCCTCTACGGCTCGGCCAACCCCCGGGCCGACATCCCGAAACTGCTCGAGCTGTGGAGCTCCGGTCAGGTCGACCTCGACGGGGTCGTGTCCCGGACCTACCCGCTCGAAGGAATCAACGACGGCTACGCCGACATGCGCAGCGGGCGCTTCCTGCGCGGAGTGCTGCGGTACCCGGCCGCCGGCTGAGCCGGACACGATGAGGAGACACATGACCACGACCGAGAGCGCGCCGGCCGATGTGCTGGACGACCTGGACTGGTGGACCCGGCCGGTCGCCGAGCGCGACCGGCTGTTCGCCCGCCTGCGCGCGGAGAACCCCCGGCCCTACGTGCCCGAACGGGACCTGACCGGGCGGCCGCGCGGCGGGGGCTTCTGGGCGCTGACCCGGCTCGACGACATCCGCGAAGTCAGCAAGCGCCCGGACGACTTCTGTTCCGGCGAGGGCATCAACATCTTCGACCAGCCGCCCCGCCTGAAGCAGTACCGCGGCTCGTTCATCGACATGGACAACCCGGAACACGCCCGCCAGCGGCGGATCGTCTCGCGCGGGTTCACCGCGAAGGCGCTGGAGGCGCTGCGGGACGACGTCACCCGCACCTCCCGCGAGATCATCGGCTCGGTCGCCGACCGCGGCGAATGCGACTTCGTCACCGATGTCGCCGCGCTGCTTCCGCTGCGCATCGTCAACAACATGATGGGCATCCCGCGCAGCCAGGAGAGCTACATCTTCGACCAGACCAACATCATCATGGCGGCCAGCGACGCGGAGTACGTCGCCGACCAGACGCCCCGCGGCATCGCCCGCGCGGTCAACGCGGCGGGGGAGGGGCTCGCGGGCCTGCTGGCGGAGCTGGCCAGGGACCGGGTGGACAACCCGCAGGACGACCTGATCACCGCACTGGTCGCGGCCCGCAGCGAGGAGAACCTGACACCCGACGAGCTGGCCGCGTTCTTCATCCTGCTCGTCGGTGCCGGCAACGAGACCACCCGCAACGCCATCGCGCACGGGCTGCTCGCGCTCACCCGGTTCCCGGCGCAGCGCGCGTTGTGGCAGAGCGACCCCGGCACCCACACCGCACGCGCGGTGGAGGAGCTGGTGCGGTGGTCCTCGCCCGTGCTGCACATGCGGCGCACCGTGACCCGCGACGGGGTGGTGCTGGGGGACCAGGAGTTCGCCCAGGGCGACAAGGTCGTGCTGTGGTACCGCTCGGCCAACCAGGACGAGCAGTACTTCACCGACCCGACGGCGTTCGACATCACCAGGGAACCCAATCCGCACGTCACGTTCGGTTCACCCGGACCGCACCACTGCCTGGGCGCCAACCTCGCCCGGCTGGAGCTCTCGGTCGCCTTCCGGACGCTGTTCGAGCTGCTGCCCGACATCCACGCGACCGGCGAGCCGGACCTCCTGCGGTCCAACTTCCTGCACGGCATCAAGCACCTGCGTGCCGAGTTCACCCCGAGGACGGTGGCCTGAGTTGAGCGTCGACAACGCGGTCGAAGCGTGCGTCCTGCACAGTGACGGCGACGGCATCCGCCGGATCACCCTGAACCGGCCGGACTCGGCCAACGCGCTGCGGCCGGTGGACCGCGACCGGGTGATCGAGCTGCTCGCCGAGGCCGACGAGGACCCGGAGATCCGGGTGGTGGTGCTCGCCGCCACCGGCCGGCATTTCTGTTCCGGCGCCGACGTCGGTGGTATCGCCGGTGCCCGGAAGGAGGGCAAGCGGGTCACCGACGGGATGCGCCGCATCATGAACGGGGCCCAGCGGCTCATCGCGGCCGTGCTGGACTGCGGCAAGCCAGTGATCGCGGTCGTCCAGGGCGCCGCCGCCGGCATCGGTGCGCATCTCGCACTGGCCGCGGACCTCGTGGTGGCCGCGGAGGAGGCCACGTTCGTCGAATCGTTCGTGCGGCGCGGTCTCGTCGTCGACGGGGGCGGAGCGTACCTGCTGCCGCGCCGGGTCGGCATGCAGAAGGCCAAGGAGCTCGCCTTCTTCGGTGACAAGCTGCCGGCCGCGGAGGCGCTGGCGCTGGGACTGGTCAACCGCGTCGTGCCGTCCGCCGAGCTCGGGGCGACGGCGGACGACTTCGCCCGGCGCCTCGCGACCGCGCCCACGAGCTCGATCGTGCTGACCAAACGCCTGCTCAACGCCTCCCCGGACGGCGACCGCGCGTCGGCCTTCCTGGCCGAAGGCATGGCTCAGGAGATCCAGTCCTATTCCGAGGACTCCCGGGAGGGTGTCCGTTCCTTCGTCGAGCGCAGGCCGGCGGAATTCCGCGGTTGGTGAGAGGAGAGCCGGCAATGGCCACGAGCACGACCAGGACAGATCTGCCCACTGTGGACGAAGACAGCCGGGTGTACTGGGAGGCCTACCGGGACGGCAGGTTCGTGATCGCCCGGTGCGGGGCGTGCGGCCGGGTCCACCACTACCCCCGGCCGTACTGCCCCTTCTGCTGGAGTGCCGACGTGGCACCGTGGCCGGCCTCCGGCCGCGCCACCCTCTACACCTACTCGATCGTCTACCTGAACGACCTGCCGCCGTTCCGCGAACGGCTGCCCTATGTGGCGGCGATGGTCGAGCTCGAGGAGGGGCCGCGGCTGATGACCACCGTGGTCGGCTGCGACCCCGGCGAACTGCGTATCGGCATGGCGCTCGCCGTGGACTTCCAGCCCCTCACCGACGAGCTCAGCACGCCCGTCTTCCGTCCCGTCCCCGACTGAAGGACAAGTTTCATGAACGCACTACTCGAAGGCAAGGTCGCCCTGGTCACCGGCGCGGGCCACGGCATCGGGCGTGCCCACGCCCTGGAACTGGCCCGGCACGGTGCCACGGTGGTCGTCAACGACCTCGGCTCGTCCGTCAACGGTGAGGGCCGGGGCCGCGACGCGGACGAGGTCGTCGGCATCATCGCCGCCCGCGGCGGCAAGGCGATCGCCGACTACGGTGACGTCGGCGACGAGGACCAGGTCGAGGCCATGGTCGCCAGGGCGTTCGACGAGTTCGGCCACCTGGACATCGTGGTGAACAACGCCGGGATCGTGCGTGACCGGGCCGTGTGGAACATGAGCGCACAGGACTTCGACCTCGTGATGCGGGTGCACGTCCGCGGCACCTGGCTGGTCTGCCGGGCGGCCGCGAAGCGCTGGCGGGCGCTCGCGAAGTCCGACGGCGGCGGCCCGGTGTACGGCCGGATCGTCAACACCACGTCGGGTGCCGGACTGCTCGGCCACTTCGGACAGTCGAACTACGGGGCGGCCAAGGCGGCGATCGTCGGGCTGACCCAGACACTGAGCCTGGAGCTGGCGGGCATCGGCGTGACGGTGAACGCGATCAGCCCGGGCGGCACGACGCGGTTGTCGGGCACGATCTCCGGCGCGGACGCGGTGCCCGAGCCCGACGAGCGCCCGGAGGACGAGTTCGACCCGAAGGACCCCTCGCTGGCTTCGCCGGTGGTGGCCTGGCTCGCCAGTCCCGAGGCGGGGCACGTCAGCGGCCAGGTGGTCCGGGCCATGGGCGAGGAGATCTCCCTGATGCAGGGCTGGACCAAGCGGACCACCGTCCTCAGTGGAGGGAAGCGCTGGGACGCGGCCAAGCTCGGTGCGGTCATGGCCACCGACGTGTTCCAGACCCGCGCCCCGGGTCTGCGCCTGGGCAGCTGAGGACGAGACCGATGCGGATCATCGTCGACCGGGGCCGGTGCACCGGCCAGGGCATGTGCGAGTCGCTGGTTCCCGACCTGTTCGAGGTCGACGACGACGGTGTGCTCGAACTGAAGGCGGACGCCCCTCCGGAGGGCCGCCTCGCCGAAGTGGAGGAAGCAGTGGCCTGCTGTCCCAACGTGGCACTGCGGCTGGAGCGATGACGCGCGTGCGGCGCCTGGTGGTCGTCGGTGCCGGGCTGGCCGGCGTGCGGGCCGCCGAGTCGGCGCGCCAGGCCGGTTTCGACGGCACGATCACCATGATCGGAGCCGAGACGCACCTGCCCTACGACCGGCCGCCGCTGTCGAAGGCGTTCCTCGACGACGCCGAGCCCTCGGTGCCGGAGCTGGTGATCGGCGACGAGCTGGGTGTGGAGCTGCTGCTCGGCACCCCCGCGACCGGGCTGGACACCGCGGCGCGCGCTGTCCTCACCGGTGAGCGCCGGGTGCCCTACGACGCCGTGGTGCTGGCGACGGGAGCGTCGGCGCGGAACGTCTTCGAGCCGGACGGCCTGACCGGCGTGCACACGCTGCGCACCCGGGACGACGCCGTCGCGGTCCGGCGGGCGCTCGACGCCGGTGCCCGGACGGTAGTGGTCGGCGCCGGGTTCATCGGGTCCGAAGTGGCCTCCGGCGCGCGGCGGCGTGGCCTCGGCGTGGTCGTCGTGGAGGCCCAGCCGGTCCCGCTCGTCCGGGCGGTGGGGGAGCGGATGGGGGCGATGTGCGCCGATCTGCACCGCCACCACGGAACCGGGTTGCGCTGTGGCGTCTCCGTAGCGGCGATCGAGGGTGCCGGGCACGTCGAGCGGGTCGTGTTGTCCGATGGCTCCGTGCTGCCCGCCGATCTGGTCGTCGTCGGTGCCGGCGCCACACCGGCCACGGAGTGGCTGGACGGTTCGGGCCTGGAGCTCGATGACGGTGTCGTGTGCGACGAGACCCTGTGCGCCGGGCCGCCCGGCGTGTACGCCGCCGGTGACCTCGCGCGCTGGCCCAATCCGGTGTTCGGCCGCAGCATGCGCCTGGAGCACTGGACCGCCGCCGCCGAGCAGGCGAGGGTGGCGGCGCGCAACGCGGTCGATCCCGCGGCGGCGAAGCCGTGCTCGACCGTTCCGTACTTCTGGTCGGACTGGTACGGCCGTCGTATCCAGTTCGCCGGAATCCCGGCCTCGGACGAGGTCCGGATCGTCGAAGGCGAGCCTGGCGGGAACGCTCCGCTGGTCGCCCTCTACCGGGAGGGTGACCGGCTCGCCGGTGCGCTGACCGTGGACGGCCGGGCCAGGGTCATGAAGTACCGGGCACTGATTCAGCGTGGCGCGAGCTGGGAACAAGCCCTCGCGCACCATACCGAAACCAACCGACAAGGGGTGCCAGGATGAACGTGAAGCCGGGAACGCGGCTGCGCAGCCAGGTGGACGCGACGGAGGTCATCGTCGTGCGCGGTGCGGACCAGGAGGTCGTGGTGTCGTGCGGCGGGCACCCGATGATCGACGCGCAGGCCCAGCCCGCACCGGGCCTCGCCGGGACCGGGGAGCCCGGTGACGGGACCCAGATGGGCAAGCGGTACACGGCGGCCGCGGGGCTGGAGCTGCTCGTCACCAAGCCGGGCACGTACGGCCTGGCCGTGAACGGCGAACCGCTCGTGCTGAAGGCGGCCAAGCCGCTGCCCGCCAGCGACTGAGGGGATGCGGCCCGCGGTCAGGTCATCGACAGCACGATCTTGCCGGTGGCCTTCCGCCCGGCGACCAGCTCCAGGGCCCCGGCCACTTCGGACAGGGGCAGGACGGCCGAGATCCGCGGCCGCATGCCGGCGGCGGTGAGCTTGTCCAGCGCGACCTCGGCCTGCGCGACGGCTTCCGGCCGGTGGTCGGCGATCGTGCGGATCTCGAAGCCCCGCACGATCACGCCCTTCAGGAGCACGAGGTTGAGCGGGATCCGCGGGATCTCCCCGGCCGCGAACCCGACGACGACGAACCGGCCGCCCCAGCGCACGGCCCGCAGCGCGGGCTCGCTGTAGGACCCGCCGACCGGGTCGATCACGAGGTCGGCGCCGTGGCCGCCGGTGATCTCCCGGATCCGGTCCTTGAGGTTCTCGCGGTCGTAGGCGATGCCGGCCTCCGCGCCCAGTCCGAGACCGATCGCCACCCGCTCGGGGCTGCCGGCGGCCGCGATCACGCGGGCGCCGAGCCGGGCGGCGATGTCGACGGCGGCGGTGCCGACCCCGCCCGCGGCGCCGAGCACGACGACCCAGTCGCCCGGGTTCATCCCGCCGATCGTGGTCAGCCCGTGGTAGGCCGTGGTGAAGGTGACTCCGAACGCCGCGGCTTCGGCCGGGCTCAGCCCGGGCGGCCTGGGCCGGAGCGCGGCGGGCGGGACCACGACCCGCTCGGCGAACGCGCCGTGGAGGGTCGTGCCCATCACCTCGTCTCCGGGCGCGAACGCCGTCACCCCGTCGCCGACCGCGACGACCCGCCCGGCGAACTCGCTGCCCGGCGTGAACGGCACCGGCATGCTGACCTGGTAGCGGTCCGCGACGGTGAGCACGTCGGGGAAGTTCACCGCCGCCGCCTCGACCGCCACCACCACCCGGCCCGGTTTCGCCACCGGGTCTCCTACCTCCCGCACGACCACGTTCGACGGCGGGCCGTAGACCTCACACAACGCGGCCTTCATGCTGTTCGCGATTTCTTGCTCATTATTCGACATTATCCAACTGTTCGGCGGGCACCAGGGTGCCGTGCGGGCGGGCGGCGTCCGGCGCCTCGGCCGGCTTCGCGACGATCGCGATGACGACACCGAGGACGGCGGCGAACACGACGAGCAGCACCGGGGCGTACGGGCTTCCCGTCACCGACGTCAGCAGGGCCGCGAGGTACGGGCCGAACCCGCTGCCGATCACGGACCCGATGGTCATCCCGAGCGCGACGCCGGTGTAGCGGATCCTCGTCGGGAACAGGCCCGTGCTGGTCGCGACCGCCGGGGGTGCGACGAACTGGACGAGGGACAGCAGGATCACGATCGCCACGGTCACGACGACGGCGTTGGCGACGGTGCCCATGACGTACATCGCCGGGTAGATCAGGACCGCGACCGCCACCAGTGAGGAGATCAGCACCGGGCGGCGCCCGAACCGGTCGACCAGTACCCCGCTCGCCAGGATCCAGGGGATCGTCACGGTGGCGACGATCGCGAACATGAGCGAGACGGTCCCCGGGGCGAAGTGCCCGACGGTGTTCAGGTACACCGGGAGGTACGCGATGATCAGGTAGGCCATCAGGCCGTTGACGAGGGACAGCGCGACGACCTGGACGACCGCGACGGGGTGGCGGCGGAGCACTTCCTTCGCCGGTGTCTTCGCGGCCTGCCGCGCTGCGGCGATCTCGGTGAACTGGGGCGACTCGTGGACCCGGAGCCGGTAGGCCAGGCAGGCGAGCGTGAGCGGGAGGACGAGCAGCAGGGGGACCCGCCAGCCCCACGACGCCATGGCGCCGGCGGGGAGGACTGCCGCCACCAGCGCCACCATCGCCGGCGCGATCGCCGCGCCCACCGAGAACCCGAGCGGCTGCATCGCGTTGAAGCGGCCCCGGTTTCGCGCGGAGGCGTGCTCCGCCGAGTACACGGCCGCGCCGGCGAGCTCGCCGCCGGCCGAGAAGCCCTGGAGGAGGCGCGCGATCACCAGCAGGACCGAGGCGGCGACGCCGATCTGCGCGTAACCCGGGATGAGGCCCATGAAAATGGTCGACACGCCCATGAGCACGATGGTGACGAGCAGGGTCCGGCGGCGCCCGATCCGGTCGCCCAGCCTGCCGAAGAACAACCCGCCGAGCGGGCGGGCGACGAACCCCGCACCGAACACCAGGAACGAGGCCAGGGTCGCGGCTGTGCGGTCGTCGCTGGGGAAGAACGTCGGTGCGAGGTAGACGATGAGGTACGTGTAGACGGTGAAGTCGTACGCCTCGACCGCACAACCGAGAACGGTGGCGACGGATGCCCGTCTGCCGGCCGCGCGAGAAGCCACCGGCGTCGTCTTGTCCATGGAAGAGCCCACTCCCTTGTGTGGCCGGACGGATCAGCGCAGGTCGAAGTCGTCGAGATCGGGTGCGGCGGAGATCCGGTAGTACTCCTCGAAGTCCCACGGCACGTTGGAGCTCAGCTTCCCGTGCTCGTTCACGTAGTAGTTGACGTCCCGGGAGCCGGTGTCGGTCAGGTAGATCAGCTGTCCGGCGAGGTCCTGCAACCGGCGGTTGTAGTCGTCGCAGACGTCCTTGCGGACCTCGATCTGGGACGCGCCCCGCTCGAACATCGCCACGAGGCACTGAGCGATGTAGCAGGCCCAGACCTCGAACCACATCGGCAGCGTGTTCCCGCCGGAGACCGGTTGCGAGTTCGGTCCGTAGAGGACGAAGAAGTTGGGGAAACCGGGGATCGTCATCCCGGTGTACGCCTCGGCGCCGGTTTCCGCCCACTTCTCGTGCAGGGGGATGCCGCCCCGTCCCCGGTAGTCGGTGGGCCACAGGTACCGGCCGGTCTGGAAACCGATCGCGGCGATGATCATGTCGAGTTCGTGTTCCCGGCCGTCGCCGGTCCGGATCCCGCCCGGGGTGATCCGCTCGATGGGTGCGGTCACGAGTTCGACGTCGTCCCGGGTGAGGGCGCGGTACCAGCCGTTGTCGACGACGGGCCGCCGGGCGATCGGTGCGTAGCCGGGGACCAGTTCGGCCAGCAGATCGGGCCGGTCGCCGACCTGGGACCGGATGTAGTCGACGAGGCGGGCCCGCAGGAGATCGCTCCGCTCGTTGACCTGACCGCCCGCGGCGATCCAGGCCTCGTCGGGAACCAGGAGTTCATAGGCGTCGAGCAACGGCATGATGGCGACGTAGCGCGACCAGTTCCAGTAGTGGGGCATGGTGTCGAGCAACCAGCGGGACCCGGGATCGACGGGTTCGCCGTAGCGTTCGCGGGGGCTGATCCACTGTGGGGTGCGCTGGAAGACGGTCACGTGGGCAGCGTCTTCGGCGACGCGGGCCAGCAGCTGGACACCGGTCGACCCGTTGCCCACGACGGCGACGCGTTTCCCCCGCGCTGAACGATCGGCGGACCACGCCGTGGTGTGCAGGATCTCGCCGTCGAAGTCGTCGGCGCCGGGGATGTCGATTTCCCGTGGCACCGCGAACAGGCCGGCGGCGCTCACCAGGACACTGGCCCGGAACGGGTGCTCGGCACCGTCCGCGGTCCGCACCCGCAGCGCCCAGGTCGAGGTGTCGTCGTCCCACTCGGCCGCGACGACGTCGTGGCCGAACCGGGTCCGCGCGTGCACGCCGTGCTTGCGGGAGACGAAGTCGAGGTATTCGCGGACCTCGGGCTGGCGGGCGAAGTGCTCGGACCACGGATAGTTCTTTTCGAAGGAGAACTGGTACGTGGCGCTGAGGGTGTCCACCCGCGCGTCGGGGTAGGTGTTGGTGCTCCAGACGCCGCCGGCCTCGTGGCGGCGCTCGAGCACGGTGTAGGGGATGCCGAGGAGCTCCAGCTGGACTCCCATGGCGATCCCGGAGAACCCACTGCCGACGATGATCACGTGGAAGCCGGGCGGGACCCGCAGGCCCTCCGGCCGCGGGAGCTGCCGGGGGAACTCGCCGAACGCCAGGAGGTCACGTCGTGCGGTGAGAGCCTCGTCGCTCACCGGCTCGCTGTGCGCCATGCGGATCAGCGCGTCGATCTCGTCCCGGCCCGGGGTGCGCGGGGTGTGGTCGGCGGCCTCGTCGAGGAGAAACCGGACGGCCGCCTCCTTGAGCCGGTCGTGGTGCTCCTCGGGGACCACGGGAAGCGTGCCCGCCCCGCCGCGCACGCTCCTGATCTCCAGCGGGATGGCCGCGATCGCGGGATCCCCGGTCGCCTGGTAGAGGGCGACCCGCAGGGCGTTCAGCTCGGCCTGGTCCACGGCGGCACGGATGAAGGTCTCGTCCACTGTCAGGTTCTCCTTGTGCGAGTGTGGTTCGGCGCGCCGGGCACCTAGGCCATCGTGGTGCCGCCGTTGGGACGCAAGGTCTGCCCGGTCATGAAGGAGGAGGCGTCGGAGGCGAGGTACAACACCGCCAGCGCGATGTCCCGTGGGGTGCCGGTGGTGCGCAGGGCGGCGATCCGCGCGCGCTCGGCGAACAGCCCGTCGCGGGCCTCCTGGTCGACCCCGCCGGTCTCATCCACAAAGGACGATGTGGTCATCGGGGTGTCGACGAACCCGGGTGCCACCGCGTTCACCCGGACGCCCGACGGTCCGAACTCGGCCGCGGCCGTTTTGGTCAGGTGCATGACGGCGGCCTTGCCCATGCCGTAGACCGACAGCCGCGGCGTGCCGATCTCCCCACCGGTCGAGGCGATGTTGACGATCGAACCGCGGCCGAGCGCCGCCATCCGGCGGCCGGCGGCGGCGACCCCCCAGTAGGTGCCGAACAGGTTGACATCGGTGACGGCCCGGACGTCGGCCTCGTCCGCCTCCGTGATCTCGAAGTACCGGATGATCCCCGCGACGTTCGCCCAGACGTCCAGCCTTCCGAACTCCGCCACGGCCGCCTCGGCGAGGTCATCCACCTGGGCCCGGTCCGTCACGTCGGCCGGGCGGACGAGCGCCGCGCGCCCGGACTCCCTGATCCGCCGGGCCGTCGCTGCCAGCCCCGCGGTCTCGCGGTCGGCCAGGACGAGGTCCGCTCCCGCCTCGGCCAGGACGACGGCGGCCTCCCGGCCGATCCCGCTCGCGGCGCCGGTCACCACCGCGACCCGCCCGGTGAGGGAGAACGCCTCCTTCGCCGGGACGCTCATGCCGGCAGCCCCGTCCGGGCCGGGGCGATCTCCTCGACGAAGCGGGCGATGTCGTCGACCGCGTCGGTGCTCGCCGGAGCCTGTGGGTAGCCGATGTGCCACGCGTGCGGCACGCCCTCGAACAGCCGGAGCCGGACGGACGGCGCGACCTCCGACAGCGACCGCGCGTCGTCGCGCAGGGATTCGTCGGTGCTCGCCTGCACGAGGACCGGCGGCGCATCCGCCCAGTCACCGAGCAGTGGGGAGGCGTACGGATCCTCGGCGCGGTGCCCCGCGAGGTAGAGCCCGGCGGCGGCGTCGGCCGCGGCACGGGGGAACAGGACGTCGGTACCGGCATTGCCGGTGAAGGACTCCGCGGCGTTGCGCAGGTCCAGCCACGGTGAGCACAGCACAGCCCCCGCGGGCGCGGTCAGGCCGCGGTCGGCCGCCGCGAGCAGCAGCGCCGCGGCCAGACCGCCGCCCGCCGACTCGCCGCCCACGACGACTCGTCGCCCGAGCACCGCGGAGTAGGTCAGAACGGCGTCGATCAACGCCTCGGGGAACGGGTGCTCGGGGGCCAGGCGGTAGTCCACCGACAGGACCTCGATCCGGCAGGCGCGGGCGAGCCCGCACATCCACGGGTGGAACGCGGCCGCCGAACCGAGCCGGTAACCCCCTCCGTGGAACCACAGCAGGACCCGGTCGTCGTCGGGCAGGTCGTGGGGACGGCAGCACAGCGCCGGAACGCCGTGCAGCGTCGTCGCGGTCCGCGTCACGCCGGCGACAGCGGGCGCGCTCTCGCCGGTGCGCGCTCGCGCGCGGAGATCGGCCAGCGCCCGGTCCGGTGCCGGTCCGCGGCTCACGATGCGGTCCGGTCGGCTTCACACGACGGGGCGCGACCGCCGATCACGCGGGTGAGCCCCAGACCCGCCTCGACGACGTCATCGGCGATCCGCGTGATCTGCGCCCCGGTACGGGGTGCCAGACCGACGAGTGTGATGGCGAAGACGACGTCGCCGTCGGGGCCGAACACCAGCGCGATCACCATCTCCGGTTCGTAGGTGGTCTCGGGCGTCTCCCGCAGCAGTTCGTACTGCGAACCGATCGTCGCGGCGATCGCCCGCAGCCGTTCCCGGGCCACCCGGGCGGCCCGCGGCGTCGGAGCGGTCACCACCTCGTGGAACGTGGCGAGTGGTTCGCTCCGCAAGGCGACGGCATAGCCACGCGCGCGCACCGCGCGAAGGGCGTCTTGCATCCGTGCCACGGTCTCCGGGTCGTCCGTGCCCGACGTGGCGCTGCGCAGCCACGGCTGGACGGCGTCCGGCCCGCGGTAGGCCATCCAGATCGAGCCGAACGGCGGGGTCAGGGGGATGCGGTGCCCGACCACCATCCCGCGGGTGAACTGGGTCGCCGGGCCTTCGACGGCGAGGACGATGATCTCGTCGCGCAGCATGACGCTGCCGAGGCAGTCGGCCTCGTGGCGTTCGGCGAGCCGGGCGAGAACGGGCTTGGCCAGGTCGACGACGGGATGGCGGACGCTCGCCGCTCTGCCGACGGCCACCAGCGCGGGGCCGAGCTCGTAGGTCTTGTGGCGGGGATGACGCACGAGATAGCCGCCGTCGACGAGCGCGTGGAGCACCGACGACAGCGAGGACAGGCTGGCGCCGACCGCTGCCGCGAGCTCGGACAGCGTGAACGGACGTCCGGGATTGGTCGTGAACTGGTCCAGTACGGCGACCGCTCGAGCAGCGGACCGCGCGGAAGTCGCAGGCATGGCGTCACCTCGATGTGGATGCCTCTGACGGTTCCGTCATATTGACAGCGTTTTCGAGTAGGGGCAATAGTGAACACCTGAGGAAAATGCGTTTCGAAATGGCGAAGTCGGCGTCTATCGCAAATTGACAAGATCGTCGTTTTGAGCGCGTGACGCGTCAATCCGGAGGGCGGACAACGATGATCGACCTGGGACTGCGAGGCCGCCGAGCGGTCGTCTGCGGAGCCGGCTTCATCCCGGAACGCGCCGGGCACGGGCGCTACACGGCGCTCGCGCTGGGCGAGGCGGGGGCGAGGGTCGCGTGCGTCGACCTCGACGAGGGGCGGGCGAAGGCGATCGCCGGCAAGATCCGCGAGGCGGGCGGGGCGGCGTTCCCGGTGGTCGCCGACGTCCGGGAACGCGAGCAGGTGACGCGGGCGTTCGACCTCGCCGTGGCCGAGCTGGGTGGTGTCGACCTCTGCGTCGACATCGTCGGTGAGGCGCAGTGGGACCCGGTCCTCGATCTCACGCCGGAAACGTGGGAGGAGCAGTTGCGCGGCAACGTGACCCAGGTGTTCTACGTCTGGCAGGAGGCCGCGCGGCGGATGGTGGGCCAGGGCACCGGCGGTTCGCTGGTCGCCCTCGCGTCGGTCGACGGCACCGTGGCCGCGGCGTTCCACGCCGCCTACGGCGCCGCCAAGGCCGGGGTGATCTCGCTGGCCGCGACCTTTGCGCACGAGCTGGGCAGGTACGGGATCCGCGCCAATGCGGTCGCCCCGGGCAACGTCGGCAGCGGCAACATGGACCAGCGACCCGGCGAGTACGCGGTCAACGGGATCAACCCTCTCGCCGCACCGCGCGCCGTCGACGTCGCCAACGCGGTGCTGTTCCTGTGCTCGGACCTGGCCGCGCGGACGACCGGCCAGACCCTGCTGGTCGACGGGGGCGCCACGACCGCGGAACTGTGGGGGATCACCGAGCAGGTGCTGCCGGCGCTGCGGGTGGGGCTCCCGTAGGTGTGACGCCTTTCCGGCGACGGGGCATCGGACCCCGGGCTCCAGACCGTTTCTCGATGCCTCCGATGGGGACCGCGGGCCGGTACCGTCGCCGGCCCAGTCCGTGAGGTAGTGGTGTGGCCCGCGGATTCCCGATGGCCCGCGCCCAGGACGAATCCCAGTGCACGCGTTGCGCCACGTCCGGCACCCCGCACTCGTTGCGGATGTAGAACGGCGCGATCCGTTGTTCCACATTTCGAATGCAAGGAGGCATCGAAGTGCGTGGATCGACCGCCGCGGCGGCTGGGGGCACCGACCTCGACCCGGGTCCGGTGCCCGACTACCCCGTTCTCGTGCGCCTCGACGGCAAGCGGTTCGTGGTGGTCGGCGCCGGCCTGGGGATCGGCCGTCAGACGACGCACGCCCTCGCCTTGTCCGGGGCGTCCGTCGTCTGCGTCGACCGGGAGGAGAAGCGTGCCGACGCCGTCGCGGCCGAGACCGGAGGCCTCGCCGTCACCGGGGACATGACCTCGGATCCGGACGTGTCGGACCTGTTCGCGCTGACCCGCGACCGGCTCGGCGGGCTCGACGGCGTGGTCGACATCATCGGGATGGCCCGCTACCCGCACCGCCCCCGTCGAGCTCGGACCCCGCCGCATCCGGGTCAACGCCGCTGCGTCCGCGGTCGTCGGCACCCCGGGCGCCGGGGCCGGGGTCTATGCCGCGGCGAAGGCCGCCGTCGTGCTGCACACGCGCACCGCGGCGGCGGAGTTCGCGCCGCGCGGGGTGCGGGTGAACGCCGTCGCGCCCGGGCTGGCCGAGACGGGCATCACCACGCGGCACTACCGGCGCCCGGGCGGTTCGATCGACGAGGAACGCCGCGCCGGGACACTGCGCCGGATGGGCGGCACGGTCCCACTCGAGCACTGGCGCATGATCCTCGTGACCGCGGTGCTGGTGCTGGCGGTCACGATGGCCGCGGGCGTTCTCGCGCAGTACCTGAGCGTCTGCATGCTGACCGTGCTGAAGCTTTCGCGGTCCACTGTGTACCGGCTCTCGGCGGTCTGCCTGCTGCTCGCCTCGTCCGGGTTCCTCCTGGGCGATCGGATCCGGTGGCGGGTGGGCGCTGATCGGGGTCGGCGCCCTGTACGTCCTCGCGCTCGGGTTCAGCTACGCGGCCACTCCCGCGGTGCACGTCACCTGCACGCAGGCGTTCCCGGCCCGGGTGCGCTACGCCTCCAGCGCGCTGGGCTACGACGTCGGCGCGGTGATCGGCGGCGGGCTCACCCCGTACCTCGCGGCGCTGTGCACGCGGTCGACCGGGGTGCCGCAGGCCGCGGCCCTTCCCGGAGCGAATCTCATGGTCACCCCGTCGTTCGTCCGTGCGGCCGTCGAGCAGGCCGATCTCGACGCGCTCCGGATCGCGCTTCACCACGCGACCGGTGACGAGAGTCTGGCCGCGACGTCGTTGCGGCACACCGGCGCCGCGCACGGCGGGGGCATGACCATGGTGGTGGTCGATCCCCGCCACCGGCGCTCGCCGCACTACCGCGGAACGTGAGACCGGCTCAGGGCTGACCCGGCTTCAGTGCCACGAACAGCCCCTCCGCGTCCGCCGTCACGGTGTCGCCGTCGAGCAGGGCCCCGGTGAGGACGCGCTTGCGGCCTTCCTCCCGGTCGAACCTCGCCTCGACCCGCAACCGGCGGCCCACCGGGGTGATCTTGCGGTAGTTCACGTGCAGGTAGGCGGTGCGGGACCGGGCGCGGCCGGTGTTGGCCAGCCGTCCCATCACCTCGTCGAACACCAACGGGATCGCGCCACCGTGCACCGCGCCGTTGCCGCCGAGGTAGAACCGCCCGAAGGTGACGTGCCCGAGCACGTGCCGCTCGTCCCATTCCTCGACGTGCACGACGGGGGCCATCGCCTGTCCGCGGCCGGCGAGGTCGGTCCGGTGACCGGCGATCTGCCGGTCTTCGGGCACGGTGTAGGGCTCCAGTGCCGCGGCCAGCTTCTCCAGTGACTCGGCGGCCTCGGTGACCGTCTCCGCCGGTGCGGCGGCGCCGGTGATGCGGTCCTGGAGCAGGCGCAACGCCTCGATCACGCGGGGGAAGTCGGCGCCGCCCCGGTCGCCCTCGGCCTCGTGGTTCCACTCGTTGCGTCGGTCGAGGCCGTCCGGTCCGGTCACTGCGGCGTCTCCTCTCCTCGGGGCCCGCCCGGGTGTGCCGGCCTCGCGTTCTCGTCCACCGTACGCGCCGAGGGGCTGGCGCGTCCGGGGAAGTAAGTTAAGATGAACTAGATCCGTAGGACGCAGGAAGGTGGGGCGATGAAGCCGCGAGTCGGACAGTTCCTGGCCAGCACGGTGGACGGCACGACCGTCATCGTGGTGAGGGCTCCGGACGGTGATGTCGCCGTCACGTGCGGGGGCGCGGCGATGGCCGACCCCAAGTCCAAGGAGCCCGCCCCGGCCGGTGGAGCGGACCCGGCGCAGATGGGTGGCAACCAGCTCGGCAAGCGCTACGCCGATGAGGACCTCGGTCTGGAAGTCCTGGTGACCAAGCCCGGACAGGGCACCCTCGCGGTCAACGGCACCCCGCTGCCGCTCAAGGACGCCAAGCCGCTGCCGGCTTCCGACTGATGAACCTGACGATGGTGCTCGACATGGCCGCGGACGCTTTCGGCGACCGGGCCGTCCTCGGACGGCGCGCCGAAGCGCTCACCGCGTGCCGTCTGCGGGACCTCGCGGCCGGTGGTGCCCGGCGGATCCGGGAGAGCGGGGCCGACTCCCTCGTGCACCTCGCCGTGAACGGGCCGGCCTTCCCGGTGGCCCTGTTCGCGGCGGCGCTGGCCGGAGTGCCGCTCGTCCCGGTGAACTACCGTCTGGGTGCCGGGCAGCTGGATCAGGTGCTGGCCAACCACCCGCGCGCGCTGGGCATCGCCGACCCCGGGCAGGCCGCCGTGCTCACCCGGGCGGGGATCTCCGCCCGCACACCGCGGGACTGGCTCACCGAGGCGGCCGGGCAGCCGCCGGAGCCGGCCGAACCGGCCGGTGGCGACGCTCCGGCGGCGATCATCTACACGAGCGGGACGACGTCGAAGCCCAAGGGTGTGGTGCTGCGGCACCGGAACCTCACGTCCTACGTGCTCGAGACCGTCGAGTTCGCCAGTGCCGGCGAGGACGAGTCCGCCCTGATGAGCGTGCCGCCCTACGGTGAACGGGGCAATCCACTCCGGCCGCGACGTTGCGATCACCTGAACCACCACAACATGATCAACTACCGGACCGGCCAGCCGCCCACCGGGTTACGAGACATCCCTTAGAGGCCGTAACAGAATGATCTTCGGGTGTGGTTGGATGTGCCTCGT
>Ga0164243_10000573_pt1 | contig 66475 bp, 59 predicted proteins | sample OricompcompostOP_FD_108781 | JGI IMG/M metagenome (GOLD analysis project Ga0164243, IMG submission 108781) | Organic Plus compost microbial communities from Emeryville, California, USA - Original compost - Organic plus compost (OP) | ecosystem: Engineered > Solid waste > Mixed feedstock >... | reverse complement strand
GCCGGCCAGCGGGTCCTTGCCGCGCTTGGCGATCTCCTTGATGGTGGCGGCCTGGTCGAGCACGGTCTGCGCCTGCTGCACGATCTGCTCGCCCAGCGGGGTGACGGTCACCTCGCCGGCGCTGCGCTCGAAGAGCTTGACCTCCAGTTCCTCTTCCAGCTTCTTGATCGCCACCGAGAGCGTGGGCTGCGAGACGAAGCACGCCTCCGCCGCCTTGCCGAAATGGCGCTCGCGGGCGACCGCGACGATGTATTTCAGTTCGGTCAGGGTCATAGCTTGCGTCAATTATGCGCGGCGGGCGCCCACCGCGGCGGGGCTGCCGGCCGCCGGCGCCTCCAGCGGCCGCATCGACGACTTTCGTGTTACGGCGTTACGTAACACAAAGGGCCTCATGGCCCGTAACGAACGCGCGCTGCCTGCGCCGGCCCATACCGGCGCGGCGGAAAAAGCCAATGGCCGCAAGGCCTTGGCGCGGGCGGCCGGTGCGCGCGGGACGGCGGCGGCGTCCGGCATGCATGTTGCCCCTTGGGTGGCCATGAAGCACGCCGCACCGCCATCTCCTTCCCCCAGCGTCCCGGCCGCCGCCTGGGCCCCGCCCGACTTCGCAGGCGCCTGGCCCGAGGTCGAGGAGATCAGCAGCGACTCGATGCCGTTGCAGGGCGAGTCGGACTTCGAGCGCTGGAACCGCCTGACGGACAGCTATGCGCGCATGTGCGCCCGGGCCATGGCCTACCGCCGCGTGCCCGCGGCGCGCATGAACCGGGTGGCGGCCGATCTGGAGGTGCTGGCGGCCCGCTTCCAGGTCGACACGCCGCTGCCCTGGCCGAGCCTGTCGGCAGCCAGGCGGCCCCTCGCGCCGAAGCCCGCCGCCGCCCTGCGCTGGCGCGCCGGGCTGCAGCGCCTGGCCGCCTGGTGGCATGCGCTGGGCGCCGCGGCGGCGCCGGCGCACCCGGCTCCCGGCCGGCGGCAGCACCTGTCCGGCTGAGCCGGCCGGCCGCGCCTGCTCAGGCCTTGAGGTATTCGGCCCGGGTGCCGAGCCAGCGGTCCACGTGGCGCCGCGCCAGCTCGGGGTGGCCGTCGAGCAGCCGCGGCGCCAGCTCGCGCGCCCAGTCCAGCAGCCGGCCGTCGGTGGCCAGGTCGGCAAAGCGCAACAGAGGCGCGCCGGACTGGCGGGCGCCGAGGAATTCGCCGGGGCCGCGGATCTCCAGGTCGCGCCGCGCGATCTCGAAGCCGTCGGCGGTCTCCACCATCGCCTTCAGGCGTGCGCGCGCCGCCTCGCCGACGCGGCCGCTGTCGCCGGTGGCGTAGAGCAGCACGCAGGCCGAGGCCGCCGCGCCGCGCCCCACCCGGCCGCGCAACTGGTGGAGCTGCGACAGGCCGAAGCGCTCGGCGTGCTCGATCACCATCAGGGAGGCATTGGGCACGTCCACGCCGACCTCGATGACGGTGGTGCTGACCAGCACGTGCAGCGTGCCAGCGGTGAACTCGGCCATCACCGCCTGCTTCTCGGCGGTCGGCATGCGCGAGTGCAGCAGGCCCACGCGCACGCGCTCACCCAGCGCCTCGGCCAGCTCGTCGCGCGTGGCGGTGGCGTTGCGCAGGTCGACGGCCTCGCTCTCCTCGATCAGCGGGCAGACCCAGTAGACCTGCCGGCCCTGCGCGAGTTGCCCCTGGATGCGCTCGATCACCTCGTCGCGGCGGTGCTCGGCCACCAGCTTCGTGACGATCGGCGTGCGGCCGGGCGGCAGTTCGTCGAGGGTGGAGACGTCCAGGTCGGCGTAGTAGCTCATCGCCAGCGTGCGCGGGATGGGAGTGGCGCTCATCATCAGCAGGTGCGGCTCCTGCCCGTCCTGCGCCTTGCCGCGCAACGCCAGGCGCTGCGCGACGCCGAAGCGGTGCTGCTCGTCCACGATGGCCAGCGCCAGCCGGTGCAGGCGCACCTTCTCGGAGATGACGGCGTGCGTGCCGACCACCAGCGCCGCCTCGCCGCTTTCCACGGCGGCGGCCATCGTGTCGCGCTCGCGCTTCTTCTGGCTGCCGGTGAGCCAGGCCACGCGCAGGCCGCGCGCGGCCAGCAGCGGGTCGAGCCAGCCCACCAGCTTGCCGAAATGCTGCGAGGCGAGGATCTCGGTGGGCGCCATCAGCGCGCACTGGAAGCCCGCATCGATGCAGCGCGCCGCCGCCAGCGCAGCCACCAGCGTCTTGCCGGAGCCGACGTCGCCCTGCAGCAGGCGGTGCATGGGCTGGGCGCGCGCCAGGTCGCCGGCGATCTCGCCGTCGGCGCGGCGCTGGGCGCCGGTGGGCGTGAAGGGCAGCACGCCGAGCAGCTGCGCGTGCAGCGAGCCGGCGCCGGCCGGCGCGCGCAGGGTGGGCGCCCGCTGCGCCGCGCGCTCGCGCCGCGCCTGCAGTTGCGAGAGCTGCTGCGCCAGCAGTTCCTCGGCCTTCAGGCGCTGCCAGGCGGGGTGGCTGCGGTCCTCCAGCGTGGCGAGCGCCACGTCGGGCGCCGGGTAGTGCAGGAAGGACAGCGCCTCGCGCAGCCCCCAGGCACGCGGCGGCATCAGGTGCGCCGGCACGATGTCGTCCAGCGGCGCGCGCGCCAGCCCGGCCTGCACGGCGCGGCGCAGCACGGGCTGCGCCAGGCCGGCCGTGGTGCCGTACACGGGCGTGAGCGCCAGCGGCAGCGGCGTGCCGGCGGCCTTGACGGTCGGGTGCATCATGGTGCGCCCCAGGAAGCCGCCCTTGACCTCGCCGCGCACGCGCACCCGGCTGCCCGGCGCCAACTGCTTCTGCTGCGAGGGGTAGAAGTTGAAGAAGCGCAGCTGCACCGTATCGCTGCCGTCCTGCAGCGTGGCCAGCAGCTGGCGGCGCGGGCGGTAGACCAGCTCGCAGTTGGTGATCACGCCCTCCACCTGCGCCGTGTCGCCCTCGCGCGTGACGGCCAGGGGCACGATGCGCGTCTCGTCCTCGTAGCGCAGCGGCAGGTACAGCGCGAAGTCGATGTCGCGCACCAAGCCCAGCTTCTTCAGCGCGCGCTGCACGGCGCTCTCGCCGCTGCCGGGGACGCGCTGCGGGGGCGCATCGGCAGGGGCGGCGGGCTTCGAAACGGGCATGGGAGAATTCTGCCCTCCCCTTGGTATGGGCCTGTCCAGCCCTCAAGCATGCGTTCCTTCACCCTCTCCGACTTCGATTTCGCGCTGCCGCCCGAGCTGGTGGCGCAACACCCCGCCGCCGAACGCTCCGCCTCGCGCCTGCTCGACGGCACCACCTCGCCGCCCACCGACCGCATCTTCCGCGACCTGCCCAGCCTGCTGCGCGCAGGCGACCTGCTGGTCTTCAACGACACGCAGGTGGTCAAGGCGCGCCTCTTCGGCGAGAAGCCGACCGGCGGCAGGCTGGAGCTGCTGGTCGAACGCGTGCTGTCAGACGGCGAGGTCGTCTGCCACATGAAGGTGAGCAAGAAGCCGCGCGTGGGCACGGTGCTGCGCATGGTGGGCGGCTTCCGCGCGACGCTGCTGGGCCGCTGGCCCGAGAAGGACGGCGCCCTGTTCCGCCTCGCCTTCGACAGCGACGACGGCGCCGACCCCTACGCCCTGATGGCGCGCCACGGCCACGTGCCGCTGCCGCCCTACATCGCGCACGCCGACTCCGAGGACGACGTGCGCCGCTACCAGACCGTGTTCGCCCGCGTGCCCGGCGCCGTGGCCGCGCCGACGGCCGCGCTGCACTTCGACGAAGCCCTGCTCGCGCAACTGGACGCCGCCGGCGTGCGGCGCGCCAGCGTGACGCTGCACGTGGGCGCCGGCACCTTCCAGCCCGTCAAGACCGAGAACATCGCCGAGCACGTGATGCACGCCGAGCGCTACGAGGTGCCGCCGGCGACGCAGCAGGCCATCGCCGACTGCCATGCGCGCGGCGGCCGCGTGGTGGCGGTGGGCACGACCACGGTGCGCACGCTCGAATCCTGGGCCGCGAGCGGCGAGGCGTCGGGCGACACGCGCATCTTCATCACGCCCGGCTTCCGCTTCCGGCACGTCGACCGGCTCGTCACCAACTTCCACCTGCCCAAGAGCACGCTGATGATGCTGGTGAGCGCCTTCGCCGGGTACGAGCACATCATGGCGCTGTACGCGCATGCCGTGCGCGAGCGCTACCGCTTCTTCAGCTACGGCGACGCGATGCTGCTGGCGCGCGCCGGCGACACCTGAATCACACCAAGGAGGAAAAACAACATGCAAGAAGACTCTCTGCGCAAGGACTTCGCCAAGGCCATCCTGTGGTCGCTGCTGGCGCTGTTCCTCATCCCGGCCGCCTGCCTGTGGTTCACCACGCACTCGCTGGCCGAGGATCAGGCGAAGCTGAATCGCGCCGTCGCCGCGCGCATGGCGAAGGACCCGCGCCTCTCGACCGCCGAGCGCGAGGAGATCCAGTCCTTCTATGCCCGCCATCCCGTGGCGCAACTGTGCCGCGACGACGCGCCGGAGGCCGCGCGCTTCCGCGCCGCCAGCTGTCCGGCCTACGGCGAGCTGTGGCAGTTCACCTGGATGCGCCTGCTCTCCATCGCCACGCTGGTGGCCGGCGCGGCCCTGCTGGCCTGGCTGGCGCTGCTGGGCGCGCTGGCCTTCGTCAACCGCGCGCTGCAGTACGCCAGCTTCGTCGCCGGCTGGCGCACCCTCACTTTCGCCAGCGCCGCGATGGTGGTGGTGCAGGGCGCAATGTGCGTGTGGCTGTCGTTCTGGGTCACGGCCTTCTACACGCACAAGTACTACCCCAAGCTCATCATCGCCGTCGGCCTGGTGGTGCTGGGGGCGGCCATCTTGGTGATCGTGAAGATCTTCCAGCGCAGCGCCGAGGGCAGCGCGGCGGACGGCGAGCTGGTGTCGGACGCCGACGCGCCGCGCCTGTGGCAGCGCATCCGCGACATGGCCGCCCGGCTGGGCACGCCCGCGCCCGACCACCTGATCGCGGGCATCGACGCCAACTTCTTCGTCACCGAGGCGCCGCTGGCCGTCGGCGGACAGGTGCTGCAGGGGCGCAAGCTCTATGTGAGCGTGCCCCTGCTGCGCCAACTCGACCGCGAGGAGGCCGACGCCGTGCTGGCCCACGAGCTGGCGCACCTGAGCGGCGGCGACGCGCGCAGCAGCGCCGCGCTCGGCCCCAAGCTCGACCAATTCGACCGCTACCTGGCACACCTCTACGAAGGCGGCGCCTCGCGCGTGGTGCTGCCCTTCCTGCGGCTGTACCGCATGGTCTTCCAGCTCGCCCTGTCGCGCGAGAGCCGCGCGCGCGAGTTCATGGCCGACGGCACCGCGGCCCGGCTGGTGTCGCCGCGCGCGATCAGCCACTCGCTGGTCAAGATCGCCGCCTACGCCAGCTACCGCGCCGACACCGAGGGGCGCCTGTTCAGCCGCGACGAGCGGCTGGGCGAATCGCTGGGCATCGGCCACAGCGTGGCCTCGGGCCTGCCGCAATGGGCCGGCTCGGAGGCCTTCATGGAGGCCATGACCGAGGGCCGCGTGCCGCACCCCTACGACAGCCACCCGCCGCTGCGCGAGCGCATGGCCCAGGTCGGCCACGTGGAGCCCGAGGCGCGCTTCGCCGCCATCGTGACGCAGCCGGCGGCCGCCACCTGGGTGGACGACATCGCCACCGCGGCCGAGATCGAGTCGCGCCTGTGGGCCGCCTACGAGCAGGACTTCGCCGCCGAGCACGAGCACCACCTGGCCTGGCGCTACGAGCCGGCCAGCGACGAGGAACGGGCGCTGGTGCTCAAGCACTTCCCCGCGCAGTCCTTCGCGCTGAAGGACGGCCGCAGCGTCACCATCGCCTACACCGGCATCGCACCGCCCGACGGCAGCGCAGAGATCGTGTGGGACGCCGTCAAAGGCCTCGAATACAAGGACGGCAGCTTCGGCGACACGCTGGTCGTCAAGCTCAACGAGAAGGGCCTGGTCGGCGCCAAGGCGGTCAAGCTCAAGCTCGCGGGCCTCAAGGGCGAGGCGAAACAGCAGTTCAAGGCGGTGCTCGGCCACTACTGGCAGCGGCACCAGCACATGCGGGCCTACCAGGCCTTCAACGCCGCTGCGGCCTGAGCCATGCGTGCGCTCCCGCTGTCGATCCTGAAGGTCCTGCTGGCGGCGCTGCCGGCCCTGGCCGCCGCGCGCGGCTACACGCCGCAGGGCGCGTGCGGCGACTTCGCCCGGCTGTCCGTCGCCAGCCCGCCCGGCACCTGCGTGGCGCTGCTGGCGGACGAGGCCGAGGGCCTGCGCGCGCCGCGCCGCATCCTCGAAGTCGCGCCGGGCCGCTACTGGATCGCCGACATGGGTTCGTGGGAGCCGCGCCGCGGCCGCCTGCTGGAGATGACGCTGCCCGCGGACGGCCCCGCGCCCCGCCGCGCGCGCATCGCCGTGCTGGCCAGCGGGCTGGACCGGCCCTCGGGCCTGGCGCTCGGCCCCGGCGGCAAGGTCTACGTCGGCGAGGCGGGCCAGGTGTGGCGCACCGTGGTGCCCGCCCCCGGCGGCGCGCTGCAGCGCGAGACGGTGCTCGACCAACTGCCCGCCGACGGCACGCACCCGCTCAAGGAGATCGCCTTCGGCCCCGGCAACCGCCTGTACGTCAACGTCGGCTCCAGCAGCGACGCCTGCCGCGAGGGCAGCCAGCCGCCCGCCCTGCCCTGCCCCGACGGCCAGGGCGAGCGCCCGCGCGCCGCGGTGTACGAGGCGCAGCTCGGCGGCCCGCAGATGACGGTGCAGCGCTTCGCGCCCTTCGCCACCGGCCTGCGCAACAGCATGGCACTGGCCGTGCTGCCCGGCGGCGCCGAAGGCCGCGTGCTGCAGGGCGAGAACTCCATCGACTACCGCGACCCGCAGTCGCCGCCGGAGGAGCTGAACCTGCTGCAGCGCGGCCGCCACTACGGCTGGCCCTACTGCGTCGGCATGCGCAGGAACGCACAGGGCTACGAAGGCCGCTACGACTGCGCAAAGACCGAAGCGCCGCTGGCCCTGTGGCCTGCGCATGCCGCGCCGCTGCAGATGATCCCCGGCCCGGCCAGCACGCCCTTCGCCGGCCAGTTGCTCGTCGCCTGGCGCGGCCCGCAGGCCAGCGGCCACCGCGTCGTCGGCTTCCGGCTCGGCAAGGACGGCCTGCCCGCCGGCAAGCCGATCGACTGGCTGGCCGGCTGGCATGCCCAGGCCGGTGCACGCCCGATGGGCCGCCCCACCGGTATCGCGGTGGACCGCGCCGGCCGCCTGCTGGTGGTCGAGGACTACAACCGCACTGTGCTGATGCTGCTGCCCCAGGCGCCGGCCGCCGCCCCAACCCCTTCCCCGAAAAAATGACCGCCCTGCGCTTCGACCTGCTCGCCACCGACCCCGACAGCCACGCCCGCCGCGGCACGCTCACGCTCAACCACGGCGTGGTGCAGACGCCCATCTTCATGCCCGTGGGCACCTACGGCACCGTCAAGGGCGTGATGCCGCGCAGCCTGGAGGACATGGGCGCGCAGATCATCCTGGGCAACACCTTCCACCTGTGGATGCGCCCGGGGCTGGACGTGATGCAGTCGTTCGGCGGGCTGCACCGCTTCGAGCAGTGGAACCGGCCCATCCTCACCGACTCGGGCGGCTTCCAGGTGTGGAGCCTGGGTGCGATGCGCAAGATCAGCGAGGAAGGCGTGCGCTTCGCCTCGCCCGTCAACGGCGACAAGCTGCTGCTCACGCCCGAGGTCTCGATGCAGATCCAGACCATCCTCAACAGCGACATCGTCATGCAGTTCGACGAGTGCACGCCCTACGACACGAACGGCCACGTGACCACCGAGGCCGAGGCGCGCCACTCGATGGAACTGAGCCTGCGCTGGGCCAAGCGCTGCCAGGCGGAGTTCGCGCGCCTTTCGAACCCCAACGCCCTCTTCGGCATCGTGCAGGGCGGCATGTTCGAGCACTTGCGCGAGGCGTCGCTGGCGGCGCTGGTCGACATGGACTTCCCCGGCTACGCCATCGGCGGCGTGAGCGTGGGCGAGCCCAAGGACGAGATGCTGCGCATCATGGCCCACACGCCGCATCGCCTGCCGGCGCACAAGCCGCGCTACCTGATGGGCGTGGGCACGCCCGAGGACCTGGTGCAGGGCGTGGCCGACGGCGTGGACATGTTCGACTGCGTGATGCCGACCCGCAACGCGCGCAACGGCACCATCTTCACCCGCTACGGCGACCTGAAGCTGCGCAACGCCCGCCACAAGAGCGACCACCAGCCGCTGGATCCGAGCTGCACCTGCCATGCCTGCGCCGGCACGAGCGGCGTGAGCTGGGAACAGGGTGGCCGCGCAGGCTTCAGCCGCGCCTACCTGCACCACCTGGACCGCTGCGGCGAGATGCTGGGGCCGATGCTCACCACCGTCCACAACCTGCACTACTACCTGAACCTGATGCGCGAGGTGCGCGAGGCGCTGGACGCAGGCGCCTACACGGCCTTCCGCGCCCGCTTCAAGGCCGACCGCGCGCGAGGCGTGTGACATCTCCATGAACGGAAAGGCCCGGCAGCGTTTCCGCTGCCGGGCCTTCGCCTTGGCGGGCGATCTCGGATCAGTCGCGCAGCTCGGGCGGCAGCGTGCCGCCGTTGGCCGCGATGCGGCTCATCACCTGCTTGTGCAGCCAGATGTTCCACTCGGCCGAGCCGGGTTCGGCGTTGCCGGTGTAGATCAGTTCATTGGCCAGTTCCTTGCGCGCCGCCAGGCTGCTGTCCAGTCCCAGCAGCTTGAGCAGGTCGACGATGGAGGTGCGCCAGTTCAGCGCGCTGGCGCCGGGCATCGCGTCGAGGATGGGTGCCACCTCGCCCAGCGGGATGGCCGGAGGCGGTGCCGGCACGGCCGGGGCGCCGGCGGGCGCGGCCGCGGGCGGCGCAGCCACCACCTCGGAGGCGTTGGCCGACGGGAAAATCTTGGAAAAAATCTTTCCGAAAAAGCTCATGGATGCGGTCCTCGTCGTTCGTGTTGCGGGCCGGCGGCACGGCAAGCCTGCCGCCGGCTGCGCGCGGGATGCGGCGCAGGGCGCAGTTCTAACACTTTGCGGCGACGGCACTGGTAAAGATTGGCGTCGATCGTGCGGAAAGCCCGAACACCGCGACGCGATCAGCCGGGCGAGGCGGCAGCCTGTACCCCGTCCGGCTGCGCTGACGTGCCGCAGTCCGGGCAGAAGCGCGAGAAGGCGCTCTTGCGCGCCTGGCAGTGCCCGCAATGGTCGAACAGGCCGATGCCGCAGTGCGGGCAGAAATTCAGCGCCCCGCCCGTGGGCTGCCCCGCCGCGGCCGCCTTCAGGTCCACCGGCCGCTCGCAGCCCGGGCACACGCCCTTGGCCAGGCGCGCCAGCGCGGTGTCGTAGCCGAGTGCCTCGCGCCGCTGCTCGGCCGAATGGGCCTCGGCCTCCCTCTGCCGCGCCAGGTAGCGCTGCAGCCCGACGATGACATAGCGCCCCACCAGCACCGTGATGATGAGGCCCACGATGTAGCGGACGTAGCCGCCATAGCTGGGCAGGTAGGGCACCAGCTCGACGAAGAAGGCGAACAGGGCGAAGAGGATGAAGCCCCAGACGAAGGGCCACCAGGTGCTCTGGCGCTTCTTCGCGAACAGCCAGCCCGCCACCGCCGGCAGCGGCAGCGTGAGCGCCAGGCGGTAGAGGAACACGCGCAGCTCGACGCGGCGCTGCTCGGCCTCCAGCTTCTCGTACGCCTCGGCCTCCAACGCATGCAGCTCCGCCTGTCGCGCCTCCTGTTCCTGGCGGGCATCCAGGCGCTGCTGGCGCTGGGCGGCCACCTGGCGCTGTGCATCGTCCTCGGCGGCCTTGAGCGCATCGAGCTGGCGCGTGCGGGCGATGAGTTCAGCGTCCTGCTGCGGCAGCTGCGTGGCGCGGCGCGTGGCCAGCCAGTTGTCGAAGGTCTCGCGGGCGTTGCGGCTGGCCTGGCCGGTGGCCTGCACCTGCAGTTGCGCCTGGTCGAGCGCGCGCTGCGCGGCCTGCGCCTTCTCCTCGGCCTGGCGCACCGACTCGCGCAGCGCGTCGGCACGCCCGGGCGGCATGAAGTCCTCCAGTTGCAGCGTGCGCTCGACACGCGGCAGATCGCCCACCACCGTGCCGCCCAGGCCGATCAGGAAACCGGCGAAGACCAGCGCCACCAGCCACAGGCCGCGGCGGAACCACTTCTCCGACAGACGCAGCGATTTGCTCATTGACAGTTCCTTCCTTGGAGACGCCGAACAGGCTCTCAGATTTTCAGGCGCACCGGCGGCGCACCCAGGCCGGCGCGCGGCAGCCACTCGAAGACCGAGTCCACCGTCACCGTCTCGATGCGATCCGAGAAGCGCTTCTCGTTCGGATGATCGTCGAAGGCGACGTTCGCGGCGCTGATGCGTCCGCCCAGCCGGGTGAGCGGCCCGAGCCGCAGCGTGGTCGGCTCGTAGCCCTTGAAGCGCAGCCAGGCCTGCGCCTGCGTGCGCTGGCGCACCGTGCCGGGCTCCATCGCCAGGGCCAGGGTCTCGATGGCCCACTGGTTGGACTGCTGGTACTTCTGCCCCCAGGCGTAGCTGACGAGGCTGTAGGACCGCGTCGAAACCACCGACAGCGCCCGCGAGAGCTGCGGCGCCGGCTGCGAAAGCAGCGCCCACAACTGCTGCTGCACCTGCAGCGAGGGCACCTCCCATGCCGCCTCGTAGCGCCAGGGATCGTCGAGGAAGAACTCGCCCAGGCCCTGGCGCTGCACGATCGCCTCGGCGGTACCGCAGCGGTTGAGCTTGTGGACCACGCGCCAGGGGCCCTCGGCGCTCTTGTAGGCCCAGCCCATGTGCGACCAGGTCAGGCCGTAGCGGCTCAGGTCCTGGCCGGCCCGGGCCAGCACCACCACCCGGGCGCCGCTGGCGTCCAGCGCCTGCGAGGTGCGCTGCGCCAGCTCCAGGCCGCGGGAGAGCGCGGCAGCCGTGGGCTGCCGTTCCTCGCACGAACGGCCGGCATGGGCCGACACCGGAAACAGGACCAGCCCCGCGAACGCCACCAGCGCGATGAGCAGTGCCGCATGCAGCAGCCGGCGCAGCCAGCGGCGGCTTCGCGGCATCCGGGTCTCCTCCAGCTCGTAGGGGCCGAAGTTGGTGCGCGGCGGCCTCACAGCAGCCTCTCGTCGTGCAGCAGCGCCCGGCCGATGGCGTTGGGGATGAAGGCCAGCACTTCCCCAGCGGCCGAGAGCAGCACGCCGGTGCCGATCACGCTGACCTCCACCGACGCGCCCGTCGCCACCGACACCGCGCGGGCGCCGCGGTCCATCAGCCGCACGCTGGCCTGCGCGCCGTCGGAAGCACGCTCCAGCAGGTAGACGGTGCCGTCGGCCGAGGCTTCGACCGCCTTCACCGTGAGCACCGCGCCGCCCACCGACAGCGCGGCCGGCAGCGCCAGCGCCGTCGCGCCGACGGCGCCCGCCGCCGATGCGGCCCCCACGACGGAAGCCACCGGCAGCAGCGACAGGGCGGCGGAGGCTTCACTCTGCGCCCGTGCAGGCGAGGCAGCCCCCAGGGCCAGGGCGACGGCCAGGCCCACGGCGGCGAACACCGAACGAATGGAAGACGAACACGTGGCTTGCATGGTCATGACGGACTCCTGCGTGAAGTGGATTCGTGAGGAAGAAGAAGGCGCGCCAGGCTTCACTCGCCCCGCGCGGCATCGCGTGCCTCGAGGGCTTCGCGGCGGCCGGCCAGGCGGGCGTCGGCCAGGTCGGCTTCATGGCGGTCGCGCAGCATCTTGGCCAGCGTGAAGGCCGAGCTGACCAGGAACAGCCAGCTCACGCCGAGGTAGGCCTTGTAGGCCTCGTTGATCGGCATGCGCAGCAGGCCCCAGGCCGTCAGGCCCATGGCGGTGACGAAGCCGCCCCACACCACCAGCTTCCACATCGGCGTGTCGCCGGCGGCGCCCGGATGCTGGTTGTCGCGCACGAACTTGGCCAGCATGAACACCGCCGAAAGGCAGAACACGTAGCCCATCACCATGAAGGCGCGCTCCAGGTTCTCGCCCGGCAGCCAGGCCAGGCCGGTGGCGCACAGGAAGACGGCGATGCCGAAGGAGGCCCAGGTCTGGAACTGCCAGGCGCGGGTGTCGCGCTGGATGCGGACGAGGGGAGCGGAGGTGTGCATGTGCTTGGTGCCTTGCGGCGCAGTTGAGGTGGGGCGATGGTGCGAGCCACCCCGCGCGGGCGCATCGAATGAATGCACCCGTCTCCTTCAGGAAGCTCATGGGTATCGGATTTCGATACCCATTCCACCTCACCAGCGCCGCGGCGCGGGGCGTGTCCCCTGGTGCAGGTCGGCCCGGGTGTAGGGCCGGTCGTGGCCGGCCAGTTCCACGGCCAGCCAGGCGACGAAGTCATGGGTGGGCGCGCGCCACCCCGGCTCCACCACCAGCAGCGGGGCCAGCAGCGCCGCGAACACCCAGTGGGCACGGATGCGCAGGTGCGGCCAGCGGCGCTGCCGCAGCAGAAAGACGAGACTGGCCGCCGCGCCCAGCGCGAAGCCGGCGCCGACCTCCGTGGCCGAATGCGCGTCGAGCGCCATGCGCGACACGCCGATCAGCGCACCCAGCAGCCAGCCTGCCACAGCCAGCGCCACGCGCAGCCGATGCGTGCCGCGCGAGCCCATGAGCCACAGCGCGACCGGCCAGAAGCAGGTCGACAGCGCCGTGTGGCCGCTGATGCCGGTGAAGTCGAGCGCCGCGCTGCCCATCCCCCAGCCGAGGAAAAGCAGCTTCGTCAGGGCCACCAGCGCGCCGGTGGCGCCGAAGCACAGCACCCAGGTCCAGCCCTGCGGCCGCGTCGCCCGCGGGATCAGCAGCCACAGGGCGACCAGCGCCGCGCAGGGAAGCAGCAGCGCGCTGTCGCCCAGCCAGGTGAAGAGCTGCCAGCCGCTCACCGGATGCGCCCGGCGGGCAAGGCGCCATGGAGTGCGATGGACAGGTGCGGCGGCAGGCTCACGAGGCCAGCAGTCCGTCCACGTGGCTGCGCATGGCCTCGGGCGCCAGCCCGGCCGGCGGCATGGCCGGGCCGACGTTCAGGCCCACGCGGCTGAGCAGGCCGCGGCGGAAGGGCCGCACCATCGCCACGTTCTCGCCGTTGCGCACCTCGATGCGGCTGAAGAAAGAACCCCACAGGTTGGTCAGTGCCATCGGAATCACCGGCGCTTCGATGCCTTCGGCGCGCGCGAGTTCGATGATCTTCATGACGCCGCCCTTGAAGGGCTGCAGTTGCCCGTCGCGGGTGATGCCGCCCTCGGGGAAGATGCCCAGCAGGTCGCCCTCGCGCAGCACCGCCACGGCCTCGGCGAAGGCGCGCTCATAGGCGGCAGCGTCCTCCTTCTGCGGCGCGATGGGGATGGCCTTGGCCAGGCGGAACAGCCAGCCCAGCACCGGCACCTTGAAGATGCGGTGGTCCATGATGAAGCGCACCGGCCGCGGGCTGGCCGCCATCAGCAGCACAGCGTCGACAAAGCTGACGTGGTTGCACACCAGCACCGCCGGGCCTTCGGCCGGGATGTGCTCGTCGCCGCGCACCTTGAAGCGGTAGACGCAGCGCGAGGCCACCCAGGCGACGAAGCGCAGCAGATACTCCGGCACCAGCATGAAGATGTAGAAGGCCACCACCGCGTTGGCGATGCCGGTGAAGAGGAAGATCTGCGGGATGGTGAAGCCCGCCGCCAGCAGCGCGCCGGCGATGACGGCGCTGCCGATCATGAACAGCGCGTTGAGGATGTTGTTGGCGGCAATCACGCGCGCCCGGTGCGTGGGCTGGCTGCGCAACTGGATCAGCGCGTACATCGGCACGCTGTACAGGCCCGCGCACAGGCTCAGCAGCGCCAGGTCGGCCATCACGCGCCAGTGCGCGGCGTGGCCGACGAAGGCGGCGGCGCCCATCTCGGCCGCCGGCGGCAGCCCGCGCGAGGCGAAGTACAGGTCGATGGCGAACACGCTCATGCCGATGGCGCCCAGCGGCACCAGGCCGATCTCCACCTGCCGGTGCGACAGCGTCTCGCACAGCAGCGAGCCGATGCCGATGCCCACCGAGAACACCACCAGCAGCAGCGAGGCCACCTGCTCGTTGCCGTGCAGCACCTCCTTGGCGAAGGCCGGGAAGTTGCTGAGAAACACCGCGCCGAAGAACCACATCCACGAGATGCCCAGCAGCGAGCGGAACACGACCACGTTGCCGTGCGCGAGCTTCAGGTTGCGCCAGGTCTCGCTCACCGGGTTCCAGTTGATGCGCAGGCCCGGGTCGGTGGCCGCCGTGCGCGGGATCGCCTGTGCCGCCGCGCGGCCCGCCAGCGCCAGCAGCACGCAGCCGGCCGCCACCGTCGTGTGGCCGATGCCGGGCAGCGCCACCAGCAGGCCGCCGGCCACCTGGCCGAGCAGGATGGCGACGAAGGTCCCCATCTCCACCATGCCGTTGCCGCCGGTGAGCTCGCGCGCGTCGAGCACCTGCGGCAGGTACGCGTACTTCACCGGCCCGAACAGCGTGGAGTGCAGCCCCATGAGGAACACGCAGGCCAGCAGCACCGGCACGTTGGCCGCCACGAAGCCCCAGGCCGCGAGCAGCATGATCGCAATCTCAAGGTTCTTGACCAGGCGGATGATGACCGTCTTGTCGTACTTGTCGGTGAGCTGGCCGGCGGTGGCCGAGAACAGCAGGAAGGGCAGGATGAACAGCGCGCCGATCACCAGCCCAGCCATCGCCGGCTTCATCCAGGCGACCTGGAGCTGGTAGGTCACCATCACGGTGAAGGCGAACTTGAACAGGTTGTCGTTCGCGGCGCCGGCGAACTGCGTCCAGAAGAACGGGGCGAAGCGGCGCTGCCCCAGCAGCGCGAACTGGTTGGCCTGCGCGTTGGCGCCGGGCTGGGTGGGGTTGGAAGCGCTCGTGCTCATCGGCTGGATCCCTCGCTCTCGGCCTTGTCGTTCTTGCGTCATGCCGTGGCGGCGGCCGGCGCCGGATTGTGCCGCAGCCCTCCGCGCCCGGCGGCCCGCACCATGGCCAGCACCGGCAGGGCCGCCAGCGCCGCCACGAGATGCTTGAGCGTATGGCCCGACACCAGGTGGGCCGTGGCCTCGTAGATCGCGTGGTCGCCCACCTCCAGCAGCTTGGCCACGGCATAGCAGGCGATCACCGTGCCCAGGTTCAGCCCCAGGGCGCCGCGCACGCGGGGCGCGAGGGCCATCGCCAGCACCAGCGCCATGCCGCCGAACTGCACCAGCGCCCAGGGCAGCACGTTGCCCGTCTCGGCGGCGACGGCCGCCGCCAGCAGGCCGCCGGCCAGCGTGCACCAGGCCGTGGCCCAGCCGGCGCGGGGCGACACGCGCTCGCACACCGCCAGCCCGACCAGCCCGGCGAAGGCCACTGCCATGCCGGCGCGGTCCGCAGCCAGGCGATGGACGTCGGGCTGCAGGTGGAAGAAAGCCGAGCCGGCGGCCGTCACCAGCAGGCCGGCAAAGAACAGCCAGGCGCAGTCCAGCGCGTTCCCGGCGTGCTCGTCGGCACCGTGCTCCGGATGGGCGCAGCGGTCGGCGCGGTGCAGCCGCCACAGCCCCGCCAGCCCAAGCAGCGCAAAAGGCAGGTTGCTCAGCACGTCCAGCGCATTGGGCAGGCCGTGCCAGCCGCGACCGTCGGCGAAGCCAACCGCCAGCGCCGCCGGCATCGGCAGGGCCGGCGCGGCGGCGGCCAGCACCCAGAGGAGGAGAAGGAAACCGGCCAGCAGGCGTTCGCGGCGGCTCAGGGACGGGAGGACGGGGAAGGTCATGGGCGGCGGTCCGTGAAAAAGTTCCGGTGCACTGTAGGCAGGGCCGCCTCGGGAAAGAATCGAATTTCGATACGTATGAAGATTGGTGCATCATAGGTATTGAATTTCTATACTTCAACCGCCATGAGCACCACCGTCGATCTCGTCCACGCCATCAAGAACGAACTCAAGCACGCCCGCATGACCTACGCGGACCTGGCGGCCGCGCTGGGCATGGCCGAGTCCAGCGTCAAGCGCATGCTGGCGAAGGGCGACATGCCGCTGTCGCGGGTGGACGCGATCTGCCGCGCGCTGCGGCTGGACTTCGCCGACCTGGCGCGGTGGGTGGCCGACGCGCAGCCGCTGCTCAAGGAGCTGACGCAGGACCAGGAGAAGGCGGTGGTCAGGGACAAGAAGCTGCTGCTGGTCGCCATCAGCGTGCTGAGCCAGTGGACGCTGGAGCAGATCGTGGCCGCCTACCGCATCACCGAGGCGGAATGCATCGGCTACCTGGCGCAGCTCGACCGCATCGGCATCATCGAGCTGCGCCCGCTCAACCGCTACCGGCTCAAGCTGGCCAAGACCTTCCGCTGGCGTCCGCACGGGCCGGTGATGCAGTTCTTCCGCGACCACGTGGTGCTGGACTACTACCGCGGCGGCTTCGACGGCCCCGCCGAGGGGCTGCTGCTGGTGCACGGCAGCATCAGCCGCGCGCTGGCGCCGGCCTTCCTGGAGCGACTGCAGCGCGTGGCGCAGGATTTCGCGCAGCAGCACCAGACCGACCAGAAGCTCTCGCCCGACGACCGCGAGGGCTTCACCCTGCTGCTGGGCATGCGCAACTGGGAGTTCGAGCAGTTCACGCAGCTTCGGCGCGGCGAACTGCCCACGGCCAAGCGCGGCGCCACGGTGCGCCATCTCGTCACCTGAATCTCTCGGAAGAGCCCACGCGCTATCGTCGCGCGATGGACCATCACCGCCACTCCGTCGATCTGGCCAAGGCCTACCGCCTGCTCAACCACGGCCCCACCGTGCTGGTGAGCGCCGCCGCCAGCGGCCGCCGCAACATCATGGCCGCGGCCTGGGCCATGCCGCTGGACTTTGCCCCGCCCAAGGTGGCAGTGGTGCTGGACAAGGCCACCTACACCCGCCGCCTGCTGGAAGCCGGCGGCGAATTCGCGCTGCAGGTGCCGGTGCGCGCGCAACTGGACCTGGTCGATGCGCTGGGCAGCGTCTCCGGTACCGACGAACAGGCGCTGGGCGGGCGCGACAAGTTCGATGCCTTCGGCCTCGCCACCTTCGCCGGCACTGCTACCGGCGCGCCGCTGCTCGAAGGCTGTGCCGCATGGCTGGAGTGCCGGCTGCTGCCCGAGCCGGCGATCCAGCAGCGCTACGACCTCTTCCTGGGCGAGGTGCTGGCGGCGCAAGCCGACGCGCGGGTGTTCAGCCAGGGGCGCTGGCACTTCGACGGGCACGACGACCTGCGCACCGTGCATCACGTGGCGGGCGGGCATTTCCTGATCGACGGCGAGGCGGCGGACGCCCGGCCGCTGGCGCAGCGCTGAGGCCGGCTCACGCCATCGCGCGGTGCCCCGGCACCGCCAGCGTGAACACGCTGCCCTCCCCCGGCGTGCTGGCGCATTGCACGTGGCCGCCGTGGCGCTCGGCCACGGTCTTCACCAGGCTCAGGCCCAGCCCGTGGCCGATCGTGGCGCCGGTGTCGCCGACGCGGCCGTAGCGCTCGAACAGGCGCGGCAGGTCGGCCGGCACGATGCCCACGCCCTGGTCGCGCACGGTGAACACGGCGTCCTCGCCCGGCTGCCAGGCCAGGGCCAGTTCCACGCGGGTGTGCGGCGGGCTGTACTTGATGGCGTTCTCGACCAGGTTGAACAGCGCGCGGCCGAGCATGCGCGGGTCGACGCTCATCCAGCAGCCCTCGACGACGCTGCCGTCCTCCCCGCGCGGCAGTTGCAGCGCCAGCGCGATGTCCTTGGCCTTCGCCAGCGGCCAGGCCCGGTCGTGCACGTCGATGGCCAGTTGCGCGAGATCCACCTCCTGCCAGTCGTAGGCGTCGCCTTCGGCGCGGAGTTGCATCACGAAGTCGTCGGCCAGGTCCAGCGTGGCGCGCACCTGCTGCTCGATGCGGCCGTGCAGTTCGCCCGCCTGGGCGCCCTGCGCCTGCCCCGCGCCATGGAGCAGCGCCAGGATGGCCGACTGCGGCGCGCGCAGGTCGTGCGACAGCAGTTGCAGCGCCTCGTTGCGCTGGCGCTGCACCTGCTGCTCCGCGGCCAGGCCGCGGTCCAGCGCGTCCACCACATGCTGCCAGCCGCCCGGGCCGGCGGCTTCGGCGGCGGCGCCGGGCCGCAGCGTCTCGGCGCGCCGGTACAGGTCGGCCAGCAGGGCCGCGAGCCGGCGCCAGCTCCATAGCAGGTAGCCCAGCAGCGCCGCGATCCACCACGACGCCACCGGCAGCCACCAGCGCAACAGCCCCTGCAGGCCGGCCGACACGCCCAGCGCCAGCAGCACGAAGGCGAACAGCCCCCACAGCCCGCCGCGCGGCCCCAGGCGCCAGAGGCAGGCCATCCATGCGATCAGCGCCAGCACCGCCGCAAGCATCTGCATTCCAGCGCCGACGGGGCGCAGCATGCGGCCGGTCAGCAGGCCGTCCACCGCGGCAGCATTGATCTCCACGCCCGGCGTGAGCGCCGAGGCGCCCGACAGCGGCGTCGGGTAGCGGTCGCCCACGCCGGTGGCCGTCAGGCCTACCAGCACGACCTTGTCGCGCAGGGCGGCGGCCGGCACCTCGCCGCGCAGCACGCTCACATAGGGCACCGTGCGGTAGGCACCGGGCCCGCCGACGAAAGGCAGCAGCAGGCGCGATTCGCGGAGCCAGCCCGTGCCGTCGGGCGGTGCATCGGGCCCGCGCGGGGGCGTGCCGGCGCCGGCGGCCTGCGCCAGCCGCAGCGACAACGCGCTCCACCGCCGGCCCGCCGTGCCTTCGTGCAGGTACAGGCTGCGCGCCACGCTGTCGCTGTCCAGTTCGACGTGGATGTGCCCCAGCCCGCTCGCCGCCTGTTCGAAGGCCGGCAGCGGCAGCAGGGGCTGCGGCACGCGTCCCCGCGCCAGCGGCTCGCCGAGCGTCATGGGCAGGAAGACGGGAGCCGCCTCGCGCAGCACCGCCAGCGCGCCCGCCAGCGCATCGTCGGTGGCGGGGCGCTCGGCCGGCTCGGTGAAGAGCAGGTCCAGCGCGACCGCGCGCGGTCGCGTGGCGGCCAGGGTGCGCAGCAGTTGTGCATGGTGCTCGCGCGGCCAGGGCCAGCGTCCGAGGGCCGAAAGGCTCGCCTCGTCCACCGCCACGATCAGGATGTCCGGGTGCGCCTGCGCGCCGTCCAGCCGCAGCGCCGCGTCGTACACGGCCAGATCGACCCGCTCCATCACGCCGCTGCGCATCAGAAGCAAGGCGCAGGCGAGCACCGCCGCCAGGCACAGCAGCCACTCGCGCCGCAGGCGGCCGGGCGTGGACGGCGCAGCATTCATGCGGACTTGCGTTCGATCGACGCACGCCGTTCGGGCTGAGCTTGTCGAAGCCGGGCGCGGCGCTTCGACCCTTCGACAGGCTCAGGACGGGCCAAGCTCGGCGTGAGCGGTGGATGTTGTCGAATCAGCGCACACCCTCCACCAGCAGCGGCCGGGCCGGGCCGACCAACTCGCTGCGCTGGCCCTGGTCCACCACCTCGGCGCGCACGCGCCACCAGTACTGGCCGGGCGGCAGCGCCTGCACGCGGGCCTCCTCGCCCTGCAGCCCGCCGGCCTGTACGGCCAGGCGGCGGAACTGCTCGTCGTCCGCCACCTCCAGCGTATAGGTGGCGCCGGGCACCGCGCTCCACGAGAAGGCCAGTTCGCCCCGGTCCGCCAGCCAGCGCGCCGTGCCGTCCAGCGACGCCTGGGCGCGCGAGAAGCCGGCCATCGACAGCAGCCCTTCCACCCCTTCGGGCGTGACGGCCGCCACCCGGGCAAAGTAGCTGCCCGGCGCGATGCCGTCGAACAGGGCCAGCTCGCGCCCGCCGCCGGCAGGCAGGCGCTGCTCGGCCGCCAGGTCGATGAACTCCGCGTCGCGCGCCAGTTGCACGTGGTAGCTGCCGGCGCCGGCCACGCCGTTCCAGGCCAGCAGCACGCCCGGCTGGTTCTGCGGTCGGCCGGGCTCCACCCAATCCGGGGCGGGCAGCAGATCCTGTACCTGCCCGGCCAGCGGGCTGTCGCCGGCCAGCAGGCCCTTGGCCTCGGGCACCCGCACGGGCGCGCGCGCCGGCGCCTGCACCGCCACCGCGCTCTCCAGCACGCTGACCGCGGCATTGGCCGGATCGGGCAGGCTCACGCGGAAGTGCGTGCCGCGTACGCCGATCGTCGCCATCCGGGTGCGCACCCGCCATGCATCGGCCGCCGGGGCGTGGCCGCGCGGCGGCACCCGCGACTCGAGGTCGCCGGACTCCAGCTCCACCAGCACCGACGGGCGGCCTGATGCATCGAAGTAGCGCACCAGCCGCGCCTGCGACCGGGAAGGCAGCGTGGTCCTCGAACCGTCGGGCAGGCGCAGGGTGACGAAGCTGTCGGCCCCCGTGCGCAACCGGCTGCCTTCGGGCAGGCGCGAGCCCGCCGCCAGCAGCGCGCCCGCCGGAGGGCCGCCCGCCACCGCCAGGCCGTCCACCATCCGCACGTCCCCGGTGGCCGCCAGCACCACCGCCTGCCGCTCGCTGTCGTCGAAATGCAGCACCCGGCCGATCTGCAGCAGCCGCGGCTCGCCCACGCGGTTGCGCTGCTGCACGCCGGGCCACAGCAGCGGCCGGCCCAGGTGCTGGCGCGTGATGTCCCACAGCGTCTCGCCCGGGCGCACGGTGTGCGTGTGGCCCGGCGGCGGTGACGGCTGCTGCGCCACAGCCGGACCGGCCAGCCCTTCGAACAGGGCCAGTGCACAGAGGCCGATGCAGATCGAACGGCGCCGGGTCATGGCGCGCCGGGCGCCACCCGGTCCAGCCGGTAGCCGAAGCCGTAGATCGATTGAAGCTGGAAACCGTTGGCGGCCGTCAGGCCCAGACGGACGCGCACCCGAGACACGTGCGTGTCCACCGTGCGGCTGGGCGCGTCGCCGCCCCACACCGTCTGCGTGATGTGCTCGCGCGACACCGAACGCCCCAGGTGCCGGAACAAGAGCCGCGCGACCTCGAACTCCTTGCCGGCCAGCCGGACCGCCACCTCGCCGTGGCTGACCTGCCGCTGTGCCGCATCGAAGCACCAGCCCTCGATCACTTCCTGGTAGGGCGCCCTTTGCGCCGAGACCGGCCCGCGCATCAGCACTTTCAGGCGCGCCAGCAGCTCGAAGGGGCGCCATGGCTTGATGACATAGTCGCTCGCGCCGCCGCTGAGGGCCTGCACGATCTCGAACTCGCCGCTGCGCGCCGTCAGCATCAGCACCGGAATGCTCAAGCCCAGGTCGTCGCGTACCTTGCGCAGCACCTCGTAGCCCGTCGCGTCGGGCAGGTTCCAGTCGAGGATCAGCACGTCGAAGCTGTCACGCCGCAGCATGTTCAGGAAGGTCTCGGCCCGCGTCTGGTGCCGCACTTCCACACCGTTGGCGCCGAGCAGTTCCTTCAGCGCCTGCGCCTCCTCCGGCGAATCCTCCAGCAGGGCCACGCGCCTGAGCGTCTCGCCCGAATGTCCCGAGCGAAAGCTGACCGGCAGGTTGTTCAACGTCGCCATGCCTGTGTCTCCTGGCGCTCCTCCACGCCGTCGCCGCGGCTCGAGCCGCGTACGAGAAAAGTGTACGCCCGCATGCGGCTCACAGGGCCAAAGGCCGACTGTCTTCGTTAGGTGGAAGCTGCGGCGGCATCGTGTCCATCGGCATGTCGTCGTCCGCCGCGGCAGGCGGCACGAACACCTCGATGCGGCACAGATGCAGCATCCGCAGGCGCTCGCGCAGTTCGTCCTCGGTGAAGGGAGCGAGCAGGAAGTCGGCATGCGGGCTGGACATGACGCACGTCGCGAGCTCCACGTGCAGCGGCGACATCAGCAGCATCAGCGGCGTGCCCGGTCCGGCATGGGCCTTCACGTGCTCCAGTTCCGCCCGCGCGACGATCAGGCTGCCCTCGAAGGACAGCACCAGCATGGAGAAGCGCCGGCCGGCCACCAGGGCCGCGCCCAGGTCGGCGGCGCGTTCGAAGACCGTCGCCGGCAAACCCAGTTCAGCCAGCAGGCGCCGCATACGTGCCTGGCTGTAGCGCACCGGGTCCAGCACGGCGACGAAATGGGACGTTTGTCCGTTCATGCACTCCCCCCGTCATACCCATTCCCTGCTCAGCTTTTTCTCTTTCTTGTTCTCGTGACCCCGATCTGCACGGCAAAGCCGCCGGCGCGGCCATCCCGCGCCGGCCGCTTCGTCGGCTCTACCGCTCGCCGCGCACCTCCAGCTCGACCCGGCGGTTCGGCTGCAGGCAGGCGATCAGCGCCGCGCGCGGCTGGCTGTCCGCGCACTGCACCGCCGGTTGCGCCTCGCCCACGCCGTGGGCGCGCAGCGCGCCCTGCGGCAGCCCGCGCGCCGCCAGGTAGTCGCGCACCGTCGCGGCGCGCGCCATCGACAGGCGCTGGTTGTAAGCCTCGCTGCCCAGCCGGTCGGTGTGGCCGACGATGGTGATGCTGTCCAGCCGCTTGTAGGCCCCCTTGAGCTTCACGGCCAGCTCGTCGAGCTGGCGGCGCCCCTCGGGCAGGATGTCGCCCGGCCCCGACTTGTCGAAGGCGAACAGCGCGTCGGCGCCGAGCTGGAAGCGCTCCGGCGCCGCCGCCGGGGCGCGCACCACCTCTGCCACCTTGGGCTTGAGATAGTCCGCACAGGCCGGCTCGCGCCAGTAGAACTGGTCGGACACCCCGTCCTTGAACACCACCTTGTACTGGCAGGTCACGAACTCGTCGCCCTTGCCGGTGCGGAAGTTGAACAGGTAGTCCCATTCGGTGGGCCCGAACAGCCCTTCGCCGAAATGCGGGTGGCTGATCAGCCCGCGCACCTGGTTCTTCGTCATGCCGCGGCCGATGCGGCGCAACTGCTCCACGTCGACGAAGGCGCCGCCCTTGAGCCAGGCGCTGCCCGGCTCGGGGAAGCGCACCTCCACCTTCTCTGCCGGAGCGCCATGCGCCACGTTGGTGGCCTCCACCTTGGACCCTGTGCTGCCGCAGGCAGCGAGCACGGCAGCCGCGGCCACCGCCGACGCCACACGCGCCGCACGGACGAACTTCATTTGCTTGCTTTTCATGATGTTGTGATCTCCGACCCGCATCAGTCGAACGAGAAACCGAATCCCACGCGCGCGATCGGCTTGCTGCCGCCCGAGCCCCAGCCCACGCCGGCGTGCAACGTGGTCTGGCCGTTGTCGGAACGCTTGAGCAGGTTGAAGCCGATGCCCACCTGCCCGTTGTAGGCAGCCACGGCCCCCGTGAGGTGGTAGCGGCCCGGCTCCACCGGCGTGACCACCGCCATCGCCGCCGAGGCCGCGATGCCGCCCGACAGCTCCTTGCCCATCTTCGTCACCCGGTTGTCCAGGCCGTTGATCTGGTTCTGCAGGTTGCCGGTGGCCGCGTTGAGCTGGTTGACGTTCACCGCATCCGTGCCCGCCACGCCGGGTGCCACGTTGTGGATCGACGTCGGGCCGCTGCCGCCCGGGTTGAGTGTGACGCTGTTGTAGTTGGTGGTGCCGTCCACATGCGTGTCGTACTGGACGCCGCCGGCCTGGACCTGCTGCAGCTGGCTCAGGTTCACCGCGTCGGTCGGGTTGACGCCCACCGCCACGTTGGTGATGGTGTTGCCGCCCATGTTGAGCGTGTTGCCCGCCTGCATGGTGATGCCGGTCTGGTTGATCGTCGGGCCGCCGTTGTTGATGGTCACGCTGTCGGCCGTCAGGTCCGGCGAGGTGCCGATCGTCAGGTTGGTGCCGCTTTGCGTGACGACCATGTTGGTACCGGCATTCACCTGCACCGTGCCGCCCGGCCCCACGTTGGTGGCGGGGCCGCCGTTCACGCCCAGGTTCCAGCCGGCATTGGCCACGCTGGACACCGCCTCCAGCTGGCTCACGTTCACCGCGTCCGTCTGGTTGACGCCGGCCGCGACGTTCGTGATCACGTTGCCGCCGTTGTTCAGGCCGGTGTTGGTGAGGCTCACCGTGCCGTTGGGACCGCCGGCGATGCTCACGCCGTCGGTGTTCATCGTGGTGTTGCCGGTGGTCACGCTGTCGAACGACACGTTCGGATTCGTGGCGATGGTCAGCGTGCTGCCGTTCTGCGTCAGCGAGATGTTGTCGCCCGCCACGTAGGTGGCCGTCCCGCTCGGCGCCACGTTGGCCACGGAGGTGCCGCTGACCGTGCCGGTGCCGGTCTGCCCGGTGGTCATGTTCCAGCCGGCGCTGGCCGTGCTGCTGACCTGCTGCAGCGCGTCCTGCACCGTGTTGTAGGTGTTGCCCCCCACCGTCAGCACCGTGTTCAGCACGTTCGTGGCCGGGTTGTACGTCGTACCGCCGCCGATGGAATTGGCAATGGTCGTGCCGAGGCCATACAACTGGCTGCCGTTCACCGCATCGGTGCTGGTGCTGCCGATGGTGCCCGGCGCGACGTTGGTGATCACCAGATTGCCGGCGTCGATGCCCGCGGTGGTCATGCTGGGTCCGCCGGCGATGGTCACCCCGTCGGTGTTCATCACCGTATCGCCGGTGGTCACGCTGTCGAAGCTGACGTCCTTCTTGGTCGCCACGGTCACGTCGCTGCCGTTGCGGGTGATCTCGATGTTGTCGCCATCGAGAAACTGCACCGTGTCGCCCGGTGCGACGTTGCTCGCGGCGTCGCCGTTGGCCTGGAGGTTCCAGCCCGCGCCTGCGACCTTGGTGACGGCCTCGATCGCCTGGTTGGTGGCGTACAACTGGCTTCCGTTGATCGCATCGGTGCTGGTCTGGCTGATGCGGCCGGCGGCCACGTTGGTGATCTGGCGCTCCGAATCCGCGGCGCCGACGCTCACCACGCTGGTCGGGTTGATGCCCTGGAAGTTGTAGGTCGTGCCATTGATGGTGACGCTCGCGGTGGGGTTGGCCGCGGCGGTCGTGCTGCCGGAGCCCAACGCCACGTCGTCGACGTTGTTCGCCGCGGCGCCCGCCCCGACGGCCACCGTGTTGCTGGCGCCCAGCACGGCGCCATGGCCGATCCCGACCACGCTGTCCGCCGCGGCGGCAACGCTCAGGTTGTTACCGAGGAGCTGCGAGTTGACGACCCCTGCACCGACGTTCTGGGTGTTGTTGCCGATGAGCTGGCTGTTGGTCAGGCCGGTCAGCACGCTGGTGTTGCCCAGCGCGTTCATGCCGGTGATGACGCTGCCCGTAGCATTGGCCACGTTGAGGTTGGCACCCGTGATCGCGCTGACGTTCGAGTTGCTGACCTTGTTCAGCGCCCCGCTGACCATGACCCCCTGGCCGCCGGTCAGCTCGTTGTTGGAGCCGAAGACCATGGAACTGGTGGCGCCGGTCACGTTGTTGAAGCCGCCGATGACGCCCGCCTGCGTGGAGTCCGTCGTGTTGTTGGTCTGGCCCAGCGTCCAGGAATTCGTGCTGTTGTCGATGACGGAGGCGTCGCCGATCACGATCGACTTCTCGCTGCCGCCGCCGAGCACCTTGGCTTCCGGGCCGATGGCGATGGACCTGACCGACTCCGTCGCCGCCTCGTAGCCGACGGCGATCGACCTGCCCTTGTCACCCGCCGGATTGGGCGACGTGGGCAGGCGCTGGCCGTTCGCCGAGGCGCCCGCCCCGATCGCGACGTCTTCGTCGAGCTGCGCGGACGCACGGGTGCCCGCAGCCAGCGAATTCGTGCCCGCCGCGCCGTCGTTGTCGTAGTTGCCCTGCGTCGTGGTGCCGTCGTTGACGCTGTAGTAGTGGGTCTGGTTGCTGCTGAGCTGGCTCACGTTGACGGCATCGGTCGGATTGGTCCCCGCCGCGACGTTCGTGATGACCAGGCCGCCGGCATTGATGCCCGTGGTGGTCATGCTCGGCCCGCCGGCAATGGTCACGCCGGAGGCGTTCATCACCGTGCCGCCGGTCGTCACGGTGGTGAAGGTGGGCGTCATGCTGGTGCCGATGGTCACGCCCGTGCCGCTCTGGGTCAGCGCCATGTTGTTGCCGGCCGTGAACGTGGCGGTGCCGCCGGGCGCCACGTTGGCGACGCTGGTGCCCGATACCGTGCCCGTGCCGGTCGCGGCCGTGGTCACGTTCCAGCCCTGGCCGACGTAGCCCAGCGCGTCCTGCACCGTGTTGTAGGTGGTGCCTCCCACCGTCAGCCCGGTGGTGAGCGTGTTGGTGTTCCCGTCGTAGGTGGTGGTGCCGCCGATCGAATTGGCGATGGTGGTGCCCAGGCCGTGGAGTTGGCTGCCGTTGACGGCGTCTTCGCTGGTGCTGCTGATGGTGCCCGGCGCGACGTTGGTGATCTTCATGTCGGCCGCGTCGATGCCGGTGGCCGTCATACTCGGGCCGCCCGTCACGAAGACGCCGCTGGTCGCCGTCACGCTGGTGAAGGTGGGCGTCATGCTCGTGGCGATGGTCAGGTCCTTGCCGGCCTGCGTGATCGCGATGTTGTTGCCCGCCACGAACTTGGCCGTGTCGGACGGCCCCACGTTGGCGACGCTGGTGCCCGTCGCCACGCCGGTGCCGGTGGCGCCGGTCGTCACGTTCCAGCCGGCGTTCGCGGTCTCGTCCACCCGGGTGAGCTGGCTCACGTTCACCGCGTCCGTCGGCGCGGAGCCGGCGGCCACGTTGGTGATGCGCCGCTCGCTGCCGGCCGCGCCCACGGACACCTCGCCCACCGGCGCCAGGCCCGCCACCTTCGTGCTCGGCGCGCCGGTCGCCGGATCGACGGGAATAAACGCCCCGGCGGAGAGCGTGCTGCCGTTGGCGATGCTGTTCGCGCCGAGCGCGACGTTGGTGTCGGTGCCGGTGCTGCTGACCTGGGCGTTGCGGCCGATGGCAACCGCGTCGGCGCTGATGCCCTTGGAGGCATAGCCGATGGCGATGCTTCGGTCGCCCGTGGCATAGGCCGCGGTGTTGGGGGCGGTGTCGCCGTTGTCGATCAGGTCCTGGAGCGTGCCGCCGCCGATGGCGATCGCGTTATTGCCATTGGCGTTGGTGCCCACGCCGATCGCGACCGTCGCGTGGCCGTCGCTGACGGACAGGGAGCCCAGCGCCACGGCGCCGTAGTCCTCATCCTTCTGCGCGCTCGTGGCGCCAGGCGGCAGGACCGACCCTGCGCGCGCCCTGTAGCCACCGGCATAGCCCGAAGTGGTGTAAACGTGCGCCAAGTTGCCCACCGCCGTGGCGCTGCTTGCCCAGGCCTCGGCGGCGTCGCCAAGGGCCACGCCAGCCGTGCCGTTGACGTAGGCCCAGGAACCCAGTGCCGTTCCCGAACCAAAGCCCTCAACCTTTGAATTGATGCCAATCGCAGTGGAGTTGACTGTGAGCGCTTCCGCACCGTTGCCGATGGCAGTGGTACCACCGGCAGTTGCGTGAGCAATGGCGCCAATGGCAATGGCTGGCGCTCCGGTGCCTCCAAAGTTGGCCAGGGCGCCGTCGCCGACGGCAATGTCGCCCGCACCCGTGGCCGTGGCACCCGCGCCACCCGTGAAACCCGTGCCAATGGCAGTTTGCGCCACGGCCGCCTGCGCCCCGCCAAGCGCGACCAGCACGGCCACTGCCACGCTGCGCAGCGACCGGCCGCCGCTTCTCTTGCCGCCTGCTGGGCTGATTTCAGACGCGGCCACCCACGCCCCGAGCGATTCGTTCCAAATGGAACGATGGATTCTGTTCATGAAGTTCTCTCCTGAGTCGCCGCCCTCGCGGCCCATTGATTGCGCATACCTGCTTGAGGCAGCGCCGATCTTCCCCAGGAGGCCCTTTTTCTTACCCCTCACGACACACTGTTTGACACATTTAGGCGCGCAATGTCACAAAAGCAAAAACCTTCCCGCCTTGCACGCAACCGCAATGCGCCTCAAGAGCAGGCATCTGCCGGCAACGCGAGGAAATGCCCTTGAGTGCCGATGCACCGCGGGTGGTCGAGTTGACTTAGACCGCCGGCTACCCGCCGTCGCCCATGCGGACCTCGATCCGCACCGCCGCGGCCGGGGGCTGGATCTGTTCGCGCATCCATTGCTGCGCGAATTCACGGATCGTCTTCTCGGCTGCCGGCGCCTGCATCTGCAGGTAGTCGACACGCTCGGCGCGGCGGGCGAGTTCGGGTCCCAGGTGCTTGAGCAGCAGCGCCTGGTTGGCGGCGGAACCCGGCGCCAGCAGGCCGCCTGTCTCGCTGCGGAACTGCGCCTTCTCAAGGTCGATGGCCGGCGGCAGCAGCGGTTGCGGCGCGGGCACGCTCAACACGTAGCCGTCGCCCGACGGCCGCAGGGTCCAGTTGTCCGCCAGCGGGATGCGGTACGTGTAGTGCACCGGGACCTTGATGGTCCCCACCCGCTGCCCCAGCAGCCAGCCGCAATCGCGCCACAGGCAGGTGCGCGACGAGCGCCAGCCGAACTCCTCCACCTTCACCAGCGTGGACACATCCAGATGGCCGCCGGGCGTTCGCAGCACCACCACCCGCGCCGGGTCGAGCACGTGGACTGCGACGTCGCCACGGCCGAAGGGCGGGCGATGGAACGCGAGCCAGGCAAGCGCGGCGACCAGGGCCGCCAGCACGGCCACCAGCGTCCAGGCCAGCGGTGCGCGGCGGCCCCGGGGAGCGCCTTCTTTCGGGCCGGACATCACGCGAGGCGGTCGGCGCTGCCCGCTCAATCGGTGGTGAACACCGTCAGCACCCCGGTATAGCCGTACAGGTGGTGCCGCGCGATCTCTCCGCCGGCGAAGAAGCCGGTCAGCGGCACGTCGCCCAGCGCGTGGCGCACGATCTGCAGCTCGGCGTTGGGCGCGCCGAAGTGAGGGCCGCCGCGGCCGATGCAGCTCACGTACACGGCGCCGGCGATGCGGCGCGCGGGGTGCGGCGCGGCTTCGGCGTCGGTGGCGGCGACGGCGCGCGCGACGGCCAGGCTCTGTTCCTGCGGCTCCAGTTCCTCGCGGATCTCGGCGCAGATGCGCATCAGGTCGGCACGGGCCGCCTGGGCATTGCGCCGCACGAAGGCCAGGCGCATGCCGGACTCGACCTGGTCGGCGATGGCGACGCCGCGGCGGTTGGGGTCGAGCCCGATGATGTGGCGCACCCGCACGTCGGCGCCCAGGTGGCGCGTGCGGCGGCCGCCGTCGGCGCCGGGCGAGGCCAGGCCGGCGAGCGTGGCGCGCACGGCCTCGATGGCCTGTTCGGGGTCGTCCTCCAGCGAGACGTTCAGGTCGGCCAGCAGCACGTCCAGCGCCGGCGCACCGTCGAGCGTGAGCACGAGGTTGCCGTCGGCGCCGGTGATCTCGCGCTCGGCCGCGACCGGCTGGCAGCCCTGGGTGACGCGCGAGACCAGCCGCACGCCGGCGCCGAAGGCCACGCCCGACAGGCCGCCGCGGAACACGCCGCGCGCTGCGCCCTGCCCGCGCAGGTTGCCGTTGCCGCCGACGGCGAACTGCAGCGCCCCGGTGCGCCCGGACGACAGGCCGCCGAAGAGGTAGCCGGTGTCGGTGCGGCCCGCAATCTCCGCGATGAGGTCGGGCAGGTCGGGCGTCTCGCCGTCGGCGTGCACCAGGGCGGTGTGCGGCCGGAAGCGCGCGTTCGGCCCCGCACCGGCGGTCAGCGGCGCGACGCCAGAGAACACGCGGTACTGGTCGCCGGGCAGCGCCGCCAGCAGCACGCTCAGGGCGGGCTCGTCGATGTACTCGGCGTTGTTGGCGACGATGCCGGCGCCCACGGTGCCGGCCCAGTCGGTGATTTCGGGCAGTTCGGCGGCGAGGTGGTCGAGGATCTCCTGCGCCTCGGCGGCATAGTGGTCGGTGATGTAGAGCAGGCCCAGGGTGGGCGCGGACTCGTGGTCCGGCAGGGCCATCTGTGCGCGCAGTTGGGCGAGCACGAGGCCGGCGGCCATGCGCCATTGCGGATGGGTGGCGTGGCCGGAGGGGAACAGCTTCATGGGCGGCAGCGGCCGGCGCGGCGGCCGGCGGGTGTGAGGGTCATCGACGGGAGGCGGGCGCGGCCTTGGCCTTGGGGCGTGCACGCGCGGCCGTCTTGCGGGCCGGTGCGCGTGCCGCCGCTGCGGGCGCCTTCTTCTTCGCCGGGGTCTTGCGAGCGGCAGCGGGGGCGGCGGCCTTCCTGCGTTTCGCGCCGCCGGCGCCTGCATCACCGCCCGGCATCACCGGCATGCGCAGGTGGGCCGCGTCCTGCAACGCGTTGCTGGCGATCTCGCGGAACTGCTGGGTGAGCGCGCCCCACCACTGGAGCGGGTCGATCACGCCCGGCGCGGCGGCCGGCGCCTCGGCCTGCTTCGCAGCGGCGTCGGCGGGCTGCTCTTGCTCCTGCTCCTCCTCGGCATCGGCCTCGTCCTGCACGGGCTCGGGCGCGGCGGGCGGGGGCGGCGGCTCGGGTGCCGGCTGCGGCGGCTCCGCCGGCGCGGACGCCGCTGCTGCTGCGGCGCCGCGCACCGCTTCGGCGGCGCTGACGGTCGAGCGGGCGAAGGCGTTGGCGAGGTCCTCCATGCGCACGTTCATGCCCTGCAGCGTGGACAGGGTCATCTTCTGCACCTCCAGCGCCTGGATGGTGGCCTTGAGCGCGTGCACGTTCTGCTCCAGCCAGAACTGGACGGTCTTGAGTTCCTTGATGCGCTTGTCGATCTCTTCGACGCTGAGGGTCGGCGCCACCCAGTTCGACAGGCTGGGCATGCCCGGCACGACGCCCGACGCGGCCGCGCCGGTCAGGCTTTTGAGAAAGTCGAAACCGGGCACGAACTGGCTGAAGGCGAAGGGCTTGGCGTTGTCGGTCATGCGGTCTCCTCTGAACCTCGGGATCGGGTGGTTTGGTGGCGTCGCGCAGCGCGGCAGGCGCCGCGCGTCCAGCTTACTCCACCCGGCTCCCGGCGCAGCGCGTTCAGTGCCGGTGCGCGCCGCCGCCCGGGGCCGCCGCGCGCACGGGCGCCTGGACGGTCAGCGTGCTGGCGGCGCCCTGCGCATCCTCGAAGCGCAGCGTCAGCGGCACCGTGGCGCCGGCCTTCAGCGGCTGCGCCAGGTCCATCAGCATGACGTGGTAGCCGCCGGGCTTGAGTTCGACGGCCTGGTGCGCGGGCAGCGCCAGCGACGGGATGCCGCGCATGCGCATGGTGTCGCCTTCCATCTTCATCTCGTGCACCTCGGCGACGTCGGCGGCGGGCGTGCTCACGCCCACCAGCTTCAGCGGCGCCTGGGCGGTGAGCGTCATGAAGGCGCCGGTGCCGCTCTGGCCCGGCACGGTGGCGCGCACCCAGGCGCCGTCGGCCTGCACCGGCGCGGCCGGCTGCGCGAAGGCGGCTGCGGCGCCCGCCAGGAGGACGAGGGCTGCGGCGGATCGGAGGGTGGAGGAAAGGAAAGTCATCGAAAGGCTCCTTCAGGTGGTGAGTGTCAGAGATCCCAGCGCAGCGAGGCGGTATAGGTGCGCTGGGGATAGGGATGGAAGTTCCAGTACTTCGCGTTGTTGGCGTTGTCGATGCCGAAGGCGGCGGACCAGTGGCGGCCGATCTGCCAGCGCACGCGCAGGTCGACGGTGAAGTAGCGGCTGGCGCCGAAGTAGGCGTCGGCGTTGACGTCGCTGTTGTCGAGGTTGGAATACTGGCGGCCGCTGTAGCGCGCGGCGACGGTGAAGGCCCAGCGCTCGTCGGGCCGCCAGGTCGCATGGACGGTGGCGCGCCAGCGCGGCACGCGCGGCTGCCACCGGCCGACGCTGGCGGGGTTGTTGGCGTTGGCGACGGTCTTCGAGTCGGCGTAGGTAAGGCTGCCGCCCAGGTCCAGCCCGCGCACCCACACGTCGCTGCCGGTGTAGGCCAGCTCGATGCCGGTGGTGCGCACCTTGTCCACGTTCTGCACGCGCGAGACGGTGGTGTCGGGCACGCGCTGGCTGTAGAGCGCGTCCTTCGTCGTCTCGTGGAACAGCGTGGCGCGGGCGAGGCCGTTGCCGAGGTCCTTCTCGGCGCTCAGCTCGCCGGTCCACGACTTCTCGGGCCTGAGCGCCGGGTCGTTGACGAAGGACAGCGCGCCGCCGGTGGTGGCGCCGTACAGCTCGCCCACGGTGGGGAAGCGCACCGCGCGGCCGGCCGATGCCTTGATCACCGTGTCGGGCGCCGCCTGCCACATCAGCGCCGCCTTGGGCGAGACGTGCGATTCGCTGCGGCGGTCGTAGCGCTGCAGGCTGGACGCGGTGGCGGTGAAGCCGCGGTGCGCGGTCCAGTCCTCCCAGCGCAGGCCGAGCACGGCCGTCCACCGCGGCGCGAGGCGCCAGGCGTCCTGCACCCAGGCGCTGGTGGTCTCGGTGCGGCCGCCCACGCGGCTGACGACCGAGAGCGGGTTCGCCGGGCCGTCCTGCCAGTGGCCGCTGACGCCGTGCTTGTCGATGGCCAGCCTGTAGCTGTCCCGCCCGAGGCCGAAGTCCACGATGTGCGCGCCCTGCATGCCGCCGGGCCGCCAGGTGCCTTTGGCGGCCAGGGTGCGCCAGCCGGTGCCGTCCTGGTCCTGCACGGTGCCGGCGCCGCCGGCGGCGGCCAGCGGCAGCGCGGCGGTGCGTGCGCGCTGCCGGTCCTTCGCGTAGTCGTACACGCTGGCCGCGAGCTCCCAGTCGAAGGTGCCCTGCGTGCGGCTCCTGAGCGAGAGGCCGTGCATCAGGTGGGTCTGCGCGTCGTCGGTGAGCGGGAAGGCGGTGTCGGCCAGGGTGTAGGTGCGGCCCAGGATGTTGACCGCGCCGCTGTAGACCGGCACGCCGCCGGGGCCGGCAAGGTAGCTCGCAGGGCGGCCCTGCGCGCTGTTGCGCCACCAGCCCAGCGTGTAGCTGGCGCGCAGCGTGGGCGTGATGTCGTAGGCCAGCTTGAGCTTGGCCTGGTCCTGCGCGGTGCGGTATTGCGTGCCGGTGCCCAGGATGTACCAGGGCGTGTTGGTGGTGTTGAGGCCGCCCACCCAGCCGGCGACCGGCGTGCCGGCGGCGCCCGGGCGGCCGGAGGCGACGGTGGCGGTGGTGAAGGTCTGCGGCTGGCCCTCGCTGTCGGTGTGCGAGAGGCTGAGCCACCACGACCAGTCCCCCGCCCTGCTGCCCAGCGAGGCGCTGGTGCGCCAGCTGTTGAACGTCGCGCGGGTGCGGTACAGATCGTTGGGCTGGGCGGCGTAGCCGGCGCTGACGTGCGCCTCCAGCTTCGTCGGCATGCGCGTCACGTAGTCCACCACGGCGCCGGCGGAGTTGCCCGGGTAGGCGGCGGAGAAGGGGCCGTACATCACGTCCACGCGCTCGATCTCCTCGGGCGAGACCAGACCCCAACGCGGCGCGTAGTTGGTGCCGTTGGCGATGCCGTTGCCCAGGTAGTTCGACAGCAGGATGCCGTCGGCGTACACCGCCGAGCGCGCGCTGTTGCCGGTGCCCGAGGCGCGGGTGGAGAGGATGGCGTGGTTGTAGTCGCCGATGTAGCGCTTGCGCACCAGCAGGCTGGGCAGGTACTTCAGGGCGTCCTCGCTGTCGGTGGCGTTCACGCGCGTGTCGATCTCCTCGCGCGTGAGGCCCTCGATGGTGGTGGGGATCTGGGTGGGCAGCGAGGTCGGCTGGCCGCCGGTGACGGTGACCACGCCCAGCGACTTGACGCGCTCCGGCGCGTCGTCGGCCGCCGGCTGCGCCCAGGACGACGACGCGGCCAGGCAGGGCGAAAAAAGAAGGGAGCAGGCCGCGCGGCGCCATGCGCGCGTCGGCAAGAGGGAATTCATGGGAAGCAGGCCTTTCGCGGCCGTGCCTGCACGGCCGCTGTCTTGCACACGGAATCGGCCGCCGGCACCCGCCATGTCGAATGGCAGGCGCCTGCGGCGACGGCGTCAGGGCAAGATCAGGCCGGAGGCCCGCGCGCGGGCAGCGGGGCCGCGGTGGCCGCAGCCAGCCGCGCGGCCTCGATGGGCTGCAGCGCATGGCCCAGCGGCTGGGGATGCGGCAGCGCCAGGGCGGCGGGCGCCGGTGGCGGCGCGCCGGCGAGCAGGCACATCGGGCAGTCCAGGTGCGTCGCACCCATCTCCTGCGCGCCGTCGTCGGTCTTCACGACGAGCTTGACCGCGCCGCTGGCCGAGCACACCAGTTCCATGGCCTGCGGGTGCACCAGGGGCGAGGCGACGGCCGCCCCCAGCGACAGCGCGAAGCACAGCAGCACGGCGCGGCCGAGCAGGCCGCGCGCGAGCAGGCAGAAACGATGGAAGCGCGCCATGGAAGCGCCGGATTATGCGGGTCAGGGCGGCGGCAGCACCTGCGTCACCGCGAAACCGCGCCGCTGCAGCAGCGCCACCAGGCCCTCGGCGCCCACCATGTGCAGCGCCCCGACGGCGGCGAACACGCGCAGGCCGCCGTCGTGCAGGGCGGCGATGCCGCGCGCCAGCGCCGGGTTGCGCGCCTCCAGCAGCTGGTGCATCAGCGCCCGCTCGGCCGGCGTCTGCATGCACTCGCACCACTGCGGGTAGCTGGCGAGGCGGGCCAGGTCGCCGCCGGCCCACATCTGCGCCAGCTCGCCCATGCGGCGGCGCAGGCGGCCGTTCTCCAGCTCGGCCAGCGCGTCGTCGACCTGCTCGGCCTCCTCGGCCGCCGTCTCGGGCACGAACAGCGCGCGCTGGTCGCGGGCGCTTTCGAGCGCGACCAGCGGCAGCCGGGCGCGCCGCGCGTAGCCGGCCAGCACGGCGTCGATGGCGAACTCGGGGTGCAGGCCGTCGGCGCGCGCGGCGTGGCCGCTCAGGGCCGTGACCTGCAGCACCGGCGGCAGGGCGGCGAGCAGCCGGCCCTCCTCGGCCGCGCACACGGCCTGCCACTGGCGCTGCAGCCGGCGCGCCCGCTCGGCGGTGAGCACCTGGGCGCGCCGCGCCGGATCGCCCGGCGCCAGCAGCGGCTTCATGGCCTCGGCGTCCAGCGGGTCCAGCTCCAGCGCGAGGGTGTCGGCCTGGCGCAGCGCAGCGGCCAGGTGCGGGCCGGGCACCGTCCAGGCGGCGCGGCCCAGGTGCAGCGTGCCGTACAGCCACGAGACGCGGCCGTCCTTGTCGAGCCGCCAGAGGTAGCCGCGGTCCTGCGGGCGGCGCTGGGCCTCCTTCATCGCCGCGGGGCCCATCTGCGACTGCGCGGTGGGCGGACAGGCCGGCCCCGCCGCCGCCGGCAGTGCCGCCGCCAGCGCCCATGCGGCGAGCGCCGCAGCGGCGCCAGGGAAGCGGCGGCGTCGCAGCGCCGCGAGCAAGGCAAGGGTCATCGGCATGAGAACGGTCGAGGGGGCCCGCATTGTCAGCGGCTGCCTATGATCCGTGCCATGAAGAGCATCTTCCATCTGGCCTACAACGTCCGCGATCTGGACCAGGCGCGCCGCTTCTACGGCGGCGTGCTGGGCTGCGCCGAGGGCCGCAGCACCGACACCTGGGTCGACTTCGATTTCTTCGGCCACCAGATCTCGCTGCACCTGGGCGAGCCCTTCGCCACCGCCCGCACCGGCCACGTGGGCGACGCGCTGGTGCCGATGCCGCACCTGGGCCTGATCCTGGAACTGCCGGACTGGCAGGCGATGGCCGCGCGGCTGGAGGCGGCGGGCACCGACTTCGTGCTGAAGCCGCAGGTGCGCTTCGAGGGCCAGCCGGGCGAGCAGTGGACGATGTTCTTCTGCGACCCTTTCGGCAACCCGATCGAGGTGAAGGGCTTCCGCTCGCTGGACACGGTGTACGCGACGGCATGAGGCGCGCCGCACGACATCTGCTCCTCGTCGTGGCGGCCGGCCTGGCAGCCACGGCCCATGCGGTGCAGGACTGCGAGGTCGACGGCCGCAGCGTGAACCCGGCCAACGGCAACACCACCGCCGGCCTGACCGGCCTGATGCGCTGCCGCGACCGCGACAGCGGCCAGATCCGCCGCGAGCAGGAGCTTCGCAACGGCGTGTTCATGGGCCTGGTGCGCTTCTACGAGCAGGGCAGGCTGCGCAAGGAGCACAGCGTCAACGAGAAGGGCAACATGGACGGCCGCGCACGCGAGTTCGATGCCGCCGGCAAGGTGGTGCGCGAGGCGACCTATGCCAACGGCCGCACGGTCGGGCTGGCGCGCAGCTTCTACCCCTCCGGGCAGCTGCGCCGCGTGTCCTTCCACGAAGAACCCGGCGGCGAGCGCGCGGTGGCCGAGTTCAACGAGCGCGGCCAGCTCACCGAGCTGCGCTGCGCCGATCGGCCGGTGCTGGCGCCCGCGGTGGACGACGCGAAGCTGTGCGGGCATGCGGGCGCGTCGCCCGCCGGCGTCGACCTGTTCGACAGCCGCGGCACGCTGCGCCAGCGGCTGGCCCTGCGGGCCGGCCAGCGCGTGCGCGCCGAGCGCTTCCATGACAACGGCCAGGTCGCGGCCCGGATGGCGCAGGAGGGCGACCGGCTCACCGAGCAGCAGTTCTCGCCCGAGGGCGTGAAGCGCCGGGAGCGCGAGGCGCAGGTGACGGAGCGCGGCAGCATCCGCCTGCGCGAGGCCGAGTTCTCGGAGCGCGGCACGCTGGTGCGCGAGCAGCGCTGGTCGCCCGGGGGCGAGCCGCTGGCCGAGGACAGCTACTACCTCAACGGCCAGCCGCGCCGCAAGGCGGTCTACGGCGGCAGCGGCGAGGCGCGCACGCTGGAGGTGACCGAGTTCTTCGACAACGGCCAGCGCGCGGCTGCGGGCCGCTACGCGCTCACCGGCCGCTACGGCCGGCAGGTGCCGGTGGGCGTCCACCAGCGCTTCAACGAGCAGGGCACGCTGGTGGCCGAGTCCAGCTACGACGATGCGGGCCGCCTGAAGCGCGAGCGCGGCTGGAGCGACGACGGCCGGCCGCTGCGCGACGACGAGGTGTTCGAGGACGGGTCGCGGCGGGCCTACGCCAGGTAGCAGCCCGGCCGGTCGGTCAAACGATCGTCATGTGCTCCGTGCCCGCCGCCAGGTCGGTGGTGCGGGCGCGCTGGCTCTGCAGCTTGATCTGCAGGCGCAGGTCGTTGGCCGAGTCGGCGTTGCGCAGGGCATCCTCGAAGGAGATGGTGTGCTGTTCGAACAGGTCGAACAGCGCCTGATCGAAGGTCTGCATGCCGAGGTTGCGGCTCTTCTTCATGATCTCCTTGATCTCGCCCACCTCGCCCTTGAAGATGAGGTCGGAGATCAGCGGCGTGTTCAGCAGGATCTCCACCGCGGCGGCGCGGCCGCGCCCGTCCTCGGTAGGGATCAGGCGCTGCGAGATCAGGCTGCGCAGGTTGAGCGACAGGTCCATCAGGAGCTGCATGCGCCGCTCCTCGGGGAAGAAGTTGATGACGCGGTCCAGCGCCTGGTTGGCGCTGTTGGCGTGCAGCGTGGCCATGCACAGGTGGCCGGTCTCGGCGAAGGCGATGGCGTTGTCCATCGTCTCGCGGTCGCGGATCTCGCCCATGAGGATGACGTCGGGCGCCTGGCGCAGCGTGTTCTTCAGCGCCGCTTCCCAGCTGTCGGTGTCGATGCCCACCTCGCGCTGCGTGACCACGCAGTTCTTGTGCGGGTGCACGAACTCGATCGGGTCCTCCACCGTGACGATGTGGCCCTGCGAGTGCTCGTTGCGCCAGTCGACCATGGCCGCCAGCGTGGTGGACTTGCCCGAGCCGGTGGCGCCGACCAGGATGACCAGGCCGCGCTTGGTCATGGCGATGTCCTTGAGCACCTGCGGCATGTTCAGGCCGTCGATGGTGGGGAGCTGCTGCGGGATGGTCCGCAGCACCATGCCCACGCGGCCCTGCTGCACGAAGGCGTTGACGCGGAAGCGCCCGATGCCCGAGGGCGAAATGGCGAAGTTGCACTCCTTGGTGCGCTCGAACTCGGCCGTCTGGCGGTCGTTCATGATGGAGCGCGTCAGCGCCAGCGTGTGCTGGCCCGAGAGGGCCTGCTGCGACACCTTGGTCACCTTGCCGTCGATCTTGATGGCGGGCGGGAAGTCGGCCGTGATGAACAGGTCGCTGCCGCCGCGGCTGACCATCAGCTTGAGCAGGTCGTTGATGAACTGGCTGGCTTGATCGCGTTCCATGTGCGTGCGCTCCGTCGAAAGGGCTGCGGGCTCAGCCCGGGAAGTTTTCCGGGATCTTGGCTTTGCCGCGCGCCTCGGCGGCGGAGATCAGGCCGCGCCGCACCAGGTCCGTCAGGCACTGGTCCAGCGTCTGCATGCCCTGGCCCTGGCCGGTCTGGATGGAGGAGTACATCTGCGCCACCTTGGCCTCGCGGATCAGGTTGCGGATGGCCGGGGTGCCCAGCATGATCTCGTGCGCCGCCACGCGGCCCGAGCCGTCCTTGGTCTTGCACAGGGTCTGCGAGATCACGGCCTGCAGCGACTCGGACAGCATGGCGCGGATCATCTCTTTTTCCTCGCCGGGGAAGACGTCGATGATCCGGTCGATGGTCTTGGCGGCGCTGGAGGTGTGCAGGGTGCCGAAGACCAGGTGGCCCGTCTCGGCCGCCGTCATCGCCAGGCGGATGGTCTCCAGGTCGCGCATTTCGCCGACGAGGATGGCGTCCGGGTCTTCGCGCAGCGCCGAGCGCAGCGCGTTGGCGAAGCTGAGCGTCATCGGCCCCACCTCGCGCTGGTTGATCAGGCACTTCTTGGATTCGTGCACGAACTCGATCGGGTCCTCCACCGTCAGGATGTGGCCGTACTCCGTCTCGTTCAGGTAGTTGATCATCGCGGCCAGCGTGGTCGACTTGCCCGAGCCGGTGGGGCCCGTGACGAGCACCAGCCCGCGCGGCTTGAGCGCCAGTTCGCCGAAGATCTTGGGCGCGTTGAGCTGCTCCAGCGTGAGGATCTTGCTGGGGATGGTCCGGAACACCGCCGCCGCGCCGCGGTTCTGGTTGAAGGCGTTGACCCGGAAGCGCGCCAGCCCCTCGATCTCGAAGGAGAAGTCCACTTCCAGGAACTCCTCGTAGTGCTTGCGCTGGGTGTCGCTCATGATGTCGTACACCATCGCGTGCACCGCCTTGTGGTCGAGCGCGTCGACGTTGATGCGCCGCACGTCGCCGTGCACGCGGATCATCGGCGGCAGGCCGGCCGAGAGGTGCAGGTCGGAAGCCTTGTTCTTGACGCTGAATGCCAGCAGCTGGGTGATGTCCACGCGAGTTCCTCGGTAGGGGGAAATCGTCCCCGGCAGGCGGGCGCCGCCGCACCGTGACGTTTTGAAACGCTTTGTAAGATTATGACGATGATTGCCGCCAACCTCCAACAAGTACGTGCTCGCATCGTGACGGCCTGCACGGCGGCGGGCCGGGATGCAGCGGGCGTGCAACTGCTGGCGGTGTCCAAGACCTTCGGGCCGGAGGCGGTGCGCGCCGCCCACGCCGCCGGCCAGCGCGCCTTCGGCGAGAACTACGTGCAGGAGGGCCTGGCCAAGATCGAGGCGCTGGCCGACCTGCGCAGCGAACTGGAATGGCACTGCATCGGCCCGCTGCAGAGCAACAAGACGCGGCCGGTGGCCGAGCACTTCGACTGGGTCCACAGCGTCGACCGGCTGAAGATCGCGCAGCGCCTGTCCGAGCAGCGGCCGGCGCACCTGCCGCCGCTCTCGGTCTGCCTGCAGGTGAACGTGGACGCAGGCGCCAACAAGTCCGGCGTGCTGCCCGGCGAGGCGCTGCCGCTGGCGCGGGCGGTGGCGGCGCTGCCCGGGCTGCGCCTGCGCGGGCTGATGGCGATCCCCGAACCCGCTCCCGATTTCGAAGCGCAGCGGGCCCTGTTCCTGCGCGCCGCGGCCGTCTTCGACCAGCTTCGGGCGGCGGGCCTTACGCTGGACACCCTCTCGCTGGGCATGAGCGCCGACCTGGAAGCCGCCGTCGCCGCCGGCAGCACGATGGTGCGGGTGGGCACGGCGATCTTCGGTCGGCGCTGAGCGCGCGCCGGCCCTTGCGGCTCGCGCATACGATCCGCCGCGCCGCGCATACCCGCTGGCATCGCCGGCAGCCGAGGAATAAGGTAGCGGCCCATCCCAACTCCGCTCCCGCCGCCATGAGCCACCTCAGCGAACTCTCGTACGTCCATCCCTCGCCCACCAGCCCCTGGGGCACCTACCTGTCGCAGGTCGACCGGGTGGTGCCCTACCTGGGCAAGCTGGCGCGCTGGACCGAAACGCTCAAGCGCCCCAAGCGCGCGCTGATCGTGGACGTGCCGATCGAGATGGACAACGGCACCATCGCCCACTACGAGGGCTACCGCGTGCAGCACAACCTCAGCCGCGGCCCCGGCAAGGGCGGCGTGCGCTTCCACCCCGAGGTGACGCTGGAAGAGGTGATGGCCCTGTCGGCCTGGATGACCGTCAAGTGCGCGGCCGTCAACCTGCCCTACGGCGGCGCCAAGGGCGGCATCCGCGTCGACCCCAAGAAGCTCTCGCGCAACGAGCTGGAAAAAGTCACCCGCCGCTACACCAGCGAGATCGGCCTGATCATCGGCCCGCACTCCGACATCCCGGCGCCGGACGTGAACACCAACGGCCAGATCATGGCCTGGATGATGGACACCTACTCCATGAACGTGGGCGCCACCGCCACCGGCGTGGTCACCGGCAAGCCGATCCACCTGGGCGGCTCGCTCGGCCGCGTGAAGGCCACCGGGCGCGGCGTGTTCGTCACCGGCCGCGAGGCGGCGCGCCGCATGGGCCTGAAGCTGGAGGGCGCGCGCGTGGCGGTGCAGGGCTTCGGCAACGTGGGCTCGGTGGCGGCGGAGCTGTTCGCCGAGGCCGGCGCCAAGGTGGTGGCGGTGCAGGACCACACCGGCACGCTGGTCAACGAGAACGGCTTCGACATGAAGGCGCTGATCGCCTTCTCGCAGAAGGAAGGCGGCATCGCCGGCTTCAAGGACGGCGAGAAGGTGGACAACGACGCCTTCTGGGGCGTGAAGTGCGACATCCTGATCCCGGCCGCGCTGGAAGGCCAGATCACCGCCGCGCGTGCGCGCCAGCTGACGGCCAAGCTGGTGCTCGAGGGCGCCAACGGCCCGACGGTGCCGGAGGCGGACGACATCCTGGCGCAGCGCGGCGTGCTGGTGGTGCCCGACGTGATCTGCAACGCCGGCGGCGTGACGGTCTCGTACTTCGAGTGGGTGCAGGACTTCTCCAGCTTCTTCTGGACCGAGGACGAGATCAACCAGCGGCTGGACCGCATCATGGTCGGCGCCTTCGACCACATCTGGGCCAAGGGCGAGGAGCACAAGATCCCGCTGCGCACCGCCACCTACGCGGTGGCCTGCGAGCGCATCCTGATCGCCCGCGAGGAACGCGGCCTGTACCCCTGACAGGCATCATCGGGGGCATGGCCGACGCCGCCCCCGCCCTGCCCGCCGACACGCTGCGCCGCCTCGATGGCCTGATGGCCGCCGGGCGGCGCTTCCTTCTGGGCCTGGCCGGACCGCCGGGCGCGGGCAAGTCCACGCTGGCCGCGGCGCTGGCGGCGCACTGCGGCGCGCGGGCGGTGGTGGTGCCGATGGACGGCTTCCATCTCGCGCAGGCCGAGCTGCAGCGGCTCGGCCGCGCCGGGCGCAAGGGCGCGCCCGACACCTTCGACGCGGCCGGCTACGCCGCGCTGCTGGCGCGGCTGCGGGCGCAGCGGCCGGGCGATCCGGCCGTCTACGCGCCAGCCTTCCGCCGCGAGATCGAGGAGCCGGTGGCCGGCGCCATCGCCGTCGAGGCCCACGTGCCGCTGGTCATCACCGAGGGCAACTACCTGCTGCTGGACGAGGGCGGCTGGGCCGGCGTGCGTCCGCTGCTGGACGCCTGCTGGTGGATCGAGGTGGACGACGCACTGCGCCGCGAGCGCCTGGTGGCGCGGCACCGGCGCTTCGGCCGCAGCGCCGAGGCGGCGCGCCGCTGGGTGGAGACGACCGACGAGCCCAACGCGCGGCGCATCGCCGCCGGCCGGACGCGCGCGGAGCACGTCTTCCACTGGCCCGGCTGAGGGCAGAATCGCCGACGCACCGCGGCCGGCGGGAACCTCCGGCCCGCGCCCTCCTCTCTCGAACGCCGCGCCGTGCGGCGTCTTCCCGCCCGCTTCCGTGTCCATGCACCGATCCGATCCGCCTCGTCCGCCGCTTCGCGCCCGGCGCCTGCCTCTCGCAGCCCTGCCGCTGCTGGCCGTGGTCCTCGCCGCCGGCTGCGCCGGCCCGGGGCCGCGCGCCCCGCGCTACGCGACGGAGGACTTCGCCACCACCACCACCCACACGCGCGACTACCCGGCCGCGTCGGCCGACACCTGCGAGGCGGCGCGCCGCGCCCTGCTGAGCCAGGGCTTCTTCATCTCCGCGGCGTCGGACGAGCAGCTCAGCGGTCGCAAGCAGTTCCAGCCGGCGGCCGAGGTGCACGTGGAGGTGGAGATGCGCGTCGTCTGCGCGCCCGCCGCGGCGGGCCGGCCGGGCTCCACCGCCTTCGCCACCGCCGTGCAGGATCGCTACGAACTGAAGAAGGTCAACAACTCCGCCAGCGTGGGCGTGGGCGCCATCGGCTCGCTGTCGCTGCCCTTCGCCGCCAGCAGCGACGCGCTGGTCAAGGTGGCCAGCGAGACGCTGACGGGCGACGACTTCTACGACCGCTTCTTCACGCTGATGGAACGCTATCTGCCCGCACCGCCGGCAGCGCCATCCGGCGCGGCAGGCCCGGTCGCCGCACCCGTGACCCGGGCGAAGCCGCCGCCGGCGCGCGAACTGGCACCAGCCGCTCCGGCAGCGACGCCGTCTCCTGCGGACGTGCCCGTACCGCCGACGGCGTCGCGAGGCTGACGGACACCAGCGCGTCGAGCGCCGCCGCCAGATCATCCCGGCCGAAGGGCTTGGCCAGCCAGCCCGTGCGGGCCGGCAGGCGCGCCGCGGGCCGGGGCAGGCCGGTGGCGAAGAGCACCCGCACGTCGCGTCCCCGGCGCAGGGTCTCGGCCAGGTCGAAGCCGGAGAGCGCCGGCAGGCGGACCTCGGTCATCACCAGGTCGAAGGCGCCGTCGAACCAGCGCGTGCAGGCCTGCTCCGCGCTGTCGACGCCGGTGGCCCAGTGCCCCAGCGCCGCCAGCATGTCGAGCGTGGCGCGCAGCTGCCGCCGGTCGTTGTCGACCACCAGCACGCGCAGGGAGCGGAAGAGCACGGGAGCAGCAGGGACGTCTGGCATGAGGCAGCCACTCTACGGCGCCGCACCGCCGCCGCGGCGACAGCCGTGGCGCCGACGCGTGTAGGAGAAAACGCCGGGCCGTCAGCGTGCCAGCGTCGACTTGCCGAACAGGCTCTCGATCAGCTCCACCGCCACCTCGGCGGTGCGGTTGCGCACGTCCAGCGCCGGGTTGATCTCGACTACGTCGAGCGAGGCCAGCCGGCCGGTGTCCGCGATCATCTCCATGCACAGCTGCATCTCGCGGTAGGTCGGGCCGCCGCGCACGCCGGTGCCCACGCCGGGGGCGTCGCCCGGGTCCAGGCAGTCGAGGTCGAAGCTCACGTGCAAGTGGGTGGCCTCGTCCACGTCCTGCAGCGCCTCCAGCATCGTGGTGCGCATGCCGTGCTCGTCGATGTGGCGCATGTCGAAGACCGCGAGGCCCAGGTCGCGGATGGCCTCGCGCTCCGCGGCGTCGACGCTGCGGATGCCGAGGAAGCGGACGGCGTCGGCGTCCAGCGCGCCGGGCGCGCCGCTCCAGCCGGTGAGCGCGGCCGGGCCGTGGCCCAGCAGGCAGGCCACCGGCATGCCGTGGATGTTGCCGCTGGGGCTGGTGGCCTCGGTGTTGACGTCGGCATGCGCGTCCAGCCACAGCACGCGCAACTGCTGCCCGCGGCGGCGCGCGTGCCAGGCCACGGCGCTGATGGAGCCGATGGCCAGGCAGTGGTCGCCCCCCATCAGCAGCGGCACCTCGCCGGCGCCCAGCGCGGCGTCCACCGCCTCGTAGACGGCACGGTTCCAGGCCACCACCTCGGGCAGGTGGCGCAGGCCGCCCTCGGGCGCCCGCCACGGCGTGGCGGGACCGGCCAGGTTGCCGGCATCGACCACCTTCAGGCCCTGCCGCGCCAGCACCTCGGGCAGGCCGGCCACGCGCAGCGCGTCGGGGCCCATGCCGGCGCCGCGCACGCTGGCGCCCACGTCGGTGGGCGCGCCGATGAGTCGCACGGTGTTCATCGCGGGCAGTGTACGGAGCATGCGCCTCGGATAGGGCAACCGCCCTAAGTTCCTGCACTTTCTGGCTTCACCGCCCCAGGGCTTTGGCCGGATGATCCATCCCATCCAGATCACCCTTCAGAGGAACACGAACATGACCACCACCACCGACACCTCCCTGCACGCCATCGCCATCGACGTGGTGGGCCAGTACAACGCCGCCGGCAAGCACCTGCTGGGCGCGTACCGCGCCGGCGCCCGCCGCCTGCTGGACGGCGCCGCCGCCCGCACGCCGGCCACCCCCGCCTTCGTCGGCGAGAAGATCGGCCAGCAAGTGGCCGAGGCGCAGGCGAAGTTCAACGGCTTCCTGGCCGACCGTCTCGACAAGGACACCGCCCTGGCCGCGCAGGTCATGGACATCGTGGCCGACCGCACGACCGGCGGCATCCAGGCCGTGGCCGACGCCGCCCAGCGCGTGACGGTCGAGCCCGGCGTGTCGCTGCTGAACACGCTGCGCGCGCTGCACCTGCCGCTGGCCCAGATCTCGCTGAAGGTGGCCGACAGCATCGCCACCGGCGCCGAGCAGCTGGCAGCCCGCGTGGCCGCCACGGCAGAATCGGCCGACGGCGCGACCACCGTGCGCGTGAAGTCGCAGCGCGCCCGCGCCGCCGCCGAGAAGGCCTGAGCCTTCTCCCGCCGGCCCGGCGCTGCATCCCGGGGCCGCCGCGCCCCTTGACGACGACTGGAGACTGCCATGGCCACCCGACGCTCCAACGCTCCCGCCGACGGCCAGCCGCGGCCCCGCCGGGCCGCGGCCCGCAAGGGGCCAACCCCGGCCCCGCAGGCGCCGGCCGAACGCGGCGAAGAGGAAGCGCAACAGGGCGCCAGCCTGTGGCAGGCCGGCCTGAAGGCGCTGGACACGGTGCGGCAGGACGCCGCGCGCCGCCATGCCAGCGTCATCGAGTCGCTGCTGGGCATCGCCCCGGTGCGGCGCGTGGTCGAGGAGGCCGCCGCGCCGCACGGCGTCTTCCCCGGCCTCGATCCTTTCGGCCTGCGCAAGTTCGAGGACGTGTTCGACCAGCGCGTGGCCGCCGCCCTCGAACGCCTGGGCATGCCCACGCGCGACGAGCTGCAGGCGCTGCGCGCCCAGCTCGACGCGGTGCTGGCGCAACTGGAGCGCCTGGGCGCGGCGCCTCCGGCCGGCCCGCCCGCCGCGACGGCAGCGGGCAAGCCCGCGAAGAAGCCGCCCGCCGCGCGCCGCACGCCCCGCACCACAGGCCGCTGACGCACGGACATCATCGCGTGGCCGGACACCCCACCCGCGAGCGCATCCTGCAGGCCAGCCTGCAGCTGTTCAACGAACACGGGCTGGCCGCGGTCTCGACGCACCGCATCGCCGCCGAGACCGGCATCAGCGCCGGCAACCTGCACTACCACTTCAGCACCAAGCAGAAGATCGTCGAGTGGCTGCTGCGCCGCTTCGAGGAACGCATCGACACGCTCGACGCCTCGGCCGGCGGCATCGGCGCCATCGACGACCTGTGGCTGGCGCTGCACCTGCGCTTCGAAGCCATTCAGGCCTGGCGCTTCGTCTACCGCGACATGGGGCACCTGGCGCTGGAATACCCGCCGCTGGGCCAGCGCATCCGCGACCTCAACGGCCGCAGCCTGATGGCCATGCAGGCGCTGTGCGAGTCGCTGGCGGACGCGAGCGTGATCGACGCCACGCCCGAGCAGGCGCAGACGCTGGCGCTGCAGATCGTCTTCACCACCACCTGCTGGCTCGGCTTCGAGCAGATGGTGCCCGGCCCCGCCCAGCGTCCCCAAGGCGACACCGGATTGGCGGCGTACTACACGCTGACGCTGGTTTCTCCCTATGTTTCCCGCGAATCCAGGGCTTACCTTGACTACCTGCGAGCCAAGTACCTCGGCTGACCGCACCAACCCGGAGGAAAGAAGCATGTCGAATCCCTCGTCCACCGCCGCCGACCACCACGATCCGGTGGTGCCGCCCCCGTCGCACCTGCTCATGCTGGCCGAGGGCCGCGTGTTCTGGGAAGCGGGCGCCACCATCGCCATGTGGCCCTGGCTGCAGCTGGCGCCGCGCGGTGACGGCCACCCGGTGCTGGTGCTGCCCGGCCTGGTGGCCAGCGACGCCTCCACGCGCCTGCTGCGGCGCTACCTCAAGGGCCGCGGCTACGACGCGCACGGCTGGGGCCTGGGCCGCAACTTCGGCCCGCGCGAAGGCGTGGAGGCCGGCATGGAGCGCCTGCTGCACGAGCTGAACGAGCGCCACGGCCGCAAGGTCAGCCTGGTCGGCTGGAGCCTGGGCGGCATCTACGCCCGGATGCTGGCCAACAGGTACCCCGACCGCGTTCGCAACGTCGTCACCCTGGGCAGCCCGCTGCGCGGGCATGCGCAGTCCACCAACGCGTGGCGCGTCTACGAACTCGTCAGCGGCCGCAGCTCGCGCGACCCCGATCGCATGCGCATGGTGACCCCGCTGCCCGGGATGCCCACCACCTCCATCTTCAGCCGCAGCGACGGCGTGGTGGCCTGGCAGTGCAGCCTGAACGACCCCGGCCCGCAAGCCGAGAACATCGAGGTGCTGGCCAGCCACATCGGCCTGGGCGCGCACCCCGCCGTGCTCTATGCCCTGGCCGACCGCCTGGCCCAGCCCGAGGGCGGATGGGCGCCCTTCGACAGCAAGCTGCTGGGCCCGCTGGTGTACCCGGACCCGACGCGGGCCTGACGACGGAACGCAGAACGAAAAGGGCGCCTCGGGCGCCCTTTCTTTTGTGCCGTCACGGCCGCTGCATCTTGCACTCCGTCCCCTGCGCGATCTCGTTGCCGGTGTAGACCGCATCGGTGCGGAAGCCGTAGTTCGTCCCCTCGTAGCCGGCCTTCACCGCCTTGCCGTCCACCGGCGCGATGGTGTTGACCACCTGCGGCAGCAGCAGTTGGTGGTCCTCGGCGCGCATGCGCACCGGGCCGACGACGGAATCGTAGGTCAGGTCCTCCAGCGCGCGGGCCACCTTCACCGTGTCGGTGCTGCCCGCCTTGTCGATGGCCGCCGCCAGCAGGCGCGGCACCATGTCGATGCGCGGCGCGAGGAAGTCCTTGCCGGTGCGGGCCTTGTAGGCCTTGGCGAGCGCATCGACCTTCGGCGTGTCGGCCTGGCCCGGGTGCCACTCGGCCACCCAGGTCAACTCGCCCAGCTTGGCCTGCGACACGGCCGTCACCGTGCCCGGCACCGAGCCGGCGCTGTGGTTGAAGTAGTGCAGGTTGTAGCCCGCGTCGCCGGCCGCCTTGAGCAGCAGCGTCATGTCCTGCCCCCAGTTGCCGGAGATCACCGAGTCCGCGCCGGCCGCCTTGATGCTGGCGACGTAGGGCGCGAAGTCCTTCACCCGGCCGATGGGATGGAAGGTCTCGCCGACGAACTGCACGTCCGGCCGTGCCAGCCCCACCATCTGCTTGCCGTAGGCCGCCCACTGGCGGCCGTGCGCGTAGTCCTGGTTGAGCAGGTAGACCTTCTTCACCTGCGGCGTCTTCTTGACGTAGTTGGCGATGGCCTTCATCTTCATCGCCGTGTTGGCCTCGGTCTGGAAGTGCCAGAAACTGCAGGCCTTGCCGGTCAGTTCCGGGTCGATGGAGGAGTGGTTCATCACCAGGATCTCCTTGCCCGGGTTGCGCTGGTTCCAGCGGTTGACGGCCTGCACCAGCGCCGTCACCACCGACGAGCCCGAGCCGCCGGTGACGATGGCCCGCGCGCCTTGGTCGATGGCGGCCTGCAGCGCGCTCTGGCTCTCCTGTGCCGAGAGCTTGCTGTCGAACTGCAGCAGCTGCAGCTTGGTGCCCTTGAGCGCGCCGCCCTTGGCGTTGACGTCCTCCACCGCGTACTGCACGTGCATGAGCATCAGCTCGCCCACGTTGGCGAAGGGGCCGGACAGCGGGTCGATGTAGGCGATCTTGTAGACCTCCTGGGCGTGGGCGCCTGCGGCCGCGAGGGCGGCGGCGAGGGCGAGCGGGGCGAGTCGGCGTGGCACGGTCATGGCGAGGGTCTCCAAGGAAAAAAGGGGGGGAAGGAACGGCATCCGCGCGCAGGGCGCGGCAGATGAACAGGCGGAATCGCTGGAATGGAAGAAAGGCCGGGATTCAGCCCTTGCCGCGCGCGGGCGCACGGCGCAGGCCGATGACGCGCGAGGCGAGCATCGTGAGTTCGGCGACGACCTCATCGGGCGAGAAGCGCCCGCCCGGCCGGTACCAGTTGTAGAGAAAGCCCGGCAGGCTGCAGGCCGCCAGCGCGGTGATCCGGGTGTCGTTGAAGTCGAGGTCGCCGTCGCGGCGCGCCTGCTCCAGCAGCGGGCACAGCCGGTCGTAGAAGTGGTTCGCCAGCTTCTTCTGCGCGGCCAGGTACTCGGGCCGGTAGACCTGCGGCTCGCGGTAGGGGAAGAAGGCCACCGGCTGGTTCTCGATGGTGGCGCGGATCAGCCGCTCCAGCCCCTGCATCACCTTCTCGCTGGCGCGGCGCGTGTCCGTGTCGGCGAAGTCCAGCACGGTGAAGCATTCGACCGCCGGCTTCCACGACAGCGTCTCGAAGATCTCCTGCTTGTCGCGGAAGTAGTAGTAGACGAAAGGCTTGCTCACGCCCAGCTCGCGCACGATCTGCGCCATGGTCGTGTTGGCATAGCCCTGCGCCGCGAACAGGCGCGCCGCCGCCTGCAGGATGCGCTCGCGCTGCACGTCGGTGCCGGCCGTGCTCGCGCGCTGGCGGCCCGTGCCCTGCGGCAGGTGCGAGGGGTGCGGGGGTTTGTGCGGTGTCTCCGATGTTCTACCCATCGGTAGGATTGTTGGGGCACCATCGGTTCCACGGCAAGCATCCGCGCGCCATCCACGGCTATCGATAACCCTGACAGGCTGACACCATGGAGACAAGCACCACCCCCGCCGCCCTGCCCTCGCGGCCGCAGCAGCCGCTGCACGCGTACCTGCGCGCCAACGCGCGCGAGCGCCCCGACCACCCCGCCTGCATCTGGTACGGCAGCGCGATGAGCTGGGCCGAGCTGGACCGCGCGAGCGACGCCTTCGGCGCGCGGCTGCAGGCGCTGGGCGTGGGCAAGGGCGACCCGGTCGTGCTCTTCCTCAACAACTGCCCGCAGTACCTGGTGGCGCACTACGGGATCCAGAAGATCGGCGCCATCGTCTGCCCCAGCGGCCCGCTGAACAAGGAGCACGAGCTCGCCTACCAGGTGAACGACCTGAAGGCGCGCGTCATCGTGGCGGCCTCGAACCTGGTGCCGGTGGTCGAGAAGGTGAGGCCCGGCAGCGCGCTGGCGCACGTCTTCGCGGTGCACTACGCCGACCTGCTGCCGGCCGGGCCGACGCTGGACCTGCCCGCCGAACTCGCAGCCGCGCAGCAGGAGGCGCGCGCCGTGCCCGCCGGCTGCGAGGACTTCCTCGCCGCCATGCGCGGCGACGCGAAGCCGGTGCCGGTCGAACTCTCGCTGGACGACGTGGCGCTGATGACCTACACCTCGGGCACCACCGGCCTGCCCAAGGGCGCCATGCTCAGCTACGGCAACGCCCTGTTCAAGACCACGGTGGCCGCCGACTGCAACGGCGTGCAGCCGAACGACGTGCTGCTGTCCGTCGCGCCGCTGTACCACATCGCCGGCATGCTGATGGGCGTGAACGTGCCGGTGATCACCGGCGCCACCAGCGTGCTGCTGCACCGCTTCGACCCGCACGCGGTGCTGCAGGCCATCGACCGCTACCGGGTCACCTGGTGGTACAGCATCGCGCCGATGAACGTGGCCTGCATGCAGCAGCCGGACATCGCCGCCTTCGATCTCTCCAGCCTGAAGATGAACCCGGTGACCAGCTTCGGCATCGCCTTCACCGAGCCGCTGGCGGCGCAGTGGCGCGCCTTCGCGAAGAACTGCACCTCGCAGGAGGCGGCCTACGGCCTGTCGGAGACGCACACCTGCGACACCTACACGCCCGCGGGCCGGGCGAAGTGGGGCACGCAGGGCATCCCGGCGCCGGGCGTGACCATCCGCATCGTCGATCCCGAGACGGGCCGGGACCTGCCCACCGGCGAACTGGGCGAGATCGTGCTGACCAGCCCGGGCGTCTTCAAGGGCTACTGGAACAAGCCCGACGCCACCGCCGCCACGCTGCGCGACGGCTGGGTGCACACCGGCGACATGGGCAAGTTCGACGAGGACGGCTACCTCACCTTCACCGGCCGCTTCAAGGAGATGATCAAGGTCTCGGGCTACAGCGTGTTCCCGGAGGAGGTCGAGGCCATCCTCATCAAACACCCGGCCGTCGCGCAGGCGGCCGTGATCGCGCAGCCCGATCCCGACAAGGGCGAGGTGGTGAAGGCCTTCATCGTGAAGAAGCCGGGCGCGCAGGTGTCGGCCGAGGAGATCACCGCCTGGTCGCGCGAGAACATGGCCACCTACAAGGCGCCGAAGCACGTCCGGTTCATCGATACGCTGCCGGCCACAGGCGCAGGCAAGGTGCTGCGCCGCATGCTGAAAGATATCGACTGATGTTCAAGAAGGTACTGATCGCCAACCGCGGCGAGATCGCCGTGCGACTCGTGCGCGCGCTGCAGGACCTGGGCATCGCCAGCGTCGCGGTCCACGCGAAGGACGATGCGCAGGCGCTGCACGCGCAACTGGCCGACACCGCCGTCGCGCTGCAGGGCACCGGCCCCTCGGCGTACCTCGACATCCCCGCGCTGCTGGCGGTGGCGAAGGCGCAGGGCTGCGACGCGGTGCACCCGGGCTACGGCTTCCTCAGCGAACGCGCCGACTTCGCGCAGGCCTGCGCCGATGCAGGCCTGGTCTTCATCGGGCCCACGTCGGAGCAGCTCGCACTCTTCGGCGACAAGGCCCGCGCCCGCGACTTGGCGCAGCAGTGCGACGTGCCGGTGATGCCCGGCAGCGCCGGCGCCGTGACGCTGGCGGAGGCGCAGGCCTTCTTCGCCGAGCAGGCGAAGGACGGCGCCGGCGTGATGATCAAGGCCATCGGCGGCGGCGGCGGGCGCGGCATGCGCGCGGTGCTGCGCGCCGAGGACCTGCCCGAGGCGCACGCGCGCTGCATGTCGGAGGCGAAGGCCGCCTTCGGCGTCGAGGGCGTGTACGTGGAGCGGCTGATGAAGCAGGCGCGCCACATCGAGATCCAGGTCCTCGGCGACGGCCGCGCCGTCGCCAGCCTGGGCGAGCGCGAGTGCACGCTGCAGCGGCGCTTCCAGAAGCTGGTGGAGATCGCGCCCAGCCCCTCGCTGCCCGAGGCGCTGCGCGCGCGCATCACGCAGGCGGCGCTGCGCATGGCGCAGCAGGTCGGCTACCGCGGGCTGGGCACCTTCGAGTTCCTGGTGGACGAGCATGCCGTCGAGCCGCCGCCGGGCCGCCCCAAGGCGGCGAGCGCCCCCTCGGGGGGCAGCGAACCACGCGCAGCGGGGAGCGTGGGGGCCACATCCCTGCCCTTCGTCTTCATCGAGGCCAACCCGCGCCTGCAGGTGGAGCACACGGTGACGGAGGCCGTGACGGGGCTGGATCTTGTGCAACTGCAGATCGGCGTGGCGGCCGGGCAGACGCTGGCGCAGATCGGCGTGCAGCCGGACGCCACGGCGCCGCAGCGGGGATTCGCCATCCAGTGGCGCATCAACGCCGAGACGCTGGATGCGCAGGGCCAGGCGCGCCCCAGCGGCGGCCGGCTGGCGCGCTTCGACCTGCCCACCGGGCCCGGCGTGCGCGTGGACACGCAGGGCTACGCGGGCCTGGCACCCTCGCCGCACTACGACACGCTGCTGGCCAAGCTGATCGTCAGCAGCGCCTCGCCGCGCTTCGCCGATGCGCAGCGCCGCTCGCTGCGCGCGCTGGCCGAATGCCGCATCGAGGGCGTGGCCACCAACCTGGCGCTGCTGCGCGCCATCGGCGAGCGGCCCGAGTTCGCGGCGCAGGCGGTGCATACGCGCTTCGTGGAAGAGCATCTGGGCGAACTGCTCGCAGCGGCCGACGCGATCGCGAAGACCGGCAGGACACTCGCCACGGCCGTACCGGACGCCGCCGAGCCGTCGGCCGCCGAAGAGGCCGATGCCGAAGGCATCCACACCGTGCGCGCGCCGATGCCGGCCAGGCTGGTGCAGTTCGAGGTCGAGGTGGACGACATCCTGCCCGCCGGCGCGCAGCTCGGCGTGCTGGAGGCGATGAAGATGGAGCACCTGCTGCACGCGCCACAGGCCGGCCGCGTGGTCGCGCTGCTCGCGCAGCCCGGCGACTACCTCACCGAGGGCCAGCCGCTGGTGCGGCTGGAGGCCGTCGACGCCGGCACCGTGCAGGTGCAGCAGGGCGCCGAACTCGACCTCGACGCCATCCGCCCCGATCTGCAGAAGGTGATCGACCGCCACGCGCCCACGCTCGACGCGAACCGCGGGAAGGCCGTCGCCAAGCGCCATGCGCAGGGCGGGCGCACCGCGCGCGAGAACGTCGCCGACCTGTGCGACCTGGCCGACGAGCCCGGCAACTTCATCGAGTACGGCCAGCTCGCCATCGCCGCGCAGACGCGCCGCCGCAGCCTGGAGGACCTGGTCGCCAACACGCCGGCCGACGGCATCGTCACCGGCATCGGCAGCGTCAACGCGAGGCACTTCGGGCCCGAGGCCTCGCGCACGGTCGTGATGGCCTACGACTACACCGTGCTGGCCGGCACGCAGGGCATGCGCAACCACCACAAGCAGGACCGCATGCTCGCCGTCGCGCACCAGCTCAGGCTGCCGATGGTGCTGTTCGCCGAGGGCGGCGGCGGCCGGCCGGGCGACACCGACATGCCGATCGTCGCCGGGCTGAACAACCACACCTTCAGCCAGTTCGCGGCGCTGTCGGGCAAGGTGCCGGTGGTGGGCGTGGTGCACGGGCGCTGCTTCGCCGGCAACGCGGCGCTGCTGGGTTGCTGCGACGTCATCATCGCCACCCGCGCCAGCAACATCGGCATGAGCGGGCCGGCCATGATCGAGGGCGGTGGGCTGGGCACCTTCACGCCCGAGCAGATCGGCCCCAGCCGCGTGCAGTCGGCCAACGGCGTGATCGACGTGCTGGTCGAGGACGAGGCCGAGGCGGTGGCCGTGGCCAAGCAGTACCTGGGCTACTTCCAGGGCCCGCTGGCCGACTGGCAGTGCGCCGACCAGCGCCTGCTGCGCCACGCCGTGCCCGAGAACCGCCTGCGCGTGTACGACGTGCGCGCCGTGATGCGCGATCTGTTCGACGCCGGCTCGCTGCTGGAGCTGCGCGCCGGCTTCGGCGCCGGCATGGTGACGGCGCTGGCGCGCATCGAGGGGCGCCCGGTCGCGGTGCTGGCCAACAACCCGCACCACCTGGGCGGCGCGATCGACGTCGACGCCGCCGACAAGGCCGCGCGCTTCATGCAACTGGCCAACGCGCACGGGCTGCCGATCGTCTCGCTGGTCGACACGCCCGGCTTCATGGTCGGCCCCGACATCGAGGCGCAGGCGCAGGTGCGCCACGTCTGCCGCATGTTCATGATCGCCTCGCACCTGACGGTGCCTTTCTTCGCGGTGGTGCTGCGCAAGGGCTACGGCCTGGGCGCGCAGGCGATGACGGCCGGCGGCTTCGACGCGCCGGTGTTCAACATCTCGTGGCCCAGCGGCGAGTTCGGCGCGATGGGGCTGGAGGGCGCGGTGCGGCTGGGCTTCCGCAAGGAACTGGAGGCCGTGCCGGAAGGCCCCGAGCGCGATGCGCTGTTCAGGAAACTGGTCGCGCAGCAGTACGCCGACGGCGAGGCGATCAACATGGCGCAGACCCTGGAGATCGACGCCGTGATCGACCCCGCCGACACGCGCGCCTGGCTGCTGCGCGGGCTGGCCTCGGCGCATCGGCCGCCGGACGCGCCCACCGCCTACGTGGACACCTGGTAGGCACCGGCAACGGCCGGGCGCGGCGTCCCTACACTGCGGGGTCTTGCCTTTCGCGCCCGCTTCCCCCGCCTCGCTCCTCACCCGCCGCCGCTGCCTCGGGCTGCTCGCCTGCGCCTGCCTGCCTTGGCGGCCTATGGCGGCGCGCGCCGAGCCGGCGGAGGACGAAGAATGGGTGGCGGGCTGGATCGCCGCCGCGCACGACCATCGCGCCCTGCTGCTGCCGCTGGGCATGCCGCCGGTGGTGCTGCAGGACCAGACCGTGCGCCAGCACATGCTCGTGGCCGCCGGCGGCCATGCGCTGCGCGTGCGCCTGTCCAACCGCTTCGGCGACCAGCCCCTGGTCGTCGGCGCGGCCGGGGTCGGCCTGTGCACCGGGCCGGACGCGCTCTCGCCCGGCACCCTGCGGCCGCTGCGCTTCGACGGCCGGCCGGGCACCACGCTCGCGCCCCACACCGAGCGCTGGAGCGACCCGGTGGCGCTGGAGGTGACGGCCGACCAGCGCCTGGCCGTCAGCCTGCACCTGCCGCAGGCCACGGTGATCGGCACCGGCCACGCGACCAGCCCCGCGAGCAGCCAGGCCGCCGCGGGCGACCAGGTGATGCACTCGCGCCTGGCCGCGCCGGTCGACCTGCCGTGGAACCCCATCGTCACCGCCATCGACGTGCGCATCGCGCAGCAGCCGGCCAAGGTGGTGGTGGCCTTCGGCGACTCCATCACGCAGGGCGCGAGCGCCGCGGACAGCACCGCCGCCAGCTACCCGGCCCGGCTGGCCGCCCGCCTGCGCGGCGCGCGCGAGGCGCCGCCGGTGGTGGTGCTCAACGCCGGCCTGTCGGGCAACCGCCTGCTGCGCGACGGCACCGGGCCGCGCGGCCTCGCCCGCTTCGCGCACGATGCGCTGCAGGTGAGCGGCGTAACCCACGTGATCGTGCTCATCGGCATCAACGACATCGGCTGGGGCACCGCCGGCGGCGAGCGGCCGGTCTGGCTGGTGCCGCCGTGGGACGTGGCCACGCCCGATGCCATCACGGCCGGGCTGCAGCGGCTGGTGGGCGAAGCGCGCGCGCAGGGCGTGAAGGTGCTGCTGGGCACGCTGCCGCCCTTCAAGGGCTCGCCCTACTGGAGCGAGGACAACGAGCGCACGCGCCAGGCCGTCAACCGCTGGATCCGCGGCCGCCAGGACGTGGACGCGGTGATCGACTTCGACGCCGCGCTGCGCGCGAAGGACGATGCGCTGATGCTGCATCCCGCCTTCGACAGCGGCGACCACCTGCACCCCAGCGAGGCCGGCTTCGCCGCGATGGCCGCCGCGGCAGACGTGCCCGAACTGCGCGAGTGAGCGCTGACATGCGCATCGCACACACGCGATACAGCCTTACACAAAGCTTCGCTCGGGGTTGACGGCGCCTTCACAACGGGCCGGCACGATGAAGGCTCGTTCATCCCTCCCGAGGTATCACACCATGAAGAAGGCACTCTCGAAGATCACCCTCGCGGCCGGCGCTGCCGCGCTGCTGTCGATCGGCGGCTTCGCGCTGCCGACCGCCGCGCAGGCCCAGCCCGTCATCAACGTGCAGATCGGCCCGCCCCCGCCGCCGCGCTTCGAGCGCGTGCCGCCGCCGCGCCGCGGCTACGTGTGGGCGCCGGGCCACTGGGAGGCGCGCGGCCACCGCCACGTGTGGGTGCGCGGCACCTGGATCAAGGCCCGCCCCGGCTACGCCTACCGCGCGCCCGAATGGCGCGAGCGCAACGGCCGCTGGGAGTACCGCGCCGGCCGCTGGGACCGCGACCGCGACGGCGTGCCGAACCGCTACGACCGCCGGCCCAACAACCCGTACCGCAACTGACGCGGGCTGAACAGCCCTAAGAAAAGCGCCTGCCGTCCTGGGCAGGCGCTTTTTCTCGTGCGCGGCGGTGGTCAGAACTTCGCCCGCACCGTCAGCATGACGTTGCGCGGGTCGCCGTAGTTGGCGTAGTCCAGGTTGGCCCAGTACTTCTTGTTGGTGACGTTGTTGAGCGCCAGCGTGGCGCTCAGGCGGTCGTTGAAGCGCCAGGTCGCGCGCAGGTTGAGCAGCGCGTAGGGCGGGTCGGTCACCGTCACCGTGCCGAGCAGCGGGTGCGGGATGTTGAAGCCCTCGATCTTGGTCTGCCACTGCAGGCTGCCGCCCAGCGACAGCGGCGCCAGCGCGCCGCTGAACTGGTAGTCGGTGGACAGCTGCATCAGGTACTCGGGGAAGTTGGCATAGATCAGGTCGCTGGCGTTGCGCTCGACCTTGGTGCGCGTCAGCCCCGCGCCGATGCGCCAGCGCGGCGTGACGTAGCCCGACAGCTCGGCCTCGAAGCCGTAGGAGCGCGTGCCGCTCACCGCGCGGTAGGCGGAGCCGCCGTCGGGCAGGGTGCCCGGCGGCACGCTGCTGTCGCGCACGCCGAAGTTGTCCTGCTTGGTCTCGTACAGCGCGAAGCTGCCGTTCAGCCGGCCGTCGAGGAACTGGCCCTTCAGCCCCAGCTCCGCGTTGCTGCCCTGCACCGGCGGCAGCGGCTGGTTGTTCACGTCCTTGTAGTTCTGCGGGTTGAAGATGCGGCCGTAGCTGGCGTAGGCGCTCAGCTCGGGCGTGATGTCGTAGACCAGCCCGACGAAGGGTGTGGCCTTGCGGTGCACGCGCTGCACGCCGGTGGTGCCGGTGTACAGGCCGGCGGTGTTGAAGGCGTCGGTCTGGCGGCTCCAGTTGGTCAGGCGCACGCCGGTCAGCAGCGACAGCGCGTCCGTCAGGCGCCAGCGGGCCGAGGCGTACAGGCCGGTCTGCCGGGTGGTCTGCAGGGTCCACGCGCCGGTCTTGACGTACAGCGGCGGCGGCGCGTAGCCGTCCCAGGTGTAGATGTTGGGGATGAAGTAGTTCCAGCGCGCCACCGAGGTGTAGCCGTCGGTGCGGCCCTCGGTGCGCGAGGTGCTCACGCCCAGCACCAGGTCGTGCTTGCGGCCGAACAGCGGCAGCTTGCCCGAGACGTAGGTGTCCAGCGCGGTCTGCGTCTCGCTGCCGCCGCCCAGGCCGGCGTAGATCGTGGCGCCGGCGCCGGTGTAGCGGTTGATGAAGAGGGGCGTGGCGGTGGTGCGCCCGTAGCCGTAGGTGCGCAGGCTGAAGGTCTCGCCCTCGGTGCGCGCGAGGCTGGCCTTGAGGCTCCAGTCCTCGTTGAACTGGTGCTCCAGCGTGGCGTAGAGCGTCTCGGACTCGCGCTTCCAGCGCGTCCACGAGGGCGAGAAGCTGGTCGAGGTGGGCAGGTCGATCGTGCCGCCGTCGCTGGCAAAGCGCGGGATGGTGCCCCAGATGGGCGCCTTGGGGTCGTTGCGCTGGCGCTGGAAGCCCAGCGAGACGATGGTGTGCGCGCCGAGGTCGGCCTCCACCGCGGCCAGCAGGGCCAGCTTGTCCTCCGAATAGCGGTCGCGGAAGCTGTCCTTCTTCTGCGGCGCGATGACGAAGCGGCTGCGCACGCTGCCGTCGGCGTTGAGCGGCACGTTCAGGTCGGCCTCGGCGCGGAAGAAGTCCCACGAGCCGGCCGTCAGCGCCACCGAGCCGCCGAAGGTGCGCTGCGGCCGCTTGCGGATCAGGTTGACGGTGGCCGAGGGCGTGCCCACACCGGTCAGGATGCCGTTGGCGCCGCGCACGATGTCGATGCGCTCGTACAGCGCGGTGTCGAACTCCTGGTTGGTGTTGGCGCTGTAGCTGGGCAGCCCGTCGATCTGGAAGTCGGTGATCTGGAAGCCGCGCGCGTAGTACAGCGGGCGCTGCGTGTCGTAGAAGCTCACCGCCACGCCGGTCACGTTGCGCATCACCGAGTCGATGCTGGTCAGCGTCTGGCGCTCGATCTGCTCGCGGTCGACGGTGCTGACGGACTGCGGCGTCTCCTTGGCGGTGAGCGGCAGCCGGGTGGAGGCGCTTTCGCGCGCGCCCTCGACGGTGACGGCATCGAGGTCCTTGGTCGGGGCGCCGGAGGCGGCGTCCTGCGCGCGGGCGCTGCCGTACAGAAGGACGAGGACGGCGGCGGCCAGCGCCAGGGGGGTCGGCGACGCGCCGGCCCACCGCCTTGGAGATGAAGGCATGGGGTGCTCCTGCGAGGAAGAAGGGGACAGGGCTGGCTGGCAGCGCTGTCCCCGCAGGACGCACGGCTTGCTGAACGAAAAAGCGCGCCGATTGTAGGAGCGCCGCCGCGGCGCGGCCGCTCAGAGCAGCCGGAACACCAGGGGCATCAGCAGCGCCGCCAGCACCACCTGCAGCCCCAGCGCCAGCCCGGCGTAGGCGCCCGCGTCGGCGTTGACCTGCAGCGCCCGCGCCGCGCCGATGCCGTGCGAGGCGGTGCCCAGCGCGAAGCCGCGCGCCGTCCAGCCCTCGCCGGCGGCCGGCACGCGCAGCAGGTCGAACAGGTACTTGCCGGTGAGCGCCCCCACCATGCCGGTGATGACCGCGAACACCGCCGACAGCGCCGGCACGCCGCCGATCTTCTCGGCGATGCCCATGGCCACCGGCGCGGTGACGGACTTGGGCGCCATCGACAGCACCACCTCGGGCGGCAGGCCGAAGGCCCAGGCCAGGCCCACGGCCGACGCGGCCGCCGCGCCGCCGCCGAGCAGCGCCGCCAGCATCACCCGCATGCCGCGCGCCCGCAGCTCGGCGCGGCGCAGCCACAGCGGCCAGGCCAGCGCCACCACCGCCGGCCCGAGCAGGAAGTGGATGAACTGCGCGCCGGCGAAGTAGCTCGGGTAGTCCACCCCGGTGGCGGTGAGCAGGCAGGCCAGGGCCACCACCGACCACATGACCGGGTTGGCCCAGGGCGGGCTGCCCAGCCGCGCATACGCGGCCTGCGCCAGCAGGTAGACCACCAGCGTCGCCGTCAGCCCGAACAGCGGCGTGGCCGAGAGGTAGACCCACAGCTCGACGAAGCGCGGCATCAGCGGGCCTCTTCCTTCCTGCCGCGCGCGCGGCCGGGCAGGCCGTACAGCACCAGCGCCGTGACCGCCAGGCCGATCCAGGTCGACAGCGCGATGACCACCAGGATGCGCAGCCCGTACTGCGTGAGCAGCGCCAGGTGCGTCATCACGCCCACGCCCACCGGCACGAACAGCAGCGACAGGTGCGTGAGCAGGAAATGCGCGCATTCGCTCACCGGCTCGCGCACCACCGGCCAGCGCAGGGCGACGAGCACGAACACCAGCCCCAGCACCGGCCCGGGCAGCGGCAGCGCGAGCGCCCGCGAGATCAGCTCGCCGGCCGACTGGAAGACCAGCAGCCAGGCCAGGCCGCGCAGGCCATTCATGGACTCATCGCCTCGCAGGAAGGCGCGCCCTGCGCACACGAAACGCCGCCGCACCGAAGGCCGCGGAGCAGGCCATGCGGGAACATCCGCGGAACCGGCTTTGCCGGGCCGCAGGATGTGCCCCCTTGAGGGGGTTGGCAGAGCGGAACGAAGTCCGCGGAGACTGGGGGTGGGAACATTTCAACGGAATACGACGGTGCGGTGGCCGTTGAGCAGCACGCGGTGCTCGCTGTGCCACTTCACGGCGCGCGCCAGCACCAGGCTCTCGGTGTCGCGCCCGCGCGCCGTGAGGTCCTCCACCGTGTCGGTATGGTCGGCGCGGGCCACGTCCTGCTCGATGATGGGGCCCTCGTCGAGGTCGGCCGTCACGTAGTGGGCGGTGGCGCCGATCAGCTTCACGCCGCGGTCGTGCGCCTGGTAGTAGGGCTTGGCGCCCTTGAAGCTGGGCAGGAAGGAGTGGTGGATGTTGATGGCGCGGCCCTGCAGCTGGCCGCACAGCTCGTTCGACAGGATCTGCATGTAGCGCGCCAGCACCACCAGCTGCGCGCCCTCGGCCTCGATCACCTCGAGCTGCCGCGCCTCGGCCTGGGCCTTGGTGGCGGCTGTCACCGGGATGTGGTGGAAGGGCACGTTGTAGCCGGCGGCGAGCTGGTAGAAGTCGCGGTGGTTGCTGATGATGGCGCGGATGTCCACCGGCAGCAGGCCGCTCTTCCAGCGGAACAGCAGGTCGTTCAGGCAGTGGCCCTCCCTGCTGACAAGGATGACGGTCTTCATCGGCTGCTCGGCGGCGTGCAGCTTCCACGCCATGCCGAAGCCCTCGGCCAGGCCGCCGAGGTCGGTGCGCAATTGCGCCTCGGGCACGCGCTCGCAGGCGAAGCGCACGCGCATGAAGAACAGGCCCGTGCCGTGGTCGTTGTACTGGGCGGCCTCTTCGATGTTGCCGCCGCGCTCGAGCAGGAAGCCCGAGACGGCATGCACGATGCCCACGCGGTCCGGGCAGGAGAGGGTGAGGATGTAAACGCTCATGAGGGGCGGGATTATCCCCACCCCCGTTTCTCCCGGACTTCGTTCCGGTCGAATCCCCCCTCAAGGGGGCGCACCCAGCGGCCTGGCAGAGCCAGTTCCGCGGGTGCCCTGGCATGGCCTGCTCCGCGGCCCTCTGACGGCCAGCAGTCAACCCTTGGGCTTCACGCCGGCGCAGTAGTCCCTGGCCGGCAGCGCGGGCGTGCGCCAGGCGGCGTCGAAGCCCGGGGCGTCACCCCCGCCGGCGGCCAGGCGCACGGTGCGCACCACCAGGTCGGTGGGCAGGTGCTGCGGCACGCCCAGGGCACGCTCGGCGTGGCCGGCGCCGGTGACGAGCAGCACCGTGCGGCCCGGCGCGCGCGGCTCCAGCGCCTTGATCAGCGTCTGCGCCATGGCGCGGTCGCGGGCGATCTGGATGCGCGTCATGGGCTCGATCTGCGCGGCGGGCAGCAGCCCGCAGTGGCCGTCGCGCACGGCGGCGCGCTGGGCGGCCAGGGCCTCGGGGCTCAGCTGCGCGTCGAGCGAGACGTCGGCCATCGCGGCCTTCATGCGCTCGCGCGGCAGGTTGGCGCCGAGCACCGGCACGCCGGCGCGCACGGCCGCCATGACGACGGGGCCGTAGTCCTCCCAGGGCCAGGCCTTCGCGTCCCAGCCGAGCGTGGCGCGCGCCTGCGCCTCGGTGGCGGCGGCCGGCAGCCGGGCGGTGCTGCGGCCCGACTCGGCCATCTCCAGCGCCAGTGCGGCGAGCCGGCCGCGCGCGGCCAGCGCCTCGACCGCCTCGCGCTCCAGCGCATGGTGCTCGGGCGCATCGTGCTGCTCGCCGAGCACCAGCACGTCGGCCGGCAGCAGGGCCTCGATGCGCTCGGGCACGGGGGCGTCGGGGTCGGAGGCCCGCTGGCCGGCCGCGCAGCCGGCCAGCAGCAGGGCGATCGCCGCCAGCATCGCGCCGGCGGGCCGGCGCGATGCGCGCAGGGACAGGGTCAGTGCAGCCATCGCGCCATACTATGCCGGCCACGCTGCCGCACGGCTGCCGTCCGCCGCCTCTTCTCGTTGTCGTTGTTCTTCTTCTCCCCGCGCTACCTGCTTCGCACCGCCGCCACCCTGGCGCTGGCCCTGGCCGCCGCCGGGCTGTGCCTGGTGCTGCATGCGCCGCTGCCCTGGATGATCGGGCCGCTGCTGGCGGTGTCGCTGGCGTCCATCGCGGGGCTGCCGACGGCCAGCGCCGTGCCGCTGCGCAACGCGGGGCAGTGGGTGATCGGCGTGGCGCTCGGCCTGTACTTCACGCCGCAGGTGGGCGCGCTGGTGGCGGGGCTGTGGTGGGCCATCGCGCTGGCCATCGCCTGGGCGCTGGCGCTGGGCTGGGGCTTCGGCCTGGCGCTGCATCGGCTGCACGCGCACCGGATGCCGCAGGTGCCCGCGCCGGCGATGCGCGCCACCAGCTACTTCGCCGGCGCCATCGGCGGCGCCTCGGAGATGACGCTGATGGCCGAGCGCGCCGGCGCCCGCACCGACCTGGTCGCCGCCGCCCACAGCGTGCGGCTGGTGGTGGTGACGGTGGGCATCCCCTTCGCCATGCAGTGGAGCGGCCTGCACGGGCTGGACAACCTGCCTCCCGCCTCGCGCGAAGTGCACTGGGGCGGCCTGGCGGTGCTGGCCGCCTGCACGGGCGCCGGGGCGCTGGCGATGCAGGCGCTGCGGCGCACCAATCCCTGGTTCATCGGGCCGCTGCTGGTGGCGATGGGCTTCACGCTGGGCGGGCACACGCTGTCGGCGGTGCCCCTGTGGCTGTCGAACGCGGCGCAGCTCGTCATCGCGGTGAGCCTGGGCGTGCGCTTCTCGCGCGAGTTCCTGCACACGGCGCCGCGCTGGCTGGCCGCGGCGGCCGGCGGCACCGTGGTCATGGTCGTGCTGTGCGGCGGCTTCGCGGTGCTGCTGGCGCGCGCCACCGGGCTGCACTGGGCGACGATGGTGCTGGGCACCTCGCCGGGCGGCATCGCCGAGATGTCGATCACGGCCAAGGTGCTGCAGCTCGGCGTGCCGGTGGTCACCGCCTTCCAGGTGTGCCGGCTGGTGGCGGTGCTGGTGCTGACGGGGCCGCTGTACGCGTGGCTGTATGGCCACAGAGGCTCAATCAACAAGTGAGCATGCACTTTCTTTCATTGCTCACCCAACAAAAAGCCCCGCGCAGGGCGGGGCTCGTCGGACCGGGAGGCGGGCCGGCCGCTCAGTGCATCACCACCGGGGTCTGGGCCAGCTCGGCGTAGCCTTCCAGCGTGTCCTCCACCTCTTCCTGCGTCGGGGTGTTGAGCTGCCAGGCGGCGATCTGCTGCTGGAACAGCTCGGCCCAGGAGCCGTCGAGGTACACCTCCTTGCCGGAGCGCTTGTCGACGATCTCGAAGCCGTCGCGCGCCAGGGCCGGCACGTGCGGCGCCACGGGGGCGTCGTCCGCGTTGGGCTGCACGTGGACGACGGCAAAGGCCTCGGAGTCGTAGAGCATGCGCATGGCGGGGTGCTTCAGGGTGTCGATGAGGGACATGTTCGGCATTTAGCAATCAACGCGCCAGTTTCAAGAGGCGCCGACGTGTTGTAGGCGCAACGGCCGCGCCGTATGTGGCCGTTGTGTGACGGTGTTCACTCCGCAGGCCGCGGCGCGCCCATGCCGCGCAGTTGCATGTCGGCGAAATCGCCGTCGGGCTGCGTCTGGCGGATGCGCACCGGCAACCATCCGATCTCGGGCGCGAGCCAGAGTTCGATCTTCTGGTCCATCTCCTTGCGCGGCAGGCGGGTGAGCTTGCGCGCCTGGTAGTGGCCGGCCGGCATGTCCAGGGTCTCGTCGCCGTCGACGGTGAAGGTCCAGGTCTCGGCATCGCGCGGGCCGGCCGTCTGCATGGCGATGCGGCTGCCCGCCGGGTAGGCGGCCGGGTCGCTGGCCAGCAGGGCGACGATCTGCATCACCACCGAGAGGCGGTCCTGCGCGCCTGGCGCCAGGGGCACGCGCTGGTTGCTGCTGCTGAAGACGATCTCGCCGGCACCCGGCCCCTCGCGCACGAAGTGGGTCGCCACCTCGCTCTTGCGCCGGTCGGAGAAGCGCAGCGGCTCGATGCCGTCCGGCCCGACGCGGCCCACGCTGGTCTGCGCGCGCAGGGTGCGGAACAGCATCTTCAGCGACAGGCGGGCGTTGTACTGGCCGCCGTCCTGCAGCCACACCAGCTCGCCGAACACGCCCGACAGCGGTTGCGGGCCCTGCTGGCCGGTGACGGCGAAGTCCAGGGTGACGGAGCCCGGCACCTGCAGCGCCCGGGTGGCGCCGGGGGTGCCGCCGGCGCCGGTTTCCCCGGACGCCTCGCCCTGGCCTGACGCCGCGGCCGGGGCGCCGCTGCCTTCGCCCTGCCCGGCCTCGGCGGGCGCCGGCTCTGCCGGCGGGGGCGCGGGTTCGGCCGGCGACGGCGGCGCGGTCGCTTCGGTGTCCGTGTCGCCGGCCAGCACGGGCGACGGCGGCTCGGGTGCCGGCGCGGCCTCGGGCGGCGGACGGGGCCGCGGCGCCTTGCGCAACTGGGCGGAGGGCCGCTTCGGGGCCGCCGCCGGGGCCGCCTGCGCGGGCGGCGCGGCGGCGGGCGCAGGGGCCGGCGCCGGCGGCGCGATCACGATCGTGCGGGTGCTGAAGTGCTGCGTCAGCGGCAGCGCCTCGGGCTCGTTGCCCAGCGGCGCCAGGCCGAGCACGCCGACGTGCACCAGCGCCACGGCCAGCGTCAGCAGCGCGAGCGCCCGCCAGGGCCGGCGCGGCGCCTCGTGAAAGGGGGGAAGGGTGGCATCCATGGCGCTCGCTACACTGCCGGCCGCCCAACCAGTTTAGTCATGGCGCCGTCGCTGGCGCCCGGCCCTCCCATGAAACTCGCCACCCTCAAGGACGGCTCGCGCGACGGCCAGTTGGTCGTCGTCTCGCGCGATCTCTCGCACGCCCACTACGCCACCGGCATCGCCCACCGGCTGCAGCAGGTGCTGGACGACTGGGGCTTCCTGGCGCCGCAGCTGGAGGACCTGTCCACGCAGCTCAACCACGGCCGCACGCGCCACGCATTCCCCTTCGACCCGGCGCAGTGCATGGCGCCGCTGCCGCGCGCCTACCAGTGGGCCGACGGCTCGGCCTACCTGAACCACGTCGAGCTGGTGCGCAAGGCGCGCGGCGCCGAGGTGCCCGCCTCCTTCTACACCGACCCGCTGATGTACCAGGGCGGCAGCGACGACTTCCTCGGCCCCTGCGACGACATCGTGGTGCCGAGCGAGGCGATGGGCATCGACTTCGAGGCCGAGATCGCCGTCGTCACCGGCGACGTGAAGATGGGCACCGGCCCCGACGAGGCGCTGGACGCCGTCCGGCTGGTGATGCTGGCCAACGACGTGAGCCTGCGCCACCTGATCCCGGCCGAGCTGGCGAAGGGCTTCGGCTTCTTCCAGAGCAAGCCCGCCACCGCCTTCAGCCCGGTGGCCGTGACGCTGGACGAGCTGGGCCCGGCGTGGGAGCAGGGCCGGGTGCACCTGGCGCTGCAGAGCACCTGGAACGGCCGCAAGGTCGGCCTCACCGACGCCGGCCCCGACATGACCTTCCACTTCGGCCAGCTCATCGCCCACATCGCGAAGACGCGCAACGTGCGCGCCGGCAGCATCGTCGGCAGCGGCACGGTGAGCAACCCCGGCGTGGAGAAGAACGGCCGCATGGAATGGCCGAAGGGCTACGCGTGCATCGCCGAGAAGCGCAGCATGGAAACCATCCTCGACGGCGAGCCGAAGACCGGGTTCATGAAGTTCGGCGACACCATCCGCATCGAGATGAAGGGGCTGGACGGCAAGTCGCTGTTCGGGGCGATCGAACAGGAGGTGGTGCAGATGGGGGGGCAGCGCCGATCCGCCGCCGAGGCGGCATCCCGCAGTCCGTCCGAGGACGAGGCGCCCGAAGACTGAGCAGCATGCTTGTCCGGTTTTGGCTCCGGCGTCGGCATGGACTGCGGCGCAGATGTCGTTGGTGAGAACAGATCCGCCTCGACATGTTCTCGTTTCTTGATTTCAGCGACACGTTACGGCCTGGACACTTGTGTCCGTCTGGCGATCACAAGTCGTCAAGCCGGCTCCACGCAATAGCTGCCAGCCAGTAGCAGCCCACAATTCCGACGACATGGCCTTTGAGCAACAGCCTCTTCAAGCCGTACTGGACTCCATCAGGAGCGTGTGTGCAGAAACTCAGACCGCTGTGATACGTGGCACGCTCTCGCATGGAGATAGTGCACCGACCATCGGACTCGAACCCGCGGAATTGCTCTCCGCCATCCAGGCTGAGAAGCCTGCCGCAGTGTTTTATTCACTCATCGCGTTCGACCCAGACGACTTCATTGATCTGGCGTTGCGCGCGAATGACTGGCGGGAGGGGTATGAGAAACGACCCGGCTCCCGCTTCCCCACCCCAGAAAAGGTGCGTGCATACGTTCAGCCGCAGATCGACTCGTTAGAGCTTCGGTCGATTGCTCATCACGAACTGCACGTGTGCTACTCGCGCGACGGCTGTCTTCGCACCATGACAGTGTCCGAGGACTGGGCTGAGGAGTTCTATGGGGCAGTCGCAGACTTCGTGGAAGCTTATATTCGGGATGCCGAAATCGATAACGACGAGGCGGAAGAACGTGCCAAGGCCACGATGGCTGACATGATCAAGAAGGTTTCGCAGGACGAGGGCTTCAGAGCCATTCGCGGGCTACCCAAACGGCTCTTGTACCTTCAGAAGCACTACGGTAGCCAGATCCCGCCACACCCCCGCGGTAGATTGAGCCGCCCTGCACAGCACGTCGAGCTGGTAGACCTCCATGTGGCGACCGTGTTGATCGAGGCCAGCAACCTGATCTGGGCCGAAGCGAACCTGTAGATTCGTCCGCATTGAAACTTGCAGGGCGGGGCACGCCGCAATCAGCGCTTTCGCTACAAACCCTAGGCCAGACGCCAATGAGCAGCATCTACCGAAGGGATGCAGTGAGCCTATGGCTGGACGGCCTTGTATCTTTAAGCCTCGGACCGGCTCGGGTAGCCCGAGCGGCCTCTGGGATGCGTGAAGCCCGTGACTGAGCACTGGGCGCCTGAGCCGGACCGTCCTTTCTTGCAGCCCGAACGGTT